>Ga0315289_10000929_pt1 | contig 45487 bp, 29 predicted proteins | sample YL17G11_40_MG_FD_203452 | JGI IMG/M metagenome (GOLD analysis project Ga0315289, IMG submission 203452) | Sediment microbial communities from Yellowstone Lake, YNP, Wyoming, USA - YL17G11_40 | ecosystem: Environmental > Aquatic > Freshwater > Lake > Sediment | place: USA: Wyoming | collected... | reverse complement strand
CGCCCCCAGGGCCGCTTCCGCCTCTTCCTGGCGGCCGGCGGCCCGCGCCGCCATGCCCAGGTTGAGTTGAAATTCAGCGTTACCGGGCTGCAAGCGCACCGCGATGCGATACTCCTCCAACGCCCCCTGCAAATCGCCGCGGCGCTGCAATGCCACCGCCAGGTTGTCATGGGCCGGGGCGTGCTTCGAATCCACCGCGATGACCGCTCGGTACTCCCTGATGGCTCCCTCGAGATCTCCCGCTGCCAGCCTGGCGTTGCCCAGGTTGTAGCGAGCGTCGGTCATCTCCGGGGCCAGGGAAAGAGCCTTCTGGTAGCGCGCGATGGCCTGCGCGGTCTCCCCTGTTGCCAGCAGCGCGTTGCCCAAGTTGTTGTGGATATCGGCGGAACCGGGCTCCAGCTCCACCGCCTTGGTGAGCGAGGCGGTGGCCTCGTCAGTGCGCCCCAGGCGGAGCTGCGCACATCCCAGCCACCCCCACGCCGGGGCCGATTGCGCATTGGCCGCGACGATTTTCTCGAAAGCGGCCGCCGCCGCGGCATAGTCGCCTTTGCGGAAGGCCGCCACCCCGTCTTCGTAATCACCGGCACTTGCCAGCGAAGCTGCGAACGCCAGACACCACACCACACTCACTATTCGAGCCCAGTTGTGGCGCACCTCAGAAACCCCCTTGCGCGTCCCATCGCAGGGCGACGAGCGCCGCCGCGCGGCGCCGTCCCCGGGACGACTTTGCGCGCTTCATCGGAGTTCGCCCGACGTATCGAACCGGGTTGCTGGAGTGGAGGCTCGATATCCAAGGCGACCTGGCGTGAGTATATCACACCGGCCACCCCATTTCAACGCGGCACGCGACGCACTGGGGTGTGTTCGCGGAGAGTGGGTATCGCAGTTCAACTCCGTGCTCAACGCCGACGGAGGAGTGCACTGGGCGCGGGGTCGCCCCGCCGTCGCCGCGACGGCTATGGCGGGCAGGCTGACCCCGCGATTCGCGGCTCGCCAGAGGCGAGTGAACTTCAGCGCTTGCCCGCCGCAGGCGGGAAGCCGCGCCCGATTCGAGCGCGCGGTTCCGTCCCACACCCACTGAAAACGAACACACCCCGCGACGAGCGCGGCGCTCGCGTTGGGGGCATATACGAGTGCTTGCGCACCCGTCGCAAATGGCGCCGCGACGGGCCCGGGCATGAACGCTGCGCAACCGCTGTGCGTGCCGCAGCTACTTGCCCAGTGGCGGCACCCTCACCGGCTTGCCGCTGCGAGCCGATTCCGCCGCACACAGGGCCGCGGCGGCGGTCTTGGCGCCCTCCAGGGCATCAACCAGCGGGGCCCTGCCGTGAAGTATGCAGTCGAGGAAATGGGCGACCTCGGGTTCGTAGGGATGCCCCGGCGTCGGCGTCGGCATCTCCATCCACTCGGGCAGCCCGTCGAGGCTCAGCCGGTTGCGCACCACCGTTCCCTTGGTTCCAAAGACCCCGAGGTTATAAAGCTCGGGCATGGGGTTGACGCATCCGTAAAGCGCGGTGACCTTACCCACCGCGCCGCTGGCGAAGCGATAGGTGGAAACCACCGTCGTTGGCTGGCTCATTTCGCGGTACGCGATATGGTTGGCGCAGGCGAAGACCTCTTCCACCTCCCCCGCGAACCACCGCAAGAGATCCAGCGGATGGCAGCCTCCCCCCACGATCGGGATCTCTTCCGTCAGCTTCCATGGCTCCATCTCGCGCTGGTAGCGCAGGTCGTGAATGTAGTCGGCCTCCAGGTAGAACAGCTCCCCCAGCGCCCCCGTCTCCACCCATCGTTTGACCGCGCGAAAGATCGGGTTGAAGCGCAGCACCTGGCCCACCATCGTCACCCGCTCCGATGCTTGCGCCGCCTCCAGCATCCGCGTGACATCGGCCAGCGAGTTGGCGAAGGGCTTCTCGACGAAGACGTGCTTGCCGGCCGCCAGCGCCCGCAGAAACGGCTCCGCGTGCAGGTGATCGGGCGTGTGCACCGACACCGCGCGGATGTCCTCGCGCTCCAGAAAAGAGTAGTCTGCATACCCCTCCGCATCGTGCTCATATGCGGTGGCGCGCAGGCGCTGCGGGTCGTGGTCACACACCGCCACCAGGCGCGCCATCGGGTTTTGGGCATAGGCCCGGCAAAAGGCGCGCCCGTTGTGGCCCAGGCCGATCACGGCAATCCCTATCGCCTCGTTCACTGAAGCCTCCCGTTTTCGCGGGCAATCGCGCGCAGCAGGCGGCTATTCGACCGCTGGCATCGGCTTCCCTTCGCTATCTGCCGCCAAGGGTGTGACCGCAAAACGTTGGCATCGCACGCGGACACTCCTCTCCTTTCTAGGGAGAGGATGAAGGTGAGGGTCGCAGGCCCTGGCATGCACCCTCACCCGGCCCCGACATGTCGGGGCCGACCTCTCCCTGACAGGGAGAGGCGTTGGCAGGTGCACCAGCACACCAACGAAACTCGGTCACACCCGCGGCCAACCGCCGGCGCGGGAAGCGGCCAGCGACAAGTCAGGTTCCAGGGGTTTCCGGGGCGCAGGCACCGGGTGACCGGGGGCTTGGGGGTGCCGCGGGGATCAGAATTGTGCCGGCGTGCTAAAGAAAAAAGCACCTGGGCGGCTCGCGTGAGCGCTGCAACTTGCCTGATGGGCATGGTGCACAAGCCCTCACGGGCTTGTGAGGGGGGCCATGCTGGCGTCTGTTGAACGGCCGGCTCACCGCCCAGGTGCAAGCGGATCTGGTTCAGATTTGCGCCCTAATGTCGAACAACACTCCTGCGGGGTTGCCCCAGGTTAAACACCGTTTGGCGCTTCGCCCAGCGGCAAACCCCTTCCGTAAAACGAACGCCCATCGCTCGACCACGCGAGGATGGGCAGTCCGCGGCCCCTTGTGAACCCCTTCGTGGGACTCACAGGTTGATTCTGGCACAGTGTCTAGCTAGAAGGTCAATCAGATGTTAGCAAACCCGCGCCCTAATGTCAATAGAAATACGGTGTGCGCTTGACTTATTCTTCCGCCGGCATATCGGGCCTCGTCGGGCGTCTGGGCGCGACCACGGGCGCCATCAGCTTCCCCGCCTCGATCACTTCGAGCGCGATCTGCTTCATTGGGCGCCGCTGGTCGCGGCTCGCCTTTTGCAGCCGCCGGAAAGCCTCGGCCTCGCTCAAACCCGCCCGATCCATGAGCAGCCCCTTGGCCCGTTCGATGAGCTTGCGCACCTCCAGCGCAACGCTGAGGTCCTCGACCTCCCGCTTGACCTGCTCCAGTTCCGCGAAGCGCGACGCGGCGACGTGGAGCGCCGACAGAAGCTGGCTGCGGCTGACCGGCTTCACCAGGTAGGCGCACGCCCCCGCCTCGGTCGCGCTCCGCACCGTCTCGTCATCGCTGTAGGCGGTGAGCATCACGATCGGCAGCGGCCGCCGCTCCATCAGCCTCCGGGTCGCCTCCACCCCGTCCATCCCCGGCATCTTGACATCCATCAGCACCAGGTCCGGCTCCACTTCCTCGGAGATGGTCAGGCACTCCTCACCGCTTTTCGCCTCTCCCACCACCGCGTGGCCCGCCGCCGTCAGCAGGCGCCGCAGCTTGAGCACCGTCAAGCCCTCATCCTCGCAGATGAGAACGCGCATGCTCCTTAACCCCGTGGTCCCCTCGCTCGCTGCCTTCGCTGTACCAGCCACTTGTCACCTTCTATCCGGGGAAGCGCACCTGCGCGACCGTGCCGCGCCGGCGCCCTCCCCTGCTCGCTACCGTGATCGTTCCCGCCAGATCCCGCTCTGCCAGGACGCGCGATATCTCCAGCCCCACATGCGCCCCCGCGCGTGGGTCAAAGCCCGCCGGCAACCCCATGCCATTGTCCGCGACCCGCAGGTACACCGAGCCGTTGCGCTCGCGCAAGGTCACCTCCACCACCCCCGCCCGGCCGTCATTGAGCCCATGGCGCACCGCGTTGCTCACCAGTTCGTTAACGATCAGCGCGACCGAGGTGGTCGCCCGCGAGCTGAGGGTCACGGGGGCGGTTTTGACCTTGACCTTGACCTCCTGGTCCCCCCTTCGGTTGCTGACGACGACCAGGGGCACCAGGCGCTCCAGCACCTGCCCGGCGTCCACAGTCGCCACGTCATGGTAGCGGCTCAGGAATTCATGCACCAGCGATATCGTCCGCACCCGCTGAATGCTGCGCTCGATGCAAGCCGCGGCATCCGCCCCCCCCGATTCCATCAACTCCAGTTCCAGCAGGTCGCACACCGCTTGCAGGTTGTTCTTAATGCGGTGGTGCGCCTCCTGCACCGCCACGCTAAGCTGGCGCGAGCGCAACTGCTCCCGGCGCAGCAAGATCGTGTTGTCAAGCGTTATCGCCGTTTGATTTGCCAGCGCCATCGCCATGTCCTTCTCGTCCTGGCTCAGCGACATCCGCTCGCCTTCGTTGTCCGCGACCAGGATGCCGAACAACTCCTTGCGGCTAATAACCGGCACCGCAACCGCGGCGCTATAACCCATGACCTCGCAATACTCCGCCGGCAGAGCTTTCGCCTTGACCACGTCTTCCGAGAGCATCGGCTGGCGCTCGCTTACCGCGAGCGCCAGCAGGGGCGCTTCGCGCAGGCGCATGGGGCGCAGTCGCCGCAGCCGACTCTTGGTTATTCGGTAGCTGCCGATGGGAACCAGCACCTTTTTCTTCGCGTCGTACTGGAAGCCGAGCACACGGCGCGCGCCCAGAACGCGCGCCAGCGCCTGGCAGACGATGGGCACCACCTCGATTGGCTCGGCCACGGAGCCAAGTCCCTCGGCCGCCTTGTTGAGCGTCGCTAGGCGCTCCGCCCGCTGCCGCACCGCCTCGTAGAGCCGGGCGTTCTCCACCGCCGCCCCGAGCTGCGCCGCCAGGACTTTCACCGCGTTGATCGCCGCCGGTGAGAATGCGGTTGGGTCCGCGCTGCCAAGGCCCAAGAGGCCGATAAAGCGCTCGTCGTGGGCGATGGGGATAAGCGCGGCGCTGCGAACTTGCGCCGGAAGGATTGGCCGAAGCGCTGGGTCCAGCCGGGTGCTGCGCCGCACATCAGCCAGGACCAGCGGCCTACCGTATTCCAGCGTTTGACTGGTCATGCTGCCCTTGATCGGCACGCGACGGACGCGCGCCAGGTACTCGGCGCTAAGCCCCCGCGCAGCGGCGAGAACAACACTGTCTCCATCAATCAGGTACACCGCTCCTGCTTCCAGCCCCAGCAGGTCGAGCGCGGTCTTCAGGGCGCGCGCCGCCAGCCGCTTGGTGTCGAGGGTCTTGCCCACCGCGCCGGCGAGGCGCGCGATCGCGTGGAGCATGTGCTCGCGCTTCTCCAGCTTGCCCTCGATGCGCCGCTGCTCCTCGAAGTCTACGCCCACGGCGGCGGCGCCCACGAACCCCCCTGACGAGTCCCTGACCTGGCCCAGGCTTAACATCAGGGGAATGCGCGAGCCGTCAGGCCGCACCAGGTGAACAATGGCGCGGATAACGCCGCTCGCAGCCGCCTGCATCTTTGCGCCCAACGCCTCGGCGTCCGCGAGGTCCACAAATTCATCCCACCGGTGACCGATAAGTTCGTTTGGCTCGCGCCCGAGGGCGGCAAACAGCGCGCGGTTGCCGGCGACAATTCGGCAGTCGCGGCCGACCAGCGCCACCGGGTCGCGGATTCCGTCAAAGATGGCCTTTCCCAGCTTGACCTGGGCGACCGAGCGCGCCGAAGCATCCTTCGCCTCGGCGTAGAGACGGCTGTTGTCGAGCGCAACCGCAGCCTGCTGCGCAAACAGGCGCATGATGCTCAGGTCACCGCGCCGGAAGGCGCGCTTGCGGCGCCGGTTGACCACGCCGAGCATCCCGATCACTTTGCCCCGCGCGATCAGGGGCACCGCGAGCAAGCTCTTCAGCCGGTGCTGGCGTATGTGCGCGCGCGCGCGAGCGAGACGAGGATCTGTCTGCGCGTCGCCGACGAGCAATCCTGCGCGCTCGCAGAAAGCCTTCCAGCCGCTCGTTCGGGTGCGCAAGCGAGGCAAGGCGCGCAGCGCTTCGGATGTCACATCGCCCGCCACCGCTCGCGGCTCCAGACAGTTCTCCCCGGCATTAACCAGGAATATCGCCGCCGCATCCCCGCCGATGACGCGGAATGCCTTCTCCGCTATCTCCTGAAGCACTTCCCCGAGGTCCCGGCGCGAGGTCATCGCCGCGCTCGCCGCTTGCACCCCAAGCAGCGCCTTGCGCGCCCGCCGCAGGGAGCGATTCCCCGCGGCTAGGTCTCGTGACCGCGGTGGCGGCCCTTTGGGCCTAGCCACCTCCAGCCGCCGGAGCCGCCGGACAGAATCCTGTGCCGACGGCTTGTCTCCACTTTCAGCCATAGGTATTCGTCCCCCCCCTTGCAGTGCACTCGCGCCCTACCGAGGCCTCACGACCGCGCCCAAATCATCGGCTAGGTCTCGTGACCGCCGTGGCGGCCCTTTGGGCCTAGCCACACCTCTGGATATTCGACGCAGTCGCCCCTCACCCTTGCTCCTCTGCGAAGTGCCTACTCCGCCGAAGCAGTCGCCGACGCTCCAAAGCCATGGCGACGGAGCGCTTCGGCTGCGAAGGCTGGAAGCGAAGCTCCCTGCCTCGCGGGGCTTCCGCCTTCGCGGGCGACGAAGTTCCGCTTCGGCGGACGAAGGCGTCGTAGCCCGCTTGCTACTCTGCGAAGCGGCGCTTCCGGCCTTCGTAGCCGTAGGCTACTACGGCGGAGTAGGCTCGCTGCGAAGCACGAGTCACAGGGCGAAGTAGCCTTCGCTACGAAGCACGAGTCGCGCGCCTGCGATGGCTGACAGGAGACCACTGCCCGCAGCGCGAACCCCACCCCGCGGAGGTGGTACAATGGCCGATTGCCTCTTTTGCAAGATTGCCCACGCAGAGCTCAAAGCAAACCAGGCTTACCGCGACGAGCGCGTCGTCGCCTTTCACGACATCAATCCCCAGGCTCCGGTTCACGTATTGATCGTTCCTGTGAGGCACATCGAAAACTTGCTCGCCCTACAGGAGACGGACAAAGAACTGCTCGGACATCTCCATCTGGTGGCTGCCCGACTGGCGCGCGAGTTGGGTGTCGCCGAGGGCGGCTTCCGGGTCGTCATCAACACCAACCGCGATGCCGGCCAGTCGGTGCCCCACCTTCATCTTCATCTTCTTGCAGGGCGTCCGCTGGGATGGCCGCCAGGGTAGGATCGGCCGCCAAAGCACCACGGGGACAACCGTGTTTCCGCTGCCACTCTGCGAAGTGCCTACTCCGCCGACGACTTCGTCCGCCCGCGAAGGCGGAAGCATGAGCTGACTATGGGCTGATGATCACTGAGCCAGGCGCAGGCGGTCGCCCAGGAGCGTGTCCTGGTAATGCGAAGAAAGTGGCGCTCGTACACAACATATTGCGCGTGACGGCTGGTCGGGGTGCCGTATATTGTGCCTCTGACGACTACACGGACTGACTCCCAGCAGCTTCTATGGCCCTCGGCCGAGCCGGAGCGCGCCCACCTGATCCTGACACCCGAAGTTGCGCCGGCCAGCGGGGAGTTGAAACCACCCGACCACGGTACCCATCCCCCTGCTTCGCTGCCTAGCTGGCACGCGTGGCAAACATACGCTTGCCGGCGAAAGGGCCGGCTGGGTGGCCGTTGACAACGCCGTCCCAGGCCGTGTATAATGCCGCGAGCGATGGGTTCTGGTGTGATTGGCGGTCAGGTCCGCATTGCGGACCGCCGTGGCGGCCCCGAAAGGGGCTTGGCCAGATGTAACCCGGTGCCGGAGACCAGACATCGCGCCGGGGTCGGTGCAAGGACCCAGCTATTGACGCAGGCACCGGAGCAGTCCGTTGTTCCCACCGTATTGGCCAGGGAAGGGAGGGATATGTTTGCCGCAGGTTCAGATTCGCGACAATGAGTCTTTGGAGAACGCTCTGAAGAGATTCAAGCGCACCCTTCAGCAGCACGGAGTGCTTGAGGAGGCGCGACGGCACGAGCGATACGAGAAGCCCAGCGATCGGCGCCGGCGCCTGGCAGCGACGTCGGAGCGACGTCGGCGCAAAGCCAACGCGCGCAGCCAGTTCTGATTGAAACGATCACTTAAGCGCCCCGCGCACCGGCACCTCCGGGCGCGGGGTTAGCGTCTGTGGTTCGGGACAGAGCGGTCGGCGCAGCTTCCCCGAGCCAAGATTGGAAGACGAGCAAACCGAGATCACGGTGGTGCTGGCAGATAGCGACGAAGTCACAAATCTGCTGGGCAGCCACCCAAGAGCGATAGAGAACAGCTAGGCCCTTCAGGCCGCCGTGGCGACGGCGAAGCCGCCTAGCCACGAATTGGCCGCGCGCATCATTGCGCGCGGCAACGACATGCGAGCAGAAGGGCGCTGAGCCGGGCGCTGGCGGCGCGGCCGACCGTGACGCTCGTTTGTGCCCCGGTGTGGCGGTGATTTCGATAGCGGCTTTCGGCTTGGGGCGCTGGGTCTGCGCTTAACCTTATCATCATGTCCGCGGTCATCGAGTTGGGAAGGGGCCTGCGACGGCGCCTGCTCGTGCTTCGTAGCGAAGGAGCTTCGCTACTTCGCAGAGTAGCAGGGGCTGCCGTCCAGCGCCGCCGCCCCTGGCTGCGCCTCGCTCTGGGCGCTGGCACCTCACTGGTTATTGCTGGCATTGTCATCGGCTATGGACGCCAATCCACCCGCGTGTCCCTCATCAGTGGCGAGCCCAGCCCCGAGACGATACTCGCCCCGCACACCACCACCTATGTTGACGAGCAAGCCACCGAGCAGTTGCAGCAGCGCGCGGAGCAGTGGGTCGCACCCGTGTATATGGTGCAGCCCCAGGCCATCGCCCACGCTGAGAACGAGGTGGAGCGGCTGTTCGCCTCACTGGCAGCGCCCAATGCTACTCTGCGCAGCGGCGAAGCTCCTTCGCCGGGCGCGCGGTCACCTGACCGCGCGATTCGCGGTTTCAGTGAAGCCGCGCCCAGCACCAGTCTGCGCCTGGACGACCTGCAAGGGCTCTTTCCCAAGGTTCCGCGCGCGGCCCTGGCTTGGGCGGTGTCCCAGCCGGCCGACCGGCTGGCCGCGCTGGCCGAAGCGGCGCGCAGAGTTGTGCGGGAGGTCATGTCCCAGCCCATTCCCGACGAGGCCCAGGAGGTGGCGGCGGCGCGTCAAGCCGCGGCCAAGGCGGCCCGCAAGCTGCCCCTATCGGCGCCTGCTCGCGAGCTTGTGGCAGGTGTCGCTGAACGCGCCCTGCGCCCAAACCTCGGATATGACCCGAGGAAGACAGAAGCCGCCCGCCGCGAGGCGCGGCGGGCGGTGCGCTCCGTAAAGCAGACCGTGGTCGCCGGCGACATCATCCTGCGCCAGGGTGAGGTGGCAACTCCAGCCGACATCGCCGCATTGCGCGCCCTGGGGCTGCTCACCCCTGTGCCCGACCTGTGGCAGATGGCATCCATCGTCGGCCTCTGCGCCCTGGCCATGCTTGCCATTGCCACCTATCTTCGCCGCCAGCAGCCCGAGGTTTACCAGGATGACCGGCTGCTCCTTCTGACCTGCCTCATCGCCGTCCTCGCCTTGTTCGCCGTCAACCTGGTTAACCTGCGCGGGCCGCGAGCCGAGCTTCTGAGCATGCTTTCGGTCACCGCCGCCGTCATGATTATCGCCGTGCTCGTGGGCACTCGCGTCGCTCTCATGGTGGCGGTGCTGGAAAGCCTGCTCGTGGGCATCATGGGCCAAGGGCAGCTATCACTCGCCTTGCTCACTTTTGGCTCCAGCCTCACCGGCCTGCTGCTGGCCGGTCACATCTGGCCTCCCTCCCAGTTGCTGGGCGCCAGCGCCCTCCTGGGGGCGGTCAACGCGGCGCTCATTCTCCTCGTCACGCGGATCACGGGAGGCGATCACGTCCTGGCCCAGGCCTGGCACGGGCTGTTTTACGGCTTGGGCGCGCCCCCGCTCGCCATCGGCGGCATCTTCCTGTTGCAGCGTCCATTCGATATCACCACTTACATGCGCCTGCTGGAGCTGTCCAATCCCAATGAACCCCTGCGCCGGCGCATGCTCGTCGAAGCCCCGGGCAGCTATGTGGACAGCTCCCTGGTCGCCAATCTCGCCGAGGCCGCCGCCGACGCGGTGGGCGCCGACGGCCTGCTGGCGCGCGTCGGCTCCTACTATCACGACATCGGCAAGCTGCGCCGCCCCTACCTTTTCAGCGAAAACCAGGCTCCCCTGGGCATCGGCAATGTTCACGACCAGCTCACGCCCTCCCTTTCGAGCCTGGTCATCACCGCCCACGTCAGGGACGGGGCCGAGCTCGCGCGCGAGTACCGGCTGCCGCGCGTCATCCGCGATCTCATCGCCCAGCACCACGGTACCGCCCTGGTCAGCTTCTTCTACCACCAGGCGCGCTCCGGCCCGCGTGGCGAGGACCTGCCCGAGGAGAGTTTCCGCTATCCCGGCCCCAAGCCGCGCACCCGCGAGGCGGCGATCATCATGCTCGCCGACGCCACTTTCGCCGCGGTGTGGAGCCTGCCCGACAAGTCCCCGGCGCGGGTGGAGGCGGTGGTGCGCCAGATTGTTCGCGAGCGTCTGGAGGATGGCCAGCTCGATGAATCGCCCCTGACTTTGCGCGATCTCTCTGCTATAATTGACGCCTTCTTGCGCCTGCTAAAGAGTATCATATTTCATACGCGCGTCGAGTATCCGCAGCTTGCGCAGTCAGGCGCGCGCCACGCCAGTGGCCATACTGATAACCATACGCCGCGGACAAGGCGCGAGTAAGCAGTTGCTGCGGCGAGCGGCCCGCGCCGCCCTGCGGGCCGAGGGAGTGCCGCCGGCCGCGGAAGTAAGCGTCTTGGTCACGGATGACGAGGAAATACGACGGCTCAACCGCGATTACCGCGCTGTGCATTCCACCACCGACGTCCTCGCGTTTCCCCAGGATCGCGCGGCACACCGGCCTCGGCCCGAGCGCGAGCGCGACCGGATTATGCGGGCCCGCAACCGGGGTGGGCGGGTGGCAAGAGCGTGCCGTGGGCAAGGGCCCGGGCATTGTGAGCCGCCGCTGCTTGGCGACGTGGTCATCTCGGCCCCGACCGCGCGGCGGCAGGCCCGGCAGCGGCACCGCTCCCTTGACGACGAGATGCAGCTACTGCTCATCCACGGCATCCTGCATCTGACGGGATGGCGTGATGACACCGAGACAGAGAGGCAGCGCATGCTCAGGCGCGCGCGCGTGATCCAGCGCCTGGCCGAGGTCGGCAAGCTCACCTAAACAATGAAATCGAGATCCCTGCTCGATAGCTTCCGTTTCGCCCTCGACGGCATGGTGCACGTCATACGCACCCACCGCTACATGCGCTATCATCTGGTCATCACCATGGCCGTGATCGCGCTCAGCGTGCTGCTGCGGGTGACCAAGATCGAGCTGATCACGCTCGTGCTCGTGATCGCGCTGGTGCTGCTGGCGGAGCTGTTCAACACCGCGGTCGAGGTTGCCGTGGACATGGTGACCGATGCCTACCATCCGCTGGCGAAGGTGGCCAAGGATGTCGCGGGCGCGGCGGTGCTGGTGGCGACACTCACCGCCCTTGCGGTGGGCGGGATGGTCTTTCTCGACCAGCCGCGGCTGCGGGCGCTGGTAAGCGGGGGCAGCATGCACCGGCCCGCCAACATCTTGCACGTGCTCCTCGCCGGCGCGGTGCTCATCGCCATCCTGGTGGTGGTGACCAAGGTGCGCGGAGGCAAAGGCACGCTGACGCGCGGCGGGGTGGTGAGCGCGCATGCGGCCATTGCTTCTTTCCTGGCCACCGCCGTCTACTTCGCTGGCGGCAACCTGCTCGCTGTGCTCGCCGCAGCGACACTTGCGCTGCTGGTATGCCAGAGCCGGATTGAGGCGGGCATCCATTCCCTGCGCGAGGTGCTCTTGGGCGCGCTGGGGGCGATGGCGGTGGCGGTTATCATGTTCGAGGTGCTGTCCACGGGCCGCTGAGGGCCCGCTCGTATGACCCCTGACGACTGGCGACTGCTGGGGACGCTGGCGATCCTGCTCGGCCTCTCCGCCTTCTTCTCCGCCTGCGAGATCGGGCTCTTGTCGGCAGGCAAGTACCGCCTGCGCCACCTCGCTGCAGAGGGCTCCTGGACCGGGCGCCTCGTCGTCAGCCTGGTGGAGCGGCCCACGGTCATGCTCACCGCCATCCTCATCACCATCACCGGCCTCAACTACATCTCCCAGGCCATCGCCACGAGCTGGCTGGTGCAGGACAACCGCCTGGGACCTCACTGGGGACCACTCGTCGCCATCGCCTCCTTGACTGTCATCGTGCTCATTTTCTCAGAGGTCACACCCATAACTTATGCCGCGGCCAACCCTGCGCGGGTAGCGCGGGTCGCCGCGGCGCCGGTGTGGCTGCTGACCTGGGCGCTGTGGGCGCCGGTCAAGGTCATTACGGCCCTCGCCGGCGGGCTGGTGCGCCTCACCGGCGGAGTCACCCGCGGTCGCGGCGCTGAGGTCGTCACTGAAGAGGAGCTGCGCACCATCGTGGACATGGAGGCCGAGCGCGGCGGCATCGAGCCCGAAGAGAAGGAGATGATCCATTCCATCTTCGAGTTCGGCGACAAGGTGGCGCGGGAGATCATGGTGCCGCGGCCCGATATGGTGCTCGTCGAGCGCACCGCCACCATGTGCGAGGCGGCGCAGCTTGCCATCCAGCACCGGCTCTCGCGCCTGCCGGTCTACGACGGCGACCCCGACCACATCGTCGGCGTCGTCCACGCCAAGTCCCTCCTGCCCTACCTTCACCACCGGCAAACGGAAGCCCCGGTGGAGCAAGCGATGCGCCCGCCCGCATTCATCCCCGAAACCAAGCGCGTGAGCGAGTTGCTGGACGAGTTCCGCAAGCAGCAGCAGACCCTGGCCATCGTCGTGGACGAGTACGGCGGCACTGCCGGGCTGGTGACGATCGAGGATCTGCTCGAGGAGATCGTCGGCGAAATCTACGATGAGTATGATGTGGACTATGCGCCAGCGCAGCGCCGGGACGCCGCCACCTGGGTGGTGGACGGCAAGCTGGCCATAGATGACGCCAACGACCTGGAGGGCGTAGAGCTTGCGCCAGGCGACTACGACACCGTGGCGGGGCTGATCTACGACCACCTGGGCGCCATCCCGGAGCCGGGGGCCCGGGTGGAGACTGAGGCCATGATCCTGACCGTGGATGAAGTCATCGGCCGCCGGGTGACCAAGGTGCGAATGACGCGCAAGCCGGGCCCGCTGCGCGGGGAAGCCCCCGCGCCTAGAGAGGAGCAGCCCTGACGGGCGCCAGCCATGAATGACACACCTGGCTCATGGTGGCTGTTGGCAACTCTCGGGGCCGGCCTCGGCATCGGCGGGGTGGCACAGCTCGTCATCATCGGCTTGGCTCTACTGCTGCTGGGCTTCGTGTCCCTGGCCGAGGCGGCCCTGGTATCGGTGGATCGGGTGCGCGTGCGCCAGCTCGCCGAGGAGGGGGATGCGCGCGGCCTGCTGCTCAGCAACCTCGTCGAGCAGCGCCAGGAAATCTTGAGCAGCTTGATCATCGCCATCAATGTCTGCGTTCTCGTTGTCTCCTCATTGGTCACCGGGCTGACCATCGAACTGTGGGGCCGCGGCTGGGTGCCCTTGAGCGCTGCGCTGACCCTGGCGGTGGTGCTGATCCTGTGCGAGATCACCCCCAAGTCCTACAGCGCCAACCAGCCCGACCGCGTCGCGCTGCGGGTGGCCCGTCCCCTGGCTGCGCTCCACGCCGCGCTGCGGCCGCTGGCGTCGGTGCTCAATGCGATAGGCAATTTCTTCGTCGCCCGGGTGCTGGTGGGCATCGTCGGCGGCAGCGCGCAGGCCGAGGCGCCCGCGTTCTCGGATGACGAGATCAAGCAGCTCGTCACCGCCGGCGAGCGCGGGGGCGAGGTGCAGGAGGAGGAAGCCGAGCTTATCCACGGGGTCATCGAGTTCGCCGACACGGTGGCGCGCGAGGTGATGGTGCCGCGCACCGACATGGTGTGCCTGCCGCAGGAGGCGTCGGTAAGCGACGCCGTGCGCATCATCGAGCAGCGCGGCCACTCGCGAATCCCCATTTACGCGGCAGACCTGGATCACATCACCGGCATCGTCTATGCCAAGGATCTGCTCGCCCAGTTGCAGCAAGGGGGCGCCGCGGAGAACCTAGCGGCGGTGGCGCGCCGCGCCCACTTTGTTCCCGAGAGCAAGCGACTTGATGACCTGCTGCGCGAGATCCAGCAGCGGCGCGTGCACATCGCCATCGTCATTGATGAGTACGGCGGCACCGCCGGCCTGCTCACCATCGAAGATCTGCTGGAGGAAATCGTCGGCGAGATCGTGGATGAATATGACCGCGAGCCGGAGCAGATCCGCATGATCGCGCCCGGCGACGGCATCGTGGACGCCCGCGCCAGCGTGGATGATGTCGAGGACGCCTTCGGCGTGGTCTTGCCCGAGGGCGAGTTCGACTCCATCGGCGGGTTTGTGCTTGACCGCATCGGCCGCTTGCCGCGCGCCGGCGAGGAGCTGCGGGCGTGCGGCTTGCGCATCCGGGTCGAGGAGGTGAACTCCCACCGCATACGGAAGCTTCATATCTCGCGCCTGCCCCCGCCCGAGGCCGATGGCGAACAGCAGGAGTCGAAGTGACCCGGACATGACCCACGCTCAAGCCCAAGACCTGGTGCAAGCGGCCCGCGATGCCAGCGAGCGCGCGTATGCTCCTTACTCCCGCTTCCGCGTCGGCGCGGCGCTACTGAGCGAAAGCGGCGCAGTGTTCGCTGGGTGCAACGTCGAAAACGCCTCCTACGGGCTGAGCATGTGCGCGGAACGGGTCGCCGTGGCCTGCGCTCTAGCGGCCGGGGAGCGGCGGTTCCAAGCCCTGGCCATCTACGCCGATGCTGACGAGCCGGCCCCGCCGTGTGGGGCGTGTCGTCAGGTGCTTGGCGAGTTTGCCGCCGACATGCCCATCTACCTCGCCGGCCGCGGCGGCGGCTGGCGCGAGCTGCGCCTGGCGGCCTTGTATCCGATGCCCTTTGGCAAGACGACGCTTTGCCCAAGCGAAGAATCGGGCCTTGGAGCATAGAGGCGAGCCGCCATTGCGGCTCGAAGGGCTTACGCCGTTAGGAAAGCCACAGTCCAGCTTGTTGCAGGGAGCAAGTGACATGTCGCTTGATATGGTGCAAACCAGAGAGCAAGCAGTGGAGTTCCTCGAAGGCTACTCCTTTGAGCGCAAGGAGGAACTCGACCGGCGCAAGACGACTGCGGGGCTAGTGAAAAGCTATCTGCTGGAGACCGTGCCCCAAGCCCCAGTGCACCTGGACCTGTCCTCCGTGTTCGAGTCAGCCGGTGCGCGGCTGGATCACATAGACGGAGACATGTCAAAGGTGTGGGACGCACAGTCCGGCCGTTGCATCGGCCTGCTTGAGGAGTTGCTCCCGCGGCACCCGGTGTTCTACAGCAACGAAGATGTGAGGGTAATCGACCGCTGGGTTCGAGACCTCGTCAACGCCACCCCCTTTCTGGATCGGCTTTGGCTAAGTGGCTGGACTTTCGACCGGCTCTGGGAGAAGGTTGTTCAGATCAACCCGGGACGACGATACGGACGGCTGGCTTTCGAGCACCAGAACGTCTTCGAGGTTGATTCCGAAGCGCCAGAAGAAGAAGGGGACGAAGAGCTGGAGCTGGGCGATGCCCCAGACGAAGTGCTCGTGGAGAGGACCGAGCTCGTGAGGGAAAGACGGGCGTCGCGCTTCACTGTCGTCGAACGAATTGAGGTGTTGAAAGAACGCCTGCCGCGATTGCAGGAGATCTATCACCCACTCTACTCCATATCCCAACTGCGGTTCCCAGCGGTGGGACGAGGCGGGCATGACTTCTACTACAACGGCAAGGTGACCAACCGGAGCGACAGCTTCGCCGACCATCGCGCACACCTGTTGTATGTCCTCAAGATCTACAAGCAGGCTACCGAAGCCACCGAACGCGCGGCGTGGTACGCTCGAGAGCGCATCCAGGAACTCCCGGCCACCGATTTCACGACCCTACGTGGCGCTCCAGTTGTGATGCGATTCTCTGAGCCGCTCACCCCCCAGGTCTTCGAACAGTGGATTAGCTCAACGTTTCGGCACAAGCGCAATCGCTTCCGTCTGTGGGGAACGCCAATCCCACTTGGCTCGAAGAAGGTGCACGTCTACGGCGCCGATCGACACCTCTGGCAGCGCATCTTCCTCGAGATCACAACACGGCATCTTATCGCGGTGCTTCCCGAGGGCACATGCGGGAACACGATCCACCGGCTTGTGACGAATGTGCAGCACTTCGTCGACCCGGCGGTTGAGGTGTGGGTGGGCGATCAGCGATATCAGGACTTCATTCGCACGGCTGCCGAGCAGCAGGAGGAGGGCCCGCATGACAGCGGCAGAGGTCGTGGCTGATCCCATTGGCCAACTCAACCTTATGCTCTGGATGACTCAACCTTTGCCGGGAGAGTGCCCTGTCCGGCCTGTCCTCAAGGAGGCTGGCTATCGACTTATGGCGATTGGCCCTGCCATGCCGCTGCTCCCCGATCTACGCGAACGTCTGCAAGTGAAGGGATTAGCTTGCCGGGTGGAACCAGAGCCTGACCTCCTTCTGACACGAGATGACGGCCAAGAGTATCTCATGCTCGAATGCAAACGGACCATGTTTGGGGCTGACTCCTCGACGGCAGAACAGGCCAGGGGACTTGTCCTCCAGACTGGCGAGCAGTTCAACACAGTAGTCGGTCTCCCTGTTGCCGCCGCGACGACCGCGGGTCTTGTGTACGTGTCAGAGCACTGCGATTCGCCGAACCCGGCAGACGGGCTTAATCAGATCAGAGAAGAACTTGAGGGAGCCGGTTTCCCCGTGGCCCCAGCTGGTGTGACCTGCCTTCAGGCACGGGACGACGGCATATACCTTATTGACGAGTACCAACCAGGCACTATACCAGAACCGCTCTACGGAATCGTAAGGGCCGGAATCAAGGTCCAGGAGATTGTCGAAGGCGAAGAAGCGATGCCATTGTTGCTCATTCCGTGGGACCCAAACGTGTCCCAGACCAGTCCAGTTGCCCAGTTTGGGAAACAGGTCTTCTGCCACAGATTGCTCGGTTCTCTCGTCGTGAGGATCGGGAAGCTCGTGCCGGGGCAAGAGTTCGAGGTGGAATACGACGACCTTCTCGACGAGGCAACCTTCAACTTCTACCAGCGTTGGCGTACTCGGAATACCGAGATTGGGCGCACTCTCAGAGGATTCTGCCGGACGATCATACAAGAGGCGCTCAAAGACGTGCCCGACCTACAAGCGGAGCCCCTAGCGCAAGGCCGTGTTGGCCGCCGCATCACGGTTGGAAGCGAATCGGCGAAGGAAGCAACCATTGACGCCATCACCAAGTATGCCAGAAAGGCCTGTCCGGAAATCGCCAGCCCGGCTCAGCAAGCGCTACCCTTGGATGCAGAGGAGATGTAAGTGCCCACCCACGGCCGGGGTTGGTGCCTACTGTTGCCTCTTAAACAAGAAAGCCATCTGCGAAATCTTCTTAATCTGCGGATAGCATTCTCTCTGTTCGCCTGATCTGCGGACGGTTTCGTAAGATGTCCTGAGTGAGGCCGGTCATGGCGGTCAAAGTCAAGATAAAGAAGAAAAAGCCCACGCGGGTCCAGTTCACGGCAGCTGATTTCGCGCACCCGGACGAGCGCCGTGCCCGGCTGGTCGGTATTAGCGCGGGGGCGGGGGTCACACTGGCAATCCTGGGGCTGCTGGCGCTGACGCCGTGGCGGCTCCAACTCATGACTGTGTGGCTCGTGTGGTCGCTCCTGGCCCTGTTCTACTTCTACCTGGGCGCTGATGGCGCGGAGCTGCGCGAGCTGACGCGCGGCGCCGGCGGGCCGCGCGATTCGCTTTCCGCCATCGTAAACAGGCAGGCCCGCATGGCAGGAGTGAGCGCAGAAGCTGCGGTCTCGGCGTCGGCCCCCGAATTCATGACCGTGCGAAATGCGATCGTCGCGCCGCGGGACTTGCTGGAGCGCCTGGGGCAGGCGGAGCTATGGGGGCTGACAGCGCGCGAGATCGGGCACATCACGGCGGGTCACGTCGGGCTTCTCGGCCTCTGTCGCCGGGTGGAAGAAGAGCGGCGCGCGCTTTACCGGATCCTGGCGCTGCCGCTGCGCGCGATGGTGCGAGCGCTGGCGAATTGGCGTTGGTACGCCGCCATGACCGCGGACCAGATGGCCATGGTGCTCACCCGCGATCGCAGGGTTCTCGCCGCCGCTTTGCTGAAGCAGGCCACGGCCGGCGTGGAAGGCGTCTCCGCCGCCGAAATTGACGAATACCTTTCGCGCAGCGGGGAGATTACCGCGCAAAGCGCCGACGTAACCACGTACTTCAAGCTGGGCGAGGTGCTGCGGGGCCGGGAGGGCTTGATGATGCGCCTGCGCGCCATGGGCCAGTACGCCGAGAGCGAGGAGTACAGGCAAGCCTGCGCCCGGCTGGACGCCGCGCATGGCAGGTCCCGCAGGGGCGAAGCAGCGTCTGGCGGCCCACCCGGCGCCGCGCCGCCCGCCGACGCAGGTCCATCCGGGCCGCCGGCTGCCGGCGAACGTTAGCCGGGCGCAGCGTAATCGCTCGCAACCTCCGCGCGCGCCCGCCGGCTTGCCGGCCGCGCGGGACCGCGCCCGATGTTGACGCTGTTCACTCCGCCTCCGGGTATGACCCCAGCATCCGCATGAACAGGGTCGCGCCGCGCAGGTGCTCGAGCGCTTCGGCAACCGGCGGGTCGGCGATGTGCCCCTGGATGTCCACGAAGAAGATGTACTCCCAGGGGGTCTTCTTGGTCGGGCGCGACTCGATCATGGTCATATTGATGTCGTACTTGTCCAGCACCGCCAGCGCTCGGTAGAGCGCCCCCGCCTCGTGGCGCACCGAGAACATGATCGAGGTCTTGTCGTGCCCGCTGCGCTCCGGCTGAGGGGCGCGCCCCACCACCAGAAAGCGGGTGCGGTTATGGGGCGAGTCCTGGATCTTCTCCCCGATGAGGTTGAGGTCATAGAGGCTGGCTGCCAGTTTGGTCGCGATGGCGGCGCTGCCAGGCTCCTGCGCGGCGAGCTGGGCGGCGCGGGCGGTGCTCGCCATTTCCTGGAGCTCGGCGCGGGGCAGGTTGGTCTTGACCCACACCCGGCACTGCGCCAGGGGTTGACGCATGGAGTAGATTCGCGTAACCTCCTCGATGGCGGAGCGGGAAACAAGGTAATGGTCAATATCGAGGTAAATCTCGGCGCAGATGTCGAGCGCGGACTCGACGAACATGTCCAGGGTGTCGTTGATCACGCCCTCGGTCGAGTTCTCCATGGGCACCACGCCGAAGGTGGCGCTGCCTTTCTCCACCTGGTTGAAGACATCGGCGATGGATTCGGCAGGACTGGCATCGGCGCGGGCGCCGAACTTGCGCAGCACCGCCATGTGGGTGAAGGTCCCCGCCGGGCCCAGATAGGCGATGCTCGCCGGCAACTCGAGCTGGCGGTGAACGGCGATGATCTCACGATAGATGCTCAGCAGCCCCTCAGCGGGCAGCGGCCCCGCGTTGGCCGCTATCAGGCGGTCGAAGATCTGGCGCTCGCGGGCGGGCGAGAACTGGGCGCTCGCCCGCCGGCGCTTCTCGCGGCTGATGGTCAGCGCTAGCTTCGCTCGCTCGTTCAGCAGAGCCAGAATCTGGTCGTCAATCTTATCTATCGCCGCGCGTTCGTGCTCTATGCTCATGACCTGCTCCCGGAGCGAAACATGATACCCCTAAGCTATCGCCTCGTGCTTCGTAGCGAAGGCTCCTCCGCCCTGCGTAGCTGGGCTACGAAGCCCGCGGAGCAGGGAGCTTCCGGCCTTCGTAGCCGTGGCTACTACGGCGGAGTAGGCTCGCTACTTCGCAGAGTAGCAACTGTGGCGGCAGGTGTCAAGGTGCTGCGCCATGGCTGAAAACAAGCCCTCCTCGTCGCGGTCGCGGCGCGCGCCGGCCGACACGCGATCCAAGCTGGACGAGATCCCGGACGGCCTGTGGATCAAGTGCTCTGGCTGCGGCGCCATGCTCTACCGCAAGGAGCTGGAGAAGGACCTCTTCGTCTGCAAGCGCTGTGCGCATCACTTCCGCCTCGGAGCGCACGAGCGCATCGCTCTCATGGCCGACCCCGACAGCTTTCGCGAGTCCGACGCCCAGCTTGCGCCCGCTGATCCCCTGGGCTTCCCCGGCTACCAGGAGCGACTGGCTGAGACTCAGCAGCGGACCGGCCTGCGCGACGCCTTTGTGTGGGGCGAGGCCCGGATGGGGGGCCTGCCCGTGGTTATCGGCTGCTCCGATTATCGGTTCATGATGGCGAGCATGGGATCGGTGGTCGGCGAGAAGGTGGCCCGCGCTTTCGAGCACGCCGCCGAGGCGAGGCTGCCGGTGGTGCTCTTCAGTTGCTCCGGCGGAGCGCGCATGCACGAGGGGCTGCTCTCGCTGATGCAGATGGCCAAGACCGCGGCCGCAGCGCGACGCCTGGCCCAGGCCGGGCTGCCTTATGTCTCGGTGCTCACCGACCCCGTCACCGCGGGCGTGCTCGCCAGCTACGCGTTCCTCGGCGACATCATGCTCGCCGAGCAGGGCGCGCTGGTAGGTTTCGCGGGGCCGCGGGTCATCGAGCAGAACTTGAAGATCAAGCTTCCGCCTGGCACCCACACCGCCGAGTTCCAACTCCATCACGGGATGCTCGACCTGGTGCTCCATCGGCGCGAGCTGCAACCGACCATCGTGCGCCTGCTGGGGTGGATGCTGTGATCCGCCTCCGCGGGCGACGAAGTACCGCTGCGGCGGACGAAGGCGTCCTGCCTCGCCGCAGAAGTGATGTGTTCGTTTTCAGTGGGTGTGGGACGGAGCCGCGCGCTCGAATCGGGCGCGGCTTCCCGCCTGCGGCGGGCAAGCGCTGAAGTTGACTCGCCTCTGGCGAGCCGCGAATCGCGGGGTCAGCCTGCCCGCCATAGCCGTCGCGGCGACGGCGGGGCGACCCCGCGCCCAGTGCAGCGCTCGGTCGGCGTTGAGCACGGAGTTGAACTGCGATACCCACTCTCCGCGAACACACCCCGCAGAAGTGTCATGGTAAGCGAAGTGGCGAGCGCGAGGGAAATCTCGCCCCCGCCAGAACTGTGCCTCGCGCGTTAGCTGATCGCGACGCAGGCACTCTACGCTGGCCCTCTCGAAGATAGGCGGGATGAAATCCCCCCTACCCCGGATTATTCATACTCCGGTTGAAGCCCCTGCAGTTTGCAATAGGTGTCGCTTCCAGCGCCGAGCGCTTGGTAGGTCGCCGTCGAATGTGGCACAACTTGTCCTGAGCCTGTCGAAGGAGCCGCCCCGCCTTCGCTGAGGCTACGGCGGGCAAGCCTCGGCTGTGTCTTGTGACGGGTCATCCAACGCGTGATGAATAATCCGGGCTACAACATTGGAGCCGCAATGTCCCTCTGGGATGCCGTTGGCGTCCCAACGGGATGCCAGAGGCAGCGTGCCAGAGACGCCATGGCCTTCACCTTCGAGCCTTACGTCGAGTTCTGTCGCCGCCGCGCGGTATTCTTCCGCAAGGCTGCCATCGGCGCCGCGCTGTTCGGCTGCGCCCTGTTCTGGGGCAACTACGTCGCTGATCTCGCCCGCGGCGAACCCTTCATCCACACCTCGCGCATCTCGAGCCTCGTCTGCGCCGTCTCATTCCTTTGCTACTCTGCGAAGTAGCGAGCCTACTCCGCCGTAGTAGTCGCCGACGCTCCAAAGCTATGGCGACGGAGCGCCTACGGCTACGAAGGCCGAAAGCTCCTTCGCTACGAAGCACGAGGGCGCCGCCATCGCCCTCTATCTCGACCTGCGCGCCTCCCGCTCCGGCGCAGCGTGACCGCGCGCGGCAGGAACCCGCGGTGGCGTCGCCCCGGAGCGCCGTCGTCTCCCGCGACAGGACTCCGTCCTCGACCTGATGAAATACCCGATAGCTGTTCCTGGGAGACTGCCCATGACTTCACGCGAGCGCATCTTGACCACCCTGCGCGGCGGCATCCCCGACCGCATTGGCCGCGCCGACTCCCCCTGGAGCGAGACCATCGCCCGCTGGCGCACCGAGGGCCTCGGCGAAAACGAGGATGTCGGCGTCAAGTTCGGCTTTGACTTCGGCGGCTTGCAGTGGACCGACCTCTCCTTTCGCTTCCCCGCCGAGGTCATCGAGGACTGCGACCAGTACGTCATCCAGCGCGACGCCAACGGCGTCTTGCGCAAAGACATGAAGCGCGAGAGCGGCCACACCCCGCAGTGGCTCGACCACACCATTCGCACCCGCGACGATTGGCAGCGCAACAAGCAGCGCCTGGCCTGGTCCGACGATCGCATCAGCGCCGATGTCAGGCAGACCTATGACGACTGCCGCCAGCGCGACCTCTTCACCCACTTCGCCGGCGTCGAGGCTTATGAGGCCGCGTGGCCGGTGTGGGGCCAGGTCGGCATCTTCACCCAGATGATGGATGACCCCGACCTCGTCGCCGACGTCTTCGCCACTTACACCGACCTCATCATCGCCAGCGCCGCCCACATGCTCGAGATGGGCATTGACTACGATGGCGCCTGGTTCTACGGCGACCTCGGCTACCGCAACGCCACCCTCTTCTCCCCCGCACTCTACGACCGGCTTCTGTTCCCGCAGCACAAGCGCATGTGCGACTTCTTCAACTTGCGCGGCAAGCCGGTCATCCTGCATTCCTGCGGTCGCATCCAGGAGCTGATCCCGCGCTTCATCGAGGCCGGCTTCGCCGCCATCCAGCCGCTGGAGGCCAAGGCCGGCCAGGATATCCGCGCGCTCAAGAAAACCTTCGGCAAGGCCATCACCTTCTTCGGCAACATAGATGTGCGCAAAATGTCCGCCAGCCGCGAGGAACTCAGGGGGGAGCTGCTTTCAAAACTCGAGGTCGCCAAGGACGGCGGCTATATTTACCACAGCGACCACTCGGTCCCACCCACCGTCTCCTGGGGCAACTACTGCTACCTGATGGAGTTGCTCGACGAATACGGCAGGTAGCTCGTGCTTCGCAGAGTAGCAGGTGTGTTCGCGCAGAGCGGGGAGGTCGCGCTGGAGAATGTGGCACAGGCGTGGCTAGGTCGCCTGGCGACCGCCATCCCGGCCCGCAGGGCCTAGGGACCTCTGCTTCGCGGGCGACGTAGCGCCGCTTCCGCCTTCGCGGGCGACGGAGTTCCGCTTCGGCGGACGAAGGCGTCGTAGCCCTGCCTGCTACTCTGCGAAGCACGAGTCGCAGGGCGGAGTCGCCTCGCCTGTGCTGGCCATGTGCGGTCGCCTGACCGCGCGAATGAGGGCCGAGCCTCAATCACTCGCGCCCTATGACATCACCCGCCGCGCGTGCAGCACATCACTCAATCGCCCCAGGGCCTCAAGCACGCTCTGAAGCTGCTCCGTTCCCGTCACATCCACCGTGAGCTTAATCATCGCCTTGCGCGGCTTGGTGGTGCGGACGCGGGCGGAGCTGATGTTGATCCCGTGGCTGGTGATGATGCCGGTGACATCATTGAGCAGCCCCACGCGGTCCAGCGCCTCGACCTCCAACTCAGCCGGATAGACCGCATCCTTGGCGAAGGTCCACTCGACGCCGACCAGGCGCTCCGACTCGCGCTCCGTGTAACGCACGACATTGGGGCAGGTCTGGCGATGGATCGCGAGGCCGCGGCCGCGGGTGATGTAGCCCACGATGTGATCGCCGGGGATGGGCGCGCAGCAGCGCGACAGCCGGAACAGCACCCCCTCCATGCCGGCGGCGCTGATGCCCAGTTGCAGCGTCCCCTGGCGCGCCTTGCGCAGCGGGATCGCCGGTCGGCGCGGCTGTTCGAGATGCGCCTGGATGCGGTTGACCACCGCCTCCGCGGTGACATCGCCGTGCCCCACCGCGGCCAGGAGGTCCTCGGCGGCGATGTAATTCATGCGCCCCGCGATCTCCGCCAGGCGCTGGTTGCGCTCCCCCTCCGATAGCTGCAACCCCTGGCGCTTGCTCTCCTCCTGGAGCAGCTCGCGCCCGCGCTGCAAGTCCTCCTCCCGGCCCACCTTGCGATACCACGACTTGATGCGCCCCTTGGCCTGGCTGGTCTTGACGAACGAGAGCCAGTCCAGGCTCGGCCCCGGGCTCGATTTCGAGGTCAGGATTTCCGCCACATCCCCGTTGCGGAAGATGTAGTTCAATGGGACGATGCGCCCGTTCGCCCGCGCGCCGATGCAGGTATGGCCGATGGCGGTGTGGATGCGATAGGCGAAGTCAACCGGGGTTGATCCCGCCGGCAGGTCAATGACGTCGCCGCGCGGGGTGAAGACGAAGACCTGGTCCTGGAAAAGATCTACCTTGAGCGATTCCAGCCATTCGCCCGGGTCTTGCAGGTCGTGCTGGAGGTCGAGCAACTGGCGCAGCCACGTCAGCTTCTGCTCCAGGTCCTTATCGCCTTCGCCGCCCTCCTTGTAGCGCCAGTGGGCGGCGACCCCGTACTCGGCGGTGCGGTGCATATCGTAAGTGCGAATCTGCACCTCCATCGGCTCGCCGTTGGGGCCGATGACCTTGGTGTGCAGCGCCTGGTAGAAATTGGCCTTGGGCTTGGCGATATAGTCCATGACCATCCCCGGCAGCGGCAGCCACATGGTGTGCACTTCGCCCAGCACCGAGTAGCATTCCGCCACCGTCTTCACCAGCACCCGGATCGCCTGAAGATCCAGGATCTGGTCGAAATCCACCCCCTGCGCTTGCATCTTCTGGTAGATGCTGAAGAAATGCTTGGGGCGCCCGTGAATCTCCGCCTCGATCCCTACTTGCGCCAGCCGCTCGCGCAGTTGAGCGATCCCCTGGTTGACGGTGCGCTCGCGATCCTCGCGCGTGCGCGCCACCTGGCGCACGATGCGGTGATAGGCGCGCGGATCGCTGTAGCGCAGCGCCAGGTCCTCCAGCTCCCACTTCAGGCGCCACACCCCGAGGCGGTCGGCGATGGGGGCGAAGATTTGCAGCGTCTCCTGCGCGATCTCGCGGCGGCGCTCCGGCGGCAGCGACTTCAGCGTGCGCATGTTGTGCAGCCGGTCGGCGAGCTTGATCAGGATCACCCGCAGGTCGCGCGCCACCGCCAGCAGCATCTTGCGCAGGTTCTGCGCCTGGCGCTCGCGCTGGGTGTGGAAGTCAATCCGGCTCAGCTTGGTCACCGCGTGCACCAGCCCCGCGATCTCCTCCCCAAACTCCTTGCGTATCTCGGCCGCGGTGATCGGCGTGTCCTCGATCACGTCGTGCAGCAGCGCCGCCGCCAGCGCGCGGTCATCCAGCCCCAGCTCCGCCAGCAGCGCCGCCACCTCCATCGGGTGCGAGATGTAGGGCTGGCCCGAGGCGCGGGAGGCGCCGGAGTGGGCCTGGCGTGCGAACTCGTACGCGCGGCGCAGCAGCCCTTCGTCACAGTCGGGGCGATGCTGCTTCACCGCGGCGGTGAGTTCCTCGAAAGTCCTGGCTTTGCTCGCTTCGGTAACAGTGGCCACGGGTGCAAACCTTGTGTCATCATTATACTACGCAGGCCCCGTATCAAGAAAGCCGCCAGACCTTGGTCGCTGGCGGGTGGGTGTGTTCGTTATTAGTGGGTGTGGGACGGAGCCGCGCGCTCGAATCGGGCGCGGCTCCGCGCCAGAGGCGCGCAAGCGCTGAAGTTCACTCGCCTCTGGCGAGCCGCGAATCGCGGGGTCAGCCTGCCCGCCATAGCCGTCGCGGCGACGGCGGGGCGACCCCGCGCCCAGTGCAGCGCTCGGTCGGCGTTGAGCACGGAGTTGAACTGCGATACCCACTCTCCGCGAACACACCCCGGCGAGTCTTGGGGTTGACATCGGGCGACCAGGCGCAGTATGTTATAAGCTCCGCCTGATGTCAAACCAGTTGGCTGTGCCAGCGTGAATCAAGGAGGCCGCACCAATGCAAGTCACCATCGTTCGCGACAAGGAGCAAATGGGCAAGCGCGCCGCGGCGCTTATCGCCGAGCAGATGCGCGCCAAGCCGCATTTCGTCCTCGGTCTCGCAACCGGCAGCACCCCGTTACCCCTCTATCACGAGCTCATTCGTATGAACCAGGCGGGCGAGCTCGATTTCTCCACCACCATCACCTTCAACCTCGACGAGTACGTCGGCCTGCCCCCGACCCATGACCAGAGCTATCGCCGCTTCATGAACGTCAATCTCTTCGACCACATCAACATCAACCAGGCCGCCACCCATGTCCCCGACGGCATGGCGGCCGATCCCGACGCCTTCTGCGAGGCCTACGAGCGCATGATCGCTGACGTCGGTGGCATTGACTGCCAGGTGCTGGGCATCGGCTCCAACGGCCACATCGCCTTCAACGAGCCCGGCTCATCGCTCGCCTCGCGCACCCGCGTCGTCAAGCTCACCAAGAGCACCATCAAGGATAATTCGCGCTTCTTCGCGCGGATGGAGGACGTGCCGACGCGCGCCATTTCCATGGGCATCGGCACCGTGCTTGAGGCCCAGCGCATCGTCATGCTCGCCTACGGCGCCAACAAGGCCGACGCCGTGGCCGCGGCCCTCGAAGGCCCCGTCACCGTCAGCGTCCCCGCCAGCGCGCTCCAGATGCACCCGCGCGTGAACTGGATCATCGTCGAGGACGCCGCCACCAAGCTCAAGCTGGAGTGGGATAGATAGGTTTTTGGGCAATGGGCTTACTCGATCGCATTACGAGACAGGCGCAGGCCGATCCGCGCACCATCGTCTTCCCCGAGGGCGAGGATGAGCGCATCCGAGCGGCGGCCCGCCGCGTTGCCGACGCCGGCACCGCAAGACCGGTGCTGCTCCTTGAGAAGCCGGACACCGCCCCCGCCGACATCCCCTGCATTCAGCCCAGCGCCTCGCCGAACCTGGCCCGCTATGCCGAGCGCTACTGCCAGCGCCACGCGCTCGCGGCCGGCCCCGCGCAGCGCCTGCTGCGCCGCCCGCTCTACTTCGGCGCGGCAATGGTGGAGGCGGGCGATGCCGACGGCATGGTCGCCGGCGCCAGTCACACCACCGCCGCGCTGCTGACCGCGGCCGGGCTGGTCATCGGCCCGCAGGCCGCCTGCCCTTATCCCTCCAGCTTCTTCATCATGGCGCTCCCGCAACGGGCAAACGGCCCCGAGGCTCTGGTATTTGCCGACTGCGCGGCAAACGTTGACCCTGATTCCGAGCAACTTGCCCGCATCGGGATAAGTTCCGCCGCCAGCGCCCGGGCGCTGCTTGGCTTCGAGCCGCGCGTCGCGTTTCTCTCCTTCTCCACCAGGGGCAGCGCCCAACACCAACGCGTGGACAAGGTGCGCCGCGCGGTGGAGCTCGCCCGCCAGATGGACCCCGAAACACTCTATGACGGCGAGATGCAGGCCGACGCCGCGCTGGTGCCGCGCATCGCCGCGTCGAAGGCGCCCGAGAGCTCCGTTGCCGGCCGCGCCAACGTCCTCATCTTCCCCGACCTCGACAGCGGCAATATCGCCTATAAACTGACCGAGCATCTCGCCGGCGCGCAGGCTATCGGGCCCATACTGCACGGCTACGCGCTGCCGATCAGTGACCTCTCCCGCGGCGCCACCGCCGACGACATCATCGCGGTGACCGCCATTATCGTCGTACAGGCGCAGGCGGCTCGGCCTCGGCGCACCCGAACCACGAGGGGGCAAACGTGAAATACGTCCTGGTCTTGAACTGCGGCAGTTCCTCCGTGAAATACCGCCTCTACGACATGGCCGACGAGACCGAGCTCGCCCAGGGCCTGGTCGAACGCATCGCCGAGGAGACCTCCAGCGTCCGCCAGCGCACTCGCGGGCGCGAGACCGAGTGGGCGCAGCGGGTCCGCGATTACCAGCAGGCCTTCGAGGTCCTCTCCCGCCACCTGATGCAGGGCCCCAACGCCGTGCTCGCGCGGCGCGAGCTGCTGGCGGCGGTGGGCCATCGCGTCGTCCACGGCGGCGAGGCCTTCATTGACCCGGTAGTGATTGATGACCAGGTGATAGGCGCCATCCGCGATACCATCCACCTGGCGCCTCTGCACAATCCCGCCAATGTCGCGGGCATCGAGTTGGCTCGCCGCCTGTTCCCCGACGTGCCTCATGTGGCGGTGTTCGACACCGCGTTCCATCACGCCATGCCCCGCTGCGCCTACCTCTACGCCATACCTTATGAGTACTACCAGGAGCATGGCGTCCGGCGCTACGGCTTCCACGGCACCTCCCACCGCTACGCCGCCGGCATGGCGGCGCAGATGCTCGGCCGCGACCTCTCCGACCTGCGCCTCATCACCTGCCACCTGGGCGCCGGTTGCAGCATTGCGGCCATCGCTGCCGGCAGGTCAGTTGATACCAGCATGGGCCTGACCCCGCTGGAGGGCGTGCCCATGGGCACCCGCTCGGGTGACGTTGACCCCGGGCTGTTCTTCCATCTCCACCACGCCCTGGGCATGGACATCAAGGCGGTGGACGACCTGCTCAACAGGAGAAGCGGCCTGCTCGGCCTCTCCAATGTCAGCAATGACCTGCGCCCCGTCGAGCAGGCAGCGATGGCCGGCGAGGAGCAGGCCCAGATCTGCCTGGAGGTTTTGGCCCACCGGGTGAAGAAATACATCGGGGCGTATTTGGCGGTGCTCGGCGGCGCCGACGCCGTGATCTTTACCGGCGGCATGGGCGAGAACTCCTACGGCCTGCGCGCGCGCATTTGCGGTGGGCTCGCGCAGCTTGGTTTGGAACTCGACCCGGAGCGCAACCAAGCCTGCGCCGCGGAGGCGGCCACCATCAGCGCGCCCGGCAGCCGCATCGCTGTGCTCGTCATTCCATCCAATGAGGAGCTTCTGATCGCCCGCGACGCCCTGCGCGTCACCTCCGCGGGCGCGGCGCACAGCCGCGCCTAGCGCTGCGTCAAGGTTATTGTGACGACATGCGATGGTAGGGGCGTGATTCATCACGCCCGTTCCGAGGGGGCGCAATGCCCCTAGGCCCGGTGGGCCGGGGCGGCGGCAGGGCCTAGCCGAATTGCACCCCTACACTGGGAATACGCATCAATATATGATTGACGCAGCACGAGCGTCGTGTTGCGCAACTCGCGTTGTGTTTCGCGGTGCTGGTTTGCAGGGTTCCAGCGCCGGCCACCCTCTCCTTACTCCTGTCCCTGGAAGGGAGAGGCGGGGTGAGGGTCCCAGGGCCGCAACGCAATAAGCATAACGCAAGAAGGAGCGAGGCGGGACGGGGGCCTCGGCCCCCGGTTATCCCTGGAGGCATGGATGAGGGTCTGTATTTTCGAGGACGCCGCGACCGACAACTTCCAGCCGCTGAACCTGCTGCGGCCCACCTTCGAGCTCAAGTGCGGCGCCATCACCCTGCGCGAGCGCATCCTGCGCGGTTATCCCGGCGCCCAGGTCTGCTATTTCGTGCGCGAGCACCTGGCAGCGGTTTATCGGCGGTCCGCGGGCGCGCCCGTTAACGACGCAAACGCTCTGCGCGGCGATGACCTTCTGCTCATCAATGGGCGCATGTTGACCCTCGGCGACTGGCCGCCGGCCAAGGGTGATGACGAAATCGGCGCGCGCGGCGACGACATCGCCTACGCTCGCCTGCGCGGCGCGACCGTGGAGGCGTGCGGCGCCTGCGACGCGCTTTCGCTCATCACATGGGCGCAAGAGAAAGTCAGATCCGTGCCCGCGCCGCAGAAGCTGGTCAGCTACCCCTGGCACCTGATCGAGCACAACGGCCAATGCATCGCCGCCGATTTCGCCGCCCTGCCCGACAGGGGCGTGCACGGCGAGCTCGCCGAGATGTCCGTCATCTATGGCCCCCAGGATCAGGTCTATGTCGCGCCCGGGGCGCAAGTGCACCCCCTGGTGGTGCTCGATACCCACGGCGGGCCAGTTATCATCGAGCAGGGCGCGAAGATATTCCCCCACACGCGCATCGAGGGGCCGAGCTACATCGGGGCCGGCACCCACATCGTGGGCGCTAAGATCCGCGAGGGTTGCGCCATCGGCCCCGTCTGTCGCGTTGGCGGCGAGGTCGAGGAGAGCATCATCCACGGCTACACCAACAAGTACCACGATGGCTTCCTGGGCCACGCCTATGTCGGCGAATGGGTCAACCTCGGCGCCCTCACCACCAACAGCGACCTCAAAAACGACTACGGCAATGTTGAGGTTTATGTCAAGGGCGAGCTCGTCAATTCCGGCAGCACCAAGGTCGGCTGCTTCATCGGCGACCACACCAAGACCAGCATCGGCACCCTCTTCAACACCGGCACCGTGGTCGGCGCCGGCTGCATCATCCTCGGCGGCTCCGAGATCTTGCCCAAGTACATTCCCTCCTTCGCCTGGTACTATAACGGCCATATCGCCAAGGGCGGCGGCTTCGACGCCTTCCTCGACACCGTCCGCACCGCCATGGGCCGCCGCGGCGCCCCGCTCACCGAGCAGGACATCGAGCTGCTGCGCGCGGTCCGCGAGCTCACCAAACAGGAACGAAACGAGGCGATAAGGAAAGCCAGGAAATAGAGGCGCGGCCCGATTGTTACTGTCATCCTGAGCGACAGCGAAGAGCCTGCCCTGAGCGAAGCGAAGGGATCTTGGCATCGGTTGGCTGATCAGCGCGTAAGGGAACACCCGCTTGAAGCAATACTACGTCCACATCATGGCAAACGCGTCCCGGATGGTCTATACTGGCGTCACTAACGATCTCCAGCGCCGCGTTCTCGAACACAAGCGGAAGTTGATCAAGGGGTTCGCTGGGAGGTGCAACATAACGCATCTTGTGTACCACGAAGTAACGAATGACGTTAATGCTGCCATTGCCAGAGAAAAGCAAATCAAGGGCTGGTTGCGCTCACGTAAGCTGGCGTTAGTGGAATCGGCCAATCCGGTCTGGCAGGACCTCAGTGCCGAATGGTTCGATGACGGTCAGTTTTGTGGCGGGGACAAGATTCTTGCTACTCTGCGAAGCTGCGCTTCGCTGCGAAGCACGAGTCGCTTCGCGACTGCTCTGCTCAGAATGACATGCACCGAGAAAGCGAGGGCTGCTGATGTCCGACGATTCCGTCGCCCAAAAGGTTCGCGAGGTGGTGGCCAAGCAGCTCAAGGTGGACCTCGACAAGGTCACCGACGCCGCCTTCTTCGCGGCCGACCTCGGCGCCGATTCGCTCCAGAGCATGGAGCTCATCGCCGCCTTCGAGGATGAATTCGACATCGAGATGGATGAGGACGAGGCGGTCAAGGTCAAGACCGTCGGCGCCGCCATTGACTTCATCAGGAACTGCATCGCCCACCAGCAGGGCTAGTGGAAAAGTGGCCAGTGGTTAAGAGGCCATCCGAAAGATCCACGGGGATGGACCACAATGTCATTCTGAGGCGAAGCCGAAGAATCTTGGGAGCGTGGTGCGACTCCCCACCAAGATCCTTCGCTTGCGCTCAGGATGACACTGGCCGTTTTTAGGATAGGATGTAAGCGGCCAGATCAAAGAGGGCTTGGCCCGGGGCGCCCCTTCTTTGATCTGTGGCCCACCATCTGCAAGAGCGCAGGTCGCAGAGAAGAGGGCGTCATTGTTCTTATGCTGCCACTCGTTGATCTGGCATCCGTCATCTAGCAACTGGAAAGCAAGGAGCGCTGCATGGGGAAACTCGCGTCCCTCGTCATCTTGCTCATTCTCGCACTCGCGCCCGCCGCGGCCCAGCCCTTGCTCGGTGCCGACCAGATCATGCCCACCTCCGAGATCCGCCCCGGCATGATCGCCACCGGCAAGACCGTCTTTCGCGGAACCGAGATCGAGGAGTTTCACCTCGAAATCCTGGGCGTTGCGCCGAAAGCCCGCGGCGGCAGTGACGTTATCCTCGCCCGCGTCCTCGACGGCACCCTGGTGCAGCGACAATCGAGCATCTTGGCGGGCATGAGCGGCAGCCCCGTTTACATCGGCGGCCGCCTCATCGGCGCCATCGCGTTCTCCTGGTCCTTCGTCAAGGAGCCGGTCGCCGGCATCACCCCTATCCAGGACATGCTCAGGGTGCTCGAAGCCGCGGGCGAGCAAAAGCCCTCCACCGAGCAGCAGCCTCCCGGCGAGCAAAGCCCGCCCAGCGGCACAAACCCCGCCGCCACCTCCCTCGACCGACCGGTGGTCATCGGCGGGCGCGCCTTCAACAACATCCGCATCCTCGACTCCCTGGCGCCCGTCACTCCCAACACGGTCGAGCCCCCGGCCACCATGACCCTGCGTCCCGTGGGAAGCATATTCCTGGTCTCCGGCGTCTCCCCGCGCGGCCTGGAGCGCCTGCGCGAGCTGGTCGAGCCCTTCGGCGCCGCGGTGACCCAGGGTGTGGGCGGCAGCTCTGACGCGCCGGTGCCCAAGCTCGAGCCTGGCTCCGCAATGGGCGTCCAACTCATCCGCGGCGATTTCGACGCCACCGCGATCGGCACCGTCACTACGGTCATCGGCGACAAAGTCCTCGCCTTCGGCCATCCCATGATGTCCATGGGCGATGTTGACCTGCCCTTGACCGGCGCTGTCATTCTGGCCATCGTCCCCAGTTACGCCATTTCCATGAAGATGGGCATCGCCGGGCCCCCTGTCGGTCGCATCTCCCAGGACCGCCTGTGGGCGGTCGCCGGCATCACTGGCCAGCAGTCTCAGGGCATACCCATCTCCATTACCGTCAGCGATCCCGCGCGCGCAACCTCGCAATCGTTCAACGCTGAGATCGTCCGCCATCGCCTGCTTTCCCCGGGCCTCGCCGCCGCGGTCACCCTCAGCGCCGTGGACCGCGCGTGGGGGCATATCGGCGAAGGCACCGCCGAGGTTGCTGTGGAAATCGAGGGCGCCCAGGGCGCCATCCGCCGCACCGATGCCGCCTTCAGCCCTGACGACGCCGCCGCTTCTATTACCAGCGAGCTCGTCGCTCCCCTCGCCGTCCTCATGAATAACGAGTTCGGCAGCCTCAAGATCAAGGCCGTGCGCCTCAGCGCCCGCCTCACCCCCAAGCGCAACACCGCCCGCCTCCAGCGCCTCACCGCCGAGCCAGGCAAGCACAAGGCCGGCGAAACCCTTAAGCTCAATGTGCTGCTCAAGCCCTTCCAGGGCCCGGAGCTGGAGAAGACCATCGCCCTCAAGCTGCCCCCCGACCTGCCCGACGGCCCGCTGCGCGTTGGCGTCGCGGGGGGCGCCGAGATTCAGCCGCTGCGCGGCGCGCTCGGCCTGGCGCCGCGCCGGCCCTTCAACCTCGACCAGCTCGTCAGCATTTACCAGACCGCCGAGCGCTCCGATGAGCTCGTCGCCCTTGCCGCGCTGCCCTCGGTCGGGATCTCGGTCCAGGGGCGCCGGCTGCCCTCCTTGCCCGGCTACCTGATCGAGGCTCTCGCGGGCGCCCGCTCCAGCGTCATAAGTCCCGAGCGCGATTTCATCAAGGCCTCGATTCCCAGCGAATGGCTGCTCGAAGGGCGCCAGGTCATCTCCGTTGACATCGAGGGCAAGCCCGGCGTCGGCCGCCCGCGCCCGCCCAAGGCGCAGCCTCCGGGGCCGCCAGGTGAAGCGCCAAAAGAAGAGGAGGCTGAAGCCGGCGAAGCCGCCGAGGAAGGCATCATGGCCATGATGGCGCCGGTCGCCGCTGGCCCCGCCGATTCCGATGACGAGCAAGCTGCAAGCAAAGAACAGAAGAAAGAAAAAGAAAAGGAGAAGGAAAAGGAAGAGCCGGTCGGCCGCAAGCCCTCGTCATTCACCCATGCCAAGCGCTCCGATTTTCTGCCCGGGGATTTCGATGCCATCGCCTGTGACCAGGACGGGGCGCTCACCCTCGCGCCCCAGGCCAAGACCGTAGCCGCGCTCGATGAACCGGTGATCTCGGCGATGCTTGTCCAGGGCGGCGAGGTCTACGTCGCAACCGCTCCGGGCGGCCGCGTGCGCAGGCTATCCTCCGACGGACAGGTGCAGCAGACCTGGGATACGGGCGCCGTGGTTATCACCTCCCTCGTCGCCGGTCCCCAGGGCGCGATCCTGGCCGGCGCTGCGCCCGGCGGCCGCATCCTCTCACTGCTGGCCGATGGCAAGACCCAAGATTACTTCGCAACCGGCGAGGAGAACGTCTGGGCTATCACCCCGGCTCCGGGCGGCGGCTTCTACGCCGGCACCGGCCCCGGCGGCAAGGTGTTCGTTGCCACCGCGCCCGGCGAAGGCAGGGTGCTGTGCCAGCTCCCCGCCACCAACGTCTGCTCTCTCGCGGTCGCCGGCCAGACCCTTTACGCGGGCACCGCCAACGCCGGCGTGATCTACGCCATTGATCCCTCCGGCCAGGCGCGCGCGGCTTACGAGTCGGACCAGGAAGCGATTGCCTCCCTTGCGGTTGGTACGGACGGCGATATCTACGCCGGCATCGCCCCTGACGCCTTCGTCATCCGCCTGCGCCCCGGGCGCGCCGCCGAGCAGATCATGCAAGCCGAGGGCAAGCACCTCACCTCTCTCGCGGTAGGCGCCAGCGGAACGCTTTACGCAGTCACCGCCGAGGATGGCGTGGTGTACGAGATAGACCCCGCCCTCAAGGCTGCGCGCATCCTGCGTAAGCCCGACCTCGGCCAGGCAATCGCCCTCGCCCTCGACGAGCGCGGCGCCATCTATGCTGCTGAGAGCAATCCCGCCGCGATTGTGCGCCTGGGCCCGGAGCGCGCCGAGAGCGGTCTCTTCACCTCCAAACCTCAGCCGACCGCCTCCGGCACGCGCTGGGGCGCCGCAAGCTGTGGCGTCGAGCGCCCCGACGGCACCACCGCCACCATCCAGACACGCTCCGGCGATGGCGCCGACCCCGATGATCACTGGAGCCCCTGGTCCGCTCCTTCTGATCTCGGCAGCGCCACCCCTATCGCCAGCCCGCCCGGAAGGTTCTTGCAGTACCGCATCGCCCTCACCGCGCAGAACCCCGCGGTCACTCCCACAGTGCGTGATGTGCAGGTAAGCTACCTGCCGCCCAACCAGGAACCCTCGGTCCTCATCTCCGCCCCCAAGGCCGCCGACCGCGTGCGCACAAAAACCGACCTCAAGTGGAAGGGCCAGGATCCAGACGGCGATACTCTCATCTACGACCTTTCCGCATCCGCCGACGGCGGCAAGACCTGGAAGGATATCAAGCGCGATGTCGAGGACACCAGCTATTCGTGGGATACGATCGGTTTCGGGGACGGCGCCTACCTGCTGCGGGTCATCGCCAGCGATCGCTTGAGCAACCCGGGCGCTGCGCGCGAAGATGAGGCGCGGCAGCTATTGTGGGTGGACAATACGCCGCCCACCGTCGTCGCCTTGCGCAGCAGTGTCGCGGTGACGCCCGAGCGACGCGCAACTCTCCGCGGCGCCGCCGCGGACGGGCTGAGCCCTCTGCGCGGGGTGGATTACCGCATTGACGAGGGCAAATGGCGCGCGGCGGCGGTGGAGGGCTTGGTGGGCACACAGGAGGCGTCATTCAGGGTCGAGACCGACCCGCTGGCTGCGGGAGAGCACAAGGTGCAGGTTCGCGCCTTCGATCAGGCCGGCAACAGCGCGCAGGACGAGGTGCGCGTCAAGGTCGAGGCAGCGCCAGGCGAAGCGAAGCCCGCCGCCAAGACCGAGGCCGCAACGGAGGCTGGCGCAAAGGCCCCAACGGAGGCTGGCCCAAACGCCCCAGCTTCCCAAGCCGCGCCTCCGGCGGCCGACAAGCCCGCCGCCAAGACCGAAGCGCGTTAGCAGCGCGGGGTTTCGCGCCTTCGGGCGAAGGCGCGCCCAGGATAGGGCCGAGGGCTGGGCGCAGAGCTGCCTGGCTCGGGAGCTGATCATGACGCGATCACTTTGGATGCTCTTACTCGCCGGCGCGCTCCTAGCGTGCTCCGGCATCTGCCGCGCCCAGGAGGCCTCAACGCGCCTGGAGACGAGATGGCTGCGCGTTGACATTGACTCTGCCTCCGGCGCCATAACCGGCCTCGCCGCCGACCCCTGGGGCAAAGGCGATTTCTCCCATCCCTTGCTACAGCCAGGCGCCAATGACGCCGCAAGGCGCTTCGGCATCTTTGCCGCCGCTCGTGCTGCGGACGGCGCAATCTCGACCGCGGCCGCAGGTGACCGCTTCACGGTCACGCCAAGCGCCGCCGGCGTGACGGTCAGCGGCTTGCGCATCGGCGACGCGCTCTCTGCGCGCATGGAGACAACCCTTGCCCCCAACTCGCCCGAGCTGACCATTCGCGCGATCATACGCGCCGACGCCGAGACCTCTTGCCAGTGGGCGGGCCTCCGGCTGGCGCTTGACCCCACGCTCGCGCCCGACACGGTATATTTCACCGGCCGCCAGGGCCTGGCTTCGATTTCCCTTGGCCGCATCACCACCCCCGCCGCCTCCGCATCGGGCGCGGTGTGCAAGCACGGCGCCGAGCGCACCTTTATCTTCACCTGTTCGCCTCCCGCCGGGGTCGAAATCGAAATCACGTCAGGCCAGGCTGCCCTTGCGGTCGCGCCCGGCCTTGGCGCACAACCGCCGCGTTCGACAGGCGCAGAGAAGGGGCAAGCCGCGGCTGTATCTGGTCAACCCATCACCCTGCGCCCCGGCGACACCATCACCCTCACAGCCCGCTTCGTCTTCGGAATGCCCCGCCTTCCCGCGCTGAAGGTGGTCACCAGCAAATTCCAGCCGCTGGCTCAAGATTTCATCTTCTGGGCGACCCATATCGCCACCGCGCGCCCCTTCGGCCTGGCTCAAGGCGAACCCTTCGGCCCGCGCTGGATGCAGGAAACGGCGGCGGTGATTGACCCCGCGCTGCCCGCCGACATTCAGCAGGCTTACCGCCGCTGCTGGCTGCGCGACGTTGCCCACGGATGGAAAAGCGCAGTCTTGGTCGCAGGGCCCGAAATGCTGGGGGTGATGCGTGACGAAATCCTGACCTTCTCCGAGAAGCTGAACGACGCCGGGCACCCGCCGACCTACATCGGCGCCGATGGCAGCGCCGCCTACGGCAACCTCGATTCCGCCGGCCTGCTCATCGGCATGATTTACGATTATGTCTGCCGCACCGGCGATATCCGGTTCGTGCGCGCCCTGCTGCCCCAGGCCGATCGCATGGGGGCCGCGATCATCGGCCTCATCGGCCCCCGCCGTCTGCCCGTCATCGGCGACACCGGCGATACTTACCCCGACCTCGGTTTCATCAAGGGCGAGCAGACCTACCTCACCGCCGTCTGCTGTGACGGCCTGCGCAAACTCGGGCGCCTGCACGAAATCGCCGGCGAGGCCGACCGCGCCGGCAACTGGCACCTGGCCGCAAACCGCGTCGCCTTCGCCGCCAATCGAGCCACTGACAATGATGGCCTGTGGGACCAGGAGCGCGGCGTTTACCTCGGCTGGCGCAACCCCGATGGTTCGATTTATCGCAACGAGGAATCCTTCGCCAACCTCTGGGCCGTGTATAGCGGCCTGTGCGATGACAGCGCCCGCGTGCGCTCCATCTTCGCCCGCCTCAACGACAACTGGCAGCGCTACTACCTCGATGGTCTGTGCCCCACCGCACACAGCATCGAGCCTTATCCCAATGGCCTCAATCAGTGGGTGCCCTGGGTCGGCGGCTGGGATGTTTACCTGCGCGCCAAGCTGGCGGAGCCGAAGGCCGAGCAGGTGTGGGGGCTTTTCCTGGCGGATTACGAGCGCACCGATTTCCCCTACCGCGAGGCCTCTGGCTATCAGCAAAAGGAAGCCAATGCCGGCAACCGCGGGCGCATCTGGGACTCCTGGGGATTCCTGCAAGCCATCTATGCCGGCCATTACGGCGTGGACATGGCGCCGCAGCATCTTCGCATCTTGCCGCGTCCCCTCGAATCCATCACCGATGACGGCCTGTCAGGGCTGGCGTGGCGCGATGCGACCTATGACGTCGCGCTGCGCGGCCACGGGCTGCACCTGGCGCGGGTTACGCTCGATGGCCGCGAGTGGGCAAGCTGCGTCTTGCCCGCCGACCGCGGGAAGCACGAAATGGTCATCACCGCTGCCGGCAGCCCGCGCAAGGCATTTGTCATGGACGCCGCGCCGATCGTGGAAATGATCGCTGCCAAGCACGAGGAGAAGGGCCTGCTGATCGAGGCTTCGGTGCCCTCGCCTGGGCGGCACTGGTTTGTGCTTCAATGGCCCGATGCCTGGGGGCGCATCAACGTCGAGTCATTCACCGGCGCCGAGTCGCCCGAGACCATGCGCCTGGCGGGCGAGCGAGCAGGGATACTGGTCACCGTCGGCCGCGCCGGCAGATTCACCCTGACCCTTACTGCCAGCGCCTCGGGCATCACCCCGTAAAGCCGCGTCCGTGGAACCTGGCTAACCGTAATACTGTTCCCTTAGGTGGGGGGAACTGTCATCCTGAGCAACGCGAAGGATCTTGCCCTGGAGAACATCAGTCCCAAGATTCTTCGCCAAGGCTCAGAATGACATCCTTTGGCCCTAACCGAACAGTATTGTGGCTAACCGGGATTATTCAGACTCGGTGGGGGTGTGACCGCGAAAAGTTGGGATCGGGCGGGTTGACTCCTCCCCCTTCCAGGGGGAGGATGTAAGGTGGGGGTGAAATGGTGGCGCAGCCGTCCCGGCTGCGAAATAATCGGCAGGTGGCTAAGTCGGCTCCGCCGACCGCCATGGCGGCTGAAAGCCTAGCCACAGGCGCCTACCCAACCAACCCACCCTCACCCGGCCCCTTCCTAAAAGGGAGAGGGGTTCTCCGTGCCCTTCGAATCCCAACCAGCAACGGTCATACCCCTCGCCTGCGTGCGCCCACCTTAAGGTATGAATAGGAGCGGCTAACCGACGCGCCCGACAGCGAACAGTTCAGCGCTTTGCCCTGGCCGGCAAAGACCGCTCAGCCCGGCAGGGGCTGGCCGTGTCTTTGGCGAAAGGTACGCTGCCGCAAAGGGGGTTGACATGAGACCATGCAAGTTCTCGGTGCTCCTCCTCGCGCTGTTCTGCGCGCTCCTTGCCGCTGTCGCTGCCGCTCCCGCAACCGCGGGCTACGAGTTCCCCATCTGCACCGCGCCAGGCGGCCAGTATTGGCCTGCCATCTCCGCCAACATCGTGGTGTGGGACGACTACCGCAACAGTTCAACCGGCGGCGACATCTACGGCAAGGACCTTTCGACCGGCCGTGAGTTCCCCGTCTGCACCGCGCCAGGCAGCCAGTATTGGCCTGCCATCTCCGCCAGCATCGTGGTGTGGATGGACGACCGCAACGTCTCGACCACCGGGTCTGACATCTACGGCTACGACCTCTCCACCGGCCGCGAGTTCCCCATCTGCACCACGCCAGGCGACCAGTGGTGCCCTGCCATCTCCGGCGCCATCGTGGTGTGGGAGGACTACCGCAACGGGGCCACCACTGACATCTACGGCAAGGACCTTTCCACAGGCCGCGAGTTCGCCATCTGCACCGCGCCAGACTACCAGTGGTTGCCTGCTATCTCCGGCAACATTGTGGTGTGGATGGACTGCCGCAACAGTTCGACCGAGGTCGACATCTACGGCAAGGACCTTGCCACCGGCAGCGAGTTTGCGGTCTGCACCGTGCCGGGCACCCAGGGGTGGCCTGCCATCTCCGGCGACATCGTGGTTTGGGAGGACTGGCGCAACGTCAGCACCACGCGCCACGACATCTACGGCAAGGACCTTGCCACCGGCAACGAGTTCGCCGTCTGCACCGCGCCTGGCTACGAATGGCGGCCCGCCATCTCCGGGAACATCGTGGTGTGGATGGACAACCGCAACTACTCGACCACAGGTTGGGACATCTACGGGAAGGACCTTTCGACCGGCCGCGAGTTCGTGGTCTGCACGGCGCCGGGCGACCTATACAGCCGGCCCACCGTCTCCGGCAAGATCGTGGTGTGGGAGGACGAGCGCAACTACTCGACCACAGGTTGGGACATCTACGGCTATCGGCTGGACGGCTACGGCGGCCCGCCGACGACGCTGCCAAACAACTCCGGCCAGTTCGGCCAGCCCGAGCAAGGGCCGATGAACCTCTATCCGACGCAGCTTCACGCACACTACCTTGCCGAGCGTGGCGAGAAGGCAGGCCTGGCAGTCAAGTTAGGATGGGACGTCCCGCCTAATAAGTTAGCGCTGATGTACCGCGGGTTAGGGTATAGCTTTGCCGCAGCCACAGAGCATTACCCGGTTTCGTGGTGGTGGTATCTGGACCATAACACCACCGATGCGTTTTGGGCCAAGACCGGCCGCGAGGGTGAGGACGGCCGCATCTGCGACTCGTTCGAGGATACATGCGGCAAGGGCGGTACGCACATCCTGGGCATCGGCTTCGAGCACACCAAGATGTCTTTAGCCTATGCGGGGCAGTTGCAGCACGAGGAGCAGCGGGCGGAGGAGATTACGAAGAATGGCGGCGGCTTCGCCATCGCGGCTCACCCTAACGATCCAGACTACAAGTGGGACCCGCATATCCTAAGCCTGTGCGTGGGCGAGGGGAATATCCAGGCGTTGGAAATCTTCAACGCCGGGGTCTGGCTCGCTGGCTTCGACCCGCGCCGCGACGAAGCCGGGAATCGCCTGCGGACCCACGAGAACGGTATCGCCCTTGACCGCTGGGATGATCTCCTGAAGAACATGCCTGGCCGATCAATCTGGGGGACCGCAGGTGACGATTACACGTCGCCCTGGCCGCAGCTTGACGACGGCTGTGTGGTGATCGTCTCGCCCTGCTCGACGCTTTACCGCGAGGAAGCCTTGTCTGCACTTCGGCAAGGCGCCTTCTACGCGTGTCAAGGGCGCGGAGTGGTGCCACTAACGGCGTGGGGTGGCGGTTACGGCGCGCCGATCATTGACGGCTGGTGGGCGGAGAAAGTCGGCGAGGATATTGTGGCGCATGTGGTCGTCAGCGACACCCATCTGTGGCTGCCGCAAGTACGGTTCATGGTGAACGGCACGCCAGTTCAGGCCATACCATCCAAGCGCGGCGACGGCAAGTACGAAGCCACCTATACCTACCTCGCGGCTCAGGACCGCGCCGGCTACGTCCGCGCCGAGGTCGAGGATGGCTACGCATATTGGCCTGCGGTGAGCTACACTCAGCCCATCCTCATTTCGCCCCAAGGAACGCAGACTTATACGTGGACCCCGCAGGCCGCGACGACGCGGGCGCTGGAGCCTATCGTCATTGACTTCGACCAGGCACACCTGGAAATATCGCAGCCGCAGAGCAACCTGGCGGGCACGGTGTATGCGTACCTGCTGCCGCCATCTGATCGCCCGCCGTCTTCGCCACCGCTTGGGTATATCGGCTCGTGCTATCGGTTCCTCCCCGCCGCACAGTTGGACGGCACCAATCTCCTGCGTTTGGGTTACGACCCGCGCGAGGTGACCCTGTATCCCGAGGCCACGCTTTGCATCTACTGGTTCGACCCGGACCAGGAAACGTGGGTTGCCCTACCAAGTGCGGTGGACGAGAATGCACATACCGCGACCGCCGCTATCACGACCTTGGGCACCTTCGCCATCAGCGCGCCGATGCCTGAGGAAACCAACCCGCCGGGCATCAGCATCACGAGCCCAGCGCTGGGCGCGGTTTTGGCCGGTAGCACCACCATCACAGCCGACGCATGGGACGATAACGGCGTCGCGTCGGTGCAGTTCTACCTCGGCGACCTGCTTCTCGATACCGATGTTGCCGGCAGCGACGGCTGGGCATGCACGTTCGACGCGTCTCGGCACCCGCCGGGCGCGTACGTCATCAAAGCCGTCGGCAGGGACGCGTGCGGCAATGAAGGCCAGGCGGAGGTGAACGTGACCCTCAGCGGCGGCGCTGCAGCCCCCACCCTGACGCTGGCCAGTCCTGCGTCCGGCACCACCCTCGCCCCAACCTTCCTCATGCAAGGCAGGTGGTCGGATGACGAAGCGCCTCTGCGCGCGATTGCCATGCTGGGCGATGCTCCTATCGGACTGCCGGTGCTCGCGGACAACGGTGCGTGGAGCCTCAACGCTGACATCACCGGCATGCCTCCCGGCTCATATTCCTTGACCGTCGCTGGCGAGGATGCGGCTGGAAACCCGGCGGGCGTTGCGGCGGCGGTGCAGGTGCCGCTCACCATTACTGGCCAGGTGCGTGTGCGCGGCACGACCACGAATATCGCCAGCGCAGTCGTCGAAGCGGCGGTCGCGGGCCAGGTCAAGGCGGCGGCGATGACGGGCACTAACGGGATATACCAGATGGGAGCGCTGCCTTACGGCGCATGCAGCCTGACCGCGCGCAAGCAGGGCTACGTCAGCCAGACCAAGCCGGCGACTGTGAGCGTCGGGCAGATCAGCTACGTCAACTTCAACCTCGACGTGTCGGGCAAGCTCACCGGCCAGGTGCGGGTCAAGGGCACGACGACGAACATCGAGGGGGCGACCGTGGTCGCGCGTTCAGGCGGACAGGAACGCGCAAGGACAACCACCGGCGCCAACGGCATCTATGTCATTGATGGCGATCTTCCCGCGGGGCAGTACACCGTTTCTGCCGCGAACACCGGCTACGCGACCCAGACCAAGGGCAATGTGACGGTCACGGCCGGCGCAACGACATATCTGAACTTCTTCCTGGAGCGCGCGCCGTCGGTCAAGGGGCAGGTGTGCGCGGCCGGCACGGGTACGCCCATTGCCGGCGCAACCGTCTCCATCAATTCCTGGGGCATGCTGCCTGTGGTGGTCACCGCAACGACCGACGCCAAGGGGATCTACGCCTTCCCGCCGGGCCTGCCCTCCGGCACATATACCGTGTGGGCGTCAAAGGCGGGCTATGTGACGCAGACTAAAGCCAAGATCACCACGACCGAGGGTGAGACGAGATACGTCAACTTCAACCTTTCGGTGTCGGGGAAGCTGAGGGGGCAGGTGAAGAATAAAGTGACCGGGGCGAATCTGATCGGTGCGACGGTGTTCGCGCGCATGGGCGGCGTCATCCGGGCCACGGCCACGACCACTGCGCCGTATGGCGTCTATGCGATCAACGCCGACCTGCCGCCGGGAACCTACGTGGTGCAGGCGAGCCAGCCCGGCTACCTGCCGCAGGCTAAGAAGAACATCATTGTCACTGCCGGCGTCACGACCTACGTGAACTTCTTCCTCCAGCCGCAGTAGGAGCTGCTGGCGAACCAGACTGGGTAGACGGCGGGTCCGCGGCGACAAGCAACTGATTCTCACCGCAGCTCCACCACCGCCACCTCCGGTCGCGTGAACCACCGCGGCGGAGACAAGCCGGCGGCGACGCCGCTGGTGATATAGACCCAGCCCCAGCGCTCCCGGACCAGCCCGTAGAGATGCTGCTCGCCATACCTTGTCGCCGGCACCGGGCTGAAGTCGGTATGCTTTCTGAGAATGGGCAGCAGCCACTGCGGCAGCAGAATCTTGCCCCCGTGCGTATGCCCGCTCAGGATCAGCGCCGCCCGCTGCCCCTGTGGATGCAGCGCCGCCTCGGGGTTATGTGAAAGCAGCACCACCCGCACACCCGCGGGCGCCCGCCGCCACGCCGCTCGCCAGTTCACCTTCCCCGCCCACAGGTCATCAATGCCCACCAGCGCCAGCCGCGTCCGCCCCTTGCGCAGTACCACGCTGTCGTTAACCAGAACCCGAACGCCCGCCGACTCCAGCGCCTCCCGCACCGCCCGCGCGTCCGCCCAATGATCGTGGTTGCCCAGAACCGCATAAACCCCCAGCGGCGCATAAAGCCGCGCGAGCACCGGGGCAATCCGGGGGATGCCCGCCTCCCCCGCAACGAAGTCGCCGACCAGGACAATGGCATCCGGCCGCTGCTTCATCATCTCCGTCACCGCTCGCAGCGCCATCCCCTCGCTTGCGAACGAACCAACGTGAATGTCGCTCATCACCCCCAGGCGCACCGGCGTCGGCAGGCCAATCGGGATTTGCACCGTCCGCACCCGAAGCCACCAGCCGGTGATGAACCCAGCGGCAATGACCGCCAGTAAGAGGCCGATGACCGGCCGGAGCGTGATGCGCCTGCGTCGCTTGCGAATCATGGAGATATCCTGGGCAAACCGGAACCAGTGGTATATTCCAGCCGCTGCCGTCGGCGGCGGGAAAAGTCAGGGCCGGCGCCGCAAATCTGCGGACTCGTCCTCACCCTCCGCAAACACGCCGCTAACTGCGCCCTTGCAGGGCAAGCCCTCGCCGGCGCGGAAATGATCCCCTCGAATCGAGGCCCGCCAACATGAGGCTCTTGCTTGCTCCCTTCCTATTGGCTCTCACGCGCCTTACGCCTTCCGGCCTGGGCGCCGACGGCGCGGCCCCCAAATGGCACGCGAAATGGATCTGGTGTGCGGGCGAGGAATCGCCGCAGGGTGGCAAGACTTACGAGATTACTGCGAGGCGGTAAGGCCAACCCGGGCCCGGTGCGACGCCCGCAGGCATGGAAGGAGTTCCATCCTCTCGATATCGCCTGCGCCGCCGCGCTCGGGGTTCACCCCACCGAGGTGCGACCGGACCTTCTGATCCTGGAGGGCGCCCTCGGCAGCGTCGTCGCCGCCAGCTCGCCGTGCCCACTGGCGGTCATTGAAACCTTCCGCGGGGTGGCGGTTCGAGTATTCGACCCCCTACGGCCGGCGATCGAGAAGCTGGTGCGACAGGGCATGCAAGAGGGCGCCCCCCTGTCGCAGCGCAACCGCGAGCGCATCGTCGAGGCCGTCTCCGCCCGCTTGCCCATCGTCGAGGTGTGGCACGACCTGCTGCACTTCACTGACCGCGAGCACTTCATCCCCTGGCGCGATCACCGCGTCCGCCGCATCACCGGCCCCGCCGAGCAGAAGCGCCGCAGGGCCGAGCCCAAGCCCGGTGAGTTGCCTTTTCATGAAGCCCATGGCATCTACGTCAAGCGCCGCCTGGTCGCCTATGCCGACATCGCCGCGCGGGGCGACTACGCCTCTTCCCTCGGCGTTTTCACCGAGCAGGATTTCCGCGGTCGCGGCATGGGTAAATCCGTCGTCAGCGCCGCCACCCGCGCCATCTTGAAAGCCGGCCGCATCCCCCTTTATTCGACCGATGAATCAAACCTCGCCTCCCTCTCGGTATGCCGCTCCCTGGGCTATCTCAAGTTCGGCCGCGACCTCTACTGCTTCATGGCCTCCGAAGAGGAGCGCGCCCGCCGCGAGCTCGCCCTGCGCGAGGCCGAGCGCCGCGCCGCCGACTTCGCCCTCCACCGCTGGATCATAGATTAGTGCATCGCCAATGTTTATTTGACTGAAACCGCGGATGAACGCAGATGGACACGGATTTCGGCTGGGCGCGCGCTCCAAGAGCGCGCGAAGTCGCCTTGTCGGCGTTTATCGGCGAAAATCGGCGGCTTTTCCCGCTCGAGAGCGATGCGGCCGCCATGAACAGGGCT
>Ga0315289_10000928_pt1 | contig 45510 bp, 48 predicted proteins | sample YL17G11_40_MG_FD_203452 | JGI IMG/M metagenome (GOLD analysis project Ga0315289, IMG submission 203452) | Sediment microbial communities from Yellowstone Lake, YNP, Wyoming, USA - YL17G11_40 | ecosystem: Environmental > Aquatic > Freshwater > Lake > Sediment | place: USA: Wyoming | collected... | reverse complement strand
TTTTTGTTATTATCGTTGTTGTTCTTGGGGTGATACTTCTTGGCTGGGCTACCCCAACGGAGTCGGCTGCCATAGGGACTCTGCTTTCAATGATATTGGTAGCTCTTTATAAAAAGCTAAATTGGAATGTGATAAAAAAAACCTTTGAAGGTTCTCTCCAAATCTCAGTGATGATGTTTATGATCCTTACTGGAGCGCAAGCTTTTAGCCAGACCTTAGCTTATACAGGGGCCAGCTCAGGCTTATTAAAATTCATTTTGTCGTTTCATTTCCCTCCTTACGCTGTCCTCGCTGTGATGATGTTGATATTATTATTTTTGGGTACGTTGATGGAACAAGTTGCCATCATGATGATAACCATACCCATATTTATGCCCATTGTGAGGGCCCTCGGATGGGATCCTGTTTGGTTTGGGCTATTATACCTGGTTAACATGTCGGTGGGAATGAAGTCTCCACCCTTCGGCTTGTGCCTTTTTGTAATGCAAGGCGTCGTTCCACGGGAAATTTCAACGATGGACATCTATAAATCTGTCACTCCATTTATTTTGTTGGATTGTATAGCCATTACAATTTTTGTTCTCTTTCCCCAGATCGTAACAATTTTACCAAATCTAATGACCCACTAAAGTGGCAGATGACAAGTGATAAGAAAGAAATTTCTATATCGGCCATTTCCCCCGTGAGAAATAGAAATGAAAAAAAGGGTTGTGCTGAGAGTCAACGGCGAGGACCATGAGGTATTTATCAGGCCTAATCGTACACTCCTTGAAGTGCTCAGGCAAGACCTGCACCTGAGAAAAGTACTGGGCAGGCTTGGAAAGGCGAGTCTGAAATTCTATTGCATTTGGAAGTGAAGCCCAGGGATGAGGAGTACATGTTCAAGGTGGAATGATCGTTGCGGGATGAAGTTGAGCAACCCATTTAAGGACCCAAAGTTCTGGATAGAGACCTTCATCAAAAGTTACACTAACGAAAGCTCGGAGAATTCCCTCAAAAATAAAGGAAATGATAGAGCATGGGCAGACCCACTCATAGGATTCTCAAGTGGTGATGATCCTATCTGTCAAGAATTCAAGAAACATATTAGGGGCTTTCATTTAAGGTTATCTGGGGGAACAAGATCTTTTAATCCAAGAAACGGAGGCACTATTCTTCATGAAGTATCCATATTTGTTTGAAAATGGAAAGATTGGAAATGTCGAAATCAAGAACCGTATTGTCATGGCTCCCATGGGAATTGTAGGTCTTACAGGGTATAAGGGTATTTTCCCTGATCGAGTCATTGACTATTATGAAAGAAGGGCAATAGGGGAAACGGGTCTTATTATCACCGGAGTATGTCTTATTAATTCCAAGATTGAACCATGGGAAATCACCGGAGATACTTCTCTTGTCACTTTTGATGCTTGGTGGAAGGTTCGAAACTTTATTCAATTAACAGAAAGGGTTCACGATTATGGAGCCAAGATATTCGCTCAGCTTACGGCTGGTTTTGGACGAGTTTTTATCAACAGATTAGCGGACAAAGCAGTTGAGGCAGGCGTCCAGCCGATTGCACCCTCACCCACTCCTCTTTTTGGGCGGCCAAACATCATCGCAAGAGAAATGGCCACAGAGGAAGTTGATGAACTGGTGGAATCCTTTGGGAATGCTGCCTTGATAGCAAAAGCAAGCCAATTTGACGGGGTTGAACTCCATGGACATGAAGGATACCTCATGGATCAATTCAAAACGGTATTATGGAACAGAAGGACAGACAAATATGGTGGTGATTTGATGGGTAGAATGAATTTTGTTCTTTCTATTATCAAGGTTATTCAGAAGAAAGTCGGCCCCGATTTCCCTATCATTTATCGATACGGAGTAGAACATAAAATAGAAGGGGGAAGAACCGCTGAAGAAGGAATTGAAATAGCAAAAATCCTGGAGAAGTTTGGGGTTGCTGCCCTTCATGTGGATGCTGGATGTTATTATAATTGGTATTGGCCCCATCCACCTATCTATCAACCTCCTGGTTGTTTGGTCGATATGGCTGAGAAGGTAAGACCTCATGTAAAAATTCCAGTTATTACTGTTGGGAGACTTGGGTATCCTGATTTGGCCAATCAAATTATTCAAGATGGAAAAGCCGATTTTATTGCTTTAGGGAGGCCATTGTTGGCCGACCCTGATTTTGCTGCAAAGGCGAGACAGGGACAAGCCGATGAGATACGCCCATGTATTGGTTGCCATGAGTGTTTCGCTCGATTAGAACAACAGCAAAGTTTAAGCTGTACAGTAAATCCTCAGTGCGGGGACGAAAAAAGGCTTGATATTGGTTTCAACTCCAAGCCAAAAAAGGTGATGGTAATAGGAGGAGGGATAGCTGGCATGGAAGCTGCCCGTGTTTGTGCCCTCAGAGGACATCGGGTCACCCTCTATGAAAGAAGTAACCGTTTAGGTGGAATCTTAAACGTAGCTTCTCGACCTGATTTCAAGCAGGATATCAGGCGTTTGCTAAACTTTCAGATTAAGCAGCTAAACAAGCTGAATAACTTGGAAATAAAGATGAACACAGAACTGACGGAAGAAATGATTCAGGCAGAGAAGCCTGATGCCATTTTCATAGCCACTGGGTCTGTCCCGCTCAAAGAGACGGAAATAGAAGGTCTCGGAAGCACGCCTTTTGTGACTCCAGAAGATGTATTCGAAGGAAAAATTCAAACGGGTTCAAAGGCATTTATTATTGGGGGAGGGTCAGTGGGGTGTGAAACTGCCCTCTACCTGGCGAAAAAGAAATGGTCAGTAGTTGTTGCTGAAATGTTACCTATGGTAGCCTCTGACCTGTTCAAAGCAAATCGAGAAATGCTCCTTGAATTGTTGAAAGAGAATGGGGTAGAAATATTGACTCAGAGAAAGGTTAAAAAAGTGACACCTGGAAAGATATTTGTCAGTGCACCAGATAGGGAACAAGAGTTTACTACAGATTTACTGGTTTTATCAGTTGGCCGGCAACCGGTTAATAATTTAGCGAAGATAGCAGAAGGAATGGTTCAAGAGGTTTATGTCATAGGAGATTGCCTATCAGCCCGTAAAATAAAAGATGCCATTTGGGAGGCGTTCAAACAAGCAAGAATTATCTGAAATATCCAATGATCTATCTTTAGGCACAGGAGAAAGAATGGAGGAATGGGAAAAATATCTGAAACCAACACCGATCATTGACTGCGGCCACAAGACTATACAAGAAAAGGCCAACGAACTGGAAAAAGGGAAGGAGGGGATTATTAAAAAAGCCAGAAGCCTCTTTAACTTTGTAAGGGATGAAATAAAATATAGTCCTTATCTACCAAGATACCTGCCTGAACACTTTCGTGCCAGTAATACATTGGCTAGGGGAGATGGATTCTGCATTCAAAAGGCAGTTCTCCTTGTGGCTTTGAGCCGAGCGGTTGGAATTCCAGCACGGCTTAGATTTGCTATCATTAAAAACCATCTCCTTCCAGAAAAAGTGGCGGAATTATTAAATACAAACATACTACCAGACCATGGGTATACAGAACTTTACATTAATGACAAATGGGTTAAAGCAACCCCAACTTTTGATTTAGAAATATGCCAAAAAAATCGGATCATTCCCGTAGAGTTTGATGGAATAAATGATGCTAAATTCCATTCCCATACTCAGGATGGTAAATTCCATATCGAATACATCTTGGACCGTGGGCCTTATGGAGATGTTCCGTTACATGAGATTCGAGAGTGGCTTCTTGCTGTATTGAAACCCGAAGGGAGAAGAATGATTTTAGGAGAAGAGCCTTTGTGAAAAATAAACCCTGTTAGAAAAGACTGGATTTTAACCTAGCCTTTTTTGTAAGGGATTGAAATTATATCTATATCATACCATTAATAAATGGGGGGCTTTCTAACGGGGTAAATAAGAAAAAGATACGGAGGGAGATATGGAAACATTTCCTTGGTGGACAGAGGAACAAAAAAATTTTGAGCAAGAGATGAATGCCTTTACAAAAGAGACCATGCCTAGGGATGTGGAGACAAGGTGGAAAAGGGAATTTCCGTGGGATATCTTCGAAAAAATAGCGGGGAGGGGTTATACTGGGGCTGGAATTCCCAAAGAATATGGTGGTTTAGGATTAGGGGCAACGGGCGCTTGTATTGCAGCAGAGGCACTCAATCGAATGCCGGGAGTAGGTCGAGCCTTTGTAGGGAACATGTTGGGGGGGCTAAGGCAGATTATTGAATACGGAACTGAGGAGCAGAAAAAAAGATTTCTCCCCAGAATTGCAAAGGGAGAGATCGGGGCCATTGTGATCACTGAACCTTTTGTGGGGACCGACGCTGCATCCATCGCAACTTCGGCCAGGCGTGAAGGAGACTATTATATTCTCAATGGGAAGAAGAGATTTATCGTTTCAGCGGGAGTGGCAAGTAGGTATATGGTCTATGCTCGAACGAGCAATCATCCTGAAGATATACGAAATTATCGACATCTGACTGCATTTATTGTCGAAAAGGGCGTTCAGGGTTTTACAGTCGAGAAGATCAACGAGATCATGGGCTTTGAGAACATACAGAATGGAGTCTTAAATTTTAATGAAGTGGCTGTGCCAGTAGGAAATCGTATTGGGGAGGAAGGGCAAGGATGGAGAGTGATGACCGCTGGTCTCAATTTCGAAAGAACGATGATTTGTGCACAAACATTAGGCTGGACCCGTGAACTCCTAAGGAATGTGGTTCCTTACGCTCAAAGGAGGGTCCAATTTGGGAAGCCAACAATAGAATTGGTCAATAACCAATTCAAGATTGCGGACTTAATGATGCAAGTAAAAATTGCAAGGTTGATGACTTATTATACAGCGCATTTATGGGACCTCGGGTGGAATATAACATTAGAGTCCAATATGGGCAAAGTGTTCATCTGCGAAGGGGCAATAAAAGGTGCTCTGGATGCCATTCAGGTCATGGGGGGGGATGCGGTTACACCTTTTTATCCCCTCGCGGCCCTGATGAACGTGTCCAAGGTCGAGAATATCTCCGGTGGATCAATGGAGGCCTGTAGGCTCGTTATCTATAGAACTGGATTGAGACAGATGGCCGATGAATTTAAAATGGATCGCCGGGTCATCCATGAAGAATTAGGAGTCCCAGTTCCGGCAGCTTCCTTGCCAGAAAAACAAAAAAACATCGATGAGGAAAGTCTTCTCAAATCGTTGGCTGAGGACTATCGAGTAAACCCTGGTCTTTACATGAGTCGTGAGGACATAAAAGAATCTTTTGATGTGGATGACACAAAGCTGGATGAATTGCTCCTTTCATTGGAGAGAAAAGACTTGGTAAGACTCTATCGAGACAAAAAGGGTATCGCCCTATCAAAAGCCACTTATGATGGGTTGAAAAAGGCAAATCCTCCCGAATATTATCGATGGTTCCCCTCTTGGGTCAAAGAAAACAATATCTTTTAGGTATAAGATTCAATGTTGATGTTCTTTATTAATACAAAGGAATTTAATACCTTTACATTGTCATTGCGAGTGATAGCGAAGCAATCTCGTTTTTGATGGGATTGCTTCGTCGCTCTGCTCCTCGCAATGACTATTTATTTAATACGTTTTTATTCATAAAGGGGGAAGCGATGGTTGTAGGAGATATGATTATAAGGGATGCTAACAAATTTCCCGAAAAGGTAGCGGTTGTTTCAGAAGGCGTTTCAATGACCTATAAGGCATTAAACGGAAGAGTAAACCGTTTAGCCAATGCCTTGATAAAGAAGGGATTGAAGAAAGGAGATCGTATAGGAATTCTTGTTCCTAGGTGCCATCAATTCCTCGAAATATATTTCGCCGCTGCAAAAACTGGAGGTATCTTCTGCCCTTACAATAATCACTTAAATGCAAAGGAAGTGAAGGACATTATCATTTATTCAACTCCAAGATTTCTCTTTTTAGATGCTGATTTTGAGGATATTATTGATTCTCTTAGACCCCATTTAGAATCTGTAGAACACTTCGTTTGTCTTCAAAAACCCCGGTGGTCTTTTATGGGGGACTACGAAAGCCTAATCTCTGAAGGGGAGAAGAGTGAACCCAGTGTCAAAATAGAAAATGATGATGTAATGAGCATCTTTTTTACTGCGGGAACTACCGGAAGACCAAAGGGAGCGATGCGAACCCATAGGCATGTCATTACTAATGCGATCACTGGAGTTATTGAATTAAAGGTCTCGTATCATGAAAGGACACTCATATCCTTTCCCATGTATCATGTTGCTTGTGAAGACAATATTGGCCGCCACTTCTTCATGCCCAACACTCTTGTCATCAAACGTGAAGGTCAATTCGATCCAAAAGAAGTGTTGGAAATTCTCACCATGGAAAAAATCACCATGTGTCAATTTGTTCCTACAATGATTCATGCCCTTCTGCAATATCCTGATTTGGATCGGTATGATCTCAGCAATTTGAGGCTGATCATGTATGCGGCTGCTCCCATGCCTGTAGAGCTTTTGAAAAGGGCTTTAAAAAGGTTTAAATGCAATTTCGCCCAACTATATGGTCAGACAGAGAGTGGTCCCATGACGACAATATTACGTCCCGAAGATCACGTCTTAGAGGGCTCTGAGAGAGAACTTCAGAAGCTCGCTTCAGGGGGGAAGCCCGTCATCTCTTATGAGATAAGAATAGTTGATGAGAAGGGAAGGGACGTCTCGGTTGGTGAAATGGGTGAAATTATAGGAAGAAGTGAAGCCATGATGAAAGGTTACTGGCAACTTCCAAAGGAGACAGCGGAAAAGCTGAAGGATGGCTGGTTGCACACAGGTGACATGGGAAAATTTGATGAGGAGGGTTATATCTATATCGTAGACAGGAAGTATGACATGGTGATTAGTGGGGGTGTTAATATATATCCTCGGGAGGTGGAAGAAGTTCTTTATCAACATCCGTCTGTGCTTGAAGCATCGGTGATTGGAGTACCTGATGATTACTGGGGAGAGGCAGTGAAAGCAATCATTGTTCCAAAGGAGAACGTTATTGTCTCAGAGGAGGATATCATAAGGTTTTGTGGGGAACGTCTTGCAGGTTATAAGAAGCCTAAGTCAGTTGAGTTTTGGAAGGAATTGCCAAAGAGCCCCCAAGGGAAAATATTAAAAAAAGATATTCGAAAGAGATATTTAAACAAATCTACCAAGGGGATGGTGATGGAAGAATTGGAATAGTATATCCTTTTTCGGAGAGGTTATATGTAGATTGCGCTTACCCCAAAGGCAGGCATTACTACCTATATTTTCATAAAATATACCGTAGGTATTTGTGAAATTGAAAAACGAATATACAGCATGTTAGAATTGTGAGGGTAATTGATGGACTTTGAACTGACCCCACGCCAAAAACAGATCCGTTTAGCCGCCCGAGAATTCGCTGAAGGTGAACTGGTGCCAATTGGTAAAGAGTGTGAGGCTAAAGGAGAATTTCCAAGAGACATCATTAAAAAAGCAGCACAGTTGGGCTTCATTGGGGTCGATATCAAGAAGGAATACGGGGGCTTGGGGGTAGGTCTTTTGGAACATGCCATCATCTCGGAGGAATTCTGGAGAGCAGAACCTGGACTTGGGCAGGTATTTTCCCAAACAACATTTGGTGCCAAAGAATTGATACTCTTTGGTAATGAGGAACAAAAAAAGAAGTACCTGCCGCCCTTAGTAAAAGGGGAGTGGGTCATGGGCTTTTCAATCACTGAACCTGAGGCAGGGAGCGATGCGGCCTCTGCCATCACCCGAGCAGAAAGAGTCGGAGATGAATATGTGATCAATGGCAATAAGGTGATGATCAGCAATGGTACGGAAGCCAAATTCCTTTTAGTCTACTGTTTAACACATCCTGAAGAGACCTCAAAATCGAAGCGCCACAGCATCCTTCTTGTTGAAACAGACCGTCCAGGATACAAAGCGGATAAGATCCATGGGAAGATGGGCCTTCACGCTTCGGATACCGCTAACATCTTTTTCAATAATGTGAGGGTACCCAAAGAGAATCTGGTGGGTGTCGAGGGAAATGGATTCTTTCAGTTGATGAATTTTCTCGACCACTCCAGAGTGATTATCGCGGCTCATGCAGTGGGTCTTGCCCAGGGTGCTATGGAGCAGGCAGTCAATTATGTGAAGAAGAGAAAGCAGTTTGGGAAAACGATTGCCTCGTTTCAAATTACTCAATTCAAAGTGGCTGAGATGGCAACGCTGATCGAGACGGCAAGGGACTTAACGTATAAGGCCTGTTGGTATGTCGATCGTGGAACCCCAGACTCCCAACTTTCAGCCATGGCAAAATGGTGGGCCTGCAATGTTGCCGTCAGGGTTGTGGATGAAGCATTGCAGCTTCACGGTGGATATGGTTACCTCGATGATTATCCCATAGAGCGTTACTATCGGGCAGCTAAGTTGCTTGAAATCTATGAAGGAACAAAGGAGATACAGAAGTTACTGATTGGTCGCCGTATTCTCGGCGTGACATAGAAAATAACCTCCAAAAATCTCCCCTCCTCTCGCGGGAGGGGATTCACCCTGTTAGATAGAAGATTTTTTGAATAACAGGTCTGAATAGACAGCGTTATCTAACAGGGTGAAGGGGAGGGGGAACGAAAACCCATTGTTCACCCCCACCCTCCCCCATCGAGGGGGAGGGAAAAAGGCGAGATGAAGCAGAAAATTGGTGTCTATATCTGTCACTGCGGTACCAATATAGCTGCCACAGTGGACTGTAATGAACTCGTCCATTTCTCCAGCACGCTTCCCGGAGTGAAGGTAACCCGGGACTACCGCTATCTCTGCTCCGACCCTGGGCAGGATTTGATCAAAAAAGACATCCGTGAGCTCTCTATCGATCGGGTAGTAGTTGCAGCATGCTCGCCTCAAATGCATGAGATGACCTTTCGAAATGCCCTCTCAGAAGAAGGGCTCAATCCCTATCTCCTTCATATCGCTAATATCCGCGAACAATGTTCCTGGGTCCATAAAGATAGAGAAAAAGCAACGGAGAAGGCAAAACACATCCTTCAGGCAGCAGTAGGCAGGGTATCGCATCACGAGGCACTGGAGGCAAGAAGGGTGAAGATCAGCCCATCCGTACTCATCGTTGGGGCGGGAATCGCTGGAATTCAAGCCGCTTTGACCATCGTTTATGGAGGGTCGAAGGTTTTTCTCGTTGAAAAGGCCCCCTATATCGGAGGTCATATGGCTCAGTTGGATAAGACCTTTCCCACCTTGGACTGTGCCTCCTGTATCTTTACTCCTAAGACCGTTGAAGTAGTCAGAAATAAAAATATCCAACTTCTTATCTGTTCGGAGGTTGTCAACATAAAAGGTTATGTCGGAAATTTTATAGTGACCATTAAAAAACACCCTACCTATGTCGATCCCAGTCGATGCACCGGTTGTGGGGAGTGTATGGAAGCTTGTGTATTGAAGAGAGAGGTGCTTTCAGAGTTTGAAGAGGGAATGGCCCTACGCAGAGCCATTTACATCCCTTTCCCCCAAGCTGTTCCCTTAAAAGCAGTCGTTGACAAAAAAAGTTGCCTCTTTCTCACCAAAGGGAAATGTAAAAAAGCATGCGCCGAGGCCTGCAAGGCGTGCGCTATTGACTTTGATCAGAAAGAGGAATTAATCGAGAAGGAAGTGGGGTCAATCATTATCGCAACGGGATATGACCTATTCGATCCTCATCTCCTTCCCCAATATGGATATGGGATCTATGAAAACGTCATCACCAATCTCCAGTTTGAAAGGCTTGCAAGTCCTTCAGGACCTACAGAAGGAGAAATCTTATTAAAAGATGGGACCGTTCCCAAAGCGATCGCTTTTCTCCACTGTATTGGGAGCCGAGACGAAAATGCGAATCTCTACTGCTCGAGGGTCTGCTGCATGGCTTCGATGAAGCAGGCTCATCTCGCAAAGGAGAAGACCGGGGCCGAAATCTATGAATTTTATATCGACATCAATGCCTTTGGAAAAGGATATCAGGAGTTCTATAAAAGGGTTCGAGAAGAAGGGATCTTCTTTATCCGAGGGAAAGGTTCTGAGATTTTTAGGAGGGATGGCCGTCTCGTTGTCGCAGCAGAGGACACCCTGCTTGGGACACCGGTGGAGATACCGGTGGACCTTGTGGTATTGGGAACCGGTTTAGTCTCCCGTCATGATTCTGAAAAGGTTGCTCAGGTAATGGGGATCAGCCTAAGTCCAGATGGATTCTTTATGGAGGCCCATCCAAAATTGAGACCGGTGAGTACAAATGTGGATGGAATCTTCCTGGCCGGATGCTGCCAGGGACCCAAAGATATTCCTGACACGGTCGCCCAGGCCTCTGCAGCCGCAGCAGAGGTGATGTCTCTAGCCACTAAAGGACAGATCGAAGTAGAACCCACAATAGCATGGATCGATTCCGAGCTCTGCGCAGGTTGCAAATTATGCATTGAGGTCTGTCCCTACTCGGCGATTGAATTTCTTGATGTAAAGGGAATCTCTGTTGTCAATGAACCACTCTGCAAGGGGTGTGGAGCTTGTACTGCAATCTGTCCCAATAAGGCAGCCAGGCAGAATCATTTTACGCAGGGGCAGGTCTTGGCAGAAGTAGAAGGAGTGGTGGGATGAACGCCTCTTTATCAGGGCTAAAGCCCGTGAGTTACAGGTTTTGACGGTTTCGTATCTCAGCCCTTTAGGGCTGAGGAAAGATAACTGAATGAAAATTGATCCTAAGACTTTTATTCAAGATTATCATCTGAATGTATGCATCCAATGTGGAATATGCACGGGTGGATGTCCGGTTAAATTCAGATCTCCCTTGAACATGAGGAGACTGGTCAGGGAGACATTCTTTACTGCCAACCCTTCTCTCCTATTCAAACGGCCTGAGCTATGGGCCTGCACTACCTGCAGTACTTGCACCCTGCGCTGTCCTGCAGGAGTGAAGAATGTTGAACTGATTGTGGGCTTACGGAGCATTCTCACTCATCAAGGGGAAGTACCTTCAACGGTGAGAGATGCTTTTGAAAATACTTTCCTCCATGGGAATCCATGGGGGAGGTTCCGTGATCGAAGAGCGGATTGGGCAAAAGACCTCGGAGTGAAGATTCTCGGTGAAGAGACGGCGGAGACATTGCTTTATGTGGGCTGCGCCCCTTCTTACGACCCCAGGGTTCAGAATGTCTCAAAGGCTCTCGTGAAGATCTTCCAAAAGGTGGACCTCGACTTTGGTATCCTGGGAAAGAAAGAATCCTGTTGCGGAAATGAGATTAGGAGGATGGGCGAACAGACCCTTTTCAAAAAACTGGCTAAGGATAATTTGGCCCTTTTCAAAAAGTTTGGATTGAAAAAGATTATCACTATCTCCCCTCATTGCTTCAATGCCTTTAAGAATGAATATCCTGACATGAGCATACCGGTACAACACTATACACAAGTGATTGCCGATTTGATCGAGATAGGGAGATTAAAAATGTCAAAGGGGTTAGAGACCCATACAACCTATCAGGATCCCTGTTTTCTTGGAAAACAGAACATGATCTTTGAGGAACCGAGAAAAATCCTCTCTTCTATTCCAGGATTGAATTTTATCGAAATGGACAGATCAAGGGAAAGGAGTTTCTGCTGTGAAGGGGGTGGCGGAAGGATGTGGGCTGAAGGGGCAACCGAAGGGACTCGAAACGGAGAGATTCGAATCAAGGAAGCCGTTGCTTTGGGCGCTAAAGTCATTGCCACAGCCTGTCCTTTCTGCCTTTTAACCCTCGAGGATGCAGCCAAAATCTCTGGCCTTACAGATCAGATTGTAGTAAAAGACATTGCGGAGTTAGTGAGCGAAGCGATGTAACTCAGGGCTTTAGCCCTGATCTTCAACCCTGAAGGGTTGAGTTACGAGACCACTGAGACTGCTATGTATGGAGGAGCCGAATGAACATTGCGGTGTGTGTCAAAAGGATTCCAAAAACAGCGGAGGCAGATCTCTTTATCGAGAAAGACGGGAAAGATATTAAGAAGGATCATTTGGTCTTCCACCTCAATGATTGGGACAGCTATGCGGTCAGGGAGGCGGCCATTTTAAAAGAGAAATATGGTGGCACAGTTACTGTCCTCACCGTTGGACCTGAAGAGTCAAAAGAGGTATTGACAAGGTGTTTGGCCATGGGCGCGGACAGGGCCTTGAGAATAGAAAAACCCATTTCTTCAAATGGCCATCTGATGGCAAAGATACTCGCTCAGGCTATCAAAAATCAATCCTTTGATCTGATATTGACAGGCGTTCAGGCAGAGGATGACGGCTACGGACAGGTTGGTGTTGCCTTGGCACAGATGTTAGGTCTTCCTCATGCAGCAATTGTCACCCATATTGAGATCGATGGAGAACGAGCCTTAGTTCGAAGAGAATTGGAGGGTGGTATCGAAGAAGTCTTGGAGCTTAAACTTCCCGCTGTCCTGACCATTCAGACGGGTATCAACGAACCCAAATATGTTTCCCTTGCCGCTATCTTAGAGGCCGAAGAAAAAGATATGGAGGAGATCCACCTCGAAAAGATAGGACTCACTCCTAATGAACCATTGGATGCGGCCATCGACCAAGTCTTTTTCCCGCCGGTTGGGAAGATGGCAGAAATATTGAAAGGCAGCCCTGAAGAGGTCGTGACGCAATTGACCGAAATCATTAAAAAGAAAAAAGGATGAAAACTGTTTACTTCGTCATTCCCGCCCCGATTTCCATCGGGATAAACTCCAGCGGGAATCCAGACGACGTCCCTGCAAAAGCAGGGAACTACATAAAGGTCTGGATTCCTGTTTTCACAGGAATGACAAGTCATAAAAAGGGGGCAGAGCAATGGCGGAGATTTTCGTATTAGTAGAACATCGACAAGGGAAAATTCGGGATATTACCTATGAGATGTTAGGAGTTGGAGAGAATATAGCCTCCCAACGAGGGGCTTTTTCAACTGCTGTTCTATTGGGTCACAACGTTAAGAATTTCGCCGAGGAGTTGGCCACCAGGGCATCAAAGGTATTAGTCGTAGAGGATGAAAAACTGGAACATTTTAATTCCATCCTCTATCAAAAAGCCCTCTCTTCCCTCATTTCAAAATATCAATCCCTTCTCACCCTGATGGGACATACCGCTTTTGGAATGGACCTGGCGCCGAGCCTCTCTGTTGAAATGGGTTTCCCTCTGGTTACTGATTGCATCGGCATTTCGCTTGAGGAGAGCCGCTTGAGGGCCATCCGATCCATCTACGGAGGAAAGGTTAATGCAAATGTATCTTTGAGAGAATCCAAAGGATATATCGCTACCATTCGGCCAGGTGTTTTCAGCCCCAAGATGCCTGGTGAAAAAAAGGGGAGGATTGTCATCGAACCCTCTCCTCTCGCAGAAACCATCGATGCAAAAAAATTTATCGAATATATTGAAGCACCTATAACAGGAGAGGATATTACTCAAGCAGAGATCATTGTCTCTGTGGGCCAAGGGATCGGAGGACCTGAACATATTCCGATGATCGAGGAAGTGGCAAAAAGCTTAGGTGGGGTCATTGCCTGTTCCCGGCCGGTGGTCGATCGGAATTGGCTACCCAAAGAACGACAGGTGGGAATCTCTGGGAAGACGGTGAAGCCGAAGGTTTATATCGCCATTGGCATCAGCGGTGCCTTTCAGCACGTCACGGCCATGCAGGGTTCCGAAACGATCATTGCCATTAACAAGGACCCCCGGGCTCCTATCTTTGCTGTGGCTGATTACGGGATTGTAGATGACTTTCAAAATGTGATTCCAATTTTAAAAGAAAAAACAAAGGGAATTAAATAAACCCAACAAAATCTCCCCTCCCTCGGTGGGAGGGGAAACAGGGGAGGGGGAACGAGCAAGGGTTCGAGTGTTTATTTTCTAAAGATCTGATAAGTCCTTTAAGTATCCTTCAATATATTCTGAATTGTAAAAGTCGAAACTTGACCCGTTCGACCGCGCCAAGTCCCACCTTTGAAGACGTGGTAAAAAGCGCGACTCAGAGCTTGGCCTGAGCGAAGTCGAAGGGGTCAACCCTGAGCAAAATCCGGCTTTCAGTTCGGGGAGTCGAAGGGTTGACTTGGTAGATATTGTCAGATTAACTCCTAACTAACGCTTTCACCTACAAAGGTGCATTTCTGTCAAACTGCAGGAACTAAGGATTATTGGTTGAAACATTCATGAGCCTATGGCTCACAAAGGAGAATAAAAATTTGTTTTCAAAGGAAAGTGAGTATAACGAAAAAGATCAGCGGAGGCGTTAGCCATCCACTGGATACCAGGGTTTTTATTATCTATTGTTTTCCAATCGCCTCAATTGTTTTAAATGGAATCCTTATTGTTACTATAGTCCCCTTATTTGGGACTCTCTTGAATATTTCCTCTCCCCCAAGGGACCTGACTCGCTCTATAATTTCTATAATTCCAAATGATTTAGGATCAGCCAGTTGTTTTTCTGTAATGCCTTTCCCATTATCTTTGACCTTAAGCTCTAATATATCATCCCTCACACTTAATTTAATATTCACTTGCGTTGCTTCTGCATGTCGCTCCACATTATCCAACAACTCCTGGAGGATCCGAAAAATCGTTGTAGAACGATCCCAATCTAAATCAATTCTCTCAGAACCTATTGCCACTTTACATTTGATTCCCACTCGGTTTTCAAATTCTTGCGCTTTCCATTGTATCGCTGCCACAAGTCCAAAGTGATTCAACACGCTTGGCCTCAATTCTGTAGAAATCTCTTTCATTTTATGGACTGCCTGATCAATAATCTCTGACACTTTTTCTATCCTCTCAGACATCACGTTCATACCTTCGGGTAAATCCATATTCATCGAATATAAAAGCATTTTTAATGCCACCAATGTTTGTGCTATATCCTCATGAATATATTTGGAAACAAGTATTTTCTCTGATTCTCTTTTGGATTCCAAATATATATTTAATCTTTTCATTTTATCACTAAAATCTAATGACTCTCCCTTTAATTTATAAAAACAAGAAAATTCAGTTCTCAGACGATGGTTGACAGATTCTACTAAAAAATATAGATTATCAACTAATAAAAACTCATTATGTATTAACACGTTTTTGTAGGGGGGATCCCCGATCGTGTCTTTAAACGGTGCGTTCGGGGAACGCACCCTACATTTGGGGAAAAAGGCGAATTATTTGTTCAAAAATTGAGGGATTGAGAGAATGGAACTTTCTCAAAAGACCATTGAACATTTCCGAAACCCACAAAATGTGGGGGAAATTGAGGACCCGGAAGGAACCGGGACGATTACTAATCCGATATGTGGGGATAAAACTGTTCTTTACCTGCGGATAAAAGAAGGGGTTGTTGAAGATGTCAAATTTTTATCTTTCGGGTGTGCTGTAACCATTGCCTCAGCCTCTGTATTTACCGAGAAGATAAAAGGGAAGGAGATTTCTCAACTTCTTTTGGGAGACGACGACGAGGTAATCAAACGGCTGATCAGTCTAATTGAGAGCGAACTTGGAGAGATCCCTCCGGCGAAGCTCCACTGTCCACCAGCAACCGTTCAAGTCTTCCTCGAAGCGATTGCCGGATACTCGGAAAAAGGGGGAGAGACCCAATTGAGCTTCAGAATAAAAAGATTGATTCCCCAAGTATCTGACTACTACAAGAGAGGTGAAGAGACAAAAGAGGCGACCTAACTTCCTTCCTATCTCAAATCGTATTCTGACAATTTAGCGAATTTAAATCCACGTTTTTTTAATTCTGGAATGGCTTCCATCAAACCTTCTGCCGTCTCTCCTTCAGGATGGTTCATGTGCATGAGGATAATGGATGAAGAGGAAGCGTTAAGCAAAGCCTCTTTCACTTGAGTCTTCGAGTGTGTCGCACCTGCATCTCCGCGAACAGTAAAATTCACGACTTCATATCCTAAGGCGTTGGCCACTTCTACGCCGATTTCATCACAGTATGCTGTTCCAGGCCGGTAATATCTTGGTTTACGACTAGTCAGCTTCTGGATTTTTATCGCATTCTCTTCTATTTCATCTATGAGTTCATCCACACTCCTTGTTCCTTCCATCCCATAAACTGAGCGACCATTGACCGAACAAGGTTTATGGTTTAAGCCGTGATTTTCAATTTCAAACAGAGGATTTTTTGCTAATTCCTGAAAAATATTCAGATTCGCATCAATCCACCTGCCGCTTATAAATAAGGTCGCAGGGATCTTCTCGCTTTCCAAGTATTGGATTAACTTGACATCATAACCATTACCTTTTAAACCTGCACAGGCATCGAAGGTTAATGCTAATACTTTTTGATCTGTGTTTAACTTGGTTTTCACACCCTTTACCCTCTCTCCCCATTCTTTTGGAATTTTCCCGCTGAATGCCGAGATGATTTTTTCTTTGGTCTGGATTTCCTGGCATTGTCCCAAATCAATGCTCTTGGGAAAAAAGAGAAAAAGAAGAATTAAAAATGTCAGACGGGTTTTGTTCATATTTTTGTTCATGTCTATGTTTTAACCTGTAGCTCATAGCTCTGCAACATCAGTGTTGACAATCCCTTTCCATTCGTCTATCTTAAAACTATCGGGCTATTAGGCCCGATTTCTTTATCTCAACAACAGAAGCCCAAGGGCCTGCCCAATAGACTCTATAAGGGGAGAAATGATTAGGATAGGGACGAGTGGTTTTTCTTTTCCAGATTGGAAGGGACCGGTTTATCCCCTCGGCATTCGGGAAAGGGATATGTTGTCTTTCTATGAAAAAGAGTTGGGGTTTAATGCCCTGGAGGTCAATTTTACTTATTATACCCTTCCTTCTCAAAAGAGTTTTATGGCAATGGCCAAAAAGACATCCAAGGAGTTTGAATTTGTTGTGAAGTCCTTTAAAGGGATGACCCATGAAATTCGAGATAAAGAGACGGGTGCGATGGTCAATAATCAGGAGATCTTTAAAAAGTTTAAATACAGTCTTATCCCTTTGATGGAAGATAGTAAGTTGACCTGTATCCTTGCTCAATTTCCTTATGGGTTTTTCCCAAATCGGGAGAACTTGGATTATCTTGAAAGGTTTAAAGCAGAGATGGAAGAGATTCCCTTGGTCTTTGAATTTCGAAACCAGACATGGTTGAAGGAACAGACCTTTCAATTTTTAGAGAGAAATAAGATTGGATTTTGTATCGTGGATGAACCGAAACTGTCGAAGTTGATGCCCTATCTTCCAAGGGCAACCTCAGAGATTGGTTATTTCCGATTCCATGGCCGGAATCCCAATTGGTTTAATGTCCCCACCTCTGTAAGGTATGATTACCTATACAGCGAAGGGGAGTTGAAAGAATTCATCCCGGATATTATAAGTATTTCTCAGAAGACGGCCAAGACTTTGATCTTTTTTAATAACTGCCATGCTGGTTCTGCAGCCAAAAACGCTGCCCAGATGGTGAAACTCTTGATGGAATCATCTTGATTTCGGATTTCGGAATGCGGATTTCGGAGTTTAATTCCGCACTTCGCAATCTGCAATCCGCAATTGGAAAGGAGGTATTGTGATCGAGATCGATTTTAAAAAAGGGGATGGTTTCATCCCAGTGATCATTCAAGATGCTTCGACGAACGAGGTTCTGATGTTGGGTTATATGAATCGAGAGGCATGGGAGAAGACGCTCGCGACGAAGCGATCATCCTTCTGGTCAAGATCCCGTAAAAGACTTTGGGTGAAAGGAGAAACCTCAGGCCATTTTCAGGAGGTCAAGGAGATCTACCTCGATTGTGATGGAGATACCCTCCTGCTTAAAGTAGATCAAATGGGAGGGGCGGCCTGCCATATGGGTTTTCGAAGTTGCTTCCATCGCCGGTATGAAGAAGGTGGATGGAGGGTCTTAGGAGAGAGAATCTTTGAACCGAAGGAGGTATACGGAAAGTGAAAGTGCTGAAGCTCGGGATTCCAAAAGGAAGTCTGGAGAATGCCACCATTGAACTCTTTAGAAAGTCAGGCTGGAAGATCTCGGTGAGTTCCCGAAGTTATTTCCCCATGGTGGATGATGAAGAGATTCGCTGTACGTTAGTCCGGGCCCAGGAGATGTCACGATTTGTGGAAATGGGAACACTGGATGTGGGTCTGACCGGGAAGGATTGGGTTTTGGAAAATGGTTCCGATGTGGTGGTCGTCCAGGATTTGGTCTACTCCAAAACCAGCCCATCTCCTGTGCGATGGGTATTGGTAGTGGCTGAAGATTCGCCCATCCGTAAATTAAAAGATTTAGAAGGGAAAAAGATCTTCACGGAACTGGTCAACTTTACAAAAAAATACTTTACTGAACGCAAGATCAATGTCGATGTGGAGTTCTCATGGGGAGCGACGGAAGGAAAAGTGATCGAAGGATTGGCCGATGCCATTGTAGAGGTGACCGAGACCGGGAGCACTTTGCGGGCCAATGGCCTCCGCATCGTCGAAGAACTAATGAAGACCAATACCCAACTGATTGCCAATCACGCGTCCTATCGAGACCCCTGGAAGAGAGAAAAGATCGAACAGATCTCGCTTCTTCTTCAGGGGGCCCTTCGAGCCGAGGGCATGGTAGGAATTAAGATGAATGTCCAGGAGAAGGACCTCAAGCATGTGATGGATATCCTCCCCAGCATCACCGCACCTACCATCTCTCCTCTCTATCAGACGGATTGGTTCGCCATAGAGACGATCATCTCTGAGAAGGTTGTCCGGGAACTCATTCCAAAATTGCTGAAGCAGGGAGCGGTGGGGATCATTGAATATCCACTCAACAAAGTAATCTGAGGTTTTGATGATGGAGGATCGCTTCGCTTGAGGAGCACTTCGTTTGAGGCAAGAGATTTAGCCTCTATCCTAAAGCAGAAATCTTTTACCTCTAACCTCAAGTTCTCCGCTGGAGAACGCTCCTTAAACCCCGGAGGGGTGCTCCTCTTTCGTTTTTTCAACAAGCAGTCCCACGACCTCCATATGGTAGGTCTGTGGGAACATATCAACGAGGCTGAGTCTTTGGAGATGAAATCCTCTTTCCGAAAAGAGGCGAAGGTCTCTCGCAAAGGTCGTGGGGTCACAAGAGACATAGACGATCTTCTTTGGTTTCAATCTGACCACCTGATCCAAGACAGTCTTGCAGCCCGTCCTCGGAGGGTCGAGGATAATCAGATCAGGTTTTTCCCTTCCCCAATGTTTTAAAATATCTTCCACCCTCCCCTGCATAAAATTGCAATTTTTAATCCCGTTTCTTTCTGCATTGAAACAAGCATCTTCCACTGCCGACCGATTTTCTTCAATCCCCCAGACTTCTTTCGATGCAATGGCCAACGGAAAAGTGAAGTTACCCACACCCGCGTAAAGATCTAAGACCTTCTCATCCTCATTCACATCCGAGAATTCAAGAACGGTCCGGATCAATGTTTGGTTCTGTTCAAGATTGACCTGGAAAAAACTTTCTGGAGAGGTTCGAAGCCGCAGAACGCTTTTTTCTCCCCACCGATTTAAAGAGATCGTAAAATTCAGATAGGGATCGCCAAAGAGGGTTAATCCCTTCTTTCTCATGACAGCGATGCCCTTCAGGACCGGATGGATTTGAAGAAACTCTTTTACGAAATCTTTCGTCCCTTGATGGAATGAAAGGGGATGGAGGATGAGGACCCCTTTCCCTTCCTCTGGTGAGACGTTTATCTCGATCTCCTCCATTTGAAAAAAAGAGGGAGATGCCTTTCGAAGGGATGGAATGATCTGGTTTACTAAGGGGTGGGCAATGGGACAGTGATCGATATCCACTATCCGATGGGATCTTTCTTGGTAATAACCCATCGCTTCTCCCTTTACCTTCAGTTGGATCCTTGCCCTGTAGCCATAGGGTTGAGGCGAAGGTGCCACCGTGATAGGAGGAGTTTCCTTCAGCCCGCCTAATCTCGTTAAGATCTCCTTTAAAATTTCTTCCTTTAAATTTATCTGGATCGAATCATTGATATGCTGCCACTGACAGCCGCCACATTGGCCAAAGAAAGGGCATGGAGGATTCACTCTCCAAGGGGATGGCTCGATGAGCTGGATACACTTTCCAATGGAATAATTCTTCTTCTTTTCGATGATTTTAATCCATGCTTTATCTCCAGTCACCGAATGAGGGATAAAGAGAACTTTGCCATCGACCCGGGCTACGCCATACCCTTTAAATGCCATTGACTCAATGTTGACCTGGACTTCTCCGTTCATCATTTATAAATAGCATGGAGTTTGAGGAGATTCAACGAATCGGAGGATAGATGTGGGCGATAATGGATGCAATGAATTGACATCTCAGTTTGATTTTGTTAGGTTTACCCTGTTGTTGAATAGATGGCAAGGGTCCAATTTAACGATCGGTTTTTAAATTAGCTATTTTCTTAGATTATTTTGTTTTACTCAACTACAGGGTTTATTCATTTAAAAAGAGGATGATCCGAGGAGATGACCTGGTTTAAGAAAAGAGACGAGGAAGAGAAGGAAGAAAAGGAGAAACGGGAAGAGCTACAACTCTCTGACCATCTTTGGATTAAATGTAATTCTTGTAATGAAATCATCTACAGAAAGGTCATCGAACGAAACTTCCAAGTTTGTCCAAAATGCAACTACCATTTTCAGATCCCTGCTCGGAGAAGAATTGATTGTGTGGTCGATCCGGGCACCTTTATCGAATACGATGCAGATCTCATCTCCGCCGATCCCTTGGAATTCAAAGATTTGAAACGATACCCCCATCGGATCAAAGAATCCCAAGAAACGACAGGAGAGAAGGATGCCATCATCTGTGGAGAGGCGAAGATTGAAGGCCAGCCAGCCCTGATCGGCATTTTCGAGTTTAATTTTATGGGCGGGAGTCTTGGGTCAGTGGTGGGTGAAAAGATCACTCGCCTGATCGAACGGGCCATTGAAAAAAGAATCGGTGTGGTGATCTTCTGTGCCTCAGGAGGAGCAAGGATGCAGGAGGGTATCCTCTCTTTGATGCAGATGGCCAAAACCAGTGCTGCCCTTGCGAGACTCTATCAGGCAAGGATTCCATACATCCCTGTCTTGACCGACCCGACCACGGGCGGGGTTTCGGCCAGCATCGGGATGTTGGGCGATGTCATTATTGCAGAACCGAAGGCGATGATCGGATTTGCAGGGCCGAGGGTGATTAAGGATACGATTCGGGCAGAGCTCCCGGAAGGGTTTCAGCGAGCAGAATTCCTTTTCGAACATGGGATGGTTGACCTCATTGTGGAACGAAAAGATCTCCGACACACGCTCGCCTCCCTGTTAGAGATGCTCAAGACATAGGATGGAAAGGGTTAATTCATCCATGGAACAAAACGTATATCGCCAGTCACTGGACTATCTTTACGGTCTTGAAAAGTTCGGGATGGTCTTCGGCTTGGCCCAAGTGGAGAGAATCCTAAAAGCCATAGGAGATCCCCATCGAGAGGTCCAGGCCATCCATATTGGGGGGACGAATGGGAAAGGGTCTACGGCCGCGATGATGGCCTCGATCCTACAGAAAGAGGGCTACCGAGTAGGACTGTATACTTCCCCTCATCTCATCCGATTCACCGAACGGATCAAGGTGAATGGGAAGGAGATCGAGAAAGAAGAGGTAGCAGCATTGGCAGGATGGATGAGAGGGAGAATAGAGGAAGCTAACATCACCCCTCCTTTCACTTTTTTTGATTTCACGACTGCGATGGCTCTTTATTACTTTACACAGAGGATGGTGGATCTGGCCGTTTTAGAGGTCGGTTTGGGTGGAAGACTCGATTCAACCAATGTCGTTGACCCACTCCTCTCCATCATCACCAATATTTCGAAAGACCATGAAGCCTATTTGGGTAAAAGCGTCTTGAAGATTGCTGGAGAGAAGGCGGGCATTATTAAGAAAGGTCGACCCTTGATCACCGCTGCCGCGCAGCCCCATGTACTCCGTCTCTTTTCAAAGATCTGTCGGGAGAGGGGATCTCTTTACTTCCGGGTAGGAAAAGAGTTCCGATATATATGGACGGAAGATGGAGACTTCCATTACGAAGGTCTACACCGAAAGTTGTGGGGCCTCCATCTCAATCTCAGGGGATTTCATCAGGTCATCAATGCCACGACCGCACTCGGAGCGATGGAGGTTTTAGAAGATCTGGGGTATCCTGTATCGGCTGATGCGATGGTGGAGGGGTTGAGAGAGGTGGATTGGCCAGGAAGGCTGGAGATCGTTACCTCCTCACCGAAGGTCGTCCTTGACGGGGCTCACAATCCGGCCGGGGCCCTCGTCCTCAGGGAGTCTTTAAAGAAAGCATTTCAATATCAGCACCTCATTCTTCTCATCGGCGTGATGAAGGACAAGGACATTGAATCCATCCTCCATCTCTTGGCCCCATTGGCAGATCACATCATTCTCACCAAACCGAATAATGATCGGGCAGCCCCTCCATCCTTACTCAAAAAGGCATTGGGAAAGAATGGAAAGAGAGCGGAGATCATCGAAGATCTTAAGGAGGCCATTGAAAGAGGTCTCTCTATCACCGGGCAAGAAGACCTCCTCTGCATTACTGGATCCCTTTATACAGTGGGAGAGGCCAGAGCCTATTTCCATCCCCAGGGGGGATCATGAGGTATCACCGATTCATGATGTGTTCCATTTTTATCGTCTTGTTCATCTGCTCTCCCTTTGCCCTCCATGCGAAGACGCCCGAGGTGAAAACGACGAAGGAGGAAGGACCTGTCGATATCGAGGCAGACCAACTCATCTATGACAAGGATGCCCAACTCTACCAGGCTCACGGAAATGTGAACATGGTCCGGGGGAACCTCTCTCTCAAGGCAGATCATGCTCAGCTGCATATGGCGACCAAAGAGTTGGTAGCCTGGGGAAATATTTTATTGAAAGAGGGAGAAGATGTTGTCGAGTGTGAACGACTGGAAGTTAATTTGGATACGCGATTGGGGAAGATTTACCAGGCCAAACTCTTTTTGAAGGACCAAAATTTTCATATCACCGGCCAAGAAGCGGAGAAATTAGGGGAGAATCGTTATCGAATTCGAGATGGGTCCCTCACTACCTGCGATGCCAAACGCCCACCGTGGAAATTTACTATGAAGCAGCTGGACGTGACCTTAGGAGGATATGGGATTGCGAAAGACCCCGTGTTCTACCTTGAGGACATCCCAGTCTTCTATTCTCCTATAGGCATCTTTCCTTTGAAAAAGGAAAGGCAAACCGGATTCCTCATGCCCTGGTTAGGGTATTCCACAAAGTATGGACCTGGGGTGAAAAATGCCTTTTTCTGGGCGATTGACAAAGATATGGATGCGACGCTCTATGTCGATTGGTGGAAAGATAGAGGGGTTAAAGAAGGGCTTGAGTATCGGTATGCTTTGACCCAAGATATGAGGGGACGAGCCAACTTCTATTTCACCGATGATCCGATCCTCGATAAGAATCGATATGCCTTCTTTTTCCGTCATCAACAGGAGTTTCCCTCTGATCTCTATCTTAAAGGAAATATCAATTACGTGAGCGACCGTCTTTACACCCAAGACTTTAGCGATGATCTGCCAGAGGCGGCAACAAGGATTGAATCGTGGAGCAAGGGGCAGTTGAAGTCAGACCTCTTTGGAGGAAAGAATTGGGATCAATTTACTTTCTTAGCGGAAGGTGCGGCTTTTAATGATCTGACTAAAGAAAATAATGACGAGACGATTCAGAAGCTTCCGCAGATCAATTTTCATGCCCATCCCCAATCCCTTTTTAAAACCCCATTCTTCTACGACCTTGCCACCTCCTACACCAACTTCTGGCGGAAGGAAGGTATTGGGGCACACAGAGGCGATCTCCTTCCCAGAATTTCCTATCCGGTGAGGCTCTTCAATGTTTTGAAACTGGAATCGAATGTCGGATTGAGAGAGACTTTCTACCAACCCTATAATGATCAAAACCATGAAAGCAATCAGTGGAAATCGAGGGAGACCTTAGAGGGAGGAATGGAGATGTCCACTGAATTTTACAGGGTGTATGATGGGACAAAGATTTCGAAGATTTCCAAACTTTATAATGTGGCCAAATGGATGCATACCATTGAGCCCACGATCGGTTACCAATACAGCCCTCGGGTTAGGCAGAATGATCTTCCTCTCTTCGACGAGATGGACCGGATTCCCTATACGAGCCAGTTTACCTATGGGATCACCCAACGCATTGTGGGAAGACCTGAAAAGGAGGGGATCAGTTCCGGGCCTTATGAATATGGGAAGTTGAAGGTTATTCAGAGTTATAGCCTTGGAAACCCCCTACAGACAGATTCCAATGGCAATCCGATCAAAGGGAGGGATTTTTCAAATATTAAGGGAGAACTTTGGTGGAATTTCAGTCCAACCATTTCCGCACAGTGGGATGCGGAGTTAAATCCTTATGGATGGGAATTTAATATATGGAATGCTCTCGTTTCAGTACAAGATCGAAGAACCGATACTTTTCAAGTCCAATATCGATATACCAGGGATAGTATCAATGAGATCAATTTCTATACCCGTTTAAGGACGATCAAACCCTTATACGTTTCTGGTTCAATGCGCTATAATATATTAGAGAAGATGAGAGTGGAGAATATCTTTGGGGCAGAATATCAGGCCCAGTGTTGGACGTTAAATCTGACCATTCAAGACAAGAACCGGTCTCCCGATGGTACCCTCAAGAAAGAGCGGACATTCCAAATCTATTTTAGTCTCCTGGGTATTGGTTCATATGGCCTCAAACCCGCCGAATGGGTAACCCCACCTACGGCAGTCAGGCGGTAGGCAAGCGCAGACAGGAAGGAGGAGAGGAAGATGAAAGGAGTCATTTTGGCAGGAGGGTTAGGGACTCGACTCTATCCATTGACCAAGGTGACCAATAAACACCTCCTTCCCGTATATGATAAACCGATGATTTACTACCCCATTCAGACCCTAATTAATGCCGGCATCAATGACATCCTCATCGTGACCGGTGGAAACAATGCCGGAGATTTTTTAAGATTGTTAGGAAATGGGAATGAGTTTGGGCTCAAACATATTAACTACACCTATCAAGAAGGAGAAGGTGGTATCGCTGAAGCCCTGGATTTGGCAGAGTTCTTCGCTGCTGGAGACAAGATCTGTGTTGTCTTGGGGGATAATATCATCGAAAAAAATATTCAGAAGGCAGCAGAAACCTTTCACAAACAGAAGAGTGGAGCGAAGATTCTATTGAAAGAAGTTCCTGATCCACAGCGATTCGGAGTCCCGGAGTTGAAAGAAGATCAGGTTGTACGAATTGAAGAGAAGCCAAAGAAGCCAAAATCGAATTATGCGGTGATTGGGATCTATTTTTATGACTCGGCGGTTTTTGATATCATTAAAACCCTCAATCCCTCCGATCGAGGGGAGTTGGAGATCTCCGATGTGAACAACCGTTATATTGAAAAAGGGCTGATGACATGGGATCTCTTAGAGGGCTGGTGGACCGATGCAGGGACTTTTGAATCCTTGCTTCGTGCAAACCAATTGGTTGCCCAGACAGGAGCCAATAAGGTTTGACCCGTGAAGGGTCAAACCTTAACCTCAAACGTTAAACTTTAAACCTTAAACCTGAATTTTTTGGGGAGGCATGATGATCGACGGAGTGAAGACCAAATTATTGCGGGTGATCCCGGATGAACGAGGGAGGGTAATGGAGATCCTCCGGGCGGATGATGATCTTTTTCTAAAGTTCGGACAGGTGTATGTCACGACCACTTATCCACAAGTGGTAAAGGCCTGGCACTATCACAAGGTCCAAACCGACCACATCGTTGCCATAGAAGGAATGATCAAGCTGGTCCTCTACGATCCGAGGGAGGGATCTCCAACAAAAGGAGAGATCAACGAATTCTTCATCGGTGTCCACAACCCTTTACTGGTTCAAGTGCCCAATGGGATCTATCATGGGTGGAAATGCATCAGCGAGGAGGAGGCGATCGTTATCAACATCCCAACAGAGGTCTATGTCTACAGTGCACCAGATGAATACCGCCTCCCTCCCCATGGAAAAGATATTCCTTATGATTGGTCGAGAAATGATGGCTGACACTTGCCCGCATAGGGCAGAGAGCATGGAGCATAGCGTTAAATCTTTTTACCCCATGCCCTATGCGCTATGCGATTTATTATTAGGAGTAAGAGATGAAGATTTTGGTGACGGGTGGTTGCGGATTCATCGGGAGTAACTTCGTTCGTTATTTTTTAAAATCCTATCCGAATGATTCTCTGATCAATGTGGATAAGTTGACCTATGCCGGCAATTTAGAGAACCTCTCAGACCTCTCTCAATCTCCCCATTATCATTTCATCAGGGGGGACATTACAGATGGACCCCGAATGGAGGAATTGATCAATAAAGGCGTGGATACCATCATCAACTTTGCCGCCGAATCCCATGTGGATCGATCCATTGAAGATCCCAGCGCTTTTATGAAGACGAATATCTTCGGCACCCTTGTCCTCTTGGAAGCGATACGGAAGATTTTTCCAAAACAGCGGATCCGTTTCGTCCACATCTCGACGGACGAAGTCTACGGCTCCCTGGGTGAGACGGGTGCATTTACAGAGGAAACGCCGTTCGCGCCGAACAGCCCCTACTCGGCGAGTAAATCGGCAGCGGATATGTTAGTCAGGGCCTATCATCGAACGTATGGGCTTCCCACCGTCATCACACGATCTTCCAACAATTTTGGACCGTATCAATTTCCTGAGAAGCTGATTCCTTTAATGATCTCTAATGCGATCGAAGGTAAAGAGCTCCCCATTTACGGCGATGGGATGCATATCCGGGACTGGATCTATGTCGAAGATCATTGTCGGGCTTTAGATGTGGTCCTTCACCATGGCAGGGAAGGAGAGGTTTACAATATAGGAGGTCGGAGCGAAAAGCCTAACCTTATTGTTGCACAGACCATTTTGGACCGATTGGGAAAACCTCATTCTCTGATTCGGTTTGTCGCCGATCGGCCGGGCCATGACCGGCGTTATGCCATTGACTTCTCAAAAATTGAGAGAGAACTGGGATGGAAGCCTACCGTCTCCTTTGAAGAGGGGATCAGCCGAACTGTCGAATGGTACCTGACCCATCGGGAATGGTGGAAGAAGATTAAGACTGGGGAATATTTAGATTATTACAACAGAATGTATAAGAATCGTTAAAATGAAATTGCAAATTCAGGAATTTGGGAATTGGGAAATCAAATTCCTAAATTCCTCAATCCCTGAATACTTAAATTGGAGAGAGATGAGACGGATATTGGTGGTTGGGGCCAAGGGCATGTTGGGAAGAGATTTGGTCAAGGTCCTTTATTCCACTTTTCGCACCGATAAGCACTCGAACTGGGAGGTTTTAGAATGGGATATCGATGAGATCGATATCCGGGAAGAAAAAAGAACGGTGACCAAAATCGAGAGTTTCCGGCCGGAGATCGTGATCAATGTGGCTGGCTACACCGATGTGGATGGGTGCGAATCGAATGAAGAGAAGGCCTTTGCCGTCAATGCAGAAGGGATGAAACATGTGGCTCTGGGAGCGTTGCGGTGCCGTGCGAAAGTGGTCTATCTCAGCACCGACTACATCTTCGATGGAAAAAAAAGGGAACCCTATCTGGAGGATGATCCTCCCAATCCCCTCAGTGTTTATGGTCGTTCTAAATGGAAGGGAGAGCAATATGTTCGAGAGTTGGTGGAGGATGCGTTGATCGTTCGGACTCAATGGCTATATGGAAGAAATGGAAATAATTTTGTCACCTCCATTCTCCGTCAGGTAAGAGAGAAAAAGGTTCTTTCGATCGTCAATGACCAGATCGGCTCGCCCACCTATACGGTCGATCTATCTGAAGCTATTTCCGTTTTACTTCAGTATGATGCCCGCGGGGTCTTCCACGTAGCGAACAGTGATCTTTGTACCTGGTATACCTTTGGCCAAGCGATCTTGAAACTTTCAGGGATGGAAAGAGTGAAGGTCATTCCCATCTCTTCGAAAGAACTCGGTCGGCCAGCCGTCCGACCTCCTTATTCCGTTCTCCACTGTCAGAAGTTGAAGCAGGTGACAGGGATGATTTTGAGACCTTGGTCCGAGGCCCTGAAGGATTTTCTTCTATCCGTCCGTTGACAGACCGCCTAAAGGCTGTTTTTTAAGCTTGCATTTTTTATGGACCCATTTTAAATTTTTATAAATTTCCCCCTCACCCATCCCTCTCCCCTCCGGGGAGAGGGATGGGTGAGGGGGGGAACGGAGTTCATCATGAATATCTGTATTATCGGAACGGGTTATGTGGGATTGGTGACAGGGGCCTGTTTGGCAGAGTTTGGGATGAATCTGATCTGCGTGGATATCGATCAGCAGAAGATCGATCTTCTTCAACAAGGGAAGATTTCCATCCATGAAGCAGGGCTTGAAGACCTTGTGTTGAAAAATATGAGAGAGGAGAGGCTCTCTTTTTCTACGAGCGTTCGGGACGGAGTGGCATCGAGTTTGGTGATCTTTATTGCTGTGGGAACACCCTCCAAAGATGATGGTTCTGCCGACCTCCGGGCAGTGGAAGAGGTGGCCAAAGAGATCGCCCGATATATGAATGGCTACAAAGTGGTCGCGGTCAAATCAACGGTTCCTGTAGGGACCTGTCACCGGCTGAAACAACTGATCCGGGCCCATCAGGTAACCCCTACTCCCTTCGACATCGTTTCCAATCCCGAGTTCCAGAGAGAGGGATCTGCGGTTGAAGACTTTATGCGGCCGGATCGAGTCACCATTGGTGCAGAGAGCGAACAAGCTATTGCTATCATGAAAGACATTTACAGTGCTCTCTACCTTCTCGAAACTCCTTTTGTCATCACTTCTTTGGAGACGGCAGAGATGATCAAATATGCTGCGAATTCTTTTTTAGCCACCAAAGTCACCTTCATCAACGAGATTGCCAATCTCTGTGAAATGGTGGGTGCCGATGTCCACCATGTTGCTAGGGCCATGGGTTTAGATGGGAGGATCGGGAAAAAATTTCTCCACCCGGGTCCGGGCTTTGGAGGCTCCTGTTTTCCAAAGGACACCCGGGCCCTTTCAAAGATAGCTCGAGAGAGAGGATATGTATTTAAAATTCTGGACTCTGTCATCGAGGTGAACGAGGAGCAAAAGCAGAGGATGGTGATGAAAATCAAAGAGAAAGTAGGCGATCTCAGGGGAAAGACGATAGGGATTTTAGGCCTCTCCTTCAAGCCCAATACGGACGATATCCGGGAGTCCTCTTCCATTGCGATCATTCAAGGCCTTCTGGCCATGGGAGCAAAGGTGAAGGCCTTTGATCCAGCGGCGATGGAAGAGGCCAAAGCAGTTCTTCCTCAGTTGGAGTATGGAATGGATGCCTACGATGTGGCTAAGGGGGCTGATGCGTTGGTTTTAGTGACGGAATGGAATCAATTTCGGCGGCTGGATCTACAACGCATCAAGAACCTGCTGAAAAACCCGATCTTCATCGATCTGAGAAATGTCTACGATCCGGATCAGATGAAACGACTGGGGTTTAACTACTGTGGTGTTGGAAGGTGAGAGCTCTGGAAAAATCATTAGAGCTCTCTGATTTCACCGATTTTGATTTGATTACACAGATTTCTGGCCTTTTTTGGAAATCTCAAGGTGAGGGGCCATTTTGACGGGTTCCGGAAAGGACTGGATTTTCATCTCAGATGCCCATTTCACCGGACGGGAGCCCGAAGAGATGGAGGCATTTCTCAAATTCTTAGATTCGGAAAAGGAACGGATAGGCTATTTCGTGATTCTGGGCGACCTCTTCGAATTCTTTTTTGGTTTTAATAGCTTTTCTTCAACAAAGGAGCCATGCGCCTTTCCCGAGTACCTACCCATTTTAGAACGACTTCAAAAGTTGTATCGTCAGGGTATTCGGATTAAATATTTCGAAGGAAACCATGATTTCTTTCTTCATTCATTCTTCTCAGAACAGTTTGGAATGGACGTCGAAGTTTACCCCGAAAGTTATGAAGAAAGGTTGGATGGGAAGAGGACCTTTATCGCCCATGGCGATTTATCGAATCCAAAACAGTGGAGATATCGGGTCTTCCGAAGGATGCTTAAAAACCGATGGACCTATCATCTCATCCATATCACAGGCCCTCACCTCTCCCGTCGAATCGCCCAGAAGCTGAGCGAGATGAGTTACCAAAAATATCATGTCGATGTTGACCCAAACCCACCTCCGGCGTTCAAGGCCTTTGCCCATCAGAAGTTTTTAGAGGGTTTTGAAATTGTCATACTCGGCCACTCGCATTTCCCTGAAGAAGTCGAGGAGTGGATCGATGGAAGGAGATGTCTTTACTTTAATGTTGGGGATTGGAAAACGCGCCGATCTTTTTTGCGCTTCACTCCTCCCGAGTATTTCGAGTTGGGTCGGTTTGTATAATCCCCCCTTGCCCCCCTTTACTAAAGGGGGGTGGGGGGGATTTTGTAAGTTATTTTTGAGGTAGTTTAGATATGGCACAACCAGCGGTATTTCTCGATCGAGACGGAACGATCAATGAAGAAATGGGGTATGTGAACCATCTCGAACGATTCGTTCTTCTTCCCCACGTGGGTCAGGCCATCCGATTATTGAACCAGAATGGCCTCAAAGCAGTGGTCGTCACCAATCAATCTGGAGTGGCAAGGGGTTATTTCCCAGAATCGTTGGTCCATCGAATTCACCACAAGATGCAGGACCTCTTAACAATGGAAGGTGCCCATCTCGATGGTATCTATTACTGTCCCCATCATCCTGAGGTGGGGAGTCCTCCTTATCGCCAGAAGTGCCGATGTCGAAAACCGGCCACAGGGTTGGTCGAAGAGGCAGTGAAGGATTTGGATATCGACTGTTCAAAAAGTTATGCGATCGGTGACCGAGGTCTCGACATCGAATTTGCCCATCAGATTGGGGCAAAAGGAATTCTGGTCCTCACTGGATACGGGAAAGGGGAATGGGAATATTTGAGAGACCAGTGGAGTGTGAAACCTGATCATATCGCCTCGGATCTTTACGAGGCAGTTCAATGGATTATTCAACAGGAAGGTGAAAGATCAAAGATTAAAGGTCAAAGGTCAAAGGTCATAAGTTAAAGGTTATAGGTGATAGGTAAAGCTTAGCTTTCTAGTAAAACTTCGCTTTCTAAAGGAGAATGGATATGGCGCTCAGTAAAGAACTTTTGGAGATTTTAGCGTGCCCTAAATGTAAAGGAGATATTTTCTTGAACCGAGCGGGAGATGGGTTGATCTGCAAAGCGTGTCGTCTGGTCTACCCTATTCGGGAAGATATTCCTGTGATGCTCATCGATGAAGCCCTCCCTTATCAGGGTGACGAGTAACTATTTCGGATTTCAGAATTCGGATTGCGGAATTAAGAATTCAATCAAAATCTAAAATCTGAAATCCAAAATCTGAAATCTAAAAATGATCGCTTACATCACATACTTCATTCTCAGAGGATTTAGCCTCTTCATCAATCTTCTCCCAGAAGGTTTCGCTCTCTGGGTGGGGAGACAATTAGGAAGCTTGGGTTACTACTTGGATTGGGAACATCGGAAAGTAGCCCTTCAGAATCTCTCTCTCTCTCTTGGTCAAGAGAAATCAACAAGTGAGATTCGAACCATTGCCAAAAGGACCTTTCAAAACTTGGGAATGATGGCCATTGAGTTTTTTCGTATTCCTAAGATGAATACGGAGACTTTTAAGAAAAAAGTGAGCGTTGAGGGACTTGATGAGGCCCTGAAGCTTCTTGAGCAGAAAAAAGGAGGACTTCTCCTCGTCGGGCATTTCGGGAATTGGGAATTGATGGGTTTCATGTCAAAGATGATTGGGAATCCAATCCTGGTCATTGCCAAACCTATCAAACAGGAAAGGATAGATCGATGGATTACAGGGATAAGAAAGGTAGCAGGTCTTGAGATGATCCCTCCTGAAAATGCGAGCCGAAAGGTGATCCGAGCCCTTTCTGAAAATCGAGTCATTGGAATTTTGATCGATCAAAGGGCGAAGCGGAGCAGAGGGGTGTGGGCCGATTTCTTCGGGAGAAAGGCACCCACCGCTCCTGGGTTGGCTGTCCTAGCGTTGAAGACCGGGGCTCCCGTTGTGCCAGTTTTTATGGTTCGTAATGGATTTCAAAAACATCGTCTCATCATCAAAGAACCCCTTGAATTGATCCATACCGGTAACTTCGAAAAGGATGTAGCAGCCAATACCCAACTCTTCAATCAGACCCTTGAATCAATGGTCCGCCAATATCCTGATCAATGGTTCTGGCTGCATCGGAGATGGGAGAGAAAAAGAGGTGTTCATAAAAGATATCATGGGGCATGACATTAGCCTTGCAAAAATGGCATACTTTTCTTAAAAGTCGGTACGAGTCGGAACGACTGTCGCACCGACACTCGATTCCGAGGAGAAGGCCTGTTGAATAAACTGCCCCAGAAGCAGACAGAGCACCCTCAAAAAAGAAAGCCGGCAAGTGAGAAGCACACTTACCTTCAAGTCGGGGATAAGGTTTTTCATAAAAAGTTTAAATCATGGGGAGGTGGGGTTGTCATTGAGACATGGTCTTCTGATTTACCCGGCGGATTGTGTTTTGTTCGGATCCTATTCCAAGATGGAAAGAAGAGGGTCTTCGATAACAGTTTTGATAGCACCTGCTGTTGTTATTATACCGGGATCATTCTTCTGAACCGCATTGCATTATGACTCTCCTGTTCCATTTCCATAAATTTCATCTTAATTTTGTTTGACCTCCAACCCCAATATAAGAAAAAAGGTGGGGTCAGGCAATCGTAATAAAGTATTTTTTCTTTCCTTCCTTGGTTAAATCTTTTTTCAACTTCTCGATCATTCCCACGAGATGGTTGTCTTTGCGTCCGAAAAATAGGGGACATTGTTGAATTTATTCAATTTTCATTCTAAACCGTCTCACCTTTTATAGAGTGATTTTCTTCATGCAAGGCTTTTTCGAGAAGCCCTGACAGTTCCAAGACCCGATTGGACATCTGGAATGCACGAAGTGCAAGTATGGCACGCGCCTCCTCAACAGGCCAGATGCGACGCCAGCGACAAATTTCACGCTGCATATCGGCCAGCTCTGCGGATGCAAAGTCCCCATTCCACTCCATAAACCAGGCAACCTCGCGCATCAGGTCGATGATCGCTTCATCTTTTTGCCTTATTCGAACCCAGTTACTTAGACGCAACAGGCTGGATGCCAGGTTGCCCATACGCACAATCCTTTCATCGCGCAGGTATCGTTCCCGCATCCTTTTAAGCTCTCTCATTTGGCCACCTCTAACAAGGTCCGAACGACAGTTTCAATTCTCTCGCGAAGTTTCGGGTTTTCAATCTCCATGCCACGGTTATCCTGCTGGGGACGGATATTGATCAACGCCCCGAATCCTACTGTCCGGGATTCGGAATACCAGTCAGCACCCCAGATGTTCTCTTGGCGGCTTCCATCTTCTAAGAGTACTTCCTCACAATCAGCATGATATTCGCCGCCTCCGGCCAGGATGTTCCTTTCCACATCAACAGCTAGTTTGATATATGTCTCAAGCTCCTCCAGCATTTCCTTTATCTCTTTTTCAGTTGCACGCTGCCGTATAATATGAATTTTCATGTTGTCCTCTTGGACACTATTGCTTTATATGGTTCAAAAAAATACGTCGATTTATCATACGATTTAGCCAAGGAAAGTCAAGCATTATGTCTTCAATAACAAATAAAAGTGAAGCTCCGGGGTCACCCATTAAAGGTCACATCTTCAATTGTCAGTTATATAGAAACCGACTCCGCCCGTTTTAAAGTCATCGGCGTCAGGTCTGCATACCCCCAACCTCCCTTTACACTGTGCTTAATCGCTGGCAGTTGGCGGCCTTTACCGCATCTGCGCTGGTGGATTTGACCCCTGTTTTCCGTTAGTGTATCTTAACGCTAAACAGTCAACATGGATCAGCAACGGCTCGGACGCAATATCATGACGTTATCTGTGTTAGTCGTGCTCGGGATCGCTTACAGCAATTTGCTCTATTCCCAGCGCACGCTAACCCGTATGAATAATGTGGATGGTATCATCGGTGTGGTGTTCGGTCTGTACATCTGTTCTCATCCAGCTGCCAATCTGGTCGATATGCTTTTCTTCAGGCGAGGGATTCGATATCAGTTTTCATCAAGGCGGTCCGCTGTTTTGTGGTTGGCGCTAAACATGCTGGTCCTGCTCATCGGTGGGATCGTCATTTTCATTGGGACGACACGATTTATCGGTAGAGCAGATTAGTTTAAGTTAAGGGTGAAGATCTTCTGCGGAAAGATAAATCGTTCAAGAAAACATTAAAATTCATAAGATAAAATCTGATCAAGGGGGGGTAGGAGAAAATACCGTATTTCCGTTGCCTGACCCCACATTCTTACAAGCTCCGACCTTTAGTTCGGAGAAGCCAAAAGGTTGACCTCCCAATTATGATTTGATAAAAATAGAACCAATCTATAAGAGGGGAGGTGAGCCATTTGATCCGTTTAAAAAAGACGTTTTTAATCCTTGTTCCTTTGTTATTATTTTATACCCAGAATGTTCGGGGAGGTGGTGCTATGGAAATGACATCTTCAGCGTTTAAGGATCAGGGAAAGATTCCAATTCAGTATGTCATGCCTGGAGCCGGGGGAAAGAATATTTCAATACCGCTTACTTGGAAGAATGTACCTTCCGGGACAAAATCCTTTGCCTTATCGATTGTAGATCCCCATCCAGTAGCCCAAAACTGGGTTCATTGGCTGGTGATCAACATCCCCAAAGAGGTCTTCTCGATTGAGGAAGGGGCCTCGAGAAAAAAGATGACAACTGGTTCTGGGGAACTGAAGAACTCCTTTGGGGATATTGGCTATGGAGGGCCCCAGCCCCCTAAAGGAACAGGTGATCACCCTTATGTTGTGACTCTTTATGCCCTCAGGGTGGAGAAACTCGAACTGGGGGTGAGCACCACACTCTCAGCCTTTAAAAAGGCGATTGAAGGGAAGGTGATTGAGTCCGCCTCGATCACTGGAATGTACGGTCGATAAATGAAACCCCTATTTTTCATCTCTTAGATATTCACCGAGGAGATCTCTGCTATGCTCGTCATCATGGCAGTAGACGCATAGATTTTCCCAATTAGATCCATCAGGGGGATTATTCATGTGATTTCCATCTTTATGGTGCACAGTCAGGAGATGCTTTGTTTTCTCATCAAGCTCTCTCCCACACTTGGCACAGATGAGGCCATGTATCTTTAGTGAGCGTTCCCTGTAATCACCCCCTTTAAAACCGGGTTTTTGCAATTCCTCAAGAACCTTATCAATCGATTCGTAACTGCCTATCTTTTGGGATCGGCTCCTATGTATTCGGTAGAGTCTTTTTTTCATATTCATGCTCCCCTATCACCCCTACCCCATGCACCACGTAGGGTGCATGACTGTCCTGAACCTTACATGGTTCAGGGCGCGCCCGCTCCGTCGCCTAAGCTATGGAGCGTCAGTGACTCCCCCATCTGAGGAAGAGGAGGGGAATAAAGGGGAAGTCCTATTGATTTAAATTCCAGTCGTAAGGCTGATACCTGATCCGAATCCGGCCCCTGTTCTTTTTTAGGAAGTCCTTTTTCTCCCCTTAAAAAGAAGATGTGGATCTCTAATTAAACTAGCAGATGGCCCGCCTGAAATCAAGAGTGGGATAACGGTGATAAAAATCGCTTGTTTAGGTATAGAAATTTTGGTATCTATATAGCATTGGAACGTGGAGAGTGGAGGGTAGAGAATAGAGTTTTCCTTAAATCCACTATCCACACTCCACCTTCCACTTTCAAATTTGAAGGAGGTGAATATAAATGATTACTGTTCCAGCTCATAAAGTTAGACAATTTGGCGTGGAATTCTATCAAACCTCTTTTACAACTGGGGATATTCAGAAATTGGTGAAGTTTGAGGTATTAAACTATCCGGCCATAGAGGAAGGAGAAAAGAAACGGAAAACCCCAAAAACCTCGCCCATCAACTGGGAGATGCTGGAGAAACGAATCGCACGGAGTGAAGCCGCCTTTCAGAGACCGATGATTCGAAAGAAGATTCGGGAATTAGTCCAATATTATTTGGATTGTCAGGAGGCCCAGAATCTGCCCGCCATCCCAGGACCTGTGATCATGATTTCAGAAAAACGGCTTAATTTCTCGCCTATTGGAAAGAATCCCAACTTAGGGATGCTTCAGATTCCTGAGGATCCTGGGATTCTGCGATGTCTCGATGGTCAGCACCGACTGTTAGCCCTCAGCGCCCAAACGGGGAAGGATATGGAGATCGATGTCCCTGCGGTTGTCTTCGATACTTTAGACCCTCGCCAGACGGTCGAACTTTTTGTCACGATCAACGCCAAACATACGCGGCTCAACCCCTCCCATCTGATCTCCTTGGCCGGACGAAGGCTCTATGCCGATCCACATCAGGCCTTAGCCCATGACATCATTCGTCGGCTCAACGAAGAAGAAGACTCTCCATTGCGAGGAGACATCAAAATATTGGGTGTGGGAAAGGGGCGGGTCTCTCAGGCCTCACTTGCTGATGAGATGGGGGACCTTTTTAGCAATATCGAGAAGATTGGAGGGACAGGCCGATTCAAGGAATTCGAACAGAATGGGAAACGTTTTTTTCTGAACTACTTTAAGGCCGTTCAAACCCTCTTTCCAAAGGCCTGGGCAGGTCGAAAATATAGTATTAAGACCGGAGCGGCTCTCCGGGCCTTTATCCGAGTGAGCCCGGATGTGATGGCCCGATCTAAAGAGTTGAAGAACGATCCCTTCGACCATTTTGGAATTCGAGAAGCGATCAAACCTTGGGGTGAGAGGATCGGAGAGGGAAGGTTTGAGACCGATGGAGAGTGGCGGAAGAAGTTGGCAGGAGGGACAAGGGGCACCGTAGAGCTCCTCGCCCGGGAACTGCGGGATGCCTTGAAATCACAATAACCAAATTCCAAGCTCCAAATAAGCTCCAATTACCCAATAACCAAGAACTGTTTGGTTATTGGAACCTGGGTATTGGTTATTATTTGATTATTGGTGCTTGATCACTGGTTATTTGCAGCTTCATTTAATGCGTTCGGATTAAAAAAGGTCGGGAAGTTACTTTCCAGGCAAAGGAGGGCTTTTGGGTGAGGCGTTATCTTATTGTGGGGGATGGTGTTTCTGGTGCAAGGGCAGCGGTCAGGATCAGGGAGACGGATCCGAAGGGTGAAATCCAAATCTTCACAGAGGAAGCCTATCCGTTTTACTACCGGGTACGATTCCCAGAGCTGGTTGCGGGAGAAGTGACTGTGAAAGATATCACCATCCATACCAAAGATTGGTATCAGGGTAGGGGAATCTCTCTCCATTTAGACAAACCGATTGTAGAAGTCCATCCTGAAAAGAAAGAGGTCCTAAGTAAGCAAGGTGGAATCTATGCCTATGATCTCCTGCTCATAGCGACAGGGGGTACTGCCTTTGTGCCGCCGATTAAAGGGGCGGAGAAGAGGGGTGTGTTTACCCTCCGGTCAATGAAGGATGCGATCGATATGAAGGAATTTTCAACAGGGGTGACTCAGGCGATCCTCGTTGGAGGGGGACTCGTGGGATTGGAGACAGGAGGGGCTTTGTTGAGGCGAGGAGTGAAGGTGGCGGTCATTGAGCATAATCCCAGGATCCTTCCGAGACAGATGGATCCTGAGGGATCTCAAATACTGCAAGGGAGAATGGAAGAGATGGGGTTCTCCTTTTTTCTCAATGGCCAATCTGACGAAATTCTTGGAAAGGAAAAGGTGGAAGGGTTACGCCTCAAAGATGGCAGAATCATTGAGGGCCAAATGGTGATCATCTCGGCAGGGGTGAGGCCAAACATTCAACTGGCTAAAACAATGGGTTTGGAAACGAAGAATGGAATTTTGGTCAATGATCGATTGGAGACGAAGAGGGAAGGGATCTTTGCCGCAGGAGATGTTGCAGAGCATCGAGGTCGTTGCTACGGGATCTGGCCGGCTGCCCAAAGGCAAGGAGAGATTGCTGGTGTCAACATGGCAGGAGGAAATTTATTCTACGAAGGGACGGTCGTCTCGAATACGCTGAAAGTCGTGGGCATCGACCTCACTGCTGTAGGTGAGATCGATCCAGAAGGAAAGTTAGAATGCGTGGTGAGAAGCGACAGGGAGAAGTGTAGCTATTGCAAGGTAACCTTTAAAGAGGATCGAATCGTCGGGTGTATTTTCCTCGGGCAAACGAAGGGCGTTTCAGAAATACTCCACGCCATCGAAAAAAAGATCGATGTGAAGGAAGTGAAGGATTCCATTCTGGAGGAGGGTTTTGACTTTAAAAAGCTGAAATGAGCAATAAAAAATCCACCGAGTTCATTGAATTCGGTGGATTCTCTAAGGTTAAAGGGTTAAAGAGGAGGAAAGAGTTTTTTATCTTCTATTTGAAAATTACTATACACTATTCAAATTAAAGGAAGATTAAAATTAGATTAAAGTTTTTTAATCTTTTGCCCCCCGGGGAGATGGAGGTGGTCTATGATGAAAGAGGAAAGGAAGTTGACTGAGGAAGAATTTGTCCACCAGGCGATAAAAAAGTTAAGAAAAGAGCCATTTCGTGGGGTCCACAGTGTCTACAGTGGCTTCAATGAAGCATTCCGGAAGTATTTTGGAACCAATCCAGTGGAGGCCACTTCCAAATTAGCCTCTGAGGGAAAGATAGAGATAAGACCCGTTAAGGGAGGGGCGATGCTCTTTCTTCCTGGAGAGGCTCCGAAAAGACCTTCAGCAGAAGAGATTATACAGTTGATATTGGAGTCGGGAAACCGAAACCTTTCTGAAGAGGAGTTTGTCATCGAGGGGATAAAAAAATTGAGAAAAGAGCCTTACAAAGGGATCAGCAGCGTCTTCAGCGGATTCAACGAAGCCTTCCGAAAACAGTTCAACAAAGACCCGATCGAACTCACAAGCAAAATGGCCTCAGAAGGAAAGATCGAGATCATCCCAATAAGGGGTGGAAAAGGGGTGATGGTCTATCTTCCAGGAGAAGGGCCGAGAGGAAGAAAAACCGAAGAAACATTGAAGAAGATTCTGGGGTAAAAGGCTATTTGATAAGACTTGATTGTAAACCCCACCTTATTAAAAATCTCCCCTAACCCCTCTTTACAAAAGAGGGGGATAAAATTTCCCCCTTAGAAAAAGGGGGAAGAAGGGGGATTTCCGGTAATTAATTCTGTCAAGGCTTCTTGATAGGCACGAAAGGTATTTGAATCGAAGAGAACGAATCGGACGAGCTTAATTTCGGGGTGATCTTTCAGATAGTCCATGACGGCCTTTAAGGCGATACGGGAAGCCTCCTCCACCGGATATCCATAAATTCCTGTGCTGATGGAAGGGAAGGCGATCGATGAAATTTTGTTTTGGGTACATATTTCTAAACTCTTTTGATAAGCGCTGGATAAAAGTTCTGCATCTCTGGGTGATCCTGAGTATCTTGGACCAACCGCATGGATCACATATTTGGCCTTAAGATTCCCGCCACCCGTGATCACAGCCGATCCAGTTGGACAACCTTTATATTTGGATCTTAGTTCAGACATAATTGGAGACCCACCGGCTCTGTGGATGGCACCATCCACTCCTCCACCTCCTGCAAGTGCAGAATTGGCAGCATTACCGATGGCCTCTGTCTCCTGCCGGGTAATATCGCCCTGTACCACTTCTAAAGTAGATTTTTGAACCTTTGCTTTCATCATATTGTCCATCCCCCTGTATAAAGATTAGCTATTTTCCATTCATACCAAAAAGGATTGACATCGTCAATATGGAGGGGTAAGGTTTGCATACAAGAATTGGCAAATAGATATGCTTGCTAAACAGTTATGCACAATGTAACACTCATGAACAATGAAAATGAGTAATCCCCCCTCACCCCCCTTTAGTAAAGGGGGGAAGGGGGGATTTGAGTGATTTAAGGTTTAAAACGATGAAGGCGATCAATTATGGCTGGGTCATTGTTGGAGTGGGCGTACTTGTCAAGATGGCAGGCTTAGGGTTTGGCCGGTTTGCCTATTCGATGCTTCTTCCCAGCATGAGGGAATCGCTCGGTTTTAACTACATACAGATGGGACTTCTGAGTGGAGGAATACTCCTTGGATACCTCCTCTTCTCTTTTATCGGTGGAACGCTTGCAACTCGGTTCGGATCTAAAAGAGTCGTGATTGTCTCCCTTCTCTGCAGTACCATTTCCATGCTTCTTCTCAGCCGATTTTCAGAATTTATCCTCCTTTTCTCATTCACCTTTGTCATGGGGGCTGGGGCTGGAGGGGCTCATATTTCCATGACCACACTCCCCATGGCCTGGTTTGGGAAGCAATCAATGGGCAAGGCATTGGGGGTCGTCACAGGAGGGACAGGGCTTGGCATTATTATCACGGGTCTTCTGCTTCCTTATCTTCTATTCAATTTGGGTAGAGAGGCTTGGAGACAATGCTGGCTCCTTCTGGCCTTAATCACTTTTCTGGTGGCCGTGATCGGATGGATATTATTGAGAGAAAAACCGAACCAGATAATGATCCTTCCTTCCAGTCCTGATGGAGATAAAGAATCCATTCCCTTTATAGGAAAGAGAAATGGACTTACCCTTAAGGCAATCTTTATCATCTATTTCATCTTTGGATTTGCTTATAACATCTATGCCACCTATTTTGTCGCCTACATGGTTGAAGAAATTCGACTTTCAGAAAAAACCGCAGGGGATATATGGGCCATCTTCGGTTGGATGTGTATGGGGAGTGGATTGATTTGGGGATTCCTTTCAGACCGTTTAGGAAGACGAGAGGCCCTGCTCTGGAACAACGGAATCATCGCCTTTTCCGTTCTTCTTCCTCTTCTGCTCCATCAGCCTTTCTTCCTCGGTTTCTCTGCCCTTCTTTTTGGAGCCACTTTTTTAGGAACGGTCACTGTCATTGCAGCGGCGATTGGGGATCAGGTGGTTGAAAAAAAGGCTTCTGTTTATGGGTTGGTCACACTGATCCATGGAATTGGACAGTTCTTAGGGACAACGTTTGGGGGATATTTAAAAGATTTAACGGGCTCCTTTCAATTAACCCTTATTTCCTCCTTGATCGGATTCATTCTCTGCTTCATCCTGACTGCCCTCACCCCCCACCTCTCCCTCCCCCTCAAAGGGGGGAGGAGGTAGGTGGGGGTGGGGTCAGAGGGTTTCGTAAAAAGATTTTTTGAGGAATTTAAAAGACTTAACAAATTTATCGAAGACTTCAAATGCTGAGGGATCGTAGGTTCCGTCCATAGGTCTCCACTGGGTGAGATACCAGGAAACCACACGTTCTCCACGCTTTCCGAAGACCATCTTTGACCTCACCTTTTCCTTCTTCACAGGATCGCTCCCCTCCGCAATGATGGCCAGTCCCTCTCCTCCTACAACGTTAACCCTCTTCCTTTCCAGAATTTTAATGTTCATGGAAATGGCTGCCGCCCAAAGATATCGCCTGAAAAATTCATCCCCTCGTTCTTCAAATTTCATGGAGCAACCAAAGGGTTCTTCGTCATAGACAAATATGGATTGAGATGGAAAGGACCCAGGATCACTTCGGATAAATCCAAATCCAAATTCACCTCCTGATTCCACTTGAATCACATTCCATCCAAGCGGAGGAACCATAAATTCAAACTCATCATTCCATATCAATGTCCTACGCTCACTCAACCGATAAGGCTTCTTTGATGTCTCGGTCATCGTCGCACAACCCGAAAACCAAACCAATACCAATAAAACACATAGCATCATCAACCCTTTTCTCTTCATGGCGTCCCTCCTTCCTGGTTCAGTTTTTTAAGAAAGAGGAGAATATCTTTGAAGTCAGGCGAACCATCTCTGACATAACGGATGATCCCCTTTTTGTCGATAATGACCGTCCGTCTCGAAAAGACAGGAAAGCCCTTGATCTCAGGGGAAGGTTGGACTCCAAATGTGGCGCCCAGAAAGCCACTGACATTCGAAAGCAGAGGAAAGGTTAAGTCCAGGCTTTTTGCCCAGTATTTCAATATGGTCACATCATCAACACTGACGCCCACGACCCGGGCGTTGAAGCGCTCATAGAGGTAGAGGTTCCTCTGATGGCCCTCCATCTCGCCCGTTCAGATGGGGGTGAAGGCAGCCGGGAAGAAGGTAATGATCAGGTGATATTTTCCATAATACTCTTCCAAATATTGAATTAGTCGATCCTGGGTGGATGGAAGTGAAAAATAAGAGGTTTCTTGACCGACTAAACTTTTCTTCTCCTGTGCTCGCACGTTAGCGAGAGGAAGAAGAAATAAAACGAGCAGGAACAACCATAACAACCTTAGATACGACTTCTTTCCCATTGATGACCTCCTTTCTATTATTTTTAAAAATATTAAACCATTTTCTCTCCTTTAGCAATGTTGTTTAAGAAGTCTCGCGGAGAGAAATTTATCGGGAGCAACCGCAAGGGACGAAACCGCCCAGCTGATAGTAGCCACAGTGGCAGTTCCATCCCTTGATCACCGGCTAAAGTTTCAGCCCTTCGGCCAGGCGCTTGCCAAACTCTGGATCAGCTTTGGTAAAGTGGTCCACCATGCGCTGCTGGATGGGCTTATCTTTTTTACCCAAAGAGTCAACAATTGTCAAGATTTTGGAACAGATTTTTTAAAAAACAGGATATTTAAAAGAACAGCTTGCCAAAGAAGTGTCAACGTGTTAAATAATTTTGGGGGTTAAAAATGATTGCTTTTGATCTTTTCTGTTCAAATGGCCATAAATTTGAGTGCTGGTTCAAGGACAGCGCCTCCTTTGAGGAACAGAAATCCTCTGGCATCATCAACTGTCCTATTTGTGACGATACTGAAGTGGTAAGGGCCTTCTCTCCCTTTATGATAAAGAAAAACGAGGGGAAGAAAAGGGGAAAAGTGGATGCCTACCGTGTACTTCAGTTGGTTCACGAATATATCGATAAGCATTTTGAAGATGTGGGAGCTGGTTTTTACAAAGAGGCTCTCAAAATCCATTACGGGGAAACAGAAAAGAGGAATATTAAAGGAACAGCTACTACGGAGGAAGAAGTCATCCTAAAGGAGGAAGGGATCCAGTTCTTTAAAGTTCCCATCATCAAACGCCTCCTGAACTGAAGTCAAAATTAAATCAATATCAAATTTCAAAATCCCTGCTTGCCCTCAACCAGGACGGTTCGGGGCCTGCGGCAGGCAACCAAATACCAAATAAAACCAATTTTTGAAATATGCCATGAACCATGCCATGCACCATGTTAGGTTCATGATTAGTCCTGAACTCTTCGTAGTTCAGGAAACTTTGACATTTGAAATTGGCTTTTCCTCAGGCGGGTTTAAGGTTTTGGCAATAAATTTACTTCCTGAAATTTATCATCTCTAAAAAGCGTAATTTGAACCGAATTATCCCCCTTGAATGCGTCAAAGGCTTCTTCAAATTCTTGAACACTGCCCACCTCTTTGAGGTCGACTTTGGTAATGATATCCCCTGTTTTAATTCCAGAGACCTCTGAGGCACTGCCTGAAATGACTTCTGAAACCAATACACCCTTCTGACCTTTGAAGTAAAAGTGGGAGGTTAAAGAAGGTGTGAGTTCCTGAATTCGAATCCCATATCGCTCCCCCATATTCTTCCCGTGGTCGGGTCTTTTCGACTTGGTAAGGGTGATTCCCTGGGCATCGAAAATCGTGGCTAAGACGAAGATCGGAGTTTTAGATTTCAATGCGATGATAATCGCATCGCTGGGTCGAGCATCGATTTCGATCAACTTTTTATTTAATATTAGAAAGAGCCTCGCATAGTAGGTATGGTTTTTTAAATCGACAATTTTTACTTCCCTCACCTTCACTTGAGCCTGTCCCAGAATAGAATGGAGGAGGTCATGTGTCATGGGTCTTGGGGAGGTGATGTTTTTTAGTTCTTTATCGATCGCATTTGCCTCAAGAAGGCCGATCCAGATGGGGAGGGCCTTTTTACCCTCCTTATCGGCAAGGATGACGACTGGGGTCTGTCCAATGGTATCAAGCCTCACCCCCTTTACCTCCATTTCAATGAAGGCAGGAGGTGTCTCCTTACTGATGGAGACAATTACGAGTGCAATGGAGATAAGTAAAAAACCTGCAAGACCGATCTTCAAATATCTTCTCATGATTTTTTCCTCTTCATCGTTCTTTGTCTCAATATGGCTATCAAACCGATGACAGTCTTTTGTCCGTCCCGCTTGGTCAGGGGATCGGGTCTTTTAATGATCCGTTGACAGAAGGCATGGTAATGTCCCTCATCCCAGTTCAATTTTTCTAAAAGGTAAGAGATGAAATCCTGTTGGCTCGAGGTGATCGATTCGAAACCTTGAGGACTATCCGAGGGAATGAGCCGTCCTTTGGGTACGGGATGGTAGGGATGGGGAAGGAGGCCTTTAAAGCCCATCTCTTGAAAGCGTTTCATCACTTTCTCAAAACCTTCCCTGGTTAACCGGGTTGAGCTTTCCACCCCTGCGACTCCTTTTAGGATCTGGCGATAGGATTCTTCATCGAGATGGAGATCATCTTTGGCGATATGGATAAGAGCCTTCTTCTTTCGACCAATGCCCATTCTTATCACCAAATTAATTATAAAGCAAACAGGATTGAAAATAAAAATGAATTAGTTAGAAAATAGCTTTCAAATCCCCCCACCCCCCCTTTGCTAAAGGGGGGTAAGGGGGGATTACCTAATTTTCATCGTTCGCGGGTGACGCTCCGCCATGAAGGATAATGAGACAGGATGGATGGGTAGCATTGACAGAATATGCGTTTTTCAATAACATAATGCCTAACCAGCAAAGGGTCATGGGATTACGAATGCCTCCTTTTTTATTTTTACCTCTATTTTTCTTACCCTTTTTATTAGTAGGGGATAAAAGAACCTATCCCATGAAGAGTGGAATCTCCATAGAAAATCTCAGAGGGCATATACAAAATCTACAGTTTGATCGGAATCCGTATGACCATTTTCATGAGTTGGAAAAGGCAGGGCAATATATTTATCATGAGTTTTCGAAAGTCGGCCTAAGGGTATGGGAAGAATCTTTTCAATGGGAGGGGAGAAAATACAATAATATCGTAGCGGAGAAAAGAGGTTTGGGATCACCCGATAAAATATTTATCCTGGGCGCTCATTATGATACGGTTCCAGGCTCTCCGGGAGCTGACGACAATGCCAGTGCCATAGCCATTCTTCTTGAGGTGGCGAGGAATATTCAAAAGGTCAATTTAGATTCTACTCTAAGATTGATTGCCTTTAGTCTCGAAGAATATGGTTTTATTGGGAGTACCTATTATGCAGAGAAGGCAAGAAGAGAAGGGGAGAAGATGATGGG
>Ga0315289_10000927_pt1 | contig 45530 bp, 24 predicted proteins | sample YL17G11_40_MG_FD_203452 | JGI IMG/M metagenome (GOLD analysis project Ga0315289, IMG submission 203452) | Sediment microbial communities from Yellowstone Lake, YNP, Wyoming, USA - YL17G11_40 | ecosystem: Environmental > Aquatic > Freshwater > Lake > Sediment | place: USA: Wyoming | collected... | reverse complement strand
CCTTCGGAATCCTCGTTACGCAGACGGACGAGGCCCCCACCGACGACCCGCGGATTGTCACGATCCCTCTGGCTTCCCTCCTAATGATGCGCTGACCCTGGCCTGCGGTTCTCTGAAGTCAAGCAAGACGGGGTCTGCTGGCGGCTTTCAGGTTAAAGTGTTCCGGGCCAGACAGCCGATAAAACATTCGTAGATCGTCCTACTGATGCGGATGCTCTTCTGAAAGGGTGCCAGAATGGCGTGCAATCGATGCGGATGCGGGTCGGGCAAAACGACCAAGCGGCCGGCTAAGCCGAAGACCACGAGCAAGAGCAAGACCAAGACAAAGAAAAAGTAACACAACCTCGGCTTACGAGGACCAAGTCTCGCGCAGAGACGCGGCACAGAGCTTGAATGCCAGCAACGCCTTCGGGCATTCAGTGTCTGTCCCCGTGTCTCTGCCTCTTTGCGCGCCGCGTGCCATTGTTCGCTCCGCTTGCCTGGATGGCCTTTGCCGTCAAACCATGCGAAGGCCCCTTTCTTCTCCGCTCCTGAGTCCCTCCTACGGCTGCGTCTACAGTCCTCCCCTTTCCGCTTGACCTTCGTCCATGAGCTTGAGCCTGGCGCACTCGCCCGGCGGTGCGCGGCGACCTATAAGAGCGCCCTTTCTGTGGTGAGACAGGTGCTTGACGGCTCACGGACAAACGACTATGGTGCAGGGTTCCCAAACGTGTTGTGGCGTTGGCACGCCGCAAGATTGGAGCCGGCATGAGACGACGTGAGTTTATCCAGGCGGTAGCCGCCACGGCGGCGGCTCATGGAATCCCGTCCGCCCGTGGGGAACAGAACAAAGAAGGCACGGTCGCGGCGGTGCCGTGGTACCGGCGCACGTACCGCTGGGCCCAGACGAACATCACCGAAATCGACCCCGCTCGCTACGACATCGCCTGGTGGCGCCAACACTGGAAAAGGACCCAGATCCAGGGCGTCATCATCAACGCCGGCGGCATCTTCGCCTACTACCCGAGCAAGTTCCCGCTGCATTACCGTCCGGCGGCACTGGGCGACCGCGACCTTTACGGCGAACTGGCTCGTGCGGCCCACGACGACGGTCTCGTGGTGCTCGCGCGCATGGACTCCAACCGTGCCCACGAGGCGTTCTACCAGGCGCATCCGGATTGGTTCGCGGTGGACGCCGGCGGCAAGCCCTACCGGGCCGGCGAACTATACGTGTCGTGCGTCAACGGCCCTTACTACGAGGAATACTTGCCGGACGTGCTGCGCGAGATCATCGCCAGATCGCACCCCGAAGGCATCACCGACAACAGTTGGAGCGGCCTGGGTCGGGACGGCATCTGCTACTGCCAGCACTGTGCCCGGCGGTTCCGCGAGCGCACGGGCAAGCCGCTGCCGCAAAGGCACGATTGGAGCGATCCGGCGTATCGCGAGTGGATCCAGTGGAGCTATGCACGCCGGCTGGAGATCTGGGATTTGAACAACCGTGTGACCAAAGCGGCGGGAGGAGCGGACTGCCTGTGGGTGGGGATGAACAGCGGCAGCATCAGCGGCCAAAGCAGGAGCTTCCGCGACTACAAAGAGATTTGCGCCCGCACGGAAATCATCATGCTGGACCACCAGTCCCGCAGCGACAGCGAGGGTTTCCAGCACAATGCCCTGACCGGCAAGCTCATCCACGGCCTGCTGGGCTGGGACAAGCTCATTCCCGAGAGCATGCCGATGTACCAGATGGGCCGGGCCACGTTCCGGCTGGCCAGCAAGCCCGAGCCGGAGGCGCGGATGTGGATGCTGGCCGGCTTCGCGGGCGGCATCCAACCCTGGTGGCACCACGTCAGCGCCTATCACGAAGACCGGCGGATGTATCGCACCGCCGAGCCGATTCTGCGCTGGCACAAGGCCAACGAGCAGTACCTCGTCAATCGGCGTCCTCTGGCCAATGTGGGGGTGGTGTGGTCGCAGCGAAATACCGATTTCTACGGCCGGGACAACGCCGACGAGCTCGTGGACCAGCGGTGGCGGGGCTTTACCCAAGCCCTCATTCGGGCTCGCATCCCCTATCTGCAGGTCCACGTGGATCATATCGAGCGGGAAGCGGCCAACCTCGCCGTGCTCATCCTGCCGAATCTGGCGGCCATGTCGGATGAACAGGTCGGCACCGTGCGGCGTTTTGCCGAGCGGGGCGGGGCGCTGATCGCGACCGGCGAGACCAGTCTCTACAACGAGTGGGGCGACCCTCGGCCGGACTTTGCCCTGGCCGATCTCTTCGCCGTCACGGGCGGTAAACCGAGACGTAGCATCGGCGACAGACGAGGCGGCGGGACTCAGCACACGTACTTGCGCCTGACGCCGGAGCTGCGCGGCCGGGTCTACGGCCCCAAGGCCGGCAACGAGCCGCCGATCACCGCCGAGCGGCATCCCATTCTCGCCGGTTTCGACGAGACCGACATCCTGCCGTTTGGCGGCACGCTCAATGCGCTGACGGTGAGCGAGAAAGCTAAGGTGCTGTTGACTTTCATCCCCTCATTCCCGATGTTCCCGCCGGAGACGGCGTGGATGCGCGAGCCTCGGACCAGCATTCCCGGCCTGATCCTGAACGAATCGGACCGCAATCGCATAGTCTATTTGCCCGCCGACATCGACCGGCGCTTCGCCCTCGACAATCTGCCCGACCACGGCGACCTCCTGGCCAACCTGGTCCGATGGGCCGCGCGGGGCAGTCTGCCGCTGGAAGTGACCGGTCGCGGCTTGATCGATTGCGAGCTCTATCAGCAGCCGGGCCGGATGATCCTGCACGTGGTGAATCTCACCAGCGCGGGAACGTGGCGTGCCCCCGTACACGAGCTGATCCCGGTCGGCCCGTTCCAGGTGACGGTCCGCCCGCCGCAGGGCGTCCAACTGAAGACGTTGAAGATGCTGGTCTCTCGGGAGAACAAGGGGGTTGTTACTGAGAACGGCCGGGTGCAGTTCGAGATAAAGTCGGTACTCGACCATGAAGTTGTGGTGTTGGAGTCCTGATTCGAGGGATCTATGGATTCAGTGAATAGACATGAGCCAAGTCGCAGGGAATTCCTCCGGCAAGCCGCTCTGGCCGCGGGCGGTACGGCGGCGGGGGCCCTTTCAGGTTGTGGCGGAGCCAATCGTGCCACGACCCGTGACACCCAGGAGAGGTCCACGTCGGTCCGGGTGTTCATCGTGAGCGATCCCGCCGACCCGATTGCCTCCAGCACGCCGGTGCAGTGGAGCATAGAGCAACTGCGGGCATCCCTGTCGGCTAAAGGCATTGCCAGTGCGACCGGTCAACAACCGAACCAGGCGCCACGCCGGGCCACGTGCATTGTGGCCGCCGGCACCTCGGCGTCCGTGGCAGGTGGAGTACTTTCCCGTGCCGGCGTGACTATGCCGAATTCGCCCGAGTCGCTTGGCCTGATCCCCGGCAAGATTTCGGATCGGCCGGCCCTGTTGGCCTGTGGCAGTGATGCCCGGGGCTTGGTGTATGCGCTTCTGGAATTGGCGGACCGGGTCAAGTATGCGTCCAAGCCGTTGGCGGCTCTGGAGGTGCGTCAGGCGATTGTCGAGCAGCCGGCCAACAAGATTCGCAGCATCATGCGGCTCTTTGCCAGCGACGTCGAGGACAAGAGCTGGTACAACGACAAGATCTTCTGGCAACAGTATCTGTCCATGCTCGTCGCGCAGCGGTTCAACCGCTTTGCCCTCGCGCTCGGAATAGGCTATGACTTCACCACGCGTCTGCGGGACACGTATTGCCACTTTGCCTATCCATTTCTCGTCTCGGTCCCGGGTTATGAGGTGCGCGTCCCCCAGTTGCCGGATGCCGAGCGGGACCACAACCTCGAAATGCTGCGCTTCATCAGTGACGAGGCGGCCCATAGGGGCCTGCACTTCCAGCTCGGCCTCTGGACGCATGCCTACCAATGGACGGACAGTCCCGACGTCAACTACACCATCGACGGGCTGACCCCGCTGACCCATGCGGCGTACTGCCGGGCCGCGTTGGAGACTTTGCTGAGAGCCTGCCCGGCCATCAGCGGCGTCACCTTCCGCGTTCACGGCGAAAGCGGCGTGCCGGAGGCCAACTATGCGTTCTGGCGAACGGTCTTCGAAGGTGTCATGCGCTGCGGGCGGCCGGTCGAGATCGACATGCACGCCAAGGGCATGGACCAGGTGATGATCGACCTGGCGGTGGACACCGGCATGCCGGTCAACATCTCGCCCAAGTACTGGGCCGAGCACATGGGTCTGCCCTATCACCAGGCCGCCATTCGCCCCCTTGAGCTGCCACAGCAAGACAGGAGGGACCAGGGCTTCTTCTCCCGCAGCTCCGGCTCGCGGAGTTTCCTCCGCTACGGCTATGGCGATCTGTTGTGCGAAAACCGCCCCTATGGCGTGCTGCACCGCATGTGGCCCGGCACGCAGCGGCTTCTGCTGTGGGGCGATCCGGCGCTGGCGGCGGCGTATGGCCGGGCCTCCAGCTTCTGCGGCAGCAACGGGGTCGAGCTCTTCGAGCCGCTCTCGTTCAAGGGACGCAAAGGCTCGGGTCTGCCCGGCGGACGCGACGCTTACGCGGACGCTGCGCTGCGCCCGGCGCACGACTATGAGAAGTACCTCTACGGGTACCGGCTCTGGGGCCGGCTGCTCTACAGTCCCGACGCCCAGCCGGAAACCTGGCGCCGGCTCCTCCAGAATCAGTACGGCCCGGCCGCGGGAGCCTGTGAAGGGGCGCTGGCCCACGCCGGCCGCATTCTGCCGTTGTTCACCACCGCCCACACCCCCTCGGCGGCGAACAACAATTACTGGCCCGAGATCTACACGAACATGCCCATCGTCGATGCCTCCCGGCCGCACCCTTACGGCGACACGCCCAGTCCCAAGCGCTTCGGCACGGTCAGTCCCCTGGACCCGCAGTTGTTCGCGCGGGTGGACGACTACGCCGAGGCCTTGATTCGGGGGCAGTCCAGCGGCAAGTATTCCCCCGTCGAGGTGGCCCAGTGGTTGGACGATCTGGCCGAGGCCGCGATGAGGCGCCTGCAGGAAGCCGAGACCAAGGTGGCGGACCGCCGGGCGCCGGCATTTCGACGGCTGGCCGTGGACGTGACCATTCAGAGCGGGCTGGGGTGGTTCTTCGCCGCCAAGCTCCGGGCGGGCGTGCTCTACGCCATCTATGACCGGACCGGCGACCCGAAAGCCCTGGAGGAAGCTCTGAAAGCGTATCGTACAGCGCGCGATATCTGGGCCAAGCTGGCGGCCCAGGCGCAGGACGTCTACGTTTCCGACATCACCTTCGGGCTGGAAAAACAACTGCGAGGCCACTGGCAGGATCGCCTCCCGGCCATCGACCAGGACATCGAGGATATGGAGAAGCGGGCCCAGTCGCGTCCGGCGGATGGGCAGGCAGACGCTCCCATGCCGGCGCAGGTTGCTCAGGCGATCCAGACGGTCCTGGGCCGGGTGCAACGGCCTCTGGTCCCCCTCGTCCACATGGTGCCACCGCTGTTCGTCGCAGGGGAGCCTTTGACCGTCGAACTGGCGCTGTTAGGTCAGCAGTCATCCGTCGCCGCCGTTCGCCTGTGCTACCGGCGGGTGCATCAAGCGCAGCCTTACCAAACTGCCGACATGCTCGTGCAGGACCATCAGTACCGTGCGACGATCCCCGGTGAGTACACGAACACGGCGTACCCGCTGGAGTATTACTTCGAGTTGCGCAACGAAGCGGGCCAGACGTGGATGTTTCCAGGCTTCGATGCGACGCTGGCGAACCAGCCGTACTTCGTTGTACGCCAGACTTGATACGAAATGCATGAGCTTCTGAGAAACCACATCCTGCACCTCCTGCAGAAGGATAGCACTCCGCGCAAGCTCGTCCACTTGGAGCAGGAGCTGGGCGTCCGAGGCGAGCTCAAGATGGCTTTCCGGGATGCGATTGACTCGCTGTGCGCGGAAGGCCGGCTGATCGTCGGTCCGGGGAATGCGGTCAGCCTGCCCTCCTTGTCCGGCGAGGTTACGGGCATCTTCCGCGCCAATGCCCGCGGTTACGGCTTTCTCACCCCGGAGCAGTCGGCGGACGATGGCGATGTGTTCATTCCCGCCAAGTCCACCGGCAGCGCCATGACGGGAGACCGCGTCGTGGCGAGGATCACGCGCCGCGGCTCCAAAGATGACGAAGACCGTCTCACGGGGGAGATCGTCCGGGTCCTCGATCGCGCCCATACCAGCGTGGTCGGCACGCTGCGTCAGGAGCAGACCGGCTGGCTCGTACAGCCGGATGGCGGGGATTTCACGCGCCCCATCGAGATCGAGAGCCTCGATGCCCGCAAGGTCCGCCACGGGGATAAGGTCGCGGTCGAGATCCGATTCTATCCCACCCGTTCCCAGCCGGCGCGGGGAGTGATTGCGGAGGTTCTGGGCCGGCCGGGGCGGTTCGAAACGGAGACGACGGCCGTCATTCAGCGCCACCATCTACGCGACGCCTTCGATGCGAGCAGCCTAGTCGAGGCCAGCAACGCCAAGATGGCTTTCGATCCCCGCAACACGCGCGATCGCGAAGACTTCACCGATGAACTGATCGTCACAATCGACCCGCCGGACGCAAAAGACTTCGACGATGCGGTCAGTCTGGCCCGTGACGAGCAGGGCAACTGGGTCCTCGGCGTCCACATCGCGGACGTGAGCTACTTCGTCCCGGAGGGCTCCGCGCTGGATCGCGCCGCACGCCGGCGGGGCAACAGCGTCTATCTGCCCGGCCGGACCCTGCCCATGCTGCCGGAGATGCTGAGCAATGGGATCTGCTCCCTGCAGCCCGGCCAGCCGCGCTACACCAAGAGCGTCTACCTGACCTACAACAAAGACGGACAGGTTCAATCGGCCGACTTCGCCAACACGATGATCAAGTCTTCGGCCCGCCTGACTTACCAAGAGGCTGATCGCGTGTTGAAAGGCGACACGTGCGGTCTTTCAAGCGACGTCGTCGCCCTGTTGCACGACATGGAGACGCTGGCCCGCCTGATTGAAGACCGCCGGCGCCACAGCGGCATGCTGCAACTGAAAATGGCGGAGAGCGAACTTGTGAGGGACGAGTCCGGACAGGTGATCGGTGTTGAGCCGGAAGATACCAGCTATCCGCACACGATCATCGAAATGTTCATGGTCGAGGCGAACGTGGCGGTGGCGACCTTGCTGGACCGTTACTGCATCCCCTTCCTGCGGCGGATCCACCCGGAGCCCGACGCCACCGCCCTGCGCCAACTCTCCCAGACGCTCCGTCTCCTGGGAGTGACGCTCTCGCGTCAGCCCCATCGCCCGGACTTGCAGGCTCTGCTCGAACAGGTTCAAGGCACCCGGATCGCCCTGCCCGTAAACACCCTCGTTCTGCGCAGCCTGGAGATCGCCACCTATGCCCCCGTGAGCGTGGGGCATTACGCCTTGGCCGCCTCCAAATACTGCCATTTCACCAGTCCGATTCGCCGCTATGCGGACCTCCTGGTGCATCGGGCCCTTCAGGGATATCTGACCGGAAATCTGGAGCGCGCCCGGCGGCAATATGCGTTTCCGGACCTCGAGGAGATCGGCCGGCACATCACGGAAACGGAGCAGGCCGCGGAAGAGGCCGAACAGGAGATCAAGACCATCCTCGTCCTGCACCTGCTGCAGAAACGTATCGGACAGGAGTTGGACGGAATCGTCGTAAGCCTGACCGCCTTCGGCGCCTCCGTACACCTTCCCCAGTACGGCGTGGAGGGCCTCATTCCGCGCGAGGCCCTGGGGCCGGACCACTGGCAGTTCGATGAGCGCAGCCAATGCCTGGTGGGCCGCTACTCCGGGGCGATCCTGCGCCTGGCTCAGACCATGCGGGTACGCATTCTCGATGTTCACCCCGCTGCCGGACAGCTCGACCTGGCTCCCGCCCACGAGCTCATCCCCAAGACGCCGCGACCGGCCCAACAACAAAAGTCACGCCGCAAACGTTCCCCCAGACACCACAAGGGCCGCCGATAGCAGGCATCATCAATTCTGCCTCTGATCGCCAAGGACCGTCGCCCCCAGCGGCCGGCTCGATTCGGATGGGACACTTCCAAGAGACTTGCCGGCGGGCACTCCAACAGGAAACCGGGACGCTCCGCCGGCAGGTGTCTTCACGGGCTGGCTGCCGAGAGCCTTTGCCGAGGCCGGGGCCCCTCCTCGCTTGATTACGGCCACTTTCAGGTCCTTCGCGACCACCAGATGCCGGTAGGCGAAAGCCTGCATCATGTCCTCCGCCGGCACGGCCTGGCGAACGATCTGCTGTCCCCCTGCCGTCGCGCGGCCCTCCACCGTCAGGCGCAAAGGCTCTACCGGAGGCGTCGGCGGGACGGTCAGCGTCACCTCGGCCTTGTCCTGATTGGCCGGCACCCGGTCGCCCTTCAACGCATAGCCCTTCGGGGCGTCCTTCAACGCCAAGGTGATGTCGCCGGAGAAACCATCCTTCCGCAGGGCATAGACGGTGACGCGAGCCGTCCCGCCGGCCGCCACGTTGATGACGGACGGCACAACCCGAAGGTCGAAATCGGGCCGTGGCGGGCTGAGGCGCAGGCGGTAGGCGTACTCCACGCCGCCCTTCTGCTGAATATCGCCCAGGTGAAGATAGTAGGTCCCGTCCGCCGGCGCTGTGGCGGTGAGCAAGGAATCCGCGAAATGCGTGTGCAACCCCGATCCCTTGTCTTCGTGATCGTCGTTGAAGGCCACTTGCCGCCCCTGGGCGTCCGTCAGCTTGAGCACGGAATCCAGCGGCGAATCGAGCCGGCGGGCATTGACCTCCGCGACGATCTGGCCGCCGGCACGGGCGGCGAAGCTGAAGATGTCCCAGTCGCCCGGCTGATCAATACGCCCGTTGACAATGATAGGAAGCGTCACCTTCTGTGCGCTCTTGAGCTCGTTGTTTGGCTCTTTTTCGAGGCACTCCGGCAGTGTATCCACCACGAAGGGCATCTGGTTGGAGACAAGGTTCTCGGCACGCACGGAAACCGGGTAGATCCCCGGCTTTTTGCCTTTGGTGTCCATCGTCAGCTTCTTGGTCGGGAGATTCCAGCCTTTCAGCTCGATGCCGGCCTGCTCGCCCGCCCGGCAGCCCAGAGGAAAGATGCTCGTCACAAACGGCAACTCACCCACCGTGATACGATACACGAAGTCCTCGCGACCACGGTAGATCGCGTCTTTGATCTCGATCACGTACTCGCCGTTCTGGGGGACCTCGTAGTGAAGCACAGGGTCCGGATGGAAACGGTAATCGTCATCATACGCCAGTTCCTTGCCCTGGGCGTCATAGAGCGTCACGGTAGCCTGAAACCAACCGGGCACGGCGTCTGCGAGATAGGGCGTCAATTCCCGCGCCTTGACCGCAAGGACCAACTGCTGGCCCTGGCGCGCCGCGAAACGATACCGGTCCACGTCGGCAGGCAGATAGGATTGCGTCCGGCGCACCAGCGACCGATAGCGTTCGAGACTGCCGGGCACGATCCGGCCGTTGATGCCGGCCGGCAGTGTCACGGCCAGGTTCGCGTCGGCCGGGCTGCTTTTCCAGTCCTTCTCGCGGAATTCGGGCAGTTGCCCCACACAAAACACCAGCGGATTGGACAAGCCGGCCGCCACTTGCAGCCGCAGCTCCCGCTCTCCAGGCTCGGCATTCGCCGCGACGGTCACCTGGCAGGTGACCGTCTCCGAGAGCACGGGGTAGGCGCTCCGGTTGGAGCTGGCGTCGAATTTCCTCTGGATCTCAGCGATCTCCTTGAACCCCGCCGCATCTGTCCCCTTCTTTTGGATCTCCCGCATTCGCAGTCTCAGATCGTTGGACAGTTGCCCGGCCAGAGGCGTGATGTGCTCGATCACGACAGCTCGAACACCACTGCCGGAGACATACACGTTGCTCGCGCCGTCCAGATACTGTCCGCTGATCTCGACCTGGAGGGTATCCCCCTGCCGGCCACCCGCGGGATAGACATACCCGATATGCGGCATCCGCGACTGCGCCCACAGGCTTGGCACTACCGCCAGGACGATCACAAATGGCAAAGCCCCCTGCCATCGTGTTTGGCTCATAGAAGATCCCATCGTCTACATGATCTCCTTCAGGCGTCCGCCGGTCTTCACGCCTTCAGCGGCCGTGGGCGCCACGCGGACGTCCAGGCCCTGAGGATGAGGCAGCCTGGCGTTGAGGTCGATGCCGAGCAATTCGTACATACTGGCGATCAGATCGCACGGATACACGGGCCGGTCTTTCACCTGCTCGCCCGTCTCATCGGAGGCCCCGACCACGCGGCCGCCTTTGAAGCCGCCGCCGGCAACCACGGCAGAAAAGACCTGGCCGAAATGATGACGGCCGCCGTTCCAGGGTGCTTCCCAGGCGACCTTGGGGGTCCTCCCAAACTCGCCGCTCCACCAGACGATGGTGCTGTCGAGCAGGCCGCGGCCGGCCAAGTCCTGGAGCAGGGTCGCCATGCCTCGATCCATCTCCGGCAGCTTGCGGCGCATGGCCGGAAAATGCTGCTCGTGCGTATCCCACCCGCCGTAGTTGATCGTGACGTACGGGACGCCGCGTTCGACCAGCCGCCGCGCCACCAGGCAGGCCTGCCCGAACGTGGTGCGGCCGTAGCTATCCCGCAACTCGTTCTTCTCCTGCGTCAGGTCGAATACTTTGCCCGCATCGCCGAGGATCAGGTCATACGCCTGTTCGCCCGCCTGATCGAAGGTCTTCAACGAGCTATTGTCTTTCATGGCCTGCCCCAGCGTATCGACTTGCTTCAGCAATTCGCGCCGGTTCTTCTGTTGTTTGTCCGAGACGCCCTGCGCCACGACCCCCTCCACCGCAAATCGGCTTTGGGCCGGGTCACCGCCGGTGGCAAAGGGTTTGTATCGCGTTCCCAGGAAGCCGGCCTCGGAGAATCGTCCCTGCGGCTGCGTCAGCACGATGTAGGGCGGGATCAGCCCTGGGTAGCCAGCGTTGTAGCCCTTGAACAGCGAGACGACCGCTCCGACGCTCGGATAGACGTCCCGGCCGCCGGCCGGCCGCCCTGTTTGGACCATGTAGGCGGCGGTCTCATGGCCGTTCACGCCGTGGGTCATGCTGCGGATGATGGAGTACTTGTCGGCCTGCTTCGCCAACAGAGGAAGCAACTCACCGATGACGATCCCATCGGCATTCGTCGGGATGGGATGATTCAGCGGGCCGGTGTAGTCATTGCCCGCCGCCGGTTTCGGGTCGAACGTATCCAAGTGCGGCGGGCCGCCCCACATCCAGATCTGGATCACCGCCTTGGCCTTGCTGTTTGTAGTGACGCCGTGAGGCGTTTCTTGAGATGCCCGTACGGGCACACTACGAACACGCAGGCTATCCGCAGCCAGCAGTCCCGTCGCACCGAAGAGGCTGCGGAGTATCACTTCGCGTCGGGAGATTGTCGCACTCATATTTGCACCCTGAAGTTCAACAGAAACGACAAGGAACAAAGACTATCTCAGATTCACCACAACCCGGAACCCTAGGCCGTTGTACCGCACATCGGGCGCGCTCTTATTGCGCGCCGCACACCGGCACCCTTCCCAGGTATTGACCCAGGAGCCGCCGCGCAGCACCCGCCACTGGCCCGAAAGCGGTCCCGTGGGATCTTGGGTCGCGGCATTGACATACGAGCTGGCATACCAGTCCGCGCACCATTCCCAGACGTTGCCGTGCATGTCGTACAGGCCCCAGGCACTGGGTTTCTTGGAGCCTACCGCGACCGTCCCGGCCTCCGCGCCCTGGCCGTACCTCGCATACGTGGAAAGCTGGCGGTCATCGTCGCCGAAGCCGAAACGCGTCTTCGATCCGGTACGACAAGCATACTCCCACTGGGCCTCGGTCGGCAGCGCGACGGACTGGTGGGTTCTGCGCGAGACGCGCCGGCAGAACTCGACCGCATCCTCCCACGAGACAGACTCCACCGGCTTCGCGGCATCGATGAACTTGCTCGGATGGGCGCCCATGATGGCTTCATACTGTCCTTGGGTGACTTCGTGCACGCCCATGTAGAAGGGCTGGGAGATGACAACCTCGCGCTGCGGCCCTTCATCTTCATCCCGACCGGCTTCGTCGCCCGGACTACCCATCAGGAACTTGCCCGCCGGGATCAGGGCGAGTTTCATCGTCGCCTGTTTGCCTAGGTCCAGAGCGAGAGTCGGCTCGTCCAACAACGTTTTGGCAGGCTGCCCGGCGTGTACGGGCGACGCATGCGTCGCCCCTACGTCCACGGGCTGAACGCCAAACTGAGCCGGAGCCAGGTCCCGTGCCCGGCCGACCAGGATGCGGACGAACTGGTCCTTGTAGATGGCCGGCAGGATCAGCCCCATTTCCAGGCTGAGGGAGAGCTCGTTGGTTTCCCAGGCCCCGCGAATCGGATTCCCGGTCGTCTTGGCGATGATGGCCGTGACCTCTCCCTCCGGCAGCAGGCGGACGTCTTTGATCTCGCTGAAAGGGACCGCGATCTTCCCGTAGTCGGTGCGAACGTCCACCGTCTGCTCGGCCGCCTTGCCGGTGAGCAGATCCCCGTTGGCCATGACGAACAAGTCCGGCTTCCCCGCAGCGCCGCTGCGCGTCGGGTCGGAGTCCTTGAGGAAGTCGGTCTCCTCGGCGGTCTTCTTGAGCAGAATGAACGCCACGGTCTCCTTGCGAATGGGTACGACCGTGCCGGAGGAGCCGATGCGGAACCGAAAGACATGGTCGGTGATCATGCCGGAGACGCGGTTGAAGTTGACCGTGACAACCGCGTCCGTGGGGGTCCGGGCTGCATCGAAGGACAAGCCGGCACACCGGCGCAGCGGGATCGACAGCATCCCATACGGAGTGACCAAGCCGATCTTCTCGCTGAGCAGTTGCCCCTGCAAGACGTCCTCACTGCGAAAGTAGATGACGTCCTCGGTGTCCGATCTGGGAATGTCGAACGCCGACTCCATCTTCGGATAAGCCGACGAGCCGGCCGCCCCTGCGGCAGGCATGTGCAGCACCGCCGCCAGAATCACTCCAATGAACAACGCCTTCATATCCCTCATAGTCGAGTCCCTCGTTGTCAGAAGCAAGGCAGGAAATTCACGACAGGCTTACCCATCCGGCATCTATCGATGGCATGAGTTCTCATACCAAATGACGCCCAGGCCCGTGTGGTTCTCGCCGGCGCTCTCCTCGGAAGTGATGACATCGGGATGGCCGTCGCCATTGAGGTCAACGAGACCGACGAGGTCGTGTTTGATGCCGTCCAGACCGCTGAGGACGTGAGGAACCCATGTGCCGGTGGTAAACGGCCCTTCGCACGAAAGCCACATCAGTCCATGCAAGGGTGGCTTGGCACCCTCACAACTGAACACCAGGTCCGGCTTCCCGTCGCCGTCAAAGTCGGCGGCATTGACCGCCTTGGCGGTGCCGGTGTTCCGGGGTTGCGGGATGGAATGGGGCTCCCAGGCTAGGCCGGATCGGTCGAGGCGACAAAGCCACAGAATCTCGCGAGGTTTTGCGCCGACCAGCACATCCTCCAGGCCGTCCCGGTCGAGATCGGCCAATTCCAGGAACATGACCTCCCGTCCGGCCCCGCCGATGGCATGCTCGCGCCAAGGTTTCGTCTGCACCTCACCGAGTCCCGGATTCTCCAGCCAGGCGGCCCCGGTGCTGGCGCCCTTGCGGTCGGTAAAAACGATGTCCATGTCCCCATCACCATCCATGTCACGGGCCACCAAGGACATCAGCCAGCCGCAGGCACGCAGCGGGTGCCATCTCCAATCGGCCAGCCGGCGTGCCGGGGCCGGGGCCTCGAACCAGCCGATAGCGGCGTCCTTATCCTTGCCGCCGGCAACAAGGTCTATGCCGCGCTTGCCGTCGATCTGAAGGGGCAGGCAGAACATCCATCGCATGACCTGGGCGGAAGCCGGCAGCGGCTCGGTGCGCCAGGCCTTTTCGTCGAGATAACGCTCGCGTTCGTTCGGTGCCCAGTGGATGAACATACTCCGGGTCTTACCCTCGCAGGAACTCACCACGTCCACTGCCCCGTCGCCGTCGAGATCGACGAAGACCGCATCCTCCACATCGCCGACGCGGCCCACGGTGACGGCGGGCCACTTCTCCTTCGCTTTCGCCGGTCCTGGATTCAGGTAGACCCGCACGGCGCCGCCCTCCTCCCAGCCCGTTGTGATATCCAACAGACCATCGTGGTTGACGTCCGCTAAGCGGATACCGTCGGCGCCACGGGTGGAATCGTCAATCACATGACGCGGCCAGGGATTCTCCGACGGACCCGAGAGCGCCGCTCGTGCGACAACTGTCAGGCACGCTACCAGCAAGATGGAGCGAAGAATCATTGCCGCTGCTTTCTCTTTTTCTTCGTTTCTTTGGCCTTGGTATCGCTCGTCGTGGTCTGTTTGGGCTTCTCGGCCGCCTCCTTCGACCCGGGCGCCGGGCGCCAATCCCGTTCGGCCTGGAATTGCGGCACGCTCTGCAGTTCCTCCAAGGTCTCCATACGACGGCCCTGATCGTTGGTGTCCTCGATCCACTTCTCCAGCACGCCACGCAGCTTCTTCAACTCGGCCTGGTGCTCGGGTCTATCCGATTTGGCAAGATTATTGACCTCCCACGGATCGGCTTGGAGGTCGTACAGTTCCTCTTCAGGCATCGTCGGCTGACAGAGAAACTCCTGCGGCGGCGTGAGCTTGCCCTGGGCGTGGAGCTCAGTGAGCAGGTTCCAGACGGGATACTGCTTCTGCTTGTATTCGTTGTAGGCCAGGAACGGCACCCACGGCGTAAAGTTGTGGATGTAGCGATAGCGGTCATCCCGCACCGTGCGGATGCGCATCACCGTCATGTCGCAGCGGTCGCGATAGCCGAAGACGTACTGCCGGTCCGGCTCGCAGTGGTCGCCCAGGAAGATCTGCCCCTGCATCTTGGGAGGCTTGGCCGCTCCCGCAATGTCCAGCATGGTCGGGGCGAGATCGATCCCGTGGAGCAGACGTTTATCCACCGTCCCGGCCTGGAAACGCGCCGGGGCGGGGAAGTTCTTGGGCCAGCGGATAATCGCCGGTACGAGCAGACCTTCCTCATAGCAGAACTGCTTGCCCCGGACGTGCGACTGCCCGTTGTCGCCGAAGAAGACAACCACCGTGTTGTCGGCCAGGCCGTCCTTCTCCAACGCCGCGAGCACCAGGCCCACTTTGCGGTCCAACTCGGTCGCGTCGTCAAGGTACTTGCCCCAGTCCTCGCGCGTCACCGGATGGTCGGGATAGTACGGCGGGATCTCCACCTTGGCCGGGTCGGCCTTCTTTGGCGCCCGATAGGCGCGGTGCGTCTCGTTGAAATTGACCTGCGCATAGAACGGCTGATGCGCCTTGAGGTCGCTCCAGCTTGCGGAGTCGAAGGGCTTGCCCTCGTACTGGAAGTTCCAGTCGGTCTTGCCGGTGCCTTTGAAGTCGCACGGCGGGGGCAACTCGCGCACGTTCGCCGTGAAGTAGCCGGCGCCCCGCATCCAATCGCTGAGCACTTTCACCCCTTCCGGCAAGGGCTTCTTGTTGACGGTGCGATGATTGTGCGCCCCGATGGTCGTGGCGTACATCCCGGTGTTGAGCGCCGAGCGGCTGGGCGAGCAGACGTGCCCATTGTAGAAGCGGTCATAGCGCACACCTTGGGAGGCCAAGCGGTCCAGGTTGGGCGTCCACACCTCCTTGGCCCCGTAGCAGCCCAGGTGCTGGCCGAAATCCTCCGCGATCAGCCACAGAATGTTGGGCGTCTTGAGATTGGGCTTCTCCGCGCCGGAGGCGGCCAAAGCACTAGGGCAAAAGGCCGCCAACAAAAGAACACCATGCACGGGACGCAACAATAGTGACTTGATGGTTCTCATTTCTTCTCCTGTTTCGGTGCCGCCTTCTTCTTCGCGACCTCTGCGACCGGGTAGCGGCGGACGTCCACGTCGTTCTTCTGCTTTGCACCCGGCGTACTGCGGCCTTCGGTGATGAGTCTCTCCATCAGAGCCCGCATTTCCGTAACGATCTCCGGTTTCTCCGCGGCGAGATTGGTCCTTTCGCCGAGGTCGTCATCGAGATTATAGAGCTGCACCTCAGTCTTTGTCTTTGGATCGCGGGCCAAGATGAGTTTCCACGGGCCGCGACGCAGGCCGGGGACGCCGCTCGAGGCACAACTCACGGCGTGCTCGCGAACCGGCTTGTCCTCGCCCTTGAGCAACGGCAGCAGACTGAAGCTGTCTTCGCCGGCATTATCCGGCAGCTTCGTGTTGAGGATTTCGGCCACGGCGGCGATGAGGTCGGCCTCATGGACGAGCCGGCCACACACAGTGCCCGGGTTCACCACGCCGGGCCAGCGCACGATAAATGGTATGCGATGCCCGCCCTCGAACACATCACCCTTGTACCCACGCAAAGGGCCGCTGGGGAAGTGGCCCTTCGATTCGAGCTCTTGTGCCCCGATGTAGGGCGCGCAGCCGTTGTCGCTGGTGAACAGGACGATCGTGTTCTCGGCCGCACCGCTTTCCCGCAGTGCCTCCAGTACGCGCCCCACCATCACGTCAGTCTCCATCACGAAATCGGCGTAGAGATTCAAGCCACTCTTGCCAAGCCATTGTTCCGTCACGGCCAAAGGCGTGTGCGGCGACGTGAGCGGCAAGTAGAGCAGGAACGGCTGTCTTGTTCTTGCCTGTTGCCGTATGAAAGCCGCCGCGCGGTCCGCGAGTGTCGGCAGAATCGGTTCGAGTCGCCAGCCCGCGAGCGCAGGACCTTGAAGGCTGGCCTGGTTCGTCCTCAACTTGTCCGCCGGCAGCAGCTCGCTCGGAATGCCGACGGTGCGGTCGTTCTCGATGAAACAGTACGGTGGCCAGTTGGGCACATCGGTGCCGGAGTATTCGTCGAAGCCACGCGTGGTCGGCCCGCCGGGGATAGGCTGGGAGAAGACCTCGCGCCACACGGCACGGTGCGCGTCGGTGGCGGTCGTGGAGACTTGCCCCCCGCCGCCGGCTTGGCCGCCGAAACCGGTGAAGTATTGTCGCTGCTGCTCGGTTACCGGCCAGTCGCGGCCAAGGTGCCACTTGCCGATGCACGCAGTGCGATAGCCGTGCTGTTTCGCGAGGCCCGCCGCCGTGAGCCGATCCGGGGCGATCAGCGGCGCACCCCACACCGGTACGATCCCCTGCTGCAGCCGCGTCCGCCAATGGTACCGTCCCGTCAGCAACGCATAACGTGACGGAGAGCACACGCCGGAACTGGAGTGGGCGTCCGTGAAGCGCATCCCCTCACGGGCGAGGCGGTCCATGTTCGGCGTGGGGATCTTCCCACGCTGCGGATTGTAACACTGCACATCGCCGTAGCCGAGATCATCGGCGAGGATGATGAGGATGTTGGGCCGGTTCGTAGTGACGCCGTGAGGCGTTTCTTGAGCTTTCAATGCCCTTACGGGCACACTACAAACGGCCAAGCCCAAGGCTGCCACCATTGTGCCGACAGCGCGGATTGTTGCAGCGATTCCCGTCACGATGGCCGGCTCCTTCCGTTTTCGCGGATGCGCTGGAGCAACGCGGTCATTTCTTTCGCGAGATCGGGATGGGCCGCGGCCACGTTGTTCGTTTCCCCGATGTCCTCGGCCAGATTGTAGAGCTCGGCAACGCCGCTGCGTTTCTTGTTCTTCTTGCCTGCCGCCGTGGGGGCGTCGCGCGGGATCAGTTTCCAGGGTCCCTTTCGAAGCGCCAGCACGTTGCCGTGCTCGACCAAGTGATCGCGGCATGGTTTGTCGAGCTTTTCACCGAGCAACGCCGGCAGGACGTTGAAGCTGTCCGGACCGGCTGCCTCGACGAGTCTCTGGTCCGTCAGCGCCGCCATCGAGGCAAGCATGTCCACATGACAAACCAGCGCTTCCGACACGCCCGGTTTGATGTGGCCGGGCCAGCGAACGATGAAGGGCACGCGAGTCCCGCCCTCGTAGGGGCTGCCCTTGCCGGCCCGCAACGGCCCATTGTGCAGATGGCCGTTATTAGTTTGCACATTACCGCCGTGCTCGATGTCGGGGCCGTTGGCATCAAGCACGCCGCCGTTGTCGCTGGTCACGATCACCAGCGTATTGTCGGCGAGCTCTAGTCGGTCGAGGCTGGCCAGCACCTGGCCAACGGTCCAATCGAACGAGTGGATCGTATCACCGCGCACGCCGGCCTGACTGGTGCCTTTGAAACGCGGATGCGGCACGCGCGGCACATGGATGTCATGCGTGGAGAGAAAGAGGAAGAACCGCTTGTCCTTATTGCGTTCGAGGAATGCATCGGCCTTGGCGGCCAGCGTCTCGGCAATCTCTTCGTCCTTCCACAGTGCGGCTTTGCCGCCCGTCTGACTGCCGATGCGCGCGATGCCGTTGACGAACGACCTCGGCTCACCGCGTTTGACGGTGTAATCGAGCTGAATCGGATCTTTCGGATCGAGGCCGACGACGCGATGGTTCTCCACGTAGACGCAGGGCGTGCGGTCGCCCGTGGCGGGAATGATAAAGCAATAATCGAAGCCGACCTCCAGCGGGCCGGGCTTGATCTCGCCGTTGTAGTCGGTGGGCTCCTTCGGGCCGAGGCCCAGGTGCCATTTGCCGACGATGCCCGTCGTATAGCCGGCCTGCTTGAGCAGCGAGGGCACCGTGACCCGGCCCGGCTCTACGATGAGGGCGGCGATGCCGGGCAAAATGCCGGTCCCCTTCTTGCGCCAGGCGTACTCGCCGGTCATGAAGGCGTACCGGGTGGGTGTACAGACGGCCGAGGGCGAGTGGGCATCGGTGAACCGCAGGCCCTGGCTCGCCAGCCGATCCACGTTCGGGGTCCTCACCTTGGTGGCGCCGTAGCAGCCAAAGTCGCCGTAACCGATATCGTCGGCGAGGATGAAAAGAATGTTGGGCGCGTTCGTAGTGACGCCGTCAGGCGTTCTCTTGGCTTCTGATGCCCTGACGGGCACACTACAAACGGCCAGCGCACCGGCGCCTGTCCATCTAAGAAAGCTGCGGCGATTCATCTCTCGTGTTACCATAGTTGCTTAGACCTCCGTCCATTGCCCCGGGATGGGAACGGGGAATTGGCCGTTCTGGTCGGCCTTGACCGGAACGGGACTCTCCGCGCTCAGGTCGTCGAGGTAGTCGCAGAACTGGAAGCGGGACTTCATGATCTGGTCCCAGGTGACGGTCTGGCCGGTGTGGCAGGCGGCCCGGCCCATGAGCGACGTGAGGTCCGAGTAGACGGCACGTTTGAGCTCGTTGTGCGGCCGGTCGTGGCGGATATTGGCGATGAAGTCGTTCCACTCGTACTGCCAGGGGCTATACGCGTCTTTGGTGGGCGTCCACGCGATATTGCCCCTGTCGATCCGCTGATCTTTGAACAGATGGACGGTCGCGGCGTGTGTCTCGCCGGAGAACTGCGCGGCACACCGCGCGCCATGGATGTACGTGGCGAACTCATTGCGGGTCTTGTTCATCCGCCGGAACCCGCAGAACGCCTTGCTTCCATCGGCGAAGGTGTACTCAATAGAGTAAACGTCGATGTTCTGCCCGCAGTCCTTGTTGCGGGGCAGGCTGCCGCCCAAGCCATCGGCGGCGACCGGCCAGGCATTCATGATCCAGCAGCATTCGTCGATTTGGTGGATCAGATTATCGACCATGTGGCCGGAGCCCACCCAAAGCAAATGGATCTTGCCGAACTCGAGCTGGCGCAGCAGCTTGTTGGCATTCTCCCTCTGGTTGCCGAGCCCGCCGCCGCCCCCGAAGCGGTTGGCGCGAATCAGGGGGATCTCGCCCATCGCCCCGTCCCGAATCTTCTCCATCAGCGCCTGGCGGGCCGGCGAGTGACGGCACTGGAGTCCGGCGGCGACTTTGACGCCCTTCTTCTCGGCCTCCTCGCCCGCGCGGAGCAACCGGTGCAGGCCGCCCGGATCGGACGCGAACGGCTTTTCCATGAACACGTTGATGCCCTTGCGAATGGCATACTCCACGTGCACCGGCCGGATATAGGCCCGCGTGGTGCACATGGCGACATCGCCGGGCCGGAGGCAGTCGATGGCCTGACGATACGCACGGAACCCGATGAACTTGCGGTCCTCCGCGACGTCGATCTTGTCCTGGAATTTCTCCTGGAGAGCCTTGCGCTGGGCCTCCATCCGCTTTTCGTCGAGATCGGCCATGGCGTACAGCTTGACCGGCCCGCCGTTCGGAACCGACAGAGCGTCCCCCACGGCGCCGGTGCCGCGCCCGCCGCAGCCGATCAGGGCCAGGCGAATCGTGTCGTCCCCGGCGGCAAAGAGGGTCGGTGACAGACTCCCCAGCACGGCCGCACCCGCGGCGAGGGAACCACTGTGTTTGAGAAACTGTCGGCGGTTGACGTTGGACTTATCGATTGGCTGCATCATGTCTTTCTCCTCGGCTGATGATTGGCGGTGCTCGCGCACACGTTCCATCTTATGGTACACATCTACCTATCCGTTCCTCTACCGCACTTTCGCCGTTTCCGGCGGTTTGAATTCCACGCCCCGGACAGAGTCATTCACCTGGAAGGAGGCATCCGCGCGGCTGCGCAGCGGTTTGCCCGCCACGGAGCAGTTGTCGAAGGTGACGCCTTCGACCAGATGCTGCGCGTCAAAGCCCTTGAGAATGATGGGCCGATCCGCCGCCCAGCGGATGTCTTTGAGATAGACGCCGCGAATGTGGCCCGGCGGATCGTCTTGGTACTTCGTGCCATCGGTGACCTGCAATTCGAAGAGCTTGAGGACGTCCGCTTCCACGCGGATGTCCTCGTACCGGACATCCGTGATCCACGACGGCCCATCACAGATAATACTGAAGGCCGAATGTCCGTCTACCCGGTTGCCCCCACGGGCGATAAGGATGTCGCAGTTCTTCACCAGCACGTTGCGGATGTACGGCCCGTTGGTTTCGAAACCGATGGTCACGCCATCGCCGAAAGCATAGCCGATCAGCGTGTTGTCCAGCACGCGGATTTGTTCGACGGTTTGCGCCTTGCCGGGGGTCTTGATCGCGATGCAGTCGTCCGTGCACCGCAGGAAGCAGTTGCGGATCGTTACATCGCGGCTGCCCACCGGATTGATGCCGTCGCCGCTATTGCCGAAGCTGATTACTTTGACATTCTCGTAAGTGATGTTATCGCACTCGGTCAGAGTGTTTTGCCACGATCGCCCGTTGCGCAGGATCACACCCTCGAAGCGTACCTCCGACGCCTTGGTTAGCTGCACGAGTCGTTGCCGGTACTCACCGTCGAGAATCCCGCGTCCCACCACGTGGGCGTGCTTGGGGCTGCCGCTGATCGACCCGTAGACAACGGCTCCCCCGGCAATGTAGAGTGTCTGATTGTCCTTGAGCGTGATCGGTCCCGGCCGATGCACGCCCGGCCCGAAATAGACCACGTTCTCAGCCGCTGCCTTCGGCACGTTCTCCTCGGCCGGGTTGGCAAAAAGGCACAGAGGCGTCAGCCCTTCGATCTCGATGTACAGCTTATCCGGCCCCGACAGACGGAACCGAAGCGCCTTGCCATCGCACGTGCTCTTGATCTGGCGGCTCGTTGGTCGAATGGCATAGCTCTCGATGGGCTTGTGCGTGCGGACTTCCACCTCCATTGCCCCCGAAGAGGAGAAGTTGGCGATGTTCACCCGCTGCGGCGGTCGTGTGTACTCCTGGCTCAGGAACCAATCCGGCACCTGATCCGGGCGGAAATTCGAGGAATACCCTTCCACCCATACGCTTTCGCCATTGACGGTGACAGCGATCTCGTCGCTCGTCGTCAATCCCGGCACGGGTCCATAACTGACCACAGCGGCACTCGCCACGGTAGAGAACCCCAGGACAAACAGCAAAACAAACCTGCCCATAGCAATAGGAAACGCATGAATCACTTCTTCTTGGCTCCCTTCTTTCGCCCGGCGGGCTTTTGCGCCGGGGCTTTTTGCTCCGTACTTCCTTGCCCTGGAGGCGCCGCGTCTTTAAGGAAAGCTTCGAGGCGGGTGCGCATCTCTTTTACTCTCTGGGGCTGCACTGCGGCGAGATTCCTCGACTCGCCGATGTCCTCGGCCAGATTGTAGAGCTCTACCTTGCCCGTGGGCTTGTCCCCGCCGGCGGGAGCTTCCTCGGCGATCTGCTCGGTGGCGTTAAGCAGGAGCTTCCAGTCGCCCATGCGGATGGCCATCCGCGACGGCATGGTCCCGGCCAGCAGGATGGCGTCATGCGGCGACGTGGAGCCCTGCGTGAGCATCGGCCACACGTCAAGACCGTCGGGCGTGAGCTTCTGTTCGAGCGAAGCGCCGGCGAGCTTGAGCAACGTCGGATACCAATCCACCGCGTGCATCGGTTCCTTGATGGTCGTGCCGACAGGAATGTGGCCGGGCCACGTGGCGAACGCGCAGGCGCGGACGCCGCCTTCGTAGATGGTGCCTTTGCCGGCGCGGAACGGCGTATTGCGGGACACTCTGCCGGGACCCGGGCCGCCATTGTCGCTGGAGAAAATGATCAGCGTGTTCTTCCGCAAACCTTTCTCTTCCAAAGCGGCGGCGATCTGTGCGATTGCCTCGTCCACAGCGGCGAGCATGGCTGCCATCGTTTGCCGGTTGCCGCTGAGATTCGGGAACGCCTGCTTGTACTGGAGCGGGACCTCATAGGGCGCGTGGACGCCGTTGAACGGGACGTAGAGGAATAGCGGTTTGCCGGCGGGCTGTTCTCGGATCAGCCGGCAGGCCTCCTTCGCAATCAGATGCGTCGTGTACCCCTCCTCCTGCAGCGGCTTGTCATCGCGATACCAGTCGGGTTTGCCGTCGCGGATGTGAGTGAAGTAGTCCAAGGCGCCAAACATGTGGCCGTACTGGTGGTCGAAACCCCGGCGCGTCGGCATGTACTCGGGCTGGAACTCGCCCAGGTGCCATTTCCCACAGATCGCCGTCGTGTAGCCCGCCTCGCGCAGGGCTTGGGGCAAGGTGCGCTCCGCCAGGGGCAGTCCCCACGGGGCGCCCGGCCGCACGACGTTGTAGACGCCGGTGCGCGTCACATAGCGGCCCGTCATCAAGGTCGAACGCGTGGGCGAACACACCGGTTGCACGTAGAACGAGCTAAGGATGACGCCTTCTTTCGCAAGCCGGTCGATGGTCGGCGTGCGCACGTCCCTGCTGCCCATGAAGCCGACATCCGCATAGCCGAGGTCGTCTATGAGAAAGTAAACGATGTTCGGCCTCGTTGCCGCAGCGGCTGGGCCGGGCCCCCCACTACCGGAGTTCTTGAACAGCGCGTCGGCCTGATCGAGATGGAGTTTCCAATCAAAGAGCAGAAGACCGTGGCCGCCCGCCCGGATATGGTAAGCCATGGGCCCTTGGAGGAGCAGATCGTTCACGAGCGGCATCGGGTCCTTCAGCGCCGCCGCCTTGCCATACAACGCCCACACTTTCGAGGCCTCGACGAGCGACAGCCACGAGCCGCGCGGGTCGGCCCAGAGATCGTCCGCCGCATCGGCCCCATGATAGCCGCGCGGAGCCACGAGCGCGACCACCTCGTGGTGGTCCACCGGCAGCGTGTCCTCCTTGCCGGCGTAGGTGGCATACTTCGGTGCGAACCAATGAGGGAAGCTCTTGTTGATCGTCGCATTGTCCTCGCCGAAATTGCGCCGGGCGAGCGCGGGCCCGCCCTCCCCGGCATCGTTGACGCACACCAGGGCAAAGCGGGTGTCCTGGGCGCCGGCCCACAGGCTCGTTTTGCCGCCGCGGGAGTGCCCGATCACCGCGATTTTCGAAGTGTTGATGTCGGGATCGGTCTCAAAGTAGTCCACCGCCCGCGAGCCCGACCAGGCCCAGGCACTGAGGGCGCCCCAGGTGAGTTCCTCGGGCTTGGCGTAATGCTGTCGATAGAAGGCGCGGATGCCGGTCGTGGCCTTGGCATTGTCGGGCTCCACTTCCGCCGCCACGTTGATCGCCGCGACGGCGTAGCCCCGCTCGATCACATACTCGGCCGGCCAGAATTCCATCTTTCTCTGGCGCGTCGGGTCCGTATTCTCGGGGCCGCGATGGTTGAGCAGCAGGAACACGGGCGCCTTGCCCTGACGCTGGTTCGGGACGAACAGTGTCAGATGAAACGTGAACGGCTCGCCCTGAAGTTGGAAGCCGATCGCCATGCGTTTGAGGGTGGCCTTGCCGCCCATAGCCTTCGGATCGGACTCGACGACCCGGAAGGTGAGCGTCTCCGGCTTCGGCGGCGCGAAGCCATAAACGTGCCGGCGGAATAAATCGAGCAGTTCGCCGCGACGCTGCTGCTCCCATACGGCGGCGCTCGTGACTTTCTCGCCATTGGCGAGCGTGAGAATGTCCGGCAGAGTATACGGCCGCACCTTCGCTTCGTCGTAGTTGATCGTTGACCTCTTGGAAGACAGGCTATTTACCAGCTTCTCGGAGGGCTTCCACGGGAATTTCTTCTCGTATTTGGAGAAGTCCGGGTTCGTAGTGACGCCGTCAGGCATTGTGTCGCGGGCATCCTGCCCGCGATTCGAGGGCGGGACGCCCTCGACACGTTTCTGCGATGCCCTTACGGGCACACTACAGACCGCCAGCAGCAGAACAAGGATGACAAGGAGGATTCTGTGAGCCATAGTTTCGGGTCTCCTGTTCTTGAGGATCATTCTACCGGATCTTCTGATCGGGCAATTCTGATTTGATGCCTTCATCCAGGGGCATCTTGTCCTTTCCATCCCCGAGGCCGGCGGCGGTCAGCATCTCGGCGAGCTTCTCCTCCAACTGACGCCGCATCGCGGCGGACTGCGGCTCGGCCGCCAGGTTGTGCAGCTCTCCAGGATCCTGGGAGAGATCGTAGAGCTCGGGCAGGTGCTTGTCCGGCGTGCCGTCGCCCGGCGGATAGTGCATGTACTTCCACCGGTCGGTGCGGATGCCGCGAACGTTCGGCGTATACGGGAACTGCTTTTCGTAGTTGTACTCGTAGAACCACGCGGTGCGCCAGTCCGGGTCGCCCTGGTTGATCAGCTTCTTCCAGGATTTCCCCTGCACGTCCGCGATCGCCGGCGCGCCGCAAAGATCGAGCAGACTGGGTGCAATGTCCACTGTCAGGACCTGCTGCGTGACCACCTTCCCCGCCGGCAGGCCGGGGCCGCATGCGATCAGGGGGATGCGGATGCTTGGCTCGTGCATCGTGCGCTTGTCCACCATGCCGTGCTCACCCTCCAGCAGCCCGTTGTCGCCCATGAAGACAACAATGGTCCTCTGCAACTGTCCGCTCTGCTGCAGGAACGCGAGCAGCCGCCCGACGCTGTCATCCACGCTGAGCACGGTGCCCCAATAGGCATGGACCATGTTCTCGAAATCTTTCACCGCTTCCGGCCGGTCGTCGGGGAAGTTCTTGCGCCACTCGAACAGCGGCCCGTAGATGCCGTGCCAAGTCCGCAGCCGCTGACGAATCCACGCAGGCTTATCGTCGAGCGCGAAGGCGCTGGGCGGATACGGCACGCGGACATTGTCAAAAACATGAGTGTATTTCTCTTCGGGGAAGTAGAACGAGTGCGTCGCCTTGTGGCCAAGGCAGAGGGCCCACGGCTTGCCCGGCGCCCGTTGTTTCAGCCAGTTGAGAGCATAGTCGGTCACGATGGTCGTGTAGTAGCCCTTGGGGGTCTCGCGGCGTTGGCCGTTCACGTTCCACTCGGTGTCGAAGTACTTGCCCTGCCCCTTGTGCGTGACGAACCAGTCGAACCCCGGGCGCGGCGCGTCGTTCTCCTCGCCCATGTGCCATTTGCCGAAGTACGCGGTCGCATACCCCTGCTCCCGCAAGCGCCCCGGCCAGTGGGGGAGTGCCGTGGGCAACTCGGTGAAATTGTCGCGCACGCCGTGCCGATGGGCGTACAGGCCCGTGAGAATGCTGGCCCGGCTCGGCGAGCACAGCGACGTGGTGCAAAAGGCGTTGGCGAAGCGCACGCCGCCGCGCGCCAGCGCATCAATATGCGGCGTCTTCACCTGCTTGGACCCGTAACAGCCGAGCGCATCAGGCCGCAGATCGTCGCAGAGAATGAACAGGACATTCGGCCGGTTTGTAGTGACGCCGTCAGGCGTTTTGGGTGCGTCAGATGCCCTTACGGGCACACTACGAACGGCCAGTAACAAGAACGTGAGAACCAGGAGACCCTTGGTGTTCCACAGGCTCGCTTTCATAGACAACCTCAGCGTTGAAAGGGGACTCCGTCGAAATACTTCTTCACAATCCAGTCCGGCTGCCACTGATCCGGAACGCGCTTTCGCCCGGTCAGATCGACGAACTCCGGCGTCTTGCTCTCGGCGGGCAGTTCCAGCGTGTCGCCCACCTTGGCCTGCCACTGCTTCATCAGCGCGAGCAGCCGCTGAACGTGCGAGGCATACTCCCGCCGGTCGATCAGGTTGGTCTTTTCATACGGATCGGTTTGCAGATCAAACAGTTGCATGTAGCTGATCTTGGGGTAACAGATCAGTTTCCAGCGTTCGTCCCGCACCGCCCGCTGGATGCCAATGTACGGCAGGAACACCGAATCGCGCACTCGGTCTTTCGTCCCTTCCCACAGCGGCCGCAGGCTTTCGCCCTCCAGATCGGCGGGAGGCTGAATCCCGATCACATCGCACAGCGTGGGGAAGACATCCAGCAGGTAACTGAACGCCTGGGTGGATTTGCCTTGCGGAATGCCGGGGCCGACGAAGATCAGCGGGACACGCATGCTGTGCTCATATACGCTCTGCTTGCCGAGCAGGCCGTGACTGCCCAAGGCGAGTCCATTATCGGCGGCATAGATGATGATGGTGTTGTCCGCCTGGCCGGTCTGTTTCAAGGCTTCGAGAATCCGCCCGATCTGGCCGTCCAAGTGCGTGATCGCTCCGTAGTATTCCGCCAGTTGGTCTCGAATAACGGCTTCAGTCCGCGGCCAGGCGGCTAGGTTCTCGTCGCGGCCGCCTTTCATCATGCCGTTGTCGAAGGGAAGCTGTGGCAGGAAGTTGGCGGGCAGCGGCGGCAGATTCCGGTAGTACATCTCGCGAAAGGGCACGGGCGGCATCCGGGGATCGTGCGGCGCCGTAAAAGCCACGTAGGCAAAGAAGGGCTTCTTCCCATCGTGGCTTCGCAGGAACTCGATCACGCTTTCCGCGAAGAGTTCACTCGAAAACTTCTCGCCCGTGCGTTCGGGGGTCAGCTTGCCATCCGGGCCGAGGTCCCGGACCGGCACCTTCGTGTGATCCGACATGCCGCCGAACATGACGGTTTTTCCGCGTTGGAAGGCCCGCAGCCAGGAGGGCTGGCCGTTGTGCCATTTGCCCGTGCCGAATGTCACGTAGCCGTTCTCTGCCAGAAACTCGGGCATGAGCTTGACGCCTTTGAGGGTCGCGGTATCGATGTGGAGCCAGGTCTTGCCGCTCATCAGCATCGCCCGGCTTGGCACGCAGACGGCGCCGCTGTTGCCCCCGAAACAATAGTTGGTCCGGAAGGCAAAACCCGCGTTCACCAGCCTGTCGATGTTCGGGGTCTTGATGTGCGGATCGCCCAAGGCGGCGATGGTGTCGGCCCGCTGGTCATCAGCGAAAAGGAACAATATGTTGGGCTTCTCGGCACCGTGCGCCAGAGGCACATAGGAGAGCAAAGCCAGAACCCATCCCGTGCAGCTTCTCATCTTCATTTCTTCCCCTTTCGTTTCGCTTTCTCCGTCGCCTTTTGACCCGTCAGTTTGCTCTTGTTCGCTTGCTCAAAGATGTGGTCGAGCTCCGAAGGACGGGCGTCTTTGAACTGATCCAAGGCACTCTGGAGTGTTCTCGCGGCCCTAGCGGCTTGGCCGTCGAGCGACGCGACTGTCAGCGGTTGCTTCTCCTCCAGATCCTTGGTCAAATCGAAGAATTCGCCCGTGCGGTAGAGCTTGTACCGCGGATTGAAGGCAAACTCGCGGACGGTCATGTCAGCCGACTGACGTGGCGAATACCACGAATAGACCCAGTCCCGCGGCTGCCCTTCCGCACCGAGGATTTGTGGGAGAAATGTGTGGCCGTCCAGCTTCAGACCGGACTGCTGTCTCACGCCGGCGGCATCCAGCAGAGTCGGCACAAAGTCCGTGCTGTCCACGAGATCGGCGCAGACCATGTCATGCGGGACTTTGCCGGGCCAGCTCGCGATCAACGGCACGTGCATCCCGGCGTTGGTGGTCGTGCCTTTGCCGCCGATGACCAGCCTATCCCCCATCATCGAGCGCGTGCCCCGGCCCGTGCCATTGTCGCCGACGAAGATCAAGAGCGTGTTGTCGCGGAGGCCGAGCAAGTCGAGCCTGGCGACCAGCTTACCGATGAGCTTGTCCATGTAGGCGACCATATCGCCGAAGTGCTTCGGGGCCGTGTTGACCTGCTCGCCCTGGGCCTTCGCGTCCCAGTCCGGACTGTCGGGCGTCGGTTGGTACGGGGCGTGCGTCAGCATCATCGGGTAATAAAGGAAAAATGGGCCATCTTTCTTGCGCGTGATGAAGTCCAAGGCGTAGTCATTCACAAGATCGGGCCCATATTCGCCATTAGCGTAGTCCTTCCTGACTCCGTTGATTTCGAGACCGGGATTCGCGTAGCGCGGCGGACGGCGGGTATGTTGCCAGAGGCAATACTCGTCGAAGCCGAACTTCTTCGGCAGGTCGAGGGCCTGGCCCAGTTGCCACTTGCCGGCGATGCACGTCGCGTAGCCGGCCTGCTTCAGCAGGTTGCCAAACGTGACCGCCTGCGGGTCCATGTTCCCGAAATTGATATAGTTCCTGATGTTGTAGCGTCCCGTCATCAACTGCACGCGGGTCGGCGTGCACAGCGGCTGCGCATAGCAGTGCGTGAAACGAACGCCGGTTGCCGCGAGCCGGTCTAGTGCGGGGGTTTGATAGCTCGTGCTGCCGTTGGCCCCAATGGTCTCGTAGCCGAGATCGTCGGCGAGGATCAAGATAATATTGGGCCGGCTCGTAGTGACGCCGTGAGGCGTTTCCTTCGATGCCCTAACGGGCACACTACAAACCAGGCAAACGCAGATCAGGAGAACTCGTGTCATGGATTCGCCTGTCATTGCTGCTTCTCCTCAATGGAGGCACCCGATTTCGGTTCGAATCCCGGCCGGACCTTGCCGTCATGGCCGATGAGCGGCTGAGGATTTGCCACCTTGCCCAGGGGACGGCAGCCCGGCCCGAACCCGGTGGTGCCGAGATCGTCCTTCATCTTTTCCACGAGCTTCTCCAGTCGGGCGACGATTTCCGGATGCTGCGCGGCCACGTCCCTGCTTTCGCCGATATCCGTCTTGAGATTGAACAGGAGCGCTGTCTTTGCCGCTTTCGCGCTGCCTTTGGCCTTGCCCTTGGCTTTGCCGGCGGCGTTCGCGGCGACAGTGGGCAGCACGAGCTTCCATTCCCTGTCGCGGACGGCTTCCAACTCGAGGCCCCGGAAATAATAGAAGACCTCGTGAGGCCCCGGTGCCTCGGTAGCACCCAGGAGGACGGAACGGAGGTCCGCACCGTCGAGCTTGCGGTTGCTGGGGACGGCAGCGCCCGCGAGGGCCGCGAACGTGGGCAGAATATCGAACATGCCGGAGATCGCGTCGCTGGATGTCCCCGCGGGGACTTTGCCCGGCCACCAGGCGATGGTCGGCTCGCGCATCCCGCCTTCCCAGGTGGAGCCTTTGAAGCCCCGTAGCGGCCGGTTCACGGCACGAGGCGTGCCGCCGTTATCGCTCGTGAAGAGGACGAAGGTCTTTTCCGCAAGCCGTTCCGTCCGCAGAGCATTGAGCACTTCGCCCACGCTCCAGTCCACCTCCTCGACCCAGTCGCCGTAGAGGCCGTTGGCGGATTTGCCCCGGAACCGGTCGCTCGGATACAGAGGGAAGTGCACCGCGTTGTGCGCGAGGTAGAGAAAGAAACGCTCCTCCTTGTGGGTCCGGATGAAGCGCAATGCCTCCTCGGTGTAGCGGGCCACGAGGCGAGTCTGATCCACCGCATAGACGCGCTGGGTCACCGTCTCGCCCCGCATCAAAGGCAGCGGCGGCTGCGGGTTCTTTCCCTCCGCCGGCAGCGGAGCGCCGAAGCTGCTCTTGACACCATCCGCGGCGGGTCCCATGTCGTTCGAGTACGGCAGGCCGAACCACTGGTCGAATCCCTGGCGGGTCGGCAGCATTTCGGGTTGGTCCCCAAGATGCCATTTGCCGACGATGCACGTAGCGTAGCCGGCCGACTTGAGCACCTCCGCGATGGTGGTCTCCGAGGGAGCCAGGCCCACATCGTTGGCGGGAAAGAGCACGTGGGGGATCGGCAGCGCCCGTTTCGGATAACAGCCGGTCATCAAAGCCGCCCGGGACGGCGAGCACACCGGCGCGCCATAGAACGAAGTGAGCCGTCGGCCCTCTTTCGCCATTCGATCGAGGTTCGGCGTGCGGTTCAGCGTGGACCCGAACGGCCCGATGTCTGCGTACCCCATATCGTCGATGTTGATGATAACCAAGTTAGGCCGATTCGTCGTGACGCCGTCAGGCGTTTCTGGCGATGCCCTTACGGGCACCCTACCAACGGCCAACAGCAGAATGGTGACAACAAACAAGGTCGCTCGTTTCATACTCCCTGACTCCAGGATGAAGTTGCTTTCGCACGGTGCTTTCAGGGCACAAATTCCCCGAAGGGGCGTTCCAATCCGGCCAACCAGCCTTTCAGTCGGCCCCTTAGCTCCGCCACCGTCTGTGCGTATTGGGGGTCCTTGATCAAGTTCACCCGCTCCTGGGGATCCGCCTGCAGATCGTACAACTGATCCGCGTCCCAATAGCCGGGGTGCCGCTTGAAGGCCGTTTCCTGCAGATTCAGCGAGACGTCCATGTGATAGGCGGGCCGGCCGAGAGTTTTGTCGGCAATTTTCCGCTGCATGTCCGGCGGGTAGCGCAACGCAATGTATTTCCATCGCTCCGTGCAAACCCCCCGCGTATGCCCGATCTCCAAAAAGAGCGCCTCGCGCCACTTCGTCTGCGGCTGTGTCACGAGGGGCATCAGGCTCATCCCGTCCAATTTCATCGCCGCGGGCGGCTGCACTCCCGCCAGCTCGAAGATCGTCGGCACAAAATCGATGTTCTGCACCGGCTTCTCACAGACCCGGCCCGCGGGGACGCGGCCCTTGCCCCAGAGGAAACACGGGGTCCGCGCGCCGCCGTCATAGCAGGTGCCTTTCCCGCCGAGGGTGGTGTTGTCGCTGAAGAAAAGGATGACGGTGTTGTCCAGTTTGCCAAGATCGGCCAGCTTCTTGACCACGGCCGCAATGCCATCGTCCAGCCAGGTGGCGTGGCCCATGTTCTCGGCGACTCCGGCCTCTTTCAGCCGGCCTGCGATGCTCGCGCGCGAGGCCTGCACCTCCAGCGGCGCGGGCAAATGCCCGGCCGGGGTCATCGTCGGGTCTCCCTTAAGAGACTGGTTCGGCGCGGGGCTGTGCTGCAAGGTAGTGCACAGGTGCAGAAAGAAAGGCTTGTCCCCCGCCTGCTCCAGAAAATCCAGAGCCCCTTTGGTGACCCATTCCATGTTGTGGTACTTCAGCGCGTCCAGCTTGTGATCGGCCAGGTTGCCGCGATAGACGCTCGCCGCGTAGTCGAATCCCGCTCGCTTGATGTAGTCGCAGAGCCGTCGCTGGTTCTCCGCCAGTTTCTGAGCCACCTCCGGATCGCGCAGGTTGGCGTCCGCCGGGACAGGCAGCACGGGCGGAGCCCCAGTGTGCCATTTGCCGACAAAGCCAGTCCAATAGCCGTGTTCGTGCAGCACCCGGGCCACATTCCAACTGCCCGGCGTGACCTGCACGTTGAAACCCACATTCGACGGCGTACCGGGCGGACAAATCTTCAGAAACTGCCCCGTGGTGCACCGGCTGGCATATTGCCCGGTTAGGCACGCATACCGGCTGGGCGTGCAAACGCTGGACGAGTTGTAGGCACGGGTGAATCTCACTCCTTCCGCGCACAACCTATCCAACGTGGGCGTCAGGACCTTGCCCCCGAAACAGCCCAGGGTATCGGGATTCTGGTCGTCCGTCAGAATGAAGAGAATGTTGGGTTTGCTCCGCGAAGCGGCCCGGGACACCACAGGGACGAGGAAGGTCATCACGCCCACCGCCAACGCCAGTGTGATAGATCCATATCGCGGTTTCATGTCACGATTATAACATCCTGGGCGTCTGTTGGAAAATGCATTACGGCCGTCACGCGCCGGGCAACCCCGCGCGAATGGTTTTCCAGCCCGCCTGCATCTGCTGCGTGAGTTCCTCCACGAGAACCCTGTTCTCGGGACGATCCGCGACGTTCACATTTTCCTGCGGATCGTTCTGATGGTCGTATAGCTCGTGGGCCGCCTCGGTGCCATCCCGGTTGAGCCAGCGGGTCAGGCGATAGCGCTCCGTCCGCATGGAATAGCCCATGACCCCGCCCCCGCGCGGGTACTGGCTGAATGCGGCCTTCTTCCAGGGCCGCTCCGGCGCATCGAGCAGCGGCGCAAAGCTGGTCCCCTCCAGATGCGACGGCAGCGGCAGCCCGGCCAGCTCACAGAGGGACGGATAGATATCGACGAATTCCACCAGAGCCTGTGTGTGGCAGCCGGCGGCCTTTTGGCCGGGGGCACGGCAGATCAGCGGCGCATGCGTGTCGTTCTCGAAGTTGGTGTGCTTGCACCAAGCTCCGTGCTCGCCCAGCTTCCAGCCGTGGTCGCCCCAGAGCACGATCACCGTCTGCTCGCGCAGGCCCAACCGGTCGAGCTCGGCCAGGACGCGCCCCAATTGTGCATCCATATAGCTGACGCAGGCATAGTAGCCATGTTTGAGTGTCCGGGCCTGCTCGTCCGTGAGCGGACCGAGGCGCGGGATATCCTCGTACGCCCGCAGCTCGCCCCAGTCAGTCAGTGCGATCTTGGGGGCATCTTTCGGAGCAAATGGATTGGGGGCCATGGGAATCTCGTCCCGGCGGTACAAGTCCCAGTATTTCTTCGGCGCCACGAACGGCAGGTGCGGTTTGAGAAAGCCAACCGCGAGGAAGAAGGGCTTTTCTTTCGCCTGTCGGAGCATTTCCATCGCCGCATCGGCGATGGCGCCGTCGGAGTAGGCGTTGTCCGGCACGTCGGCACATTCGTAAGCGGGGCCTTTTGTCGCGTTGGAGCGGGCGCTGGGCGTGGCAAACTCCTTGCCCGCCACCGCGGTGGTTTTGCGCGCGACGAGGGCCCTGTTCTCCTCCAGGGAGTACGTCGGCCGATTCACCCGGGGCGCAGGCTCGGACCAGGACAGCTTGTCGTCCAGCCCGGGGTGGTAGATCTTGCCGACACTACGGGTGAAGTATCCGTGGCTCTTGAAGTGCTGCGGCAGGGTCACCACGTCCGGCAAATTCTTGCGAAAATGTGTCACCAGGTCGTAGACCTTCGTCGTGTCCGGCCGGCAGCCGGTCAGCAGGCTGGTCCGAGAGGGCGAACAGACCGCCTGCTGGCAGTAGGCCCGGTCGAGGGTCGTCCCCCCTGCCGCCAGACGATCCATGTTCGGGGAGTGGATGCCTTTGACCCCATAGCATCCGAGCTCGTTCCGCAGATCATCCACCGCGATGAACAGCACGTTCCTCCGTCGCCCAGCCCCTTCTGCCGCAGCGGCCGCCGCACCCAGCGGAGAGGCCAGAGCCGTCATCGTGACCACAGCCGCCCTGCCCAGAAAGCCGCGCCGCGTGATTCGATTTGAACGATTCGTTACAGGCTCGTTTGCCATCATGTCTGCCTTCCTTTCGAATGGTTCCCAGCCACGGGTGGTGACGCCGCAAGGCGTTTCTTCGGGAAGTGTAAAGCGTGAAGCCTGAAGTGTGAAGTGAGAAACGGGGCGACTCGCCACTTCCAACTGAGACCTCTTGTATGGGCGACTGTGTTGTGATACGATAATGATTTGTTGGCACCGGCTGGAGTTCTGTGCCCGGATGGACGGCGGTTGCGGCACACGGCAACAGGGAACAGATGGCGTGCACTCCGGCGCGGAAGGATCGCACGATCAGGCCGACTGTGACTGCTTTGGAAGGAGGAAGGACCATGTACACGAGACTCATGGCAACCGCGATCGCGGTACTTGTCGCGCCCCTCATCAGCCCGGTGTGGGCCGGTCCACTCGACCCCAACCTGGCCGGCTGGTGGCGGTTCGATGATGGTGCCGGCAAGACCGCCGTCGACTCGTCAGGAAACGAGCGTCACGGCGCGCTCATCGGCAATCCCCAATGGGTGGCCGGAGTCCGCAAAGGCGCCATTGCTTTCGATGGCGGGGGCAATCACGTGGAGGTGCCCGGTTACGAGGGTATCCTGGGCTCCCATGCCCGGACCTGTGCTGCCTGGATCAAAGTCGTCAACACCTCGGCCACGATCGTCTCCTGGGGTCCCTCCGGGGCCGGCACCAAATGGCTGCTGCGCACCCACAACGGGCCGGCGTCGTTGCGCGTCGAATGCGGGCAAAGCAATATCTTCGGCACGATCGATCTGGCGAATGGCGAGTGGCGCCATGTGGCGGCAGTGCTGGCCGACGACGGTTCGCCCAATGTGGACGAGGTCAAGCTCTATGTGGACGGGGCGCTCGATAAGACGGCCGGTGTCACTACCAGACTGGTGAACACCTCCACCGGGGGGAACCTGCAGATCGCCTACGATCTGAACAACACTCCCCGGACGTTCCAGGGCTCGATGGACGACGTGCGTATCTACAACCGCGCGCTCAGCCAACAGGAGATCGCCGATCTCATGAAGGAGTCGCCGGACGTCCCGACGCAGGCGGTGTCGCCCGATCCGCGCGACGGCGCGCTGGTCGACGCCGCTTGGGTCAACTTGACCTGGACGGCCGGCGATCTGGCCATCTCCCACGATGTCTATATCGGCGCGAGCCTCAAGGACGTCAACGAGGCGACCCCGAAGAATTCGGCCGTCTATGTCGGCAACCAAACCGACGCATCGTTGCTCCTCGGGACGGCGGGCTCCCCCTATCCCGGGGGTCTCGTTCCTGGGACCACCTACTACTGGCGCGTCGACGAAGTGAGCAAGCAGACCGTGGTGAAGGGCAAGGTTTGGAGTTTCTCGGTTCCCGCCGCCGGGGCGTGGAAACCAGTGCCGGTCGACGCGGCCAGACTGGTGGACCCCAACAGCGATCTGAACTGGACGGCGGGTCTGAAGGCGGTCATGTTCGCCGTGTATTTTGGCGACCATCTCGATACCGTCACGAACGCCACGATGACCGTGAATATGACCATCCAGACGACCTTCGATCCCGGCCCTCTGGAGCGGGGCAAGACCTACTACTGGCGGGTGGACGAATTCAACGGGACAGCCTGGAAAACGGGCAAGGTCTGGCGTTTCACCGTCGCCAGCTCGGGGGGCGGTCTCAAGGGCGAGTACTTCAACAACATGGACCTCCTCGGCACGCCGGTCCTGACCCGGATCGATCCGGGCATAGACCTAAACCCGGGTGTCGCGTCCCCCGAGCCGAATGTCGTGAATGTCGATGCCTTCTCCGTGCGCTGGCGCGGCGAGATCGAGGTCCCCTTCTCGGAGGTCTACACGTTCTACACGCGGACCAACGACGGTTCAAGGTTGTGGGTCGATGACCAGTTGATCGTCGATAAGTGGGCGTGGGTCAACCGGGTCGTCGATGCCCGAGGCGAGCCGATCGCGCTCGTCGCCGGACAGCGGTACAGCCTCCAAATGGACTGGTACAACCAGGACACGGAGGCCGAGGCGCACCTGCTGTGGGAAAGCGCCAGTCAGCCCAAGGGCGTCGTGCCGGGCGCGGCCTTGACGCCGCCCTTCAAGGCGGGCACTCCCACGCCCAGCCGGGACGCGACCGACGTCGCGCAGACGCCGACCCTTGCCTGGTCCGCGGGCGACTACGCCGCCCGGCACGAGGTCTACTTCGGCGAGAGCAAAGAGGCGGTCGCCAACGCGACGCCTGCCACCACAGGAGTCTACCAGGGCCGCCAGGACCTCGACGTCACGACGTTCGAGCCCGACCCGCTCGAATGGAACAAGACCTACTACTGGCGGATCGACGAGGTCAACGACGCCCATCCGGACAGCCCGTGGAAAGGACCGGTCTGGAGCTTTACCACGGCCGATTTCCTCGTCGTCGACGATTTCGAGAGTTACACCGACGACGAGGGCCGCCGCATCTTCGAGACGTGGATCGACGGCTGGGACGTGGCGACCAACGGCTCGCAGGTGGGCAATTCCCAGGCCCCCTTTGCGGAAAGGACGATCATTCACGGCGGCCGCCAGGCGATGCCCCTGAGCTACGACAACACGCTGCCGTCCTACACCTCGCAAGCCGACCGGACCTGGGCCAAGCCGCAGGACTGGACGGTCAATGGGGTCCAGACATTGACCCTGTACTTCCGGGGCGACCCGGCCAACACCGGGGCCGCGTTGTACGTGGTGCTCGAGGACAGCGCGGGCCGGACCGGCACAAGTATCCATCTGGACGCCGCCGCCTTGCTCGCGACCACCTGGCAGCCATGGGACATCCCGCTGAGCACCTTCAGCAGTGCCGGCGTGGACCTCCGCACGGTCAAGCGGCTGTCCCTGGGCGTGGGCAACCCCAAGACCCCGGCACCGGGCGGAACCGGTCGGATTTATATCGACGACATCTATGTCGTAAAACGGTAAACCGAGCCGGCAAACAGAAGACGCGTGCAGCGATCAGAACCCCTGCTCCAATCGACGGAGCATCGTTCGGAATGTCTCCCGCTCGTTTTGGGTCAGGCCCCCATTGGCCCAGGCCGACCGGTACACGCCGGCGGCTTCGTCCACTTCCCGACGTTCGAGATAGATCGAGCCGAGTGAGGCGTAGGCATCGGCGTAGGGCACGTTCCGACGGACCATGTCCTTCAGGACGTTCACGGCTTCGTCCGTCTCGCGGCGCTGATGCAGAAAGTAAGCGTACGTGTAGCCGTACTTGCCCTCCTGCGGCTGCAACTGGTAAGCCCGTTGACACCAGCGCAGCGATTCGTACGGCCGATCCGGGGCCAGCATCACGGCGAGATTGCAGGCGGCGACCGCGGAATTGGGATCGAGCGCCAGGGTCTTGCGAAAAGCCTGCTCCGCCTCCGCCGGACGTTTCATCTCGCCCAGAAGCATCCCCAGATTCAAGTGAACGACCGGATTGTTCGGCTCCAGAGCGATGGCCCGGCGGAACGAGACTTCCGCCTTGTCGTTCTCGCCCTTGGCATTATAGACGAATGCGACGTTGACATGCGGCGGCACGAAATCCGGCCGCAGCTTGATGGCACTCTGAAACGAGGCCAAAGCCTGTTCCTGGTCTCCGCGCTGCAGGCAGTAATTGCCCAGGTTGTATTGGGACGCGTAGTCATCGGGCCGGGCGTGGAGCGCCTCCAGCAACTCCGCCGTGGCACGTCGGACCGCCTCTTGGCGGTCGCCCGGCAGTTGCTCTATCGGGATACCGGCCAGAGCACCCGCGGCGCGCACGCGCACCAGGAGATACTCGTCGGCCGTCGCCTTGGCCAGGGCCTGGAGCGATTCTTCCGTGGCGTATCCTTCCAGCGTCTGGGCCGCCGCGGCGCGCACCAGCGGGGAGGAATCCTCCTGGAGAGCTTTGATCACAACGGGCCACTTGGCCGGCGAGTCGCAGCCGTGCAGCAGACGGACGAGCGACGCGGCGAAGATTTCCTCGCGGTCCTTCGAGCCAATGTACGCCAGAATCGCACCCAACCGGCGCCAATTGCCGCGCCGGGCGGCGTCCACCAGAGCCGCTCGCTCCAGCAGAGGTTTCTGGTAGTCATCCTTATGCCACTGCCTCACCTGTTGATCCGCCCACATCGGATCTTTGTCCTTATGGCAGAGGTTGCACGCGTTGGGTGACTTGAACTTGAGGGTGGCTGCCGGCGCAGGGGGGCGCATGGAGTGGTCGCTGCGGGTCATCCGGGCGAATTCGGTCATGGGCATGTGACAGGCGATGCACCGGTTGCCGATGCTGTCTGCCTTGTGGTGCGTATGGGCTGGGGCATTGTCCACCTTCTCCTGATGACAGGGCAGGCAGGCGGCATTCGGCTTCTCGTCGCCCTGGAAGCGGTACCGTCCGCTGGACGTGTGACAATGCCTGCAATCGAGCTTGCCGCTCTTGGCACACGGACTCATGCGCCACGAGGTCATCGTGTAGTTTTCGCCCAGGTCGCGGCCATCCGGATAGAAGTCGGGGTGCTCCAACGTGGTCAGATCGAAGCGGTCCAAGAAGCGGTCGCCCGACTTGAAGGAAGCGCTAACCGGGCTCAGCTTGGCATGGCACGAGCCGCACATCGAGTTGGTCTGCTCGGCGGTGAAGGGCTTCGTGCGGACGATCTTGAGGTCTTGAGGAGCTTGGCTGGCGGGGGCCTTCTGGCAGACCCGGATGTGCTCCTGGGCCGGGCCGTGACAAGCCTCACAGTTGATGCCCGGCTCGGCCCATGTGGTGCGATAAGTGTCGGTCTTAAGATCGTAGTTCGTGGACAGCTGGCTCACGTGGCAGCCATGACACGAGGTGTTGAACGTATACATCGGGTCCGTCCAGTGGACGGGCGTATCGGCCGCCGCACCGGGGAAGTGACGCACGCCGCTAGCGGCCGTGTCGAACCATCTTCTGGTTCGCACGTCGTAAGCCACGGGCAGCGTCTGCAAGCGCCCGCGTTCCAGCGGCGTCAAAAGATAGTAGACGTTCTTTCCGCCCATCACGTGCGCGATCCGATGACGTTTCTCACCGTCCGGACCGCGTTCGAGGACCCAACCTTCCTCCTTTCCGAGACACGCGACATACTCGTTCTTCCCGATCTTGGTGGGTCCCTCAGGCGCCGTCAGATTCGCCTGTGCGAAGGCGAACGTGTACGGCTGCATGGCCAGGCCGTGGTGTGATGGCGCCCACAGTTGATAGAAGGGCTCATGGCACTGCCGGCAACTGGCCGAGCCCGCATACGGCTGCGGCGCCGCAGCGCGGGCATTCGTCTCGGCGGCATCGGAGACGGCTACCGCGCCGACAACGATGACGATGATGATACGGCGGAGGTGTTGCTTCATGCTTCCACAGAATACCAGATCATTCCGTCTGAACACGCACATTTTCGATTTTACCGGGCAATGAGTACGGGGCGGCATAGTCGCCGACAGCCGTGCGAGCGTCCTGGCCGATGCTGAGCTCATCGACAGGCTGTGCTGGGATCAAGCCGGGAGACTTTCCCTCGGCCACAACTCGACTGTTGATGAGAAGCTGCATCACGCCGTCACGGTTCAGCCTCGCGGTAATCGCGAAGCGACCGGTGGGTATCTCTCTCGCTGCAATGGAGGTGAGTCTGCCATTGATGCGCACGCCAAAGAGGAGTTGGCCGTCCCGCAGCCACAGCGCGTAGCCCTGCTGATTGCCGCCTTGAGCCAGAATGACGCCGTCGCGCGACTGCGGCTCGACATCACAGGTAATCGTCAGGGGCTTGTTCGCGATCTGCGGCGTGGGTGACGATGGCTTTCGCACGAGACATCGATCCGCCCAAGCGTCCCAAGCCTTGGCCAAGCGGGTAACGACGTCCATCTGGCCGGCAGCCAGGTTGTTCATTTCTGTCGGGTCGGCCTCAAGATCGTAGAGTTCCCAAGGCTTGTCCTTCAAGGCGACGAGCTTCCATCGGCCGTCGCGCACCGCGCGGTTGCCCTCGTGCTCCATGAAGATCTGGCGAGAGGGCAGGTGTCCACCTTCAAGCACCGGCATCAGACTCACACCTTCCGGTGGGAGCAACTTCCGGCCGTCGCGCTCTGACGGATAAGAGGCCCCTGCCAGCTCCAGCAGCGTCGGCATGAAGTCGGTGATGTGTCCCGTCTCACGTGTGATCGTGCCGGGCTTCGTCTTGAGTCCGGCAGGCCAGTGCACGATGAGCGGCGTGTTGATGCCGCCTTCGTGACCATAGTGCTTATAGAGGCGAAACGGCGTATTGCAGGCGTTCGCCCAAGCACTGCCGTAACTGACGTAGCTGCCGGGAGCGCCGATCTTCTTCAGGTCTGCGCCGGTGTGCAGGATGTTCTTCGGGCCGCTGGTCTCGTCGAAGCCCCACGGGTCCCACTCGGCACACGCGCCGTTGTCGCTAAGAAAGAAGATGACGGTGTTGTCGAACTGGCGTGTCTCTTTGAGCCGTGCCACGACGCGGCCGATCGCCTGATCCATGCGGTCGACCATCGCGGCGTAGACCGCCATGCGTCGAGCGAGATCGGCCCGGCGGTCGGCGGGCAACGAGTCCCACGCAGGATTGTCTTTGTCCGCCCAGCCCGTTTTCGCGTTGAACTGATTGGCAGGAATGTCGCTGCGCGGAGTGAGCTTCAGGTCCTTCGGCACGAGCCCCAGTTCCTTCTGGCGAGCAAGTCGCTCCGCGCGAATCTTGTCCCAGCCCCGGGTGTAGAGTTCTTCGTATCTGGCGATATCCTCCTCCGGCGCGTGCAGCGGGAAATGGGCCGCATTGAAGGCCAGATAGAAGAACCATGGTCGGCCGCTCTTACGACCCTCTTCCAGGAAGTCCAGCGCGTAATCGCCGAAGACATCAGTCGAGTAGAACGCGCCCGGCGTGTAAGCCCGTTTCGAACGGCCTTCCGGCAGGCGGGTGTAGAACGGGTCTTCCTTCCAGCAGGTGTTGTAGCCCCCGATCATGCCGTAGAACTCGTCGAAGCCGCGTCGCGTGGGTGTGCTCTCGCGGCTCAGGTGCCACTTGCCCACCATGTAGCAGCGATAGCCCGCCGGCTGGAGTGCCTCCGGAATCGTCACGCAATGGGCCAGCAGTACGCCGGAGAGATTGGGAAATCCGGCTTGATGCGGATGCAGGCCCGTGAGGATGGCCGCGCGTGTCGGACTGCACCGGGCCGAGTTGTAGAACTGGGTGAAGCGCAGGCCACCGCGCGCCAAGGAATCGAGGTTGGGCGTGCGAATCTCCCCGCCGTAGCAGCCCACGTCCGACCAGCCAAGGTCGTCAGCCAGGATCAGGAGAATATTGGGACGCTCCCCGGCATGGAGTGACGCCAGCGGAGCCAACAACAAGGCGGTGATGACGCTGGCAATTGGTTTTGTGTGGATCATGGTTTAGCGCAACGGTGTCGGCAGGAAGTCCCAGTCGAGGACCATCTTCTCCGTCAGTGCCTCCTTGAGCTCGCGCTCGACCTGGGCATATTTCTTGTTGCCGGCCAAGTTCGTAAGTTCGCTGGGATCAGCCTCCAGATCGTAGAGCTCATAGGTGGAGCGAGGAGTGGTGAAGTAGGCACGCACGAACTCCGGGGCCAGCTTGCCCTCGGCAAAGGCAGCTTTCATCTGCTGCCAGCCGGGATCGCGCTGGCTGTCCACCGGCGCGACCGCCTGGTGCGGCGTGCAATTGTAGATGAGCTTGAAGTTCGCCGAGCGAATGCAGCGGGAAAGGTCGAAGGTGGAGGCCAGAATGTCGGGCTTCATGCCGCCGTCGCCGCCGTGCGGGCCCCGTTCGGCAAAAATGTACTTGCGTCCTTCGAAGGCTTCGCCGCGCAGCAGCTGCAGATAACTGACGCCGCTCATCTCCTTGAGCGGAGTGACGCCGGCGATCTCCAGCATGGTCGGGGCGAAATCCTCTCCGGAAACCAGCGTGCGCGTTACCGTGCCGGGCCTGACCACGCCGGGCCAGTGCACCAGCAGAGGCACGTTGATGCCGGGGTCGGTCAAGGCCCCTTTGCCGTGGGGCAGGGCCATGCCGTTGTCGCCCATGAAGACCACGACGGTATTGTTGGCCAGGCCCCGCTTTTCCAGCATGTCGAGCACCGACTGCACGTCACCGTCGAGATGCTCCACTTCGGCGATATAGCGGGCCAGATCGCCGCGCACGCCCGGCAGGTCCGGCAGATGCCCCGGCAGCGTCAGTTTGGCGGGATCGGGGACGCCCTGGGGACCTTGCGTATCCCACACATGATGCGGATCGCTGAAGCCCAGCCAGAAGAACCACGGCTTTCCCTTCGGAGCCGCATCGAGGAATCTGGCCAGCTTGCCGCCAAAGTCCCGCATGGCGCCGGGTTGCTCGACATAGTCCACCCGATCCGTGAACCGGCGCAGTTCATAGCGGTCCAGGGTCCCGCCAATCACCGCTGCCCCTCGTTGCCCGCCCGTCGGCGGACCGTCCAGGTGGTACGTGCGTCCGGCCACACCCGTGAAATATCCGGCCTTGTCGCGCAGCAAATCCGGCAGCGCGGGCACTTCGGCCGGCAGCGGCGACGTGAACCGCACCATGCGGACTGCCACCGGGGAACGACCTGTCATCAGGCACGCCCGGGATGGGACGCATTGCGGGCAGCCGACGAACATCCGGTCGAAACGCAGACCTTGTGCGGCTAACCGATCAAGATTCGGCGTACGCACATCCCTGTTTCCGTAGCAGCCCAGATAGGGGTAGCTGTGATCGTCGGAGAGCAGAAACAGAATGTTGGGCCTCTCCGCGGCAAAACATCGGCCGCACAGGATGCACAAACACGTGCACAGGAGCAGTTGCAGCTTCTTCATAGTCCACGTCCTCCCATTCCAAAAGGGTTCTGGGGCGATCAGGGCTTGTACTCGCCGCTGAAGAGCCGTATCGACTCAATCCACCCGGTAAACTTCGGCGGTGCCGGCTCGACCACGGGGCGGCCCAGATCGGCACCGATCTGCATCGCCTCGTTCGGGTTGCGTTCGATGAGACTTGGCAACGTGGCGTCGGCAACGAGCCGACCATCCACCTGGAGGGTGGCCTTGCGGTCGGCGGTGATCGTGCCCATGATGGTCGCCCAATCGGCGACCACCTCCTGCGCCTCGACCGTGACCGCTTGGCTGTCGATCACCACCGTAAAGGCGGGGCGGCCCTGTCTCAGCCATAACGCGTACCCTTGCGCCCTCCCACCTCGGGCCAAGATCATACCGTCAGGCTTCTCCGGCTTCAGGATGACTTCCACGGTCCACGCACTGCCGGTCGGATCCAGAGACGTCGATCTGGGCACCTCAATCCAGCCGTCGCCCGGCAAACGCAAGGCCTTCTTGCTATTGCGTCCCTCGACCAGCACGACGTTATGAATCTGGCCCTGGTTGTTCTGGCCACTGAGGTCACGAAGGCGGTCCCCTTCAACTCCTGCGGCATCGAAGTGCAGCCGCAGCCCCGGCGTCGCGTCCGGCTTCCAGTCCGGCCCGCCGGGCTTGCCCCACCACGGGGGCCGGTCCACGTATTCCGGCACGCGGTAACCGACCTCTTGGGCCAGCCGCTCGTGCTCGGCTTCGAGTCTCGCACGCAGCGGCGCGGATTGTGCATCCAGCCAGAGATTGTGCGTCTCATACGGGTCGTTCTTCAGGTCGAACATCTCGGTCCACTCATCGTGGCCGGGATACTTGATGAGCTTGGCGTCGGTTGTCCGCACACCCGTCATGTCCGGCACGCGCGAATTCTTCTGATTCTCGGCGAAGTACTCATAGAACCAGGATTGGCGCCAGGCCACGCTCTCGCCTGTCAACAACGGGCGCCAACTGCGGCCCTGCATCTGGTTCGGGGCCCGCACGCCGGCGAAGTCCAACAGCGCCTGGGCCAGATCGAGGTTCAGCACCATTTCCTCAACCACGCGGCCGCGTGCTTTGGTGCCGAGCATTGGATTGCGGACAAGGAACGGCACGCGCAAACTCTCGTCGTAGGCGCTGCGTTTGTCACCCAAGCCGTGCTCGCCCAGATAATACCCATTGTCGCTGGTGTAGATAACGATGGTGTTCTGCGCCAAACCCAATTCATCGAGGGCGTCGAGCAATCGCCCCAGGCAATCATCCGCACCGCTGACGCAGCGAAAGTAATCCAGATTCACAGGCATAGTCGCCGCCGCAGGCTTCGCCGCCCGTCGCGCGGCCACTGAGCCCAAGTAAGGCGTAGGCGTGCCCAAGTTCGGCACCACGCGGGCCTGCTCACCGGCGAAGCGGCCCTTCGCTCGCTCGGCAGGCTCGCACGGCCCATGGGGTGACTTGAAGCCGACAATCAGCAGCCAGGGCTTGCCGCTGCCCTTCTGACTCTTCTTGATGAACTGGATGGCATAGTCGGTGGAGATGTCATCGACCCAGCCTTTGGTCGGCGTGTCTTTGCCGTCCACGATGAAGACAGGGTCCCAGTAGCGGGCGTGGGCGATGAAAGAATAGTGGTGATCGAAGCCGGGACGCTCCCGCTGGCTGTCCATGTGCCATTTGCCAACGTAGGCGGTCGTATAGCCCGCCGCCCGCAGCAGCGAGGCGTGGGTGACGTTATCGACGGGGAACGGCCGGAAGTTCGAGGCCACGCCGTTGAAGTGATTGTACCGTCCGGTCAGGTTGACCGCCCGGCTGGGCGCACAGAGCGAGCAGACGACGAAGGCATTGCGGAACCGCACGCCTTCGGCCGCGAGCCGGTCCATGTTCGGCGTCTGGAACCACGGAAATCGTCCCCGCTCCCCCTGCTCTTTCTGGACGACGGACACCGCATCATACCGCTGATCGTCGGTGTAAACGAAGAGGAGATTCGGCCGCTGGGCCGCCTGCAGGACAGAGGTCGACAGCAGTGCCGACAAAAGGAGAAGAGGCATTTTCGTGAGGCTCGCAATCTGTCGCATGGTGGATCGCACCTGTCAGGCCCGGGCGGGTTTCTCTGCTGGTTTGGCCGTCTCCTCGTGCGTACGGGCCGAGTGGACGACGTTGATCCCGTACATCTGGCAGAACGCCTCGATGTCGCGCCGGTGATGGCCCAGGAAGACCACCTGGTGGAATCCCAGAACGTCCCGGCTATCCTCGACGTCGTCCATCTTGATCTCGACGCTCGTGCGGCACCCGCCGGCCGGCGGCGTATTGACATTGCCGGCCACGATGCCCGTGTCGAGATAAAGCGCCTCCGGCTTGAAGAACTGCACCAGGGTCACCGGCTGTCCGACCGGCCACAGGACCTGCGTCGAGACCCCCAGGTTGGACTCGGAGTGACTGCGGAGAATGTACGGGGCGTGGTCCTGCTGCCGGTCGAGGCCGTAGATCCGCGTACCGCTGACGCAATGGGCCGCGATCAGGACATTCTTGACGGTCTCGGGCACCGGATCGTTCATGAATCCCGGCTTGTCGAACAGATAGCTCGTCAGCATCAGCGACACCGCCGGTCCCACCGCCGCCTCGCAGCCGTAGGTTACCCCATTATCCTGGAAGATCGACGCTCCCATGCACGGCGGGGTCGGCACCTTCTTCTGCGAGACCATTCCCAGGCAGTCGGTGGTCAGGGCATTGCAGTTCTCGTTCTTGAGCAGTTGCTTGGCGGAAATATATGAGCGTGCGGCGTTGAGGCCATCCTCTTTCGTCGGTTCGACGATCTTCTCGGCCTCCTGGAACCGCTGATCGGCGATCCATCTGGCCTCCTCCGTGACCGGGGTCGCACTGAACATCTCCTCAAAGGTCACACGGGGGACATACTGGAGATTCACCAGACCGAATTTGCCCTCCTTACGTTCGTTGCCGCTGACGACCAG
>Ga0315289_10000926_pt1 | contig 45539 bp, 33 predicted proteins | sample YL17G11_40_MG_FD_203452 | JGI IMG/M metagenome (GOLD analysis project Ga0315289, IMG submission 203452) | Sediment microbial communities from Yellowstone Lake, YNP, Wyoming, USA - YL17G11_40 | ecosystem: Environmental > Aquatic > Freshwater > Lake > Sediment | place: USA: Wyoming | collected... | reverse complement strand
AACGGCGTCCTCAACGTAATGGGCGTAGTCCTGTACAACTCCTGCTGCTACCTCATCGCGGCTTTGCCGCCTGCCGGTGGTTGGGATCATCGGCCCGTCTGGTTCGTGCATCCGAGTGTTCGTATCGGATTCGCCGTTCTGGGAGCGGTCCTGATTTGTGTCGGGATCGTGCTCTGCGTCATTTCTGTCCGGCAAAGACGGGTTCTCGGCTTGCAGGACGTTCCGGTCGGACTGTTGACATCAGGCGCCTACCGGTATTTCCGGCATCCCATCTACGCCGGAATCCTCTGGGTCTCTTTGGGGTTGGCGCTCGTCACCCGAAATCCGGATGGATTATTGATGTTCCCGGCCCTGGTGGGTGTATTGACCTTGCAGGCGCTGATTGAAGAGCGGTACGATATGGGCGTGCGATTCCAGGAGCCGTACGGGGCCTACCGGCAAACGACAGGAATGTTCGGACCTGTGTGGCTTTGGAGCGCGATTGTTGTGGTCGTCGTTCTCACGGCCGGCCTGGCGCGCTGCGGAGGAATCGGCTGAGGGTCGCCCAACGAGCCGCTCGGCGGAGGCTCGGACCGGTTTGGGGCAGGAAAGGGAAAAGCGTTCCATGGAGATCAGGAACACCGCAATCGAGGCATTTCTCAAGAGCTTTGCCTTCAGCGTGCTGCTGTGCCTGTACTGCGCCTGCTTCGCCGTCTTTCGTGCCAGGGCGCTTCTGAAAAGCTTCGACCCTTTTGAACTACTGCACTTTACCTACAACGTGACGCTCGCCTTGTTTTTCCTGATTCGCATCAGACCCTCAGTGGTGAGCATGAATCCTGCCCATTGGACGGTCGCCCTGGTGACCTCGTTTTCCGGCTTCCTCTTTGCCCGGGCCGCTCCGAGCGGCAGCGTGCTTTTGTTGTCCACGGGTGATGCGCTCATCGCTGTGGCGGGTCTTTCCTCTCTGGCGGCGGCGCTTACGCTCGGCAGAAGCTTCGATATCTTCCCCGCCTTGAGGCGGGTGAAGACAAGGTACGCGTACCAGGTCGTCCGACACCCCATCTACCTGTCGGCCATCGCCATGCGGGTGGGATATGTCCTGAAGAATCCGTCGATTTACAATGCCGTGCTTCTCATCATCGTAGCCATCCTCTACGATAGGCGGGCAAAGTATGAAGAAGATGTCCTGTCGTGTGACGGCTCGTATGTGGATTACTTGCGGCGGGTGAAATATCGGTTTGTTCCGGGCATCTACTGACGTGAACGAGAGGGTCATTCTGTGGCTGGGCAGGCGGCTGAGGCCCTCGGACAAAAGTCTGGTGGGCCCGAAAGCAGCAAGCCTGTGTGCGCTGCGCCGCCTGGGCCTGCGGGTCCCGCCATGCTTCTTTTTGACAACTGTTGCCTTCCGTGAGCACTTGGATGCGAATAAGCTCCGCCCGCGTATCGCATCGCTCGGGAACGAGCTCAATGCCCGGCCCGACGAAACCCGGGTAGAGACGCAAGATTTTGCGTCTCTACAAGAAATCCGACAGCTCATCGTTTGTGCACCCCTCCCGGAGCCTGTGTGCGAGCAGATTGCGGCCGCTTACCGTCGACTGGGGGCCAATGTTGTGAGCGTGCGCTCCTCGGCAACGGCGGAGGACCTGCCCGGCCATTCCTTCGCCGGCCAGTATGAGACGATCCTGGGCGTAACGTCGCTCGAAGGTTGTCTTGACGCCATCAAGCGCTGCTGGGCCTCGCTATGGACCGAGCGCGCTTACGAGTACCGCCGCCGAAATGGCATCGATCATCAGCAGGTCGAAATGGCGGTCATTGTCCAGCAGCAGATTGAGCCCCGGGCCGCCGGGGTCGCCTTCACGCTCGATCCCAGCAGGGGCAGCCGCAGCCGGATTGTGATCGAGTCTTGCCGAGGCTTGGGCGAGGCTCTCGTCTCCGGCAAGGTCCAGCCTGATCGCATCGTCCTGCGAAAGCAGAATCTGGAGCTGGTGCGTCAGAGCCTCGCCGCGGAGGAGCCGTCGCTGGATCTGAGGTCCGCCCGTAGACTCGCCCGATGTGTCCGGCGCATCGAGAGGAAACTTGGCTGCCCACAGGATGTCGAGTGGGCGCTCCGCGACGGCAGATTCTGGTTCCTCCAAGCCCGGCCCATCACGGCGATCCCCGCGCCGCAATCCTGGGAGGACCGCCAGGTCTGGACCAACGTGAATACCGGCGAAGTCGCCCCGGATGTCGTGACCCCCGTCACGTGGTCGATGATTCAGCTCCTGTTCCACCCGGTGTTTCGCTCGTTCTTTCGCCTGTTCGGCATGGAGACCGGCGGGGACGCCGCCGCGGGTCTGGTGGCGGGCCGGATCTATTTCAATGTCAATGTGAGCCTTGCTCTCGGCCGGCCCTTCGGCCTCGGGCCGGGGAACGCGGCGAAGTTCGAAGCCATCTTTGGCGGTGAGCAGACGAAGTTGTACGATCCCGGCGAGATCGACCTCGCCGACGAGGACCTCTCGGACCTCGGCTTTCGCTGGCCCCGTTACGTGCTCTCCTGGCCGCGCATCGCCTATGACCTGTTGAGTCACTCGCCCCGGCGGGGCGACAAGGCTCGCGCCAGAATGAAGGCGCGCAACGACAAGCTTCGTGCGCTCGACCTGGAAGCCATGGAAACGGCGGACCTTGTCAGAACTCTGCGGACCAGCCTGTGGGAGAATACCCATGATGTGGACCTGCTCTACCTGGCCACGAGCGTCCCGGCGCTGCTGCTGTTCGAGCGTGCCTGCCGGCGTTGGCTGGGGGAACAAGACCTCACCCTTGGGTATCGGCTCCTGGCCGCTCAGGGTGGCATGGCGGACACCGAAGCCGGCCTGGACCTGTGGCGTCTCGCGGAGTTGGCGCACGCGGACACAGGGACCGAGGCCACGTTGCTGTCCGCGGACTTATGGCCCGCGGTTCAGGAAAGGCTCGCCCGGACGGAGCACGGGCGGCAGTTCCTGGGAGCCTGGGACCGGTTCATGACCGAGCATGGACACCACTGCCGTGGCGAGCTCGAATTCTGCAACGCCCGTTGGTCCGAGAGGCCGGACTACGTCCTCGACCTGGTCCGCAATTATCTGCGTTCCCTGGGGAGCGTAAGCCCTCTGGAGAAGCACCGCCGCTTGGCTCTCGAACGCGAGGAGCTGGTCGAGCAGTGTCGTCGGCGCTTGAAGAATCCGATCAAACGCTCCCTGTTTGATCGGTCGCTCCGGCAGGTCCGCAAGCTGGCGGTGGACCGGGAGAACTGGAAGAACGAGATCGTCCGCCAGTTGGCCGCCTTGCGCCGCGTGCTCCTGACGCTGGGGGCCAGGTTTCACAAGAGCGGCATTCTGGCCGGCGTGGACGACGTCTTCTTCTTGGAGTTGCCCGAGATTGAGTCGCTGGAACAAGGCCGCGTCAATTTCGATGTGGGCCAGCGCATCGCCAAGCGCCGGGCGGAATATGAACGGAACAAAGCCTTCACGCCGCCTCCTGTCGTGGTGGGCCGGTTCGACCCGCAGCGGCATGAATTGCCCCGGATCGATGCCACCGTGAAGGAACTGAAAGGCCTCGCCGTGAGTCCCGGGACGGCGACCGGCAAGGCACGAGTCATCCTGCGTACGGATGACCGCCAGCACGTCGAGGCCGGGGAAATCCTGGTGGCGCCGTTCACCGACCCGGCGTGGACTCCGTACTTCCTGCCGACCGCCGGGGTCGTCATGGACCAGGGGGGCGTCCTCTCGCACGGTGCGATCATCGCGCGCGAGTACGGCATCCCCGCCGTTGTCAACGTCGGCCCCGCCTCCCGGATCATCCGCACGGGCCAGATGCTTCGCGTCGACGGCGACCGCGGCACCGTCACCATCCTGGATGAAACCTGACACAGTAAAGCAAGACGAACCGATTCGAGTGGCAGCGGCAAACGCCAGTTTGCCGATGGTTTGGCCGCCCGCCATCGGCAAAGCCTTCGGCCTTCCCGCTGCCACCCGTCAGATGTCCACGTGGAGCTGCTACTCCACGACTTTCGCCGCGACCAGGTCGCCGACTTCGGAGGTGGAGTAGCCCATCTTGCCGGCGGCGAGGCTCTTGAGCTTGTGGGCCGTGACGTACATGACCGCCTGCTCGATCACGTCGGCCGCCTTCTCCTGGCCGAGACTGGCCAGCATCATCTGGGCCGCACAGATGGCCGCCAGCGGGTTAATGACGCCTTTGCCCGTGTACTTGGGGGCGCTGCCGCCGATGGGCTCGAACATGCTGACACCCTCGGGATTGATGTTGCCGCCCGCGGCGATGCCCATGCCGCCCTGAATGATCGCGCCGAGGTCGGTGATGATGTCGCCGAACATATTGCCCGTGACAATCACGTCGAACCATTCCGGGTTCTTCACAAACCACATGCAGGTCGCATCGACGTGGTAGTACTCGCGCGCGATGTCGGGATACTCGGCCTGGCCCATCTCGTGGAAGGCCCGCTCCCACAGGTTGTAGAGGTACGTCAGCACGTTGGTCTTGCCGCACAGGGCCAGCGTGTTCTTCTCGCCCCGGCCGCGCGCCTTCTTGCCGTGCTTGCGCGCGTACTCGAAGGCGTACTTCAGGCAGCGGTCCACCTGAAAACGCGTGTAAACCGCCGACTGCACGGCCACCTCATTGGGCGTGCCCTTCATCGTGACGCCGCCCGTGCCGGTATAGGCGTCCCCGGTGTTCTCACGCACGACGACGAAGTCGATGTCCTGCGGGCCTTTGTTCTTTAGCGGCGTCTCGACGCCGGGATACAGCCGCACCGGCCGCAGGTTGATATATTGATCCAAATCGAATCGCAGCTTCAGTAGGATGCCCTTTTCCAGAATTCCCGGCGCCACGTCCGGATGCCCGATCGCGCCGAGCAGAATCGCGTCGAACTTGCGCAACTCCTCGATCGCGCTATCGGGCAGCGTCTCGCCCGTGCGCCTGTACCGCTCACCGCCGAAATCAAACGTGGTCAGGTCCGCCTTGAACTTGAATTTGTTCGCGGCCGTCTTGAGCACCTTCACGGCCTCGCCAATCACTTCCGGCCCCGTCCCATCGCCTGGTATCACGGCAATCTTGTACGTCTTTGCCATCCAACTCTTTCCTTTCTCAGTCCAGTCACTTTCTCAAATTCCACTCAGAAAACGGTGGGCGGAGCCCACCCTACCGCTGCCGCCCGGTCGTGTTCCCCTTGGGAAGGCAGGGGTCCGTCAATCCTGTGCTCGGTGGATTCCCGCCTTCGCGGGAATGACAAGCGACACCTGTCAATCTTTCCAATTCGGGTTCGGCTGGGGCATGACGGCCCCGACCTCCTCCCGCCATTCGCGCAGCATCCGGCGCAGTTCCGCCGCCTTCTCCGGCATCTCGGCCGCCAGGTCGTGCTGCTCGCCGAGATCGGCCCGCAGATTATACAGTTCGACCTGGCCGTCTTCATAGAATTCTATCAGCTTGAAATCGCCGGCGCGGACGGCCCCGCCCGGCTTGCCGCCCTGATTGCTGTAGTGCGGGTAGTGCCAGTAAATCGCCTTTCGTTTCTGCCCGCCTGTGCCTTTAAGCAGCGGCACCATGCTCTCGCCGTCCACGTGCTGCGCGGGCCTCGGCGGCAGGCCTGCCATCTCCAGCATCGTCGGATAGAAATCCGTGCTGATCACCGGCGCCTCACAGACGCTGCCCGCTTTGACCGCACCGGGCCATTTGATAATCATGGGCTCGCGGACGCCGCCCTCGTAGAGCCAGCCCTTGCCGCCCCGCAGAGGCAGGTTGCACGTGGGTTGGCCCTCCGCCGTCGCCAGGCCGCCGTTGTCGGACATGAAGAAAATGATCGTGTTATCGGCGATTCCGAGCTCATCGAGCTTGCCCATCACCCGACCGACGCTCTGGTCCACGCTTTCGATCATCGCCGCGTAGATGGCGTGGTCCTGCAGGATGCGGGTCTTGAGTGTCGCGCGCCATTTCTCATCGCCGGCCGCCGTCTTGGGCCACGGTTCGTCCGTCCGGAAGTGAGGCTTATCCGCCAATCCCAGCCGCTGGACCTTGGCCTTGTATCTCTCGATCATCTCCTTTTTGGCCTCGAGCGGAATATGCACTGCATAGTAACGACAGGTACAGCAGGAAGGGCTCGTCCTTGCTGCGCTCGATCAGCTTGAGCGATTCGTCTGTGAGCCGGTCCGTCAGATACTCGCCCGGCTGGCCCTCTTCGAGGCCCGGAAGGGAGTACTTGCCGCGTTTATACGGATAGAAGTACGTCGGCGGGGCGCCGGACTGGTCGCCTGCGATATTCACGTCAAAGCCCTGCGTCTCGGGATAATACGGCTCATTGCCGAGGTGCCACTTGCCCACAAAATGCGTCTTATAGCCTGCCTCCTTCAGGGCTTCCGCGAGCGTCACTTCCTCCAGTTTCATGTAGTGGAAGTACTCAGCCGAGAGCAGCTTGCCGCTGCGCGCGCCGGGGATGTAGTTGGTCAGCCGCAGCCGGGCCGGGTACTTGCCGGTCATGATGCTGGCCCGCGTCGGCGAGCAGACCGGACAGGCCGCATACGCGTTCGCGAACCGCATCCCCTGCGCCGCCAGCCGGTCGATGCTCGGCGTCTCATAGAACGTGCTGCCGAAACACCCCAAATCCTTCCAGCCCAGGTCATCCACGAGGAAAAACACGAAGTTCGGCCTGCGCCTCTGTGTCCTCTGCTGGCTGGAACTCGCGTTGGCGCAGAATCCCATCATCGCCGCCGCACCCACGGCTTGAAGGAACGCCCGCCTGTTCATGAGACTGCCCCTCACTGGTCCGGCCTCCATCTCGTCACGCGCTGGTCTTCAAAATGTGGTTGAGCAGCCCGCCGTCGCGGATGATCTCCAACGCGAAATCGGGCAGCGGCGGGAACTTGATCTTCGCCTTGCTCGTCTTGTCCTTGATGACGCTGGCGTCGTAGTCAATCTCGACCTCGTCGCCATCTTTGATCTTGTCCACCGCATCCGCCGACTCGATAAGATAGAAGCCGCAGTTGATCGCATTGCGGTAGAAAATCCGTGCGAACGATTTGGCAATCACCGTCTGCACCTTCGCCCCGCGAATCGCCCAGACCGCATGCTCCCGGCTCGACCCGCAGCCGAAGTCGTCGCCCGCGACAATTACATCGCCGGGCTTGACCTTGCCGACGAAATCCTTATCGAGGTCCTCCAGGCAATGCTTCGCCAACTCCGCCTCATTGTCCGTATTCAAATACCGGGCCGGGATGATTTCGTCTGTATTGATGTGATCACGCCTATACACATGTGCTTTTGCCATGTCAGCCTCACTTTCAGCAAATCCGGAATCCGAATCTGTTTCGGATTTCGATGTTCGTGCTTTCTACAGGTACTTTCTCGGGTCCGTCAGCTTGCCCTCGATGGCACTTGCTGCCGCCGTGGCGGGGCTGGCGAGATAGACTTCGCTCTTCGGGTGTCCCATCCGGCCGACGAAATTGCGGTTCGTCGTACTGACGCACTTTTCGCCGGCGGCCAGCACGCCCATGAAGCCGCCGAGGCAGGCGCCGCAGGTCGGCGCCGAGATTACGCAGCCGGCGTTGTAGAAGACGTCGAACAGGCCCTCATCGGCCGCCTGCTTCCAGACCTCCGGCGTGGACGGCACGACAATCGTGCGAATCGCCACCTGCTTGTCTTTCATAATCTGGGCCGCGATGCGCAAGTCTTCGATCCGGCCGTTCGTGCAACTGCCGATGTACGCCTGGTCCATCGCCTTGCCCGCGCATTCGCTGATGGGCACGGCGTTGCTCGGCAGGTGCGGCAGGGCCACCATCGGCTCCAGCTTCGAACAGTCGAACTCTTCCGTCGCGAGGTATCCGGCGTCCTCATCGGACTCGAACACGGTGTAATCGGCATCATCTTTCAGATGCTCGCCGAGATACGCCTTCGTGACCTTGTCGAAGCCGATGATGCCATTCTTGGCCCCGGCCTCGATCGCCATGTTCGTCATCGTCATCCGGGCTTCCATCGACATTCCTGCCAGCGCGGGGCCGACGAACTCCATCGCCCGGTAGAGCGCCCCGTCGGTGCCGATGCGGCCGATCACCGCCAGGATGACGTCCTTGCTGTAAACGCCTTTCGGCAGGGAGCCGTTGAGCACGAGCTTCATCGATGCCGGCACTTTGAACCACAGCTTGCCCGTGGCAATCGCCGCCGCCAGGTCGGTCGAGCCGATGCCGGTGCTGAACGCCGCGAACGCGCCGTAGGTGCAGGTGTGCGAGTCGCCGCCCACAATCACCTCGCCCGGCCGGATGTGGCCCTGCTCGGGCAGCAGCGCGTGGCAGACCCCGGCCCGGCCCAGCTTGTAGTAGTGCTTGATGTGGTGGCGTCGGGCCCAGTCATCGAGCCGCTGGTGCAGCTCGGCGCTCTGGACGTCCTTGGCCGGCTGGAAATGGTCCGGCGTCACGACGATCCTGTCCGGATCGAACACGCGGTCGATGCCCTTGGCCACCAGCATGGAAATCGCCGGCGGCGTCGTCACATCGTGACACATGACCACGTCGATCTTCGCATCCACCAACTGCCCCGGCACGACCTTCGCCACCCCCGCCGCCCGGGCCAGAATTTTCTCCGTGATTGTCATTCCCATCGTTTATTACCTCGTCATTTCATGAAATCCGAAATCCGAATCTCGAAATCCGAAACAAATCCCAATTTTCCAGCACCGAATGTTCAAAACACGTGCGAAGGCAAACGTTCGGTCCTCCGGGTCGCACTGTTTCGAATTTCGAATTTCGGTCATCATGATTTGTTTCGAATTTCGGATTTCGATATTCGAGTTTCCGGCCCTGCCGGCTACAGCTCGACCTTCAGTTCCGCCGTGCCGGTCTGGGCGGCGACCATGCGATTGATCGCGTCCACGTAGGCCTTGGCACTGGCCTCGATGATGTCGGTGGAGACGCCCCGGCCGATGAAGGTCCGGCCGTTCTCGCGAATCCGGACCGTCGCCTCGCCCAGGGCCTCGGTACCGCTGGTGACGGCGCGGATCGCGTACTCCTCGAGTTTGGGCGTCAGCCCGGTCGCCTGGCGGATCGCCTCGTAGGCGGCGTCCACCGGGCCGTCGCCGAGCGCCACGGCGATCTTCGTCTCATTTTGGATGCGCATCTTCACACTGGCCGTGGGCAGCGTCCCGGTCCCGGAGGCGACGTGCAGGTACTCCAGCACGTAGACCTGCTCGACGATGCGGACTTCGTCGTTGACGATAGCGGCGATGTCCGCGTCAAATACTTCCTTTTTCTTATCGGCGACCTCCACAAAGCGCTGGTATGCCCGCTCGATCTCGTCCTTGCTGAGCTTGTAGCCGAGCTGCTTGCATCGTTCGGCGAAGCCGTGCCGGCCCGTATGGCGGCCGAGCACCATGCGCGAGCCGACGAGGCCGATGGTCTCCGGCGTCATGATCTCGTACGTCGTGCGCTCCTTCAGGATGCCGTCCACGTGAATGCCGGACTCGTGCGCGAAGGCGTTCGCGCCGACAATCGCCTTGTTCGGCTGGATCACGAAGCCCGTGAGCTGCGAGACGAGCTGGCTCGTGCGGAAGATCTCCTTCGTATTGATATTCGTGTACAGGCCGTCCTTGGCGGCCTGACCGAAGAAATCGGCCCGCGTGCGAATGGCCATGACGACCTCTTCGAGGGCGGCGTTGCCCGCGCGCTCGCCCAACCCGTTGATCGTGCACTCGACCTGGCGGGCCCCGTTGCGCACGCCGGCCAGCGAGTTCGCGACCGCCATGCCGAGGTCGTTGTGGCAGTGCGTGCTGATGACGCACTTGCCGATGCCCGGCACGTCGGACTTGAGCTTCGCGATAAGCTGGCCGTACTCGTACGGCAATACATAACCGACGGTATCCGGAATATTCAGCGTGGTCGCGCCGGCCTTGATCACCGCCGCCAGGACCTCGATGAGGAACGGGACCTCGCTCCGGCAGGCGTCCTCCGGCGAGAACTCGACGTCGTCCGTGAAGGTCCGCGCGAATTTGACGGCCTCGATCGCCATCTTCAGGACCTCGGCCGGCTCCTTCTTGAGCTTGTGCTTCATGTGGATCGGTGAGGTCGCAATGAAGGTATGGATGCGCTTCTTCTTGGCCACGGCGACGGCCTTGCCCGCCGCTTCGATGTCGCCGGCGTTGGCACGGGCCAGGGCCGCAATGACCGGCCCTTTGACCTGCTCGGCGACGAGCTTCGTGGCCTCGAACTGGGCGGGCGAGGAGACGGGAAAGCCCGCCTCGATGATATCGACGCCCAGCACCGCGAGCTGCCGGGCGATCTCGATTTTTTGCGGGATCGACATGGCCGCCCCCGGCGACTGCTCGCCGTCGCGTAATGTAGTGTCGAAGATGACTACCTTTTCTCCAGGCATTGTTGGCTCTCCAGACAGATTGATGAAGGATTATTGATGATGGATAATAATCAATCATCCATAATCCATTTCGGTCGTAGCCGGCCATTATGCCGCAAGGGCAGCCGAAACGCTACGATTTTGCGTAAGTACGGGAATGGGAACGAGTTGTGGGTGATCTTCTTGTCTGCGCCGTTAGCGGCGCAGGAGCAGGGTGAGGGCTCCCAAACGCGATTCACTGCGTTTGGGGACCCTGGGAAGGCTGATGAGGCCGCTGCGGATCAAACGAATTGTGCACCGATTACCCATGTTGAGACAATTATACGAATCGGCCAAAAGAATGCAAAACTTTTCCGCGCAAAATTTCGCCTGAATTGCCACCGCGGGTGTACGACAAGAAGTGGCAGTGAACCAGGGGTGGATTCATCTGAGGCTCGTCTCGATTCGAAGAGAATATTGCGCTGTCTGTCATGTCGAGCGCAGCGTAGCGGAGTCGAGATATCCGGCGGCGAATGTGGCGTGTCGTCAATTCGCGGCCAGATTTCTCCACGCGGCCTTCGGCCTTGGTCGAAATGACAATGAAAGGGCCGGAGTCCTTCCGAACCGTTATCCCAGCCGATGGCATACTTGGCCTGCGACAACCTCGCCGTGCACCCGCCACGGGGGGCTGCGAAACATCGCCTATTGTGCCCAAGGGGGACTTTCCACGGACTGGCGGCGGGTTTCTGGTCCTCTGTGGGCGGCCCCGGCATGGATTGTCGATCATTGATTATTGAAGGCCGCGATAAGAGAGCTTCCAGGGGTTGGTGGGGCCGAGCTTGGCTTCGGCGGCGGTTATTTGAGGGGTGGTGGGCAAGGGCTTCACGGGGATGGTCAGGGACAGGGCGGACTGGTTGGTTCTCTGCCAGGACCATACTTGGCGGGGCGAGGTGATTCCGGCTCCGGCGGCCAGGTCGGCGGCGATGCTGGAATAGACGGAAGTGGTGGGGGTTCCGAAGGAGGCCGTGGACGGGACCACGGAGAGGGTGAAGACGATCGCCGCTTCTTTGATTTTGCTGAAGTTGAATTCGCGGCCTGGGCCGCGGTAGAGGACCAGGTCGATCCAGGCGCTCTCGGCGTCCCGGCCGGTCTCGACGCGCACGGGCAGGCCGTCGCATTCGGCGTCGTGAATGCAGAACACGCCCTCCGTCGGGCCGCAGGAGAATCGAATCGGCTCGCGCATCTTCATCTTTTCCGCCGTCGCGACGGCCGGCAGCTTCAAGTCGCGGAGGGCGCCTTCGAATTGCAGACGCAGGCGCAGGTCTTTGGCCGTGATGGTGGCGTTCGGGATTTTGTCGAGCGAGATGTGGGTGTCGCCGCGGTCGGTGGCGAAGAGGACCGCGCCCAGAATGTCTCCTTTGTTCTGGACGGTGAAAATACTCGCGGAGGCGTAATCGTAATCGTCATGCAGGCAGCGGAGGCGCAGGGCCGCGGGGCCGGCCGGCGTGTCCCAATACGCGATCACGGGGTGACGCTGGTTCCAGAAGTCGCCGATATTGACGGAACCCAGAGCGAACTGGGGATGAAGATAAGTCGTGCCGACAATGTCGTGCTCAGCCCGCGGATTCTTTTCGAAGATTTCGATTTCTTCGCGCGGGACTTCGAGCTTGGTGAAGTGGCTGTACAGCTCCGAGGGGCATTTGAGATCAACGCGGTGGGCGTCGAGACTTTCCCAGGCTTCCGACTCCGGCAGGAACAGGACCTTGCCGCCCGTGGCGCGCTGGAGGGCAGCCAGGGTGCTCGGGCCTAGGAGCGTGGAGTAGGCGCGGCTGTGCGGGCCGGCCCACTGCTTCGTCGGCGGGTGGAAGCGGCGGGCGACATGGCGCCAGGCGAGTTCATTCAACTCCCGGAGCAGCCGCTGCGCTTCGGCGTCGCGGACGTGCTGCATCATGCGCGAGATTTCCTCGATGGCTACCATCGTGTAGGTCGGGCTGTTGTACTCGGTGAACGAGCCCTTATCCTTCGTGTATTCGTAGAACCGGCGGAGGCGCTGTTTGCCGTAGTCGAGCAGGTCCGGGACGTTGAAGCGCTCGCCCGCGACGAGGGTGACGTAAGTGCCCATCAGGGCGATGTTCGTATAGCCGGGGCCGACGTTGCGGCGCTGGATGGAGCGGGCGGCGTGCAGGATGGAGTCCTGCACCAGCCGCTGCAAGTCGGCGGGCAGGCGGTTCTGGTGGTCGAGGGCGACCTGGAGGAGCTGCGTGCCGCAGAAGTCGGCCCAGTTCCAGTCGGGCGGGGACATCTTCTCGAGCGGTTCCTCGAGGAACCACGACCAGATGCCATACGTCCGGCTGTTCGGGTCCTGGTCCTGCAGGGCGATGACCCGGCGGAGAATCTGCTCGGCGCGCGGGAGCCGGTCGGGGTCGCCGCAGTCGAGCAGGGCCACGGCGTAGTCGAGCGTGTTGCGGGTGCCGTGGACGAAGCCGCCTGTGAGCGTCGTGTGGTAGCCGGGCGACGAGTAGGGCGTGCGCAGCATCCGCTCGCCTGGATCGTAATTCTGATCCTCTTTTTCCAGGGCGCGCAGGAAGGCCTGGCGCCGGATTTGGGTTGGGAAGAAGTTAGCCGCGACGCATTGACCCGATAATACGAGCAGGGGCAGCCATAGCAAAAGGATTCGAGCGGTGCAGATCATGTCCGTCCCATCTTCCAGAGACGTTCGCCGACTGCGAGCTTGCATTGCAGATACGCGCTCATCGATTGGAGTTCCCCAGAGTCGCTTGAGTGTCCTGTTGTATGTCATACAAATCCTTCGCATCGGCGCTGCTGCTTTTCGCTTCACACGCCGGCCAGTGTAATCCGGCAAGCCGTAAAGGGCAAGCGCTCCGCCAGGAGCCTTGCACGGCCGTGTGCGACTACCTTTTGCGACGGAGCAGGCCAACTGTACTTGTCCTGCTGAACGAAGGTCTTTCGGCTTGACAGGTTGCCTATTTTCATCATACTATCGCCCTTATCGTTTGCAGGCCGGACGAGGGGCGGTATTTTGCCTTCGAGGACCTGCCCTCGGTGTACGGGCGACGACTTGCGGTTGCCTTGGGCAGGCACAGCGGCCTGCCCCCTACTTCAGGTTGGGGGCGGGAACTCGCCTGGGATTGATGCCGAGACGGAATGGACGGTAGCGATGGTGTTGTCATGATGCTAAAGCGGCGGATTTACTGCCGAGGAAAAGGAATGCTCTGAATCCCGGCCTATGCCACGAGGAATCACTATTCTTGGATCGACGGGCTCCATCGGCCGCAACGCGCTGCGCGTCCTGGACGCCCTCGGACCCGAATACAAGGTGGTCGGGCTCAGTGCCCACAGCAGCGTAGAGCTTCTGGCACAGCAGGCCCGCCGGTATCGGCCCCGCTTTGTAGCGGTGACGAACGGCGATTATGCGGCCAGGTTTCGGGCCCTTGTCGACGGCCTCGATCTTGAGATTCTTTCCGGCCCCGATAGCCTCACCGAGCTGGTGCAGTGTGACGAGGCGGATACGGTGCTGACGGCGATCGTGGGGGCGGCCGGGCTTCCCTCGGTGCTGGCGGCCGCGCAGACCGGCAAACGGCTGGCCATCGCCAACAAGGAGCCGCTCGTGATAGCGGGTGAGCTGCTCACCCGGACGGCGCGGGAGCACGGCAGTACGCTGCTGCCCGTGGACAGCGAGCATTCGGCCATCTTCCAGGCGATGCGGTCGGGCTCGACGGCCGAGGTCCAGCGGATCCTGCTGACCGGCTCCGGCGGGCCGTTTCGGGGGGCTACCCTCGACGAGCTGGAAGATGTGACCGTGGAGCAGGCGTTGGCCCATCCCACGTGGAACATGGGGCCCAAGATCACGATCGACTCGGCAACCATGATGAATAAGGCCTTGGAGGTGATCGAGGCCCGCTGGCTGTTCGATGTGCCGGTGGAGAAGATCGAGGTGCTGATCCATCCCGAGTCGATTGTGCACTCGCTCGTGGAATTTGTGGACGGCTCGGTGATCGCGCAGTTGGGCGAGCCGGACATGTGCCTGCCGATCCAGTACGCCTTGACGTATCCGCAGCGGGTGGCGGGCGTGGCGAAGCGGCTGCGGCTGGAGGAGATCGGCCGGCTTCAGTTCGAACGGCCGGACCCTGAAACGTTCCGCGTGCTGCCGCTGGCCTACGAGGTGGCCCGGACCGGCGGCACGGCCGCGGCGGTCTTCAATGCCGCCAACGAAGCGGCGGTCGAGGAATTCCTCGCCGGCCGGATCAGATTTCTACAGATTACCGAACTGGTCGAGCATTGCCTGCATAGACATAAGGTTAGGCGTACGGTATCCCTCGATGAATTGCTCGACGCCGATGCGTGGGCAAGAAGAGAAGTCAAGCAGTTGTTAGTCGCCAAGGGGTAGCGCTTGGCAACTAATAGCGGAACTTTTGCAGAATGGAGATTAGGCTTACTTGAGGAAGGAAAAATCGTCTTCGTGATTTTTCCTTCCAAAACGGCAAGTGCTTGCTGCACGACCCGCAACGCGGATTATTCAAGGAAATCCCAAGGCCGATTTCCTTGAATAATATAAGCCTAATCTCCATTCTGCAAAACTCTTACTGATAACGAACGGACGACTAACGACGATCGACAAATTGGGAGTGCTTGGATGACAAAGGCGGAAAACTCACGGACGAGAGTGCTCAACGGCATCTTCTGGATCGCGGTCCTGGCGGTGATGGTCTATCTCATCGTGCGGTACCTCGGTGTTGTCGGCAATGTCGTGATCGTGCTGCTCGGTTTCGGCACGGTCGTGCTCGTGCATGAGTTCGGGCATTTCCTCGTTGCCAAGCTGTCCGGAATCAAGGTCGAGGCCTTTTCCATCTTCATGCCTCCGACGCTGCTGGGGATTCGCAAGACCAAAGCGGGATTCCAGTATCGGCTGTTGCCGAGCCTCTCGTCCGACAAAGGCGAGGAGCCCGAGGCGGAGGTCGAGGAAACCGAGTATCGCATCGGCGTCTTCCCGTTCGGCGGCTACGTCAAGCTGCTGGGCCAGGACGACACCGGTCCCGTCAAGCAAATCGAGGACCCCCGGTCCTTTGCCCGAAAGCCGGTGAGTGTCCGGATCGCGGTCATCGCGGCGGGGGTCACCTTCAACGTTATCAGTGCGGCCATCATTTTCATGGTCGTCTTTCTGGTGGGGATCAAGCTGCCTCCCGCGGTGGTCGGGGGCGTGGCCCCGAAGTCCCCGGCGGCCAAGGCGGGCCTGCAGTCGGGTGATGAGTTCCTCCGGATCGACGGCAAGAGCAAGGACCTCGATTTCAGCAATATCCTGATCGCAGCAGCACTCTCGCGGAAGGATGAGGCGGTCCCGGTAACCGTGCGTCATCCGGATGGCACGGTGGAGACGACGAAGCTCGTCGCCGAGGATGTGCCGGGCAGCACGTTCCGCGAGTTCGGTATTCTTCAGCCGCTGAGTCTGGAGATTGCCCCGGTTGCCGAGCCCAATGTCCTGCAGAAGCGCATCGGGCTGGCCCCGGCGGATCGCGTGGTGGCCGTCAACGGCAAGGAGGTCAACCACTATTGGGAGTTCGCGGCGGTTGTGGAGAATACGCTGACCCCGACCGTCGAGGTGACGGCCGAGCGCCGTGAGAACCAGGGCACAAAGCTCGTCCAGACCCGGTTGCCGCTCGATTGGACCGTGGCCCGGGGTGGCGACGTGGAATCCGAGGCGGACTTGAACAGCATCTATTCGATGGTCCCGCGCCTCGCGGTCAGGGGAGTGGAAAGTGAGCCGAGGGATTCCGCCAAGACGCTGAGGTTCGAGGCCCCCACGCACCTGAGGCCCGGCGACGTCATTCTGGCCGCGGCACAGATCGAGTCTCCGACGTACAAAGAGCTGCGTGATATCACCGCCGGGTACGAGGATAAGCCTTTGCCAATCAAGGTTTTGCGGACGGACCCCAACGGTTCGGAGCGGACGCTGACGGTGACCGTCCAGCCGCGGCGCGAGCCGAAGAGCGACCGCGTGGTGATCGGTTTTCTCCCGTCGTTGGACGCCAGGCATGCGGTGGTCGCCAAGACGATACCGATGCCGGGCGGGCTGGGCGCGCTGGAGATTCCCCGGGGCGCCCGAATCACGGCGGTGAACGGCAAGCCGGTATCGAGTTTCTATGACATCATCGAGGAAGTGCGGCAGTGGGAGGGCCGGCCCGTAGCGATTACGTACCGGCTCGACAACCAGACGGAGGGCGGGGTGACGCTCCAGGTGCCTCCGGCCCAGGGGGCCGTCAGCGTGGCATCCGAGCTGGCAGAGCCGGTGCCGTTTGAGCCGCTCGAACGGCTGTACCAGGCCAACGGCCCGCTCAATGCCATCGGTATGGGCTACCGCCGGACGGGGACGTTCATTGCCCAGACGTACATCACGTTGAAACGTCTGATCAGCGGCCTGATCAGCCCCAAGAACCTCATGGGTCCCGTGGGCATCATCACGTTCAGCTATCGCATCGTCGCCGAGCAGCCGCTGGTGAACTACGCCTACTTCCTCGGCCTGATCAGTGCGACCATCGCGGTCATCAACTTCCTGCCCATACCGCCCTTCGACGGCGGATTGGTCGTCCTGATGCTCATCGAGAAGATCAAAGGCTCGGCGCTGAGCGAACGCACACAAGGCGTCGTGGCCTATGCGGGCTGGCTGCTCGTGCTCATTTTGCTGGTCTACGTGACTTTCAACGATATCGTCCGTAGTTTCTTCAGTTAATCGGCCTCGATTGCCGATGATAATCTTATAGGTCCTATGGACCTATTGGACCTGAAGGAACCGTGCAGCACGAGTCGCCGAGAATGGAATTGGAAGTCCGCGCATGTTGGTAGAGAAGCCCGCCGGTGAGATGCGCAAGCGTGTCGACAAACCAGTTTTTGAAGTAATTCAGCCGGTCGCTAGAGACGCCAAACCTTGCGTCTCTACCAGCGAACAATACCATCGGGACCTTCCCCGCGCCCTGGAGGAGGCCGATGCGGAGGTCTATCGACTCATCGGGCGGGAGTACGACCGGCTGCGGAATACGTTGCAGCTTATCGCGGCGGAGAACCAGTGCTCGCGGGCCGTCCTGGCGGCGCTCGGGTCCGTCGTGCAGAACAAGACGACGGAAGGCTTCGTCGGCGCGCGGTTCCACGGTGGCTGCGAGGTCGTGGACTGCCTGGAGGCCCTCGCGATCAGCCGGGCCAAGGAGGCGTTCAAGGCCCAATATGCGAACGTCCAGCCCCATTCGGGCACCGGCGCCAACCAGATTGTGCTGACGGCCATCCTCGAAAAGGGGGACCGTATCCTCAGCCAGGCCATGGACCAGGGCGGCCACGTCTCGCACGGCGCCCCCGTCTCGTTTGCGGGCAAGTTCTTCGAGGTGGAGCATTATTGCGTCAACCCGGACACCTTCCTGCTGGATTACGACGTGATTCACGAGCAGGCCCGGCGGTTTCGGCCCAAGCTGCTCGTCTGCGGAGCCAGCGCCTATTCACGCACCATCGATTTCGCCCGGTTCCGGGCTATCGCGGATGAGGTCGGTGCCTTTCTCATGGCCGATGTCTCACATATCTCCGGCCTGGTCGTCGCCGGGGCGCATCCATCGCCGGTGGATTATGCCCACTTCACCACGACCAGCACGTACAAGCCCGGCGGGCCGCGCGGCGGCCTGATCCTGATGGGCCGGGACTTCGACCGGCCTTTCCCGGTGGGCAACAAATCGATCCCGCTCTGGGAACGCATCGAAAAGACCACCTTTCCCGGCTTCCAGGGTACGCCTTATCTGAACAACATCGCCGGCAAGGCGGTGTTCTTCAAGGAGATGTTCTGTGCCGAATACCGGGAGAGACAATTCCGGATCGTGGAGAATGCCAAGACCCTGGCCGACGAATTCCTGCGCATGGGCTATGACGTCCTCACGAGCGGCACCGACAATCACATGTTCCTCGCCAATGTCGCCCATCTTCGACAGGGACTGACGGGCTTCATCACACAAAGGTGCCTGGAGGATTCCGGCATCATCGTGAACATGAATCGACTGCCTTACGACAAGCACAACGCGCGGATCACCAGCGGCATGCGCTTGGGAACGCCCATCATCACAAAAAATGGCATGGGCGCCGCTCAGATGCCGGTCATCTCGTGCCTGGTGGACGAGGTCCTGACACACGTCGAAATCCTCGGTGAGCGCCAGTACCGTCTCGAGCCGGCCTTCACGGCCGAGGTCCGCCAGCGCGTCCAGGACCTCTGCACCCAGTTCCCCATGCAGTAAATCGCACAGCCCGGCCGCACGCGCTGCGGAATCTCCAGCCATGACGCCTCTCATGTGGATGATGATTAGTTCGTGCGCGGTATGTCATCCTGAACGGAGCGCAGGGAAGGATCTGGGCGGCGCAGCAGAGAAACCTCTCGTCCCCGGGCCAGATCCTTCGCCTTCGGCTCAGGATGACAGTGCCCCATCGCGCAAGGATTTTTCCTAATCCGTATGAGCGGCTCGACATGGCGGACCGCGAGAAATCCCATCGTAACCGGGAGGACAGATCAGCACTCTTCCCGGGTGTAGAAGCTGTACGTGTGCGCGAAGGTGGAGCACTTGAAGGACGTGCCGTGCAGCGGCTGGAAGTAGTAGGGTGTGAAGCGCCGGAGGGCCTGCACCTGTTCCAGAGGCACCGGGACCAGATCAGGTGTGTCATTCCACCCCAGGATGAAGAGGCCGCCCGGCTTCAGCACGGCGTAGACGGCGGCGAAGGCCTGCTCGATAGCATCTTTTTGGTTGAGGCCCCAGCCGAAGACGCCGTTCATCAGCACGAAATCGAAATAGCCTGCGGGGAAATAGCGCCGCAAATGAGCGGCGTTGTCCACGATGTGATGCGGAGCACCGAACCGGGCCCGCGCCGGATCCCAATCCATCGTCCAGAGCTCCCGGCCGGCGTAGAACTCGTTGTAAAAGGCTTCGTAAGGCTCGCGCCCGATGTCGAGCACAGTCTTGGGTTCGAATCTCGATAGCACGAAAGGGATGATAATCTGTTCCAGCACGTGGCGGTCTTCATATTTGTGCCTTGGGCCGATGACGTGCCTTCGGACGACTCGGCGGGCGAAGCGACGGTAGTACAAGTCACGGACCGCCCTCGTGAGCACACGTCAGTCCTCTCTCACACCATCAAACAGGGGTGTGGTACCGCGCCGGACACATTCGACGGCGTAAAGGTACAGGGCCGCGGACCACGTCTGCCAGTCCCGGCCTTTGGGCAGACCGTCTTGGGCCTGATGCCACTCATTGAATCCGTACGCCAGGGCCGGGTTCTTCGCCTGCCGGACCAATTCCGTGAGCGCGGCCAATTGGCGTTGGGCCAGGTCCATCCTTCCGGCCGCCACCAGCGCGGCGATGTAAAAGCCGCAGATGAACGGCCAGATCCCTCCGTTGCAGTAACACCCGGGTGGGTTGAGCCGTTCGATGCGAGGACGGTACTCCCAGTCGCCATGCCGCAGGAACGGGAACAGGCCCGGCGGCAGTGCCCCCACCAAGTCCCCACGCTCGCGCAGCCGCCGGCATTCGGTCTCGACCCACATGATCGTCTCCGCGGCCAGATTCGGTGACGCCAGTCCTGACAGGATCGCGAGGCTGTTGCCCATCAGATCGAACCGGTCGCTGCTGTACTCCTTGACGGCCCAGAGGGCGAAGTAGGGCCGGTGCGGCAGCAGCAGGCCGTGCGAGCCGCTCCCGAGAGAGCCCCGGTCCGTAGCCGCGAATCGGTGGATACGCCCGCGCAGTTCGGCGGCCTTGTCCCGCTCCCCAAACAGCCGCAGATACGTGTAGACCAGCGCGTTGACGTACAGCCCGTAGCCAGGCACCCACAACTCGTCGCGCCAGTCCGTGGTCGGCTGCTGGTCCACGATGACGCGGTCCTCGCAACTGCGATAATCCATCCAGGCCAGCGCCTTGCGGGCCGGCTCCCGCAGGAAGTCCGGCTCGCCCGTGACCTTGCGATAGAGCGCCAGAGCCACGAGGAACAGCGGCGTCGTGTCGCTGGCGCCCCGATTGTTGCGATCGTGTGCCAGAGACGGCATGAGACCGCGCGGGCTTTGATTCTGTGCCAGGTTCTCCAACACCCGCCGGAGCGATTCCATCAGCTCTTTGTCCTGGGTCACCAGGGCGGCCAGACCGGAAAGCAGCAGGTCCCGCGTGTAGGGTTCCGGATAGCCCCAGGCGGCGGCCCGAGGCAACCCCTCGCAGGGGCCGTGCAGATTGTTGCGAAGCACTTCGCGGGCCGCCTGGGCGGCTGCTTCCACGGCTGACCAAACCTCGTCTGTTATCATGGTGGCAAGACCCTCGGACGCCTTTCGAAATGCTCTTAGCAAGCTACGATGTGGCTTCACTTGCCCATAAATTGTAAATAGTAAATCGTAAATAGTAATTCCACTGGGCAAAGCCCTGATTTGTCCGCTCGTTAATCCTCACGGGGGCCCGTCCCCGGCGCAAAAAAGAAGGCCATAAGAGGGGAGCTTATGGCCTGTTTGTTTGTAACCGAATATCCGATTTTCGTGTTATGCCAGATCGTGTTTATCTGGGTTGCCGCGAGGCGGGGGTCGGACGTAATTCGGACAGTACCATCGTTCCAAGTTTGAAGAGGAATCCGTAGGTGTGGTTTGATGACTCACCGCTTGCGGGTGCTCGGTCGTCTGCTCGTCGCACTGCGGGCAGAGACACATTTCGACGAGCAACCAGAGTATCTCGACAACGAACGTCCTTGTTTTCATGCGGCAGTCCCCAATGTTCCATTCGACATATCGGCGGCGGCCAGAACTTTTCATGAGGGGTTCTGGGCGACCCTCGTGACACTATAGAGGCGAGGGATAGGAGGGCTTTTCGGGCCGACGCCATACCAATATTGATAACAGGTGTTTTCTGGTCGTCATTTGGGAGCCCGCTGCCCGTCTGCCTGAGCATCGGCGTTATCAGTGCTGATACGCGGGGTCGAGCTCCGCGCAAAAATTTTTTCCATCCAGGCGGAATTTCCACCGGGCGAGATACTTTGTATAGCTGCTGGTAATCCGGAGTTTGCGACGGGTGTCATCTGGCACATCGAGTCTCCAGGCTGCAACGCGAACGGTTGTGCAGGAAGTTGCGGCTTGGGGCCGGTGGTCAGCGGGCCGGCATGGTTGACTAACGACTTCGGCTCAAGAGGGCTGTTGCCAGTTGTCGCAGGACGTCGGCGTTGCGGCCGAACGGTTCCAGGAGGGCCACGGCCTCGCGGGCCAGCTCTTGCTCCAGCTCCCTGGCTTTTTCGATACCCACAACCGCCGGGTACGTGCACTTGGCGGCCTCGAGGTCCTTACCGGCCGTCTTGCCCAATTGCTCGCTCGAGGCGCTGACGTCCAGAATGTCGTCCGCAATCTGAAAGCCCAGGCCGATCTTCAGGCCATACCGCCCGAGCGACTCCAACTGTTCCGGGCTGGCCTTCCCGCACAGCGCGCCCATAACGGCCGCGCAACGGAACATTTGGGCGGTCTTGTGGGTATGGATATATTCGAGGACGCCGATGCTTCCGACGGTGTTTTCGGCCTTCAGGTCCGCCATCTGACCGGCGATCATGCCGGCGGGACCGGCGGCCCGGGCCAACTGGCTGATGAGCTGGACGGCCAGGGCGGGCTCCTCGATCCGGTCGGCGAGAATCTCGAAGGCCAGGGTCAGCAGGGCATCGCCCGCCAGGATCGCGGTCGCTTCGCCGAACGCTTTGTGGCAGGTCGGCCGGCCCCGGCGCAGATCGTCGTCGTCCATGGCGGGCAGGTCGTCGTGAACGAGCGAATAGGTGTGGACCATCTCGATGACGGCGGCCGCCGTTCGCGCGTCGGCATTGTCCCGACCGGCGATCAGCTCGCAGCACCAGAGGACGAGGGCCGGACGAATCCGCTTGCCCGGCGTGGAAAGCGTGTAGACGAGGGCCTGGCGCAGGTCCTCCTGGATCTGCTGCTGGTCGGCGAGGAGCCGCGCGAGGGTTTCATTGATAATCCGGACCTTTTGGGTCAGTAAGGAATCGAAGTCCGAGTTAGCCGTTCGTGATGATGACATGTTTACTACTTACTACTTACCATTTACTATTGAGGACAGACAGGCTCTGCTCCCGGCCCGTGAAGTCGCCGGTCGTTGGGAGTTGGCGACCATCAACTTGCGACCAACGACTGTTGAAGGAGTCGCTCGCAGGGCGAAGCTAAATAATAAATGGTAAATGGTAAATCGTCAATGATACTGATCTTGGGGGTCACGGCCTCCGGCAAGGCCCGGCTGGGGTTTGAGCTGGCCCAGGCCCTGGACGGCGAGATTCTGAGCGTAGATTCCATGAAGGTTTACCGCCGCATGGACATCGGCACGGCCAAGCCCTTCCGGGAGGCGCAGCAGCGCGTCCGGTACCACTTGATCGACGTGGTCGAGCCGAGCGAATCGTTCAGTGTGGGATTGTTCCTCGAGCGGGCTCTGGCGGCCATCGCGGAGATCTGCCGCCGGGGCAAGACGGTGGTGGCGGTCGGCGGGACCGCTTTATATATCAAGGCCCTGCTCTACGGACTGTTCGAGGGTCCCGGTAGCGACGAGCAGATCCGGGCCGAGCTGCGGTCGAGGGCGGCGGTCGAGGGCCTCGCGGCGCTTCATGCCGAGCTGGGCGGAATCGACCCGGAGGCGGCCGGCCGGATCAGTCCGAGCGACGCGAAACGCATCATTCGGGCCCTCGAAGTATACCGGCTGACCGGCAAGCCTATCTCGAGCCTGCAAAGGCAGTTCGAAGCGGAGCGGCCGAGGCATGACTGGACCATCATCGGCATCCGCCGCGAGAAGGACGTCGAGAGCCGGCGGATGAACGCGCGGGTCAAGCAGATGATGGAACTGGGTCTGGTGGAGGAAGTCCGATCGCTGCTGGCCGAGGAGAAGCCCTTGAGCCAGCAGGCGCGATGCGCGATCGGCTATGCCGAGATCATCGAGTATCTCGAAGGGCGGATGAGCTTGGAGGATGCCGTGGAGCAGATCAAAAAGAACACGCGTCGTCTCGCCAAAGGCCAGCGTACCTGGTTCAAAACGTTCCGGGGGGTCCATTGGCTCGATGTCGGACCGGAAGAGCCCGCCGAGCAAGTGATCGAGCGCGCCAAGCACCTGATCCCTGGCCCGGCCGATCAAGCATCAGAATAGGTCCTATATCGAGGCCGGGCAGAATACTGCTTCGGGCTTTCGCAGCAGCCTCAGACCGCCTGAAGCTCCTTCTGGGCGCGGAGCATGGCGGCGGCTTCGCCCAATACGAGCTGCTTGACCAGACTGCGCGGAACCAGAGTCATACCCATGTTGAAGACCCGCTCCTCCACGACCGACGCGACCGCCCGGGCGGTCTGGCGGGACATACCCGCCTCCGTCGTCAGGTCGCAAACGATCCTGCTCTTATCCCAGGGCATCCGCTGCGGCGACTGCCGCAGGCGATGGAGCTCCTCCACGTCGCGGAAATCCTGCACGTTGACGGCCAGGACCTCGGTGCGGGCGCGTCGCAGCCGTCGCCCGATGGCGTGCTCGCCGAGCGCCACCGCGGCCGCCTCATGACCCGTCGAGGTGAGCACCGCCTTAATCATGGCGAGAATTTCGCCGGAGCTGACCTGACGCTGGTCCTGCTTTTTGTACAGGTAATACGTCACCACCTCGGCCAGGTCCTCGGCCATGGCGATGTCGGGCCGGCCCGCGGCCGAAAGCGCGTTGTTGATCGTCCCGATGACCTTCGTGTGAAGGTACTCTTCGGTCGTTCCGTCGGCCTTGACAACGTGTAGCTGCTTATTCATCTGTGATCGGTTGCCTCCCTGCAATCGATTCGTCCTCCGTAGCGATGCACGATTTTGCATCTCTACCAGGTGCTGTTTACTGGTCAAAGAGCTTGAGCTGGTCGGTCGTCTCCGTCTCCTGGATCGCCCGGCTGATCTCATCGATCAGCTCGCCGGCGTCCTTGAACTCCCGGTAGACGCTCGCGAAGCGGATATAAGCCACCTTATCCACGTCGCGCAGGTGTTTCATCACGCACTCACCGATAAAGGCGGACGTCACCTCCTTGTCGAAGCTGCGGAAAACGTCCTCTTCCGTCCGGTCGGCAATTTGCTGGATTTGTTCGGCGGAGACGGGTCTCTTGTAGCACGCTTTCTGCAAGCCGGCGATGATCTTTTCCCGCTCGTAGGGCACGCGGGATTTGTCCTTCTTCACCACGTGCAGTTTGAAGCTCTCGCCCGTTCTCTCGTAGGTAGTGAAACGCCTCTTGCAGACTAAGCACTGGCGGCGCCGTCGGATGACGCGGCCGGAATCGCTGGCGCGCGAATCAACGACCTTATCCTTGTCTTCCTTGCAGAAAGGACATCTCACAACCCCAATCAACCTCCTTGCGTTCCGTCGATCGCCGGTCCGGCCCAGTCATTAGCAACGATCAACCGACAACCGGCCCCAGACGATTCACGACAGCCGACCGTTCGTATTCCTTTACTATCCGCAACTCTACCTTACGTAGTTGCGCGATTTATTGTACGGCCCAGATGTGGTGTGTCAAATGAAATGTGCGCCGAGAAAGGATATTCAGCGTGTCAACCGGCACATTTTGCCTGTGCGGGGCAAGGTGGGCGCGTCATAGAAAAGAAGGACCTGTGCCAAGGTTGCCTGGCACAGGTCCCGTTGTGCTGCATGGACTGTCTTATCCGCTACCAGTTACGGCTTGGTTACGCGGATATCATCGATGTAGATACGGCCGGCGCCATCCGGGGCCGGATTCGTCCGGTCGCCCATACCAATGTACAGCTTCTTGACCTTGGCCGGATTCACGCCGGTGAACTGGCTCAGCGGAATCTTCCACTCGGTCCACTCCAGAACGTTGACCGCGCCCGCATCCGGATTGTTCACCACGGCCAGCTTGCCGGCGCTGTCCTGGATCGCCACATACAGAGTCGCCGGATCGTTGCCGGGGTCAATCGTGCCGACATCGGCCACCTTGAATGACCCGCTGACCGAGCCGGTGGTAACCACATCGGAGAACGTGGCAAAGCAGGTGCCACCCCGGCTGTTGTTGCTGGCCACGGCCAGACCAATGCAGACGCTGCCGGTCATGGCAATCGTCTGCGGGTTGGGCGAAGCATCGGTGCCGGTGTTCTCGGTATCCGGCTGCTTGGTCCAGTTCTTGCCGTCCGTGGAATAGTACGCGGTGAGCTGGTTGCCCTTTCGCTCCACCTTGACCCAGAACGGCAGGGTGACCAGACCCGTGGCACTGTGGGCCGAAACGGCACTGCCGCCCATCACCGGGCGATTCTGGAACGCGCGGCGGCCATCGGGCGTCGGGAACATGAAGGCGTACGAGGAGGCCGGATCCACACTCTCACGAATCATCACGCCGGCCTTCGCCCAGGCGTTGGTGTTGGTGACACTGATGACCTTGGCGGAAATCGAGCCATCGCCGTTGAGGGTCTTGTACGCGAAGCGGAAGTTGTCCGCCGTGCCCCAGACATCGACACTGTTGGCGCTGATCTTGTACGTGCCGGCCGGATTCTCCACGAACCGTGCCGCATTGCCTCGGACGAACAGAACCAGGTCCGTCACACCGTTGACCGTCCAGTTCTGTACGGGCGAGAGCTCTCTCTCGGCCTCGCTGTAGAAGGGCGAGTTGACGTTGTTGTAGTCCATCGGCATCGACTGGGCACCACCATGCACGATCGCTTGCTCCGTAAACGGCGGATCAATGTAGCCGACCATCGAGCCGTTGAGACCGGTGGCCCAGCCATCGATCCAGAGATCGAAGATGCGGTTGCCTTCCTCGATGGTGTAGGTCTCGAAGTTATCGACCACGAGGAAGTCCGCCGTGGTAAAGCTCCAGACGCTGCTGACCCACGGACTGTCGGCATCCGCCTCATTGACCTCATCGACTCTCCAGTAGTAGGTCTTGTTCCATTCCAGATTGCTGACAGCGAGCGTGTTCTCGTCCCGCTGCTGCTGGCCCTTGTACAAGCTGCTGGAGGGATCGGCGGCGGCCACGGCATTGGCATCGTCGCCGAAGTAGATGTCATGCTGGGCGGCCTTTTCCCCGACCGACCAGGTCAGCGTGACGTCCTGCGGGACATTGACATCGCCGTTGGCCGGATAGAGCGCTCGGGCTCGGACCGGCGGCTGCAACGGACCGGCCGGGACGATCGCTTGGGCCGCCCCCGGTCTCTCCCAGTACAATATCTGCTGGGCGTCGGTACGATCCCAGTTCGCGTACTCCACGCGCAGCGAATGGATGCCTCGGTCCAGGTACGTCGGCAGACTGCCATACGTCGTGGGGACCCAGGACACCCACATGTCGATGATCAGCTTGCCATCGATCCACAACCGGGTGCCGCCGGCGCTGGTGATCGCGAAGGTATACGTGTCGGCAACGGCGATGTCGAGGTCCGCCGTCCAGCGGGCCGACCAACCGGTCGTCCCGATCGGCGCGCCGGGGCCATTGCCACCCCAATTGAAGTTGATGTCCGGGTCGATCCGCGTGAAGCCCGGCACTCCACTCATGGTTGTGTTGTTGAAGTACTCGCCTTTGAGGCCGCCGCCGGCACCAACCGTGGTGAAGCTCCACAATTCGCCGGCGTTCTTGCCCGCGCTGAGGACTTCATCGACGGCCCAGTAGTACGCGGTCTTCTCCGTCAGGGTGCCCGGGTTGAAGGTCGGCGCGTTCAGCTTGCCTTGGAAGGCGCTGGCGTCACGGTTCAGGACGGCGTTCTTGTCGGTGCTGAAATAGAGTTCATGCGACAGGGCGTTCTGGCCCGGCAGCCAGCTCAAGGTTGTGCCCGTGGAGAGCCACTTGTCGCCGTCCAACGGGTTGGGCGAATAGGCGATCAGCGGGGCCGCGGAGAACGTCCACACGTCGCCCGTGTACACCTTGCCGGTCACGTCGAAATCATCGACGCGCCAGTAATACTTCTGCCCGGGGACCAGGCCTTTGGCATAGTACAACATTTTCAACAGGGCCGACTGATGATTGCCGACACGGTCGGCCGCCGTCAGCTCCGGTGTCGTGCCGACATAGACGTCCTCGAACACAGCGGTGTCGCCGGGCGTCCACTGCAGCAGCGGCATCACGATGCCGAGAGCGCCATTGGCCGGCTTCGGCGCGGTGGCGACGAACACGTCCGACAGCAACTCGATCTCGGCAATCTGCATGTAGGGCTCGGTGGCTGGAGTGCGAGTCGTTGGGAACAACAACTGATAGTGCTTGTACGATACGGTGTTGGCGAACCGCATGGGTGTCGTGGTCTTCGTACGCCGCGGCCAAGCCGTCGCCCCGGCAAAATCCTTGATAGGGCCGCTGGCGATCAGTGTGTACGGCCCATCGATGCTGTCATTGGAGCCGGACAACTCGTACGTGATGGGGTCGCGGTAGTCCGAATCATTGGCGGTCGTGAAAGTAACCCCTGTCACCACAGTCGGCCCTGCCACGGGCGTGACTCGGATGCCCGTGGGCATGTTCCCACCCTTAAAGTGCAGATACTTCGTCAGGATCTGGTCATCGCAGGCCTGACGCGGCACTTCGTTGGGCGGCCAGTCGCCGTCGTCAGGAACCGCCTTCACGGTATCCAGCGGGCCGGTGATGTCCCGCCCCGCCTGGGCCACGTTACCGCAGAGCAGGATGGCCGCGACCACACCCACTAATAAAGATAATTTCCACATAACGGTCCTCCTTCTTTAAGAAATAGTGATACCTTGCCATGAAGCAAACGGTAACCACCTCTGGCTTGTCGCCGCTATTGGGCTCGTTGCTGCCCCTCCTTCCGGAGCAGACTGGCTCTTCGGGAATAGAATCACAGGTCCGGTCGGGAATTGATTATACCGCGTGCCAAGTGGGAAATTCAAGAAAAAAAAGGGCCTCTGCGTTCAGGGACGCAGAGGCCAACTCGGAAAGAAACTCACATAGCCCCCCCATAAGGTTATGGTGATTTGGCGCTAATCCCGAGTTTTTGCGTTCGTAGGCCAGCTTGAGGTCTTTTTGTCGTTCGCCGCCAGGGGTATTTCTCGGCAACAACCGCCTTGAGGTCCCCCTCTCGGTCGACACGACACCAGCCGTTGCATCCTGCCCTCCCTTTCCAGTCACTTAAAGTCTACGATAGAAATGGCGGGAGGCAAATCGCCCAGGCGGCTTTTTTGCCCTACAGGATGAGACGATGACCGAGGGCTACGGCAATGTCCTTCCCGCGCAGCGAGGAAAGCCGGTCGAGACGCAAGATTTGGCGTCTCCACGAGTTCCGGTGCGGGGCCGTGCGGGCTTATCGATGGCTCCGCCTTTGCCTCAGACTTCTGCGACGGTCGCCTGGCTGCGCAGCTTGTCGAGATAGTCACCGAGGGCCTGCTCGCGCTTGTGCTCTTTGACTTCCTCAGTGACCTGGCGGCGGATTTCCTGGAGCGGCGGCACGGCCGGCGGCTTGCGGTCGTAGACTTTCGCCACGTGGAAGCCGAAGCGTGTACGGAACACGTCGCTGACCTGGCCGACGCTGAGGTTGAAGACGACGTCCTCGAACTCCTCGACCAACTGGCCCGGCACGACGTAGCCGAGGTCGCCACCGCTGTCGGCGCAGTCGGTGTACTTGTCCACCACGGCCTCGAACGGGGTGCCGCGTTGGAGCTCGTCGTGGGCCCGCGTGATGGCCTCGAATGCGGCCGTCTCGTCGGTCTGCCAGTTGACGTACTTGACGATGTGGGCGATGCGAACCTGCTCGCCCGCTTGAAACCGTTCCCGGTTCTGGTCGTAGTATTCGCGAATCTCGCTCTCCGCAGGCTCCGGCACGGCGGCGTAGATGTCGTTGATCTTGTGCTGGACCTTCATCTGGAGCTCGATCAGCTCCCTAATCTTCTCGTCGCTGTCGACGTGGAAGTCCTCATAGAGCTCCTGGGGCTTTTCGTACTGTTCTTTGAGTTTTGTCAAGGCCACCTCGACGTCGGACGCCGGGATCTGCGCGCCGTTCTTCTTCGCTTCCTGGCGCAGCAGGACCCGCTCGATGATGTTTTCCTTCGACCAGTCCAGGAGCCGGGCCTCGCGCATCGCCGGCTCGTCGTCGGCAAAGACCTGCTCGTAACTGGGTCGCAGGCGCTCTACCTCCTGCCGGATGTCCTGATCTTCGATTCTCTCGCCGTTTACGATCATTGCCATTATCTGCTCCTGTCGTCTCTAAATGAGCGTGATGAATCACCCTCGTGCCTTGGCGAACCAGTCGGGGTCGCGGGCCAGCTTCTCGCGTGCCTCCTGCGTCATCATTTCGAACGCCGGATGGCTGCTTTCCCAGGCCCGCTGCGTGAAGGGGGTCCGGCGCATCTTCTCAACCTCGACGGCGGCCTCCTTGAAGTAGCTGCCGTAGATGTGCAGCGAGTCGCTGATATCGACGTACCGTCCCACGCGCACCGGCTCGCCCCGTTTCTGCGCGATGGCCTCGGCCATGGTCCGCTGCAGGTCGGTCAGCGCGTAGACGTTCATGAACCACGCCTTGTAGAGGTCGCGACTGCGCCAGTGCGTGTTCATATTCAGCGTCCAGGTGCCCGCGTCGTCCGCGACGAGCCGGCACCAGATGCGCTGGAGGCAGGGCGGGTCGTCCGTCTGCGGGTCGGCGGTCGGCATCCAGGTCACGGCCTGGGCCCGGCGGGTATGGGGGGTCTTCGACAGGCTGTCGATGATGTACTGAATCTGGTTGACCGCGCGGAACGGCTTTTGGCCGTTGGGGTTGCGCAGGTTCTCGACCGGACGATAGGCGAACAGCCGCTCGTGGTAAGTGTACGTCCACTTGCCGGCGGCCGGGTCGATCCAATGGTCGTGGATGCCGTGGACCACTTCCTGCCGGTACGCCTCGAGCTCCTCGGGTCCGCCGGGGAAATTCTTGTGGATGCGGGGCTCGCGGAAGGGATTCGTCACCACGATCATGACCGTCGCATCCTTGCTCGGCGGGTCCTGGGGCTTGTCGTACTGGGTCTTGACTTCATAGCCCCGGTCCCACACGGCGAGCACGGCCTTTTCCCAGGCTTCGGGCAGACAGTCGGCGGTGATGGAAATTACGGGAATCGTCTCGGCGAGGGTCTCTGTCATCTTCGTGTCGGCTCCACAACGCGAGGCTCCGTGCCCTGCCTCGGCTTCATGAATCTGCTGATGTCCAGTCGTTGCGGCGTGATCTTGTACATCATCGCGTAGCGATCCTGGTACTGGGTGATCTCCTCCTCCATCTGCTTGGCCCGGAAGGCGTACCAACTGTCGGGCCAGCGCTGTTCGATCTGCTCGCAGGCCTTCATCATCAGGCCGTACTGCATAACGGGCAGCCTGCCGATACTTCGTCCGGCCGTCGCATAGGGCAGCAATTGCTGCGCCTGAATGTCATCTTCTTCGCTCATCCGCTTGAAGTACAGCGTGGTCGGGCCCTTGAGGTCGCTCGGATAGACCACACCGGAGGGGCGTCCGGGCGGTTGGGCCGGCGGCTGGGGCGGCTGCGGCTCGGGCTGGGGGGCCGATTGCGGCGCCGGCGGCTCCACCGGCTTGGGCGGCTCGTTGAACTGCTTGTCGCGGTCCGCCATGTCGTAGAATGTCTTGGGCTTCTGAGCCTGCTCGGATTTCGCCTGGGTTTGCTCGGGCGCCGGCGCAGATTTATTGCCGCCCCATCTGCCGAGCACAACGAGCGCAATGACCACGACAAGGAAAACCCCTGCGATTTTCAGCCAGATCGTATTCATGATGTTCGCTCCTTTCTCTGCCGGAACCACCACATCGTCCTCACAGCGTTATCGTGGACTCATCATACCAATCTGCTGTGGGCCTGACGATAGCAAACACGCGGCCGGCTCCCCACCCGTTGCGGCGAGCCAGCGCCGGTACCACCGCGCTCTCGCTGCGCCGTCATCCTAACACGCCCGCCCGCCAGGCAAAAGAGAATTTGCCACACCGGCCGCAAGGTGGTGCCGCCCATCGACCTTTTGCCTGCTCTGTCAGGGTCTGTTGTGCACCCCGGCGCAGCACTCCTGGAACAATTGTTTGACAGGAGGGGGTGGATAATCATAGCATAGGATCAGGCCTCACGGAGGAGTGAGAAAGTAGCGCAAAGACAATCGGACATGTTTACAGGACTCATAGAAGCTGTTTGCGAGGTGAAGTCGGTAGCGCCGGGCGCCGGCTCGGACGGGTCGCTCGTGGTGGATTTGGGCGAGCTGGCCGGCGATTGCCGGACCGGCGACAGCATCGCCGTCAGCGGGGTCTGCCTGACGGTAACCCGGCTCCAGGGTGCCCTGGCGACCTTCGGATTGAGCCCGGAAACGCTGAGTAAATCGACCTTAGGCGCGCTGCGGCCGCCGGCCCGGGTGAACATCGAGCGGGCCATGAAGCCGACGGATCGCTTCGGTGGACACATCGTGCAGGGCCATGCGGACGGAGTCGGTACGATTCGCGCGGTTAAAAGGCTCGGTGAGTTTGCCGATATAGAGTTGGACGCCGAGCCGGAGCTGTTGGAACAGATGGTGCCCAAAGGCTCGGTGGCCGTAGACGGCGTGAGTTTGACGATTGCGGGGATTGGGCCGGGGGGCTTCCGCATCGCGGCAATTCCTGAGACGTTGAACAGAACGACGCTCGGCAACGCATATATAGGTGGGCGAGTGAATATCGAGGTGGATATTCTCGTCAAGATTGTCCGGCGGCAGTTGGAAGCCATCGTGCCAAAACAGCAGCCGCTGACGGTCGAACGATTACGACAGATGGGTTTTTGATGATGAAGGACAACCACAACTCGATCTCGGAGCAGATGGTCATCGGGGTGACCATGGGAGATGCGGCGGGCATCGGGCCCGAGGTGGTTGTCAAGGCACTGGCGGACCCGGAGGTCCGGCGCTCGGCCAAGTTCATCGTCTTCGGGATGAACGAGCAGCTCTGCTATGCGGCGGACCGGGCCGAGATCGAGCCGTACTGGGGCCGCCATCAGCACGAGAAAATCAGCCGGGAGTACCCGTACAAGGTCGTGGTGGCGGATTACGACGAATATAGCGTGCCGCCGTGGCTGAAAGAGCCGAGCCGGGTGGCGGGCGAGGCCTCGATCAAGTTCTGCACCGATGCGATTTCGGCGGCCCGAGACGGCGTCATTGACGCCATCGTCACCGGCCCGATCAGCAAGGAAAGCTGGAAGATGGCCGATGCGCCTTGGCCCGGCCATACGGAGATGCTCGCCCAGAAGCTCAGGTCCCCGCGCAAGGCGATGATGTTCGTGGCCGGACCGCTGAAGGTGGCGCTGGCGACGATTCACATGGGGCTTTTCGATGTCCGCAACAAATTCACTATCGGCTGCGTCTTTGAGCCGATCGATCTGCTCAACGATGCCCTGAAGGAATACTTCGCCATCGATAATCCGCGGATCGGCGTGGCCGCCCTGAACCCTCATGCGAGCGAGAACGGCCAGTTCGGGGACGAGGAGCAGCGGATCATCGCCCCGGCGATTCTGCTGGCGCAGGAGCAGGGAATCAACTGCGTCGGCCCGATCCCATCGGATGCGCTATTCGTGCGTGCCATCCATGGCGAGTTCGACGGTGTGGTCGCCATGTATCACGACCAGGGCATGATCCCGGTCAAGCTGCTCGACTTCGAGCACGCGGTCAATATCACGATCGGTCTTCCTCTCGTCCGGACCTCGCCCGCGCACGGCACGGCCTTCGACATTGCCGGCCGCAACCTGGCGAACCCGTCGAGCATGAAGTCCGCTCTCCTGCTGGCGATCCAGATGGCGAAGATCAAACGGACCGCGCAGGTGGCCGTGACCCCCAACGGCCGGCCGGCCAACGGCACGCCCCGCGAAGATTCCGGTGACCCGGCGCAATGATCCCGACCCTGGGACGTCTCGCTGCCACAGGTGACGGGAATACACCGCGAGGATTGTCATGTCGAGCGGAGCGCAAGCGGAGTCGAGACATCTGGCCGCGGACACGGCGCGTCTCTCATTCGCAGCCGGATTTCTCCACTCCGGCCTTCGGCCTCCGGTCGAAATGACAAGGGGGCGGTCTTCAGCCTTGGTCGAAATGACGAGCAAAAGCGCGGAATTCATTCGAGACCGATGTCACCCCTGCGAAAGCAGGGGTCCATGAACATTCGATGGGTTTCTGGATTCCCGCTTTCGCGGGAATGACAAGTCGTAACCGTAGGCGGTGCTCTGCACACGATTTCCACTATCGTTTTCCGATGCAAACCAAGCGTGAAATCCAGGAGTTGTTGTCTTCCGCGGGCGTCGCGCCGAACCGGCGGCTCGGCCAGCATTTCCTCGTGGACTTGAACCTGATGCGGCTGCTGGCCGATTCGGCGCAGATCGGAAGCCGCGACGCGGTCCTGGAGATCGGCGCCGGGACGGGCTCGCTCACTGAGGCGCTCGCGGAAGAGGCGGGACAGGTGGTCAGTATTGAGCTGGACCGCACGCTGGCAAGCATCGCTCAATCCCGGCTCGGCGGCGCCGAAAACGTTCAGATCATCAACGTCGATGTCCTCTCCGGCAAGGGGACGATTGCCCCGGCCGTCACGGACGCCGTGACACGCGCGCAGGCGAGACTCGGGGGGCGGATTCTCCTCGTATCGAACCTGCCCTATGATGTCGCTTCCTCGGTCATGATTAACCTCGTGAAAGGGCCTGTGACGGCGGATACTATGACCGTGACGGTCCAGAAAGAAGTGGCCCAGCGCATGGCGGCGTCCCCCGGCAGCAAAAGCTACGGGACCCTGAGCATCTTCCTTGGTGCTACCGGTACAGTCGAGATGCTCCGGGTTCTTAAGCCGAGCGTGTTCTGGCCGCCACCCAACGTGGATTCGGCCATGGTTCGCTACGTCCGCGCTGAGCACAAGAGCCGCCGTATCCGGGACATGGACCTTTTCGGCCGGGTAGTCGGCCTTTTCATCGGCCACCGGCGCAAGATGCTGCGGGCCTGTGTCCGGCAGGCCCCCCCGGAATTGGGTGGCCGGGATTTGTGGCTGACCATCTTCGACGAGCACTCCATCGACCCGACCTGCCGGCCGGAGGAACTGACCCCCGAGCAATTTGTGGATTTGGCAAATTCCTGTCATCGATCATTGGTGAATTGATGATTGGGCAGGCGACGCCGGGCTGAGCTGACGTGCCGAATTCGCAGTAGTAACACCGAGGCTCTCCGACCACCGGCTTCCTGCGCATACGGGCGAGGAACCGTGGGAATAGCCCACCCTGCGAGTTTCTAAACTCTGCATAGACAATACCTTACGTAATGGCGGATCGTCTGTCCCGGCGCAGGCGCTGCTGCCAATGGACTGCCGGATGTCGCGGCGGTCGCAGGGCGGGTCCGCATGCGTTTTTTCCTCGATGATTCAGGATATTTGCGGGCTTTAGGTTTGCATTGCTCCGGGCCCGCCGCTATAATACGAAGCGTGGGTGATAGTGTGGTCTTGGTGCAAAAAAGGCAGCTATTACGGAACAGGACGGTGATTTCGGGCATCTTGACTGGGTAGGTGAATTCACATTCTGCTTAAGGAGTCTCAATATGTCCAGGCGACGCGGGTTTACGTTGATTGAGCTATTGGTTGTCATCGCGATCATCGCGCTGTTGATGTCCATCCTGATGCCGGCTCTGCACAAAGTGAGGGAGCAGGGCAAGATGATCAGTTGCCTTTCGAACTGCAAACAGTGGAACCTGACGGCCGCGATGTTCACCGAGGCCAACGACGGCAAGTTCTGGAAATCCGATAACGGCACGCCGGGGTATTGGTTCCCGAGGTACATGGAAGTCAGTGTCAAGGACTGGCGGACCAACAAGACCTGGTTCTGCCCCTCGGCGCAAAAACCGGTTCAGACTGCGGCGGGCCAGATGACGCCGAACCTCAATATCTACAATGCGTGGGGCATCTTCACGGGGACCGACCTCGGCCCGAACGGCATCTGCGGCAGCTTCGGGATCAATGGTTACTGTCTCATCCCGCAGGCGGCTCCCGGTGCGCAGCCGGTCGTAAACTACGAGAGCGGCGTAAAAACCTCCGATGGCTGGAAAACGACCAGCGCGTCGCAGGCCAACAACGTACCGTGGTGGATTGAGGCCCTTCGTTTTGACCTGTGGCCGCTGCCCACGGACAAGCCCGCCGACAACGAGTTCGCGGCCTGGAGCGGCAACCTCATGGGCCGCTGCTGCATCAACCGGCACCAGGGACACCTGAACGCGGCGTTCATGGATTGGTCCGTAAGAAAGATGGGCATCAAAGAGGTCTATACGCTGAAGTGGCACAAGACCTTCAACACCTCAGGCCCGTGGACCAAAGCCGGCGGGGTGGACGACGCCGACTGGCCGCAATGGATTCGGCGCTTCAAGGACTATTGAGAGGGTGGACTCGATACGGGTTGCCTGACCGGGGCGGCCTGTTGCGCACGTACGAACAGGGAAGAAGTTCGGTCCTGATTTTTGGGAGGTGAGTACGGCCATGAAGCGGGATAGGACAATGCCACGGCGGGGCTTCACATTGATCGAACTGCTGGTCGTCATTGCCATCATCGCGATCCTGATGGCGATCCTGATGCCTGCGCTGAATCGAGTCAGGGAACAGGGCAAACGCGTCACTTGCCTGAATAACTGCAAACAGCTCATGGTTGCCTGGACTGTATACGCCGATGACAACGACGACAAGATCGTCAACGGGGACAGTGGAGAGTATGGTTGGGTCAGTGGAGGGACCGGCTCCGGCATGTACGCTCCCGGTCAAGCGTTCAACGCATCACATTATAACGAGGTGCCCTGGGTCCTGAAGGACTATGAGGCGACCCGGACGAAGCTGGAGAAGGAGAACGCAATTCAGAATGGTGCGCTGTATCCGTATACCAAGACCATGAAGCTTTACAAGTGTCCGACGGTGGAGAGAAATGTGGCGGACAGCTACAGGGCCGCCAGTCCTCCAGTGCGCACCTACTCCATAGCGGATTCCATGAACTGCAGGAACTGGCCCAATATGGGCGCAGAGATGCTCAAGAGGCGGCTGCAGATCAGTGAGCCGGCGTACAGGATCGTCTTCCTCGACGATGGCGGCACGGGCCCATCCGCCATGGGCGGCTGGACCGTATACACGGACCAGGAGAAGTGGTGGGATCCGCCGCCCGTGCGTCACGGCGATGGGACGAACTATGGATTCGCTGACGGCCACAGCGACTATCACAAGTGGAAAGATCCTCGAACGATCGAGTTCGGGAAGCGTGTACCACCCTCGTACAACTCGGCGAACCAGCCGGGCAACGAGGACTTCCACTGGGCGGCCGAAGCTGTCTGGGGTCAAAAAGCCGCACGGCGGATGCCTTGAGACCGGGTCGCGCGCGGCATGTATGATAGAGAGCCGGTCGGACCGTTGTTGTTGGCAGTCTGCGGCTCTGTAGGGGTAGAAGTGCCTGGATTCGGAGAGTATGTGCCATGGGCAAGCACAGGGCGTTTACTCTCATTGAGCTTCTCGTCGTCATTGCCATCATCGCGCTGCTGATGTCGATTCTGATGCCCGCTCTGTCGCGCGTCCGGCAGCAGGCCCGGACCGTCGCCTGCCATGCGCGGCTGAGGCAGTGGAACCTCTATTTCACCATGTATACCGAAGACCACGCAGGCTATTTTGAGGCGGGCGTGGACCCTGCGAGTGGCACGCACAGGTATCATTGGATGAACGCACTACGGCCGTACTACAAAAACGATCACGTGATGTGCATGTGCCCTACGACCCAGAAGCCTCTGCTGGACGCGAACGGCAACCGCCTGGGACAATACAACGTGTTTTCCGCGTGGGGCATCTTCAAAGGCGAGGGGTACGCGCCGGAAGGGGATTGGGGTAGCTACGGGATCAACGGCTGGGTCGAGAATCCGCCCCCGGATGTCAAGACGGTGTACGAGGGCTTTGAGACGAAGTACAATTGGAGAATGGCGGGCCTCGCGAATTCGGCTTATGTCCCCTTGTTCATGGACGCCCTGCGGTTCAACGTCTTCCCGTTGCAGACGGACGCTCCGGCGACTTTCGAGGATGCGGCGTGGGAGGGCCCGCTGCACATGCGGCGCATCTGCATCAATCGCCACGATGGGGGCACCAACATGGCGTTCCTGGACTGGTCCGTCCGCAAGGTCGGCCTCAAGGAGCTTTGGACCCTGAAATGGCACAAGGCATACGACACGGCGGGTTTCTGGACCAAGACCGGCGGTGTGGCGCCGACGGATTGGCCGGACTGGCTGCGGCGGTTCAAGGATTATTGAGCCGGGCCTCGCCAGGCCTCGGTTCGGTCCCATCCCGGTCCGGGCGGTTCGTGCAAAGTCAGGAGGAAAACGGGCACGAGGACGACGGCATGGATAGATCACGAGGCTTCCCACCGATGAGCAATCAATTGCACGAGAGCCACACGGGCAACACACCCGCCCATTCCTCGAACATTGTTACCCCTGGACAGAGTCGAAGAGAGGCAGGGTGTGCCGTACCCATCATTCCTCTGGTTGCCCATTGTCATTCCGAGCGCAGTCGAGGAATCTGGCCGCGAATGGACGACACGTCATATCCGGGGCCAGATGTCTCGACTACGCTTCGCTCCGCTCGACATGACAAGGGCCGGAGGCCGGGGTTCACGTTGATCGAGCTGCTGGTGGTCATCGCGATCATCGCGCTGCTGATGTCGATCCTGATGCCCGCCCTGACGCGGGTCCGCAAGCAGGCCCGGGCGGTGGTGTGCCAGTCGAACTTGAAGCAGTGGGGCACCATCTGGGCCATGTACACCGACGAGAACAACGGCTTTTTCCCGAAACGCCGGTCCGCCTCGGGGCGCTGGATCGACGTGCTGTTCGACTACTACTACAAAGACCCGAAGTTCCGCGTCTGCCCGGCGGCGACGAAAATCGCGGCGCCGCAGTATCCGCCCGGAGCGAGCGGCACATTGGAGGTCGGCGGCGACGCCGAGACGTCCTGGGGCCGGGTGGCGGAGACGGGCGGGCCGGCCCGCGGGCACCTGGGGCAGCTACGGGATCAACGGCTGGGTTCATCAGTGCGACGAGCCGGGCGGCGTCCTCTATGGCAAGCCCGGCCAGTTCTTCTGGAAGACCCCCAACGTCAAAGGCGCATCCGAGGTGCCGCTGTTTCTGGATTGCTGGTTCTGGTGCGGCTGGCCGGATCAAACGGACACGCCGCCCCCATTCGACGACCGCCTGGCACGCTATCCCGGCGACGACAATGCCATGAACCGCTTTTGCATCAACCGCCATCAGCAGGCAATCAACGGCGTTTTTCTCGATTACCACGTCGACCGAATCTGGCTCAAGGCCCTCTGGCGGCAACAGTGGTCCAAAGCCCCGCGCTTTAGCAAGCAGGGCCCCTGGACGAAGGCGGGCGGGGTCGCGCCGTCCGACTGGCCCAAGTGGATGCAGGGCTTCAAGGGCGACTGATTCATCATCGATGATGGATAATGGATGATCGATGATTTGTGGAAGGAGCCCCGTGCCGCTTACGGGAGCGCATCGTCCGAATTGTGATTGATTCCTGCACCATGTTTGTCATCCTGAACGCAGCGGAGTGAAGGATCTGGGCCGCGAATGAGAGAGACCTTCGACTCGGTGGCCAGAGCTCTCGGCTTCGCCTCAGGATGACAGAATTCGTACCGTGCGAGAGTCTCTCCCATCCGTATGAGTCGCCCGCACCGACGCGAATCATCAATTATCAATCATCCTTCATCAATTCAAAGCGTCGCGGTCTTGTGGCGGTGGCTGTGGCATTCGATGTTGACGGCAACGGGCAGCGAGGCGATGTGGCAGGGAGCGGTCTCGATCAGCACGGCGAGCGCCGTGGTGTCCCCGCCGAGCCCTTGCGGGCCCAGACCTAAGGCATTCACCTGTTCCAGCAGCTCTTTCTCCATCTGGGTGTAGAACGGGTCGGCGTGGGGCTCGCCCAAGTCACGCAGGAGCGCCTTCTTGCTCAGCAGGCAACTGTATTCGAAATTGCCTCCGATACCCACACCGATAATCAGCGGCGGGCAGGCATCCGCCCCGGCCTCCCGGACCACCTCCACAACCCAGTCCATCACCTGCTGCTTCTGGGCCGTCGGTCGGAACATGCGGAACTGGCTCTGGTTCTCGCAGCCTCCGCCCTTGGCGATCACGGTCAGCTTCAGCCGGTCGCCCGGTACGAGAGACAGATGGACGATGGCCGGCGTGTTCGTGCCGGTGTTGGCGCGCTGGTGGAGCGGATCGGCCACGATGCTCTTACGCAGGTATCCCGTCTCGTAGGCGGCCTGAACGCCCTCATTGATCGCGTCGATGAGCGTCATGCGACCCGGACCGCCCGGCGCCGCCACCGCGACCTCGGCCCCCTGCTCCACGAAGACGACCGTCAGCCCGGTGTCCTGGCACAGGGGAATCGTGTCCTGCGCCGCGAGGCGGGCGTTCTCGACGAGCTGGCGGAGCATTCTCGCGGCGCGCGGATTCGATTCCTTCTCGCAGGCGTGCTCCAGGGCCCGGACGACATCCGGCGGCAATTCGTGACAAGCCGCTACGCAAAGCGTCTCAACCGCTTGCCTGACTTGTTCGAATGTAATCGTTCGCACAATCGTCTCTTTCCTGGAACGGGCTCGCGACGAAGCCGGGTCCTGTTTGACCTACAGGACCGATATCGCTTCACGCTTCGCGCCTTCTCGCCAGTGACGGGTGGCAGCCTCGAAGGGACCCGGGACCCCGGAAGCGACGTATCGCTTCTGGGAGCCCCACCAAAGCGCGAAAGACCGCGTTTGGGAACCCCGCGCCGCTTGGGGATGGCCTGGACTTCGAGACGGTCACCATCGCCCAGGCCTGCGGCCTTGACGATGCCACCCGGATCCTGGCACCGGAAGACGAAAACTCCGGCGCAGGCGTTCACCACCGGCGCTCAATGGCCGGCGGTGTTCAGCTCGAACGTCTTGTAGGTCACATTGCCCACATCGTCCGCCATCTTCAGAGCGATCACGTGCTCGCCCGGCTCGAGCTCCCCGGTCGTGACCGTGAAGCTCTCGTCGGTCGTGTCACAGACGAAATCGTCCGGCAGGCTGCCTTTCCACTCGGCGTTGCTGTCGACCGTGTATTCGAGTTTCTCGATGGCGCTGAGCTCGTCCGTAATCTGGAGCTTCAACGTCGCAATTTTGCCGTTCTTCTCGATGGCGTACTTGCGGATCACCGGGCCGGTGTTGTCCACGACGATCGGCTCGCTGATCCGGCTGCCGGTCAGCTTGGTGTCCGGGGAGTTGCCCCGCTCGTCGCTGGCGACGACGCGCAGCTCGTAGCGGCCGTCCTCGACCGTCTTGCTGTCCCACTCGAAGTTGTCCGCGTCGATGTTGTCCTTGATCTTGATCCAGTTGGTCCGTCCGATTTTGCGGAAGTCGAGCGTGTAGACGAGCTTGTCCTCGTTGGCGTCGCTGGCCTTATAGGTGACCTTGAACATGCCCTCCTTGCCGGGATTCTGGAGCCGGCTGGCGTCCAGCGACTCGACTTTCGGGGCCAGGTTCGGCACGGTGCTGGCCACGGCCACTTCGCGAATCAGCGGCGTCTTCTGCCCGTCGTCGGTCTCCAGGGTGAGCTTGTACTGGCAGAATCGGCCGATCGGGCAGCGGAGCTGGACCGGCTCCGTGATCGGGACCGGGTCGGTCCACTCGGAGAACGTCGGGTCGTTCACGTCCTTGACGTTGCCGCTGCGTGAGGCCACCAGGACCTTGCAGCCGCGGGGAATGTCGGCGTCGATTTGCAGCTTGCCCCAGCGGGCGGGCTGGCCGGCGTCGATCAGGTCGGACTGGTACGTGCCATGGGAGGCATAGTCCGGCGAAAGCAGAACCAGCCGGGCGGGATTGGCCGTCCCGACGTAGACGTCCTGCTCGGAAATCTTCACAGCGGTGATCTGGGCCGCCTTGTCGTCCTCGTAGATGACGGCCTGTCGCTCCGCGTCGGGGTCCACGCTGTAGAGCCGGGCGTCGTTGCCCGAGCCGACGAGAATCTTGCCGTCCTGGCTGGCCAGACACAGGAAAACCGCCGGCTCGCTGAACACCTCCGTGACGTACCCCTGCTTGTCGATCTTGTAGATACTGCTGGCGGTACCCGGCTTGGCGGGGCGGGGAGCGGGCCGCGGGCCGGACGGCGCCTTTTCCTCGGGACCCGAACCGATGTTCGCGATCTTCAGCTTCACGCCGCCCTCGCCGTTGCTGACGGCCTTGCTGCCCGCCTGCTTGGGCTCGGGCCGGCCGGGCGTGGCCTGCTGCGCGGCGAACTTCTCCTCGGCCTCCACCGCCTTGGCGGCCGTGGCGGCGGCATACAGGACGCCCGGTTCCGAGGGTGTCCCCTCGGCCATGAGCAGGGCGCTGATTTCGGGCTCCTCGCTGTCGTAGAGCACCGTCGCCGTCTTGTTGCGCGGATTGATCTTATAGATGAGTCCCCGCGTGTCGCTGCCGGCGTAGACGAAGCCGTCCTTGCCCGCGGCCACGGTCAGGATGTTCTTGTCGGGACTGTCATAGACGAGCTGGGCGACCTTGCCGGACGGGTCGAGCACGTAAATCTTGCCGGCCGGCCCGGTCCCCAGGTACATATTGCCGACGTTATCCGTCTCAATATCGAAGATGTACCGGGCGTCGTTCGGCTCGAAGATCGTCTCCATCTTGCCGGCCTCGTACCGGCACAGCCGGCATTTGTCCCCGCTGATGCCGACCACGAGCCGGCCGGCCACGTCCATGGCCATGGCGAAAATATGCTGGTTCGCGAAGCGCCGGTCCGCCTTGACGACGTTGTCGTCGCCCGCCTTGCTCGCGTTGGGGTCGGCACCGGTCTGGCTCTGCGGTTTGTCCTCCTTGGCCGCAGCCTTCAGAGCGGCGGTCTCCTCGTCCGTGGGATACAGCTTCGACAGTTTGCCGAGGCTGTATTTGTAGACATTGCCGTTCGGGCTGGTCCCGAGGAAGATGGTCCCGCCGCTGACGACAATGCTGTTGACGGACCACACGTCGTCGAAGTCGGTGGCGAGGACTTTGGCGGCCCGCCCCAACTGGATCGTGCCGCGCGAGGTCACGACGACCCCCTCGGTCTTTCCCTGCAGCAGGTCCTTGCCGCTGGCGTGGCGCGTGACCTTACTGGTGACGGCCAGGCCGCTGGAGGTCCACAGAACGACGGGCAGCAGCGCGGCTGCCATGAGTTTTCCACACTTCCGGCAGTATTCGATTCTCATGTCTACTCCCTAAGGCAAAGAGCCTAACCTTCGGCGCTGGAAGGGCTGGGCGGGAACAAGGCCCCGGTGCCTCCAGACTTCACACAACCGAGTCTTACTTCGTTCTCAGGATAGGGGGCGTTTGGTCCGACTCAGCGACCCGGTGCAATGGGGTACCGTCGCTCGTCGACGCAGCTACTTCTTTTCCACCGTTATGGGCACCATCTCTTTGTCGGCAATGATGGTGCCGGTTTCTACAGTTTTTTCGATCCAATGTGAATAGGGCAGGACGGTCACCGCTCGCCTGTCGCTCTGGAGGACCAGTGCCTTGGTGCCCGGCAGGTCGGGCAGCTCGGCCTTCTCCAGCGCGATTCCGCCCGGGGGTAGGACCAGCAGACAGTACAGTTTGGTCCGATTCACATTGAGAAGGGTATTCAGAGCCTCTACCAGGGTCTGATAATTTGTGGCGAGAAACTTGTAGGGCACGGATTTTCGCAGGAAGTTCTCATACTCGTAGACCCCGAGGAACATCAGGTTGTACTTGCCGGGCGGCAGGTTCTCCGGGACTTCGAGATCGACCTGGTACTTTCTCTTTTCTTTGAGGTAGGATTCGATGACAACCTCGGCCCGGACCGTCTCCCCGGGTTTAACCTTGGAGTCGGCGATGTCCACCGACCAGATGTAGGAGGTGATATTCGTGGGCATGACCTGGATATTGAAGTGCAGGTCCTTCACGGCGGCCCCGCCGTAGGGATTGTTCATCAACAGCGCCAGGGCGCCGCTGATTTCCGCGGAGGGCTCACTTAGTTCCATATTGGTCGTGGTATTGCCGAACCGGATCGACTGCCCGTCGTCCAGGTTAATGGCCCCGTCATACTTGATGTTGTGATCGAGGGGGAACGCGCCGACCTGGCAGGCGGCCCCCGTGATGGCGGTGCGGACCAGTGCCGCCGTGAGCATCGGGTTGTAGGCCACCTGACAGTTGTAGGTGCGCGGCTCCAGGGCATTGAATCGCTCGACGTGGATCGTCAGCGGGATCATGTCAGGCTTGGCCCCGATTTGCCCGCTGATCGCACCCGACTCATCAGCGGTGACCGCCCCGAGGATTTCCGAGCAGGTGCCCAGCTTGAAGGAACGCATGACATTGGAAACGACCGTGTAGATTTTTCCGCCGGCCATGGGCAGACTCGTGGGGCCGCAGCCCAGGAAGCTGTGACCGAAGGCATAAATGCGGTCGCCCCGAACCTCGGTGACGGTCCCGAGCACCTCCATGCGGATATCGCCCGACACCAGCGGCATGGTCAGAGTCCCGCCGGGTGTCAGAGACGTTTTGTCATCCTGTTTTTCGACGCGGCCGCTCAGGCCGGGAGCGGCCATGAAGCCCATCGCCTCCAGTTGCCCGGCCAGCCGTTCGCAGGTCTCGGGCGGCAGGCCCGAGACAAGCAGCGGGCACGGCAGCGCCGTCGCCCCGCTCGAATTCCCGGACCCCAGGAGCTTCCTGGCCGTAAGCTGCTCATTGACCTCGGACAGGTTGATCGGCTTCGAGAAATCGAAGGTCAGGGCTCCGGTGCGGGCGGAGTTCCTGGGTGCCCCGGATCCGCAGGCCAACCCGACCTGGAGCATCTCGTCGATGGGGGTCACTCCGTACAGGGGGTCTTTGGAGAAAGGCCAGCCGAAGGCCAGCGCCCCGGCCAAACGGCCGTCGAGGTACACGGGTGAGCCACTGCAGCCGGCCACGATGCCGGTGTGCTGGAACCGCTCGTCCGTGCCCATCACGAGAATGGCATTCCTGCCCGGCTCGATCTCGCGGACCACATTGACGACTTTCAGCTCGAACTTCTCGATCCCGGCCTCACCGTAGTCGGTCAGGCAGTATCCCTGCATGCCGGGCTTTATTTCGTCGATCTTGATATAACGCTGCGGGTCCCAGAGGGCATCGGCAGCTCGTGCTTTGTTGGCGGCATGGAGCACCCCGGTCAGGGCCACCGGAAAAACGGCGGCGGCGATCCAGACACGGAGCATTCCGGCTCGTGAGACTCGTATCTTCGACATTGTTCCGTCCCCAGTACTTCTACTACCTTTCGATGAGTAGGAACATAAAATTATAACCCACGAAGAGTTGCGTTGCAAGCGAAAAGGCTTGTTGCTATGATAATAGTCTATCTTTTCGGTGGCCCGACAATGGCGGGCCGGGGCCCTTGAACATAGAAGACGGAGAACAAGAATGAAATCCGAGCATCGGCACGAATTGAAAACAAATGAGCTGGCCGACTGGATCGCTCACTTTCCCGAGTGGGCCAGCCAGAATCGCAATACGCTGATTGCGGCGGCCGCGATCCTTCTGGTGGCCGTCCTAGTCTATTTCTGGAGATATTATCGTCAGGACATCGTATCGGTTCGCAGGCAGACGCGTCTGACCAACCTGGTGTGGCAGGTGCAGCAGCAGACGAACAATGTCGCGCGCGCCGCGATGCAGAACGACGATCAATCCTATGTCCTGCTCCCGGTCGCCAAAGACCTGGAGGACTTCGCCCAGAGCACGTCGGATAATGATGTGGCGGCTTTGGCGCTGCTCGAACGCGCCGACGCGCTTCGCGCGGAGTTGCATTACCGCCTGGCCGATATCAGTCCGGAGGAGCTGAACAAGCAGATCGGCCAGGCCCGGGAGAGCTGCCAGCAGGCGCTGGACCGGGCGCGGTCGAACCCGACGCTGGCGGCCATGGCGCAATTCGAGCTCGGACTCTGTGAAGAGGATCTGGGCAATTTCGACAAGGCCGGGGCGATTTACCGTGAGGTCGCACAGAAGCCGGAGTATGCGGGGACAACCGCACAGGCGGCGGCGGCCTATCGCCTCCAGATCATGGGTGACTTCAAGACCGACGTGGTTTTCAAGCCGGCGCCACCGCCGCAGGCCTCGAAGCCGCCGATTCCGACGATCCAGATCAAGCCGGGGGATACAAATGCTCCGACGGCGGTGCAGGTGCCCGCCAATCCGAGTATTGGGCCGGTGGCACCGAGTGCCGCTCCGGCACCGAATC
>Ga0315289_10000924_pt1 | contig 45564 bp, 51 predicted proteins | sample YL17G11_40_MG_FD_203452 | JGI IMG/M metagenome (GOLD analysis project Ga0315289, IMG submission 203452) | Sediment microbial communities from Yellowstone Lake, YNP, Wyoming, USA - YL17G11_40 | ecosystem: Environmental > Aquatic > Freshwater > Lake > Sediment | place: USA: Wyoming | collected... | reverse complement strand
CCAGCAAGACGAGCGCTCCCGCCAAGCCGGGTGTGAAATCTCCCAAGGATATTATCATACCTGCGGGCGCGACTGAATTCGCTCCAGGACCAGTTGTCGGGGAATTGCAGCGCGCAGGCATCAAAGCTCGCATCCAAGCTGGCAAGGTCGTGATCCTCGAGGACTGTCATATTTTGAAGCAGGGTGATGTCATAACCAAGGAGATCGTGGACGCGATATCTAAATTTGGGATCCAGCCGATGGAGCTCGGCCTGAAGCTTCACGTTGCATATGAAGCGGGCATGATATTCCCAGCTCAAGTGCTTATGGTCGATGAAAAACAGGTCGTGGCTCAACTTCAAGTGGCCTGCGTTAGCGCGGTCAATTTGGCGGTGACCATCAACTATCCAACAAAAGTTACGATAGGCGTGATGATTTCCAAGGCGAGCGCGTCGGCCCGCAATTTGGCTCTCAATGCTTGGCTGCCGATTGCCGATGTCATGCCTACTTTGTTAGCGAAGGCGAAGGCAGAGATGTTGGGCCTAGCCGGTGCGCTCCTCGCGAAGGATGAGAAGGCGCTCGGCGAAGAATTGAAGAAGATGCTCGCGGCCGCACCTCCAGCGGAGAAGGTTGAAAAGCCTGCCGAAGAGAAAAAACCCGCGGAGGAAAAGCCAAAAGAGGAGAAAAAAGAAGAGGAGATGGTAGGCTTAGGTGCGTTATTCGGTTGAAGGGAGGTATGTGAATGGAATATGTGTATGGAGCGATGGTTCTGCATGCTGCAGGCAAGAAGGTAGATGAAACAGGGCTGATGAACGTTCTGAAGGCCGCTGGCGCGCAGGTCGATGAGGCACGAGCGAAGGCTTTGGTGGCTGCGCTCGAGGGCGTCAACATCGACGAGGCGATAAAAAGTGCGGCAGTGCCCGCAGCGGTAGCAGCCCCGGCAGCAGCTCAGGCGGCGCCAAAGGCCGAGGAAAAGAAGGAAGTTAAAGAAGAGAAGAAAGAGGAAGAGGCGTTATCCGGGCTGAGCGCGTTGTTCGGCTGAGTGTCCTAAATAGGACATCTGGGTCGGAGCCTTTGGACAACGGTAGGCTTCTTTCGAGCGAAAACTTTTAACTCTCGTCCAGATATTTTGGTTGGGCGAGCTGATGAAAGACATCTACGAAGCCGCTATCTTCAAGAAGCAAGGCTTTTACACAAAGCGTTGCATAAGCTGCGATCGCGTCTTTCGAACACTTGACCCAGATCGCAGGACTTGCGGTGACACGCCGTGCGACGAGTACACTTTCATAGGCAGGCCAGCGACGAAAAAGCGCTACACGCTGCCACAGATGGAAAAAGCGTTTTTAAAATTTTTTGAGCGCCACGGACATACTGTGATCAAGCGATATCCAGTGGTCGCTCGTTGGCGTGACGATATTTTTCTAACCATTGCTTCAATTGCGGACTTCCAGCCTTGGGTGACCAGCGGTCTGGTGCCACCTCCGGCGAATCCTCTCGTGGTCAGCCAGCCGAGCATTCGACTGAACGATGTCGACAATGTCGGCCGTTCTGGCAGGCACTTCACACTGTTTTTCATGGGGGGTCACCACGCCTTCAACTCTCGCAAGAAGCACGTCTATTGGAACGATGAAACAGTCGCGCTCTGCCACGAATTTTTGACTCGCGAGCTGGGCATCAAGCCGGAGGAAATCACATACATCCAAGATTTTTGGGAGGGTGGTGGAAATGCCGGCGAGGACTTTGAGGTCAACGTTCGTGGCTTGGAGCTTGCGACACTCGTCTTCATGCGTTACGCGAAGGAAAATGGGAAGTACGCGCCGCTCCCACTGAACATCGTCGACACGGGCTATGGTATGGAGCGCCTCGCGTGGATATCTCAAGGGACGACGTCGGCTTACGAGGCAGTTTTTGGAGATATTATAGCCAAGTTGATGAAGAGTGCGGGCTTAGAGCAGCCCCCAACCAACGTTCTGCAGGAAAACTCAAAGCTAGCCGGTTTGATGGACATAGAGACCGGCCGAGACCTCATGACTTTGAGGAGCAAGGTGGCCGCCAGGGTTGGCCTGAGCATCGATGAACTGGACCGCATGATGGCTCCGCTCGAGGCAGTCTATTCAATAGCTGATCACCTCCGATGTCTTGCGTTCATGTTCGGCGATCGGATAACGCCGAGCAATGTGAAGGAGGGCTACCTCGCGCGGCTCGTGCTGCGCCGCACTTTGAGGTTGATGCGAGAATTAAAACTTGAGAAGCCCATCAACGAACTCATGGCTTTGGAGTTGGAGCATCTCTATGCCCAGTTCCCAGAGTTTCGAGAGCATAAGAATTACATTTTGGAAGTGATCGGGCTTGAGGAGGAGCGGTACCGAGACACACTCTCGAGGGGAAGCCAACTCGTCGAGCGCGTTGCGGCCGGTCTTCGACAGGAACACAAGGCGTTGCTTCCAAAAGATAAACTCATCGAACTCTATGATAGCCACGGCCTGCCACCGGAGATAGTAAAAGAGGTCTCGGCTAAGCTCGGCGTAGGTGTCGAAGTTCCCGATGACTTTTACATTCAAGTCGCGAACATGCATAGCCAAGCGAAGCGCGTGCCAGCCCAAACCGTCGATATTCCAAAGGAAAAACTCAAGCGCGTGCCGAAGACCAAACAATTGTTCTATGAATCACCTTATGCTAGGGAGTTCGAGGCGAAGGTCCTAGCTAGCTTTGACGGTTACGTTGCGCTAGATCGCACGGCTTTCTATCCGGAGGGCGGCGGGCAACCGAGCGATGTTGGCGCCTTGATGAGCAAAGCCGACAAGGCGAATGTGCTCGATGTTCAAAAAGTTGATGGTGTTGTTGTACACAAGATAAAGCCAAACGTTTTCAAGGTTGGACAGAAGGTCCGCGGCGTGTTAAACTGGTCGCGGCGAGAAGCGCTGATGCGCCACCATACAGCTACTCACATCATTCTAGGGGCTGCCCGCAAGGTGCTCGGCGATCACATTTGGCAGGCGGGCGCGCAAAAGGGCGTAGAGTCGACTCGCCTCGATATCTCGCACTTCAAACGCATATCAGAGGAAGAGCTACAAAAGATAGAGATGTTGGCGAACCGTGTGGTGATGGAGAATCGCGTGGTCAAAGCTGTTTTTATGGACCGCAATCTCGCCGAGAAGAAGTATGGCTTCGACCTCTACCAAGGAGGCGTAGTCCCAGGTGAAGAGATAAGGGTGGTCGAAGTGGAAAAGTGGAACACCCAAGCGTGCGCTGGCACCCACTACACTCGTACGGGCGAGGTGGGCCCGATCAAAATTATTCGAACGGAGCGAATCCAAGATGGCGTCGAACGCCTCGAATTTGCGGCTGGTGAGGCGGCGGTAAAGCTTATGCAGAGGCGAGAGGAGCAGCTGGCGAAGGCGGCTGAGATACTTAGGACACAGCCCGAGCAGCTGGCGAAGGCGACCAAAGAGCTCTTCGACCGATGGAAGGTGGCGGAGAAGGAGCTCGTCAAGGCCAGGGCGCAGGTAGCTGGGTCGCGTTTGGCCGAGCTCAAGTCGAAGGCCGTTCAAGTGGGGGCCGTCAGGGTGGTCAGCGAGGTCGTGGAAGATGTTAGCGTGGACGAGCTCATCAAGATGGCCGATGCCCTCATCCGTGATGATAAAACCATGGTGGCGGTCCTCGGAACGCGTAATACAACTGCTACAGTAGTGGCGATGGCTGGTGAGGCGGCTGTCCAGGCGGGTGTGGATTGTGGCAAGATTATCGCGGCCTCGTCCGGCGTGCTCGGTGGCGGGGGCGGTGGTAGGCCAGAGCTTGGACAGGGTGGCGGTCCTGATGTTGGTAAGCTGGAGGAGGCCTTGAAGACGGCGCTGAATATGTGCGAGCAGTCACAACAGTTGCGAACTAGCGATCAATGAAGATGGTGATTTTGTGGTCAACTGGCAGCAGATTGACGCGAAATGGCAACAGGCATGGCGAGAGGCGAAACTTTTCGAGGCGGCGCCCAGCGGGAAACCCAAGTTTTACATCACAGTAGCTTACCCATACGTCTCTGGCCCGATGCACATAGGTCATGGTCGCACTTATACGGTACCGGACGTAATCTCGCGCTACAAACGAATGCAAGGCTATGGTGTCCTTTTCCCAATGGCCTATCACTTCACGGGCACCCCGATAGTCGGAGCAGCGAAGCGCGTTGAGCGTAGGGAGAAGCAGTTTGTTGATGTTTTAACCAAGCGCTATGGCATACGCGAAGATGAACTCAAAAGGCTTGAGGACCCCCATTACTTTGCGAGTTATTGGGCAAAGACAAGCGATCTCAGCTACAGGAAAGGCATGGAGTGGCTGGGTTACTCGATAGACTGGCGCCGCGAGTTCACCACCGTCGACCCACAATACAGCAAGTTCGTCACGTGGCAGTATCACAAGCTGATGGACGCTGGGCTCATCGTCAAAGGAGCGCATCCCGTCAAGTGGTGCCCCCGATGTCGGAATCCCGTGACAGATCACGATTTGCTCGACGGTGAGGGCGTAGACATCGTTGAGTTCACGCTTCTAAAGTACCGCCTCGGCGATTATGTGCTACCGGCCGCGACGCTGAGACCTGAGACGGTTTTTGGAGTAACGAACATGTGGTTGAATCCCAACGTCGAGTATGTGCTCGTGGGTGTAGATGATGAAAAATGGATTGTGAGCAGGGAAGCCGTCGATAAATTACGCGAGCACGGCCACGAGATAGGCGAAGCTCAGAAGTTCCCCACCCGTGAGCTGATCGGTAAAGAGATAGAAGTGCCGCTCACTCACAAACGAGTTTTGATTCTGCCAGCAAATTTTGTGGACCCGGACAATGCGACTGGTGTAGTTGGTTCGGTTCCTGCCCACGCGCCGTATGACTACATAGCGTTGTACGAGCTTCAGCAAAAGCCGGAGCAGTTGAAAAAATGGGGCATCGACCCAGCAGCCATACAGAAACTCGAGTCTGTTTCGCTCATTGGGGTAAAAGGATTCGGCGAGTTCCCTGCAATTGACGTTGTTCAAAGGATGAAGATCAAAGCTCAGAACGATCCAAAGCTCGAGGAAGCGACTTCTGAAGTCTATCAAAATGAATTTGCGAAGGGCGTTATGCGCGACTGGGTGCCGAAGTACAGTGGAATGCCAGTCTCCGAGGCCAAGGCGCAGGTCAGAGACGACATGATGATGAACGGGGAAGCGGCGGTGATGTATGAATTTTCAGCTAAACCGGTCACCTGCAGATGTGGGGCGAAGTGTTGTGTAAAGCTCGTCAAAGATCAGTGGTTCTTGAATTACGCGGACGACGCATGGAAGGAGAAGGCGCGCGCTTGTCTGTCGCAGATGCATCTAGTGCCGCCTGAGACGAGGGCACAATTCGAGTACGTCATCGACTGGCTCCATGAGTGGCCATGTACCAGGCAGCGCAGTATGGGAACGCCCGCGCCTTGGGACCAAAGCTGGATTATAGAGTCTTTGAGTGACTCGACGATCTACATGGCATACTACACAATTTCTCACATACTAAAAACAATTGAGCCAGACAAACTCGCAGACGAAGTCTTCGATTACGCGTTTTTGGGCAAGGGGGATGTGGTAGCCGTAGCCAAAGTCACGGGCATAGATGAGCAAACGCTACAGAGGATGCGGCGCGAATTCGAGTACTGGTACCCGCTCAACTACCGCACGTCCGCGAACGAGTTGATCCCCAACCACTTGACGTTTTTCGTGTTCCATCATGCGATGATATTTCCGCAGAAACTCTGGCCGAAGGGAATAGTTTCGTTTGGCATCGCCGTGCTCGAGGGGCAAAAGATGTCTTCTTCCAAGGGCAACATCGTGGCGATAAACGAGGCAGTTCGAAAATACGGCGCAGATGCTGTCAGGCTATATTTGATGTCGACGGTCGAGCCTTGGCAGGATTTTGACTGGCGCGCCAACGAGGCCGACGCGATGCTTCGCCATCTGGAACGCTTCTACGCGCAGGCCCAGGAAATCATCGCCACGCCGATGCCGGAACGTCCAAGCCTGACTTTGCCGGATAGATGGATGTTGAGCAAGTTGCAGGAGCATGTTCGAGTTGCTACTGAAGCCCTCGATAGGTTTGAAACGCGCAAGGCCCTCCAGCACTCGTTTTTCCTCCTCATGCAGGACTTGAAGTGGTACCTCAAGCGCGTCGAGCGGGATGAGGCGTGCGCGCATGTGCTCAAGCGCGTGCTCGATGTTTGGGTCCGTCTGCTCGCACCATTCACGCCGCACGTTTGCGAGGAGCTCTGGCGTCAGATGGGTAAAAAAGACTTCGTGTCCATCACAGAATGGCCGAAGGTCGAGGAGAACCTGAGGAATAAGAAAGTCGAGCTGGCGGAGAACTATCTCGCATCTGTCATCGAAGATATAGGAAAAATATTGCGTGTCGTAAAGAAAGAAAAGCCGACGAAAATTTGTCTATATGTGGCGCAGGACTGGAAGTGGTCGGCATACAAGATGGCACTAGATGCGGCGCGCGCGGGGAAGGTTGAGGTCAAGATGCTACTTCACGATGTGGAGAAAAAGCTTGGCTTGAGGTTACACACGGCGGATCTGGCGAAGTTCTTGCAGGAGGCCATCCAAGAGTTCAGGGCGATGTCGGAGGAGCAGCTTGCGGAGCTCGCAGAGGTAGAACTCGATGAGTCTCAGGTGCTTTTTGATGCGACAGGTTTCCTCGCCAAACAATTTGGTGCAGAGGTGAAGATATTCAAGGCGGACGACGCGGCACGCTACGACCCGCAGGATCGGGCCAGGCTCGCGGTGCCACTCAGGCCAGCGATTTTCGTCGAGTAAAGGGGTTAACTAATGCCATATATACTTCAAATAACAAAAAATAATATAGGATTAATATGGTAAAGGCAATCGTGGAGCTTGACGAAAGGACCAATAGGATCGTGAATATAGTGAAAGCAAAGCACGGTCTGAAGGATAAATCTGAAGCGATTGGCAGAATAGCGCTGGAGTATGAGGAGATGCTGCTTGAACCTGCACTGAGGCCAGAATTCATCGAAAAGATGGGGGAGCGACAAAAGGAGAAAATCGTTAAAGTCACGGACTTCAAGAAGCGATATGGGTTGTAATGTACGCGCTTGCGGTTAGGGGAAGCGTCGACGAAATCTTCTCTAAGCTGGCTAAGAAGAATCCAAAATAGATGATGATAATAGAAAAGAAGTTGAGCAGATTCTAGCAAACCCCTATCATTTCAAGCCACTTAGGGCCCCGATGCAGAATCTTAGACGCGTACATGTGGGCAAGAGTTTTGTTCTGGTATACTCGATCGATGAAGAAAGGAAACTCGTGACCATAGAGGACTATGCGCATCACGATGAAGTATATCAACTTAGCAGGTGAACCCCTTGCTTAAAATCAACAGTAAGCTTAGAAAAGCTGTCCACGACCTGCGCTACCTACTCGACCAAGGCTACCCGCGCGAGTCGGCCGTGAACTTTGTGGCGAACCACTACCGCCTTCCGCTCGGCGAACGCCATCTTCTTGCGCGCTGCGTTTTTTCGCGGAGAGAGATCGCTGTTCATAAATCGAAGGTGATCAGTAGCAAAAAAGTCAATGGGAAACACCTCGGCGTCGATGGATATAACACGCTCATAACGTTGGAAAGCATTTTGACGTGCAAACAAGTCGTGAGGTGCGATGACGGCCACATCCGCGATCTACGGGCCATATTTGGCAAGTACAAGCTGTCACAAGCTACTGACCGTGCTTTGGCGGAGCTCTTGGATATACTTAGGAGGGCTAGACCGAGAGATGTTGCTGTGCTTTTCGACAAACAGGTGAGTCGAAGTGGTGAGTTGGCAGGAGCTACAAGACGCGGACTCAAAAAATTCGGTTTAAAGGGCAACTCTCGGGCGACAAGTGGCGTGGATTTCAAACTTCGTGCCTTCGATGTCGTGGCGAGCAGCGACCGGGCGGTAATCGGGCGGGGTAGGATGGTTTGGGATATTCCGGCCGAGCTCGTGGAGCGAAAGAGAGCAAATATCTTGGACTTGAACCTGGTCTAAATGCCACTTTTGTAGTGCCAATACTATTATGAAAAAAGCTTATATGCTTAGCACTACATATTAAGATGTATGGCATTCATCCGTGCGAAATACATCGGCGGCGAATACTACTTCTACTTAGTTGAGAGTAGGCGCGAGGGGAAGCTGGTCTACCAAGATATCGTGAAATACTTGGGCAAGCGGGAGGACGCGGAGAGACACGCTAGGGAAAAAGGGTTGAAAATGCCGGAGATAAAAAAGGCCATGGAGAAGGGTGAGCAGGAACTAGACGGGCTAATCGCAGAAAAAAAGGCGTCCCTCGACTCGCTGCGCCCATTCCCGCGTGTTCTGGAGGAAAGGCTGAGGGAAGAGCTGGTCATCCTCTGGACGTATCACTCAACCGCGATAGAGGGCAGCACTCTTTCTTTGAAGGAAACCGCCACTTTGTTGGCAGAAGGTATCGTGGTGGGAAACAAACCCCTCACGGATTACCTCGCGGCTCGCGGCCACGGGGACGCCGTAAACCTTGTATTTAGATGGATAGATGAGGGGAGGGAGCGGCTAATGGAACACGATCTGCTCGAGCTTCATGGGGAGACGATGGAAAATGTCGTCGATATTCACGTGGGAGTTTACCGGCCGGTGCAGGTCTATCTCCGCGGCTCCTCTTACATCCCGCCGCCGCCAGATCAAGTCCCTCAGCTAATGCACAGTTTCCTCCGAGAACTCTACCTCAACCCAAAAAACCATGACCCCATAAAACTGGCCGCCCTCACCCACCTCGACTTCGAGTCAATCCACCCGTTCGTGGACGGGAACGGGAGGGTGGGGCGCCTGATTGCCAACTGGGTTCTCATGAAAAACGGCTATCCGCCCATCGTGATCACCAAGCGTGAGCGGGTGCGCTACTTTAGAATGCTGGAAGAGGCGCAGACCAAGCTCGCCACTTACCGGGTCGTGAAGTTCTTCAAAAGAAAGGTCGACGACGCGCTGAACTTCTACCTCAAAAGGCTGAAGCCGAGTGTAGTGCCTAAACCATTGTAAAATTTTTAAAGTAAATTAGCACTACAAAGCCCCGAACTACATCATCCAAAGAAGCCCGGTATAAAAGGAAAAATTAAAAGAAGCGAAATCTGCCTGCAAGTTTTTTTTCGTATTTACCTCAAAATTTGCCCGAGTTTTTTGAAATCTTCCTGCAGTTTTTGCTTCGCTTCGGCTCCATAAAGGGCAGCGGCGGGATGATACGTGATGAAGAGCTTGAACTTCACGCCGGCGTAGGTGCAGTCGAGCAGCGTGCCGTGCTCCCTGCCCATGACCACATTCTTGCCGAGCAACGCCCGTGCGGCTGTCCGGCCAAGGGTGATAACGAGCTTGGGTTCCACGGCAGAAATTTGCCCCTCAAGGAATGGACGGCACGCCTCGATCTCATCTGGGAGGGGGGCCCTGTTGTTTGGTGGGCGACATTTGAGAACGTTGCCAATGTATACATCTTCTCTCTTCAATCCAGCCTCACGTAAAAGCGCGTTGAGGTTTTTACCAGCAGCCCCCACGAAGGGAACGCCTTGTTTGTCCTCAAAAAATCCAGCTGCTTCACCCACCAACATCACTTTGGCAGTTGCTGGTCCAACGCCGAATACTACGTTTGTTCGAGTTTTGTGCAACCCGCATCGTTGGCATGTCTCGACTTCTGATCTAAGCTTCCGCAGAGTTTTCTCGGCATCGCTTTTCATCTTACACATACCTCACAGGATCCGATATCTAATGTTGCCTCATATTTACTTAAAGAGGCGATAGGTAAAATCGGCCGCTAAAAATACAAAGTTAGACATTACGTGGGGGGCAGGATAAGGGGAGGTGAGGTTTTAGCGCTCCGAACGCGTATGGGTAGCGGGGCCGCAAGTTTGTGTGCGAAGAGCTCCGTGATGTCAGCGTCCAGTTCGATCAGCTTCCTGACCACGGGGTTTTCCTCGTTGAGGCGGTACATCTTCGACTTCCCCACCGTTCGCGTCTGCCTCACGATGTCGGCCCCCCCTAGGACCTTCCAGATTCCGTGCAGGGTTGACCAGCCGACCCCTGCGTTTTTTGCAATCTCGGTCTTGGAGTAGTCGAACGGTCGGTTCTCGAGCAGGAAATCCACCACCCTGACGAAGGCGGTGTTCCCCATGACCACAACGAAAGATGACGGTTCCATTTGCCCCACCCGATACATTTTACGTTGTTCATATTTATAAACGTTAAGCTTTTAATAATGAATATTCATAATATTGAATACATGTCCACCGATGAATATCTCAAGGCTTGGATCCTGAACAAGCTGAAGCGGCACAGGTGCATAGGCAGCAAGCATACAGCAGCGAAAAATGTTAGGAAGGGTGCCCCGCCCACGTACTACGAAAAAATAGACGATTTGCTCGAGCAGCTTATCAAAAGTGACCGCTTTGTTTGGGCAGGCGGGAAAACGCGCGAAAGACACGTCTCCTTATACCCACACCTCTTGGGTGAAATAGACTCGTTTATCAGGCGGCACTACGTTGAAGCCGTTTTTTGAAAGTTCATTCTTCTCCCAAGATCTTCCGTGGCAATCCCCGCCCTACCGTGAGCACTCGACCAGCGGCTTTAGCTTTTCGTGAACAAGCTTGAGCACTACGATGTCTTCCTTACAGTGCTCGACAATTAGCTTTCGCGCTTCGTAGTCACCGCGCTCGACGAGTTTGAACAGAGCCAAGATATCGGTGCCACGGAACTCCTTGAACCCCTTGCCCCCGCTGATGCCGAGGAACCGCGCGACCGACTCGAGGCTGTAGCTGGAAAGTAGCAGGTTGGCTCGGGACCACTGGCAGAGATCGAGCATCGGGATCTTAGTTAGCTTGATCAAATTTACGTTGTGGGCGAGGGCGCGGGTGATGAGGAAGGGGATGTCGAAGCCGGAGCCGTACCAAGTCACGAGCATCTCGCAGTCCTCCAGTTTGCGTTTGAACCACTCCAGCGCCCTTTTTTCCTCATCGAATGACCCGGCGAACATCACCTCGGGCTCGTCGCCCGTCAGAAGTCCTATCGCCACTACCATGCCCTCGTTGGCATTCTTCGCGTTGGTCTCGATGTCCAAGTAAGCCACAACCATTTTACTCACCCATCACGAAAATCGCCAGCCTTCGCCTCCGAGGTCCATCTTGTTCCACGACCAAAAAACTTTGCCACGTGCCACGAACTATCTGGCCGTCGACTATCGGCAGCACCACCGATGAGCCGACGAGCGCGGATTTCAGGTGGGCGTGGGCGTTGTCGTCTATACGGTCGTGTCGATACCCGCCTTGCGCTGGGACGAGATCATCGAGTTTGTTCAGAATGTCTTGTTTCAGCCCCTCTTCATCCTCGTTGAGCATAAGCGCAGCCGTCGCGTGGGGGAGCTGAACGACGAGCAGGCCGTTTTTTATGCCAGATTGCTTCGCCGCCTCAAGCACTTGATCGGTGAAGTCTATTATCTCTCGCCTCTCGCGGCTCGAGAATCTGAGCTCCTTGAACCAGGTTTTTATGGGAATCCCATTTTGAATAAGTTGGCGACGCATAAAAAGAAAAGGGCTTAACCCTTCCAAGCGTAGTTTGGTTGAGAACATGAAAGTCTGGATAGTGATGCCTGCTCACAACGAGGAGCGCACGATAGGTGGCGTGCTGGACTCCCTCAAGCGTGAGGGGTGGCGCCAAATCATAGTTGTCGATGATGGCTCTACAGATCGGACGGCGAACATCGCCCGCGCGAAAGGGGCGGTGGTAGTTGCTCATAAGCGCAATATGGGATTGGGGGCGGCACTTCGAACCGGGTTGGCGACGGCCAGGAAAAGGGGGGCCGATTGTGCAGTCACCTTCGATGCAGATGGGCAGCACGATCCGAAATCGGTGCGAAGGCTGGTCAGCGCTCTGAAAGGCGAGGATCTCGTGATAGGCGTGAGGATGCACGTGGGCATACCACTTCACAAAAGGTTTGGCAACTTCGTACTGGATTGGATAACTTTTCTTTTTAGCAATGTTTTTATCGACTCGCAGTCGGGCTCGAGGGCCTTCAATCGCAGGGCATTGGAGAAGATAAAAATTATGAGCAACCGCTATGATGTTTCATCCGAGATAATTATCCAGGCGAAGAGGCGTGGGCTGAAAATAGGGCGGACGCGAGCAAAGTGTTTCTACACAAAATATGCGAAGACAAGAGGGACGACTATAGTGAGCGGTATCAGGATATTCGCCGGCTTGATCAAACTATCGGCGCTAGGTGCTTGGAAATAGTCGAGGAAAATTATAAGGTCATAAAAGCGGAATTGGATGAAGGTGTGAGTTTGAAGGCGATGATATTGGCCGGGGGCTTCGGGACACGAATGGGGCCGCTCGCCGATATGCCGAAGGCCATGATAGTTGTAGAGGGGAAGACGCTCCTGGACCACCTGATAGGAAAACTTGGGGATGAGCCGATCATCACGACCAACAGAAAATTTGAGAAATACTTCGAGGGCTACAAAAACGTGCTCATCGAGGAGGCCATGTCGGACGAGGAGAAGCCAGGCGCAGTATCGGCGATAAACAACGCCATCAAAACCCTAAAGATAAACGACGACCTTTTCGTGCTCTGCTCCGACAACTACTTTTCCGCAGATTTCAAGGAATTTTCGGCGGCGTACACAGGTGAGCCGCTCATGGGCGTCTACTACGTCGGCGACAAGCCCGAGTTGAAGCCGCAGGAGCTCGGCACGCTGAGCTTCGATGGGAGCGATCGCCACCCCCCGCCCAAAAGGAGCTTTTTGATAACGAAGTTTCAGGAAAAATCGTCGGAACCGCTGAGCAAATACGTGGGCGTCGGAGCATATATCTTCCCCAAGAAGATTTTTCCGATCCTCGACAAGTACTGCAAGGATAAGAGGAGGGACGACATCGGGAAATTCATCGAGCATATCTTGGAGTCTGGCGTGAAAATCAAGGGTTATGCGTTTTCTGGCGAATGGTACGACATCTCGCACAAAAGTTTCTTTCAAGTTTTCAGCGCGGCCAAGATGATGAGAAGCGATGAGCGGTACGTCGTCTGCGACCTCCCGCTCGGTCATCTTGTCCTCTCCACGACTATTTTACACCCCGGCAAGGAGACGCGGGGGCACTCGCATCCGGTGAGCGAGATATACCTCTTCCTGGAGGGCGAGGGCAGGATAGAGGTTGGCGGGGTCGAGAGGAGCGTAGGCAGCAAGGATGTTGTGCCGATCAAGCCGGAGGAGTTTCACAGGGTGCGAAATACTTCGAACAAAGATCTGATTTTCATTAGCATCTTCGAGAAGTATGCCGATCGGGGCTGATGCTTTGAAGGGTAAGCTAATGCGCATCTTGATGCCTCTGACCCCTTCCACCCCTTCTTGGTGGCGGGGAGGGGCGGAGCAAACAGGGAGCGCTGTTGAGGGCAGACCCTCGACTAGGCTGTTTTTGAATTCTCAAACTTTATCGGTAAAATTATAACAAAAATAACCGATATACTTATAAGGATTGAAAAAATAGTCAAACCCATGGACGAAAGGAAAATAATGGAAATTCTCACGGATTGGAATTTCTGGGGCGATTTTAAAGAAGATCTAAAAGTAAGGAGTTCATACCTCTCGAAGCTGGAGGGAATATTCGGTCGGGGGGCGGTGGCGGTCCTGCTCGGGGTGAGGAGGGCGGGAAAATCTTCCGTGGCGTACCTCTTCATCCAGGGGTTGATAGGGCGAGGACTCGAACCGAAGAACTCCCTCATAGTCAATTTTGAGGACCCCAGATTCCCACCAGAGATGAGTGCAAGCGATTTGATGCAGATATACGAGCTTTACATCAAAAAACTTGATCCCTCCGACCATGTTGTTCTGCTGGACGAAGTACAAAATGTTGCGGGCTGGGAGAGGTTCGTGAGATACCTGCTCGAATCCAAAAAAGTGAGGGCGCTCGTCACGGGTTCCTCCTCCAAGTTGCTGGGGATGGAGATCTCCACCGGACTGGGGGGCAGGCATATGGACATGGAGGTTTTCCCGCTCAGTTTCTCAGAATTCCTGGGATTTAGGGGTGCGCTACCCGAAACAGAAATAGACCTCGTGAAGCAGAGGCTGAAAGTACTCAGGCTGCTGGAGGAGTACATGAGGTGGGGTGGGTTTCCTGAGGTCGTCCTCTCCGAAAGCGAGGCGAGGAAAAGGGCGCTGTTGGCCAGCTATTTCAGTGACATAGTGGTGAAAGATGTAGCCAAAAGGTTTGGGGTGAGGGAGATGGAAAAACTCGAAAACCTCGCGGGCCTCTCCATTTCCAACATCTCTACCACGCACTCCTTAAACAGGCTGAAGGAAGCCATAGGAGTGAGCCTCGACACCGTGGAGAGGTTCTCGGAGTACCTCGAGCTGGCGAGGATGTTTCTCTCCACGAGAAAATTCGATTACTCGAAGGGGAGACAGCTGAGATCCGTGAGGAAGGTGTACGCCATAGACCCGGGTTTTTTCCACGTGAAGGGGTTCCGGGTGTCTGAGAATTATGGAAGGCTCGCCGAAAACATCGTTGCGATCGAGCTGTTCAGGCGGGCTTCCTTCAACCCCCCTGCCGAAATCTATTACTGGCGGGATTACCAGCAACGGGAGGTTGATTTTGTGATCAAGAAAGGCTTGAAGGTAACGGGATTAATCCAAGTTTGCTGGGATGTGGGTGACCCGGAAACGAAGAAGCGGGAGGTCAGGGGGCTGGTGAAGGCGATGGAGGAGTTCAAGCTGCGCGAGGGGCTCATCCTGACCGAAGATTTCGAGGGGGAGGAAGAAGTAGACGGGAGGCGGATCGTTTACAGGCCGCTCTGGAAGTGGCTGCTCGGAGGGTGAACTCATGTGCGTCTCCCGCTTTCGACCTGTCCACAGTCCGAAAATTATTTATAATCGGACAATTCATAGACCTATTCGATGGAAAAGATCCTAAGAGTGATATTGGCGGAATGGCTGGAAAGCTGGGTCCCAGAGCTCAAACCACGAGACTTTGACTGTAGCTTGGTTGAAGGCAAGGTGAGAAAGATTTATGCTTTCCCAGGATGCAGAAGAGCCGGAAAAACCTATACCATGTTTCAGGTGATGGACTGGCTTAACCGGGAGCGCGGGATCGAAAAAAACCGCATCCTTTACTTGAATTTTGAAGACGAGAGGATCCCGAGGGAAACAAAAACCTTAACTTCACTCATGCCCGTGATCCTGGAAACTGCGGGGGAGGGAGAGCTTTTCCTTTTCCTTGATGAAATCCAAGAAATTCCCAATTGGGATAGGTGGTTGAGGAGGGTCTATGACTCTTACAAGGACACCCACCTTTTCGCTTCCGGTTCTTCTTCAAAACTTGCAACGAGGGAAATCCCGGCAGCGCTGAGGGGGAGGGCGCTGAGCTTTGAAGTTTTTCCCCTGAGCTTCAGGGAATTCCTCAACTTCAAAGGCATCGCTTACGAGAAAAACCTCGAGTACACGGAAAGGCTCGTGGGGAAGTTGAGAGGACACTTGAGGGAATATCTCTCGCACGGAGGCTTCCCAGAGGTCGTCCTAGAAGAAGACCCGAGGAGGAAGAAGATGATCGTTCAGGAGTATTTTAGGACCATCGTGGGCAGGGACATAGCCGAGAGGTACAGGATCAAGAATTTTCAGCTCCTCCTGAACTTTCTGAAATACCTCCTGAACTCATCCTATTTCTCGGTTTACAAGGCCTACAACAGCTTGAGGTCGGCGGGGCAGAAAGTGGGGAAAGGTACGCTCTTCAGTTACTTGGCGAACGCGGAATCTGTCTATTTCGTCTACACGGTCCCGATATTCTCGCATAAAGTCAAGGACCAGATGGCCTATCCCAGGAAGGTTTATTTTGTGGACAATTCCTTCATCAACTTTGTGGGATTCAGATTTTCAGAAAATTTTGGAAGGTTGTCGGAGAACGCGGTCTACATGGAGCTGAGGAGGCAACAGTCGATGAACCCGGATTTAGAGATCTACTACTGGAAGTCGAGGGATGGAAAGGAGGTCGACTTCGTGGTGAAGGAGGGTCCGGGGGTTAAACAGCTGGTTCAAGTTTGCTGGGATGTGGGTGACCCGGAAACGAAGAAGCGGGAGGTCAGGGGGCTCTTGAAGGCGATGGAGGAGTTCAAGCTGCGTGAGGGGCTCGTCCTGACCGAAGATTTCGAGGGGGAAGAGAAGGTCGACGGGAGGCGGATCGTTTACAGGCCGCTCTGGAAGTGGCTACTTGGAGGGTAAGCGGGTGAAGGTCACATGGGACATAACTTCGCGCAGAAAACGACGTGAGGGTACGAGGATGACCGTCACAAGCAGCTTCAGGATATTCCGGGCGCTGATCAAGCAGAGGGTGAGCTGATGAGAAAGTGGAGCGATTGCAAGTTCTGTGGGATGGCAAGCAGACATTATCAAGAGAACCAGCGTAGGATGCTCTCGCTTCTGGAAAAGGACAGCAACGCGAGAGTATTGGACATCGGGTGCGCTTCCGGTGAGTTCACGCTTAAAGTGGGGGGGGTAATCGGGACGAAGAGGTTGTACGGCATGGACATCGATGAATATATGGTAGAGCAAGCGAGGGAAAAGGGAATTGAGGCAATCAAACACGATGTAAATACAAAGTTCCCATACGAAGACAACTCTTTTGATGGCGTGGTTTCGAATCAGGTTTTGGAGCACCTTTACAACACCGACGGCTTTTTCTTAGAGGTTCGAAGGATTTTGAAGCCTTTGGGGTACGCGGTTATCTCGACGGCGAACCTGGCTTCATTCCACAACCTAGCATTCATGGGCTTGGGTATGATGCCACCTGGCTTACACGTCAGCAGAGTTCAAGTCGGCAATCCATTGCGTGGGATGGAAACTCATGGGCATGTCAAACTCTTCACGGCTTCGGCTTTGAAAGATTTAGCTGGGTACCATGGATTCAAAGTGGAGAAGTTAGTAGGATGTGGGATTTATCCATTTCCCGAGAGGATCTCGAATTTCCTATCTAGGTTATTCACTAAGTACTCCACTTACCTCACGATCAAGATTAGAAAAGGGGGCGCCTGATGCGTATCCTGATGGCCTCGGATCTCTTCCACCCCTTCCTGCTGGGCGGTGGGGAAAAGCGGGTGAAGTTTGATATGCTTATTCGCGACTAAATACCGTTAGGAGAAAAATTGAACCAAGGAAGGATGAAATGAAATTCTGCTTTGTAAGCGAGGTTTTCCCTTATCGAAAAGACGGGAAACTTATCATCCCGGGCGGAGGGGAAGCGCATGCTTTCTTCCTATCTAGGGAGCTGGTGAAAAGGGGCCATGAGGTGAAAATGATCACGGGCAGATGGAAAGGCACACCTAAACGAGAAATTATTGATGGGATTGAGTTCATGAGGTACGGCTCATACTCACCTTGGTTTAAGGATTCTTTGGTGGTTTCTTTCAAGAACATGGCGGTCAATACGATTTCCTGTTTCAGGACGCTTGATGAAGCTATACGGACAGACAGACCTGACTTCATCATCGCTCCCGTGTCCTTCGCTTTGCCTAGAGCATTCTTGCTCGCGAAGGCATATAAGATTCCGCTGATTGCAGAAGTGCATGATGTGTATAAGATTCCATTGTACTTGAAGCACTACGGGAAGGATTATGGACTGCTCATATATCCTGGTCTTTTGTACATATGGCTTTACAACAACTTGCCAAAATACGCCGATTTGGTCGAAACGGCTTCTACGCAACATGTTGGAGATCTTTTAGCAAAAGAGTTTCGAGTACCGAGAGAGAAAATATGCGTAACTGGAAATGGGTTGGAGATTGAGAAATATAGGTATTCTGCCGACAAACAACAGCTCATTGTTGTTTTGGGAAGGCTGGTATCTTATAAAAGGGTGGACAAAGCAATCGAGATTTTCAAACAAGTGAGGGAAAGAATTCCGAACGCAAAGCTTGCCATTATTGGAGACGGCCCTGATCGAGAAAGATTGATGCAGTTGGCTGAAGGCGAGAAAATTGAATTCATGGGATTCATACCAGAAGAGAAGAAACTCATGATGTTGCAGCGGGCAAAAATCCTGCTTACGTGCTCCGAATTCGAGGGATTTGGAATCGTACCGATTGAGGCATTTGCATGTGGAGGCTTTCCGATCGTGTCAGATATCCCAACTCATCGTGAGGTCGTTGGAAAGCATGGGTTCGTTTTTAGAAGTACTTCAGAGGCAGTTCAGCGGATACTCGATCTACTTTCCGACGAGAAGACGAGGGAAAAGTTAGCCAGAGAAGGTAGGAAATTTGTGGAAGTTACATATACATGGCAGAAAGTATGTGACAGGTTTATTCAAATGATTGATGGATTTCATGGGAGAATATCGCACCAGCGCCACAAAACACAAAAGCGGACGTGATGCGTGGGAGAGAATTCAGCTAAAGTGGCCAGGAGATGAACTCGCAAGAAAGTTTAATAACACTTTAATATGGAACTAGAATAGACCAATCGTAATCAGAGGGATATTATGAGAGTATTGGTAACTGGCGGGAGCGGCTTCATAGGTAGCCATCTAATTCCCAAACTCATCGAGCTCGGCCATGAGGTGTATTCACTAGAGCGGTATGTCACCGGGCGCTATGTTTTGGGGGCCCGTACGGCGACTGTATTTGGCGACTTGCGGGATAGCTTCACCATCCGCAAGCTGGTTAGAGAGGTTCAACCGGACGTTGCGATTCATCTGGCATCCATAAGTCCCGTGGCGTACTCATATGATCATCCTCAAGAGGTCTTCGAGGTCAACGCGCTTGGCACGATAAATCTAGCTGAGGCGTGCCTGCGCGAAGTTCCTCACTTCAAGCATTTCCTCTTCGCCGGAACCTCGGAGGAATATGGTAATCAAACGGAGTTCCCAATAAAGGAGGATGCAGAATTAAGGCCGAATAGCCCTTATGCTGTCAGCAAGGTAGCAACCGATAAGTACCTGCATTACATGCGGGATGCTTACGATTTCCCTATGACGGTCTTGAGGCCGTTCAACACCTACGGCCGCAAGGACAACGTGCACTTCGTCGTCGAGCGAACCATAACCCAGATGTTGCAGGGCAAGACCGTCAAGCTCGGCGACCCCACGCCGGTGCGAGACCTCCTGTATATAGATGACCACGTGGATGCATACCTGACATGTTTGGGCAACGAAAAGGTGAGAGGGGAAGTTTTCAACTTCTGCACCGGGCGCAGCGTTTCGATAAAAGAACTGGTCGAATCGATAGCTAAGCTTGTTGGCTTCGATGGAGAGATCATTTGGGGCACCATACCCGCGAGACCGTTGGACATCAAGAAATTGATTGGCAGTTATGAGAAAGCCAAACGCGTGCTCGGCTGGGAACCAAAGTATACGCTTGAAGAGGGATTAAAAAGGACGATCGATTTTTGGAGAAGCGAGCTCAGCGTTTAATCAGCATGAGATTTTTGGTTCTTCTATAGCACGTTTCACTATCTCATCAAATTTTTCGTAAAACACCGAAATATCGAATTTCTTTGCTCTCTTAACGCAGTCCTGCTTCATTTTTTCCGCCTTTTCCGGCGTGAGGTCCCTAATAGCGCGTATCAGATTTTTAACCGTTGGCTCTATCAGAAAACCTGTTTTTCCATCCACCACTGTCTCTTTCAATCCACCTTCGTTTGCGACGATGCAAGGTTTCCCCGCGACCATCGATTCTACCGGAATCAGACCAAAGTCCTCGTCTATCGGAATATAAATGGTCGCTAGACATCTTGCATAAAGATCCAAAAGCTCCTTCTCACCTATGCTACCAATAAGTTGCACGTTCTTGCAGTTTTTTGCCAACTTCTTCAATCTTTTCTTTTCTGGTCCTTCGCCCACAATCAAAAGTTTTTTGTCCGGCATGCGCTTAAACGCCTCGATGATTAGGGAGGTCCTTTTCACCAGCTCAAGCCTTTGAACAACCAAGAATAAGTCCTCGTAGCCCTTGCATCCGAACTTGGCAGTGTCCACAGGTGGATAAATTATTTCCGAGTTCCTATTGTAGTACCTCTTAATCATGCGAGCTACATTTTTAGAATACGTAGCTATCTTTTCAACGTGGTCTCTAACAACCCTCTGTTCCTTTGGGACCCTCCAAGATCTCCACAAAGACACGACAAATTTTTTAAATGCTCCCCAGTGCTTCGTGGCGTAGTATTTATAGAGATTATTCCAAATGGTGTCGATGTGGGGAAGTACGACGGGGTAAAGGTCGAGAAATCAGATAGACCGCGCGTGATCTACGTCGGGCGTCTAATCGGATATAAACATGTTGACGATTTACTTGTTGCTTTTTCAAGGCTAGGCTTGGATGCGGAGCTATTTATTGTAGGAGAAGGTCCGGAAAGGAAAAACCTCGAGGATTTAGCAAAAAAACAGAAAGTCAATCACAATGTTGCTTTTACCAGCTTCGTCGATGAGCGGAAGAAAATAGAGATCCTCAAGTCTTCTCATGTTCTAGTCTTGCCATCAACTACAGAGGGATTTGGAATAGCAGTAATCGAAGCAATGACAGCGCGAGTGCCAGTTATCGTGGCGAACATACCTGCCCTTCGTGAATTAGTAACGGATGGAAAAAAATGGGTTGTTGTTTAAACCGCGCGACATCGGTGAGTTAAAAACTAAGCTTGAGTTTCTCCTAGGAGATGGAAACCTACAGTTCAAGTTCTCTATAAACGGATACGATCTGGTGGGAAAGAAATTTACTTGGGATAGGGTTGCCGAAAGGGTCGAGGGAGTTCACAAAAATCAGTTTTAGTATTTTTCAGTATTTTCAGTAATTCTAACTTTCTCTAATTTGTCCATCTGTTTATAAGTAGCGAATTAAATTCTTTTGAAGAAATACTTTTTTCTTTTTGTATCTTCCCCCTCTTCTTTAACATTTTTTTGAGACCTTTTATCGCATCAATTTTTGCTTTCATGATTAATTTGCCCTTTCCTCTAATAATCCATAATACTATTGATGCCAGTTGCGCTAACATTATGAAAAGGGAGTATTTGATTAAAGATTGTGTTGGAAAATTTTTGACAATACACCATACAGAATTTCTATGTCCGTGATAAACTTTGAAATCTTCACTTGAGGATGCACCCCAGTGATGCCACACTATTGATTTCTCGGCCAGACCACTTCTGTAATTTTTTAAGAATGCCCGAATAGCCAAATCAGTTTCTTCGTTGTAGCAAAAAAAGTCCTCGTCAAAAAATCCAACATTCTCGAATACCTCTCTTGAATACGCGGCTGAAGCGCCACCGCCAAGAACCGTCTTCTCACCCGGTTTTCTTGAATAAATAAGACCATTTATCGATAGAACCGCGCCAACGCTGTTTAGCCTCCCGTTCATAAAATAAATTGTTGAACTTACTATGTCGTATCCTTGTTGAGCCTTCTCAATCAATCTTTTTAACCAGTCATCTCTTACGATTACGTCGTTGTTTAAAGTCACCACATATTTCGTTTTTGTGTCTTCGAGGGCCTTGACGATCCCGATGTTATTTCCCTTTGCAAAGCCGTAATTCTTGTCATTGACTATTATCTTTAATACTCCGTCTTTAATTTCCGGTGCGTATACCTCTTCCACAAATTTTACCGATCCATCGGTTGAGCCATTGTCGACCAAAATAACCTCATAATTCGGATAAGTTTGTTTGAAGACCGAATCTAGACAATTTTTGAGAAGACGTTTACCATTCCAGTTAACAATTATTATGAAAACATTTGGATATTTCATTTTTAGCACCAATGTTATTCTTTGATATATCTTTTTAATAAACTTGTACTTTGACAAATTTTAAAGTTTGGTTCCAAAAGCCTTCAAAAGCGGGAGGGAAACCTATAGGGGATGGTAGGATGAACCTAAGATGTCCAATCTGCAAGTCGGATTCTTGGAAAGTTTCAAACTTGATGACGCCCCCGCCTTATTTGGCAGATGCGCTATCGGTGGATAACGTGAGCCCAGCGGACTTCTACGGGCACGGGACGATGGTGTGCCAAGTGATAAGCACGCTCGCCCCGGAGGCGCACGTGATGAGCGTAAAGGTTCTCGATGAGTACGGAAACGGGAGGCTGAGCTCGGTGATAAGGGGGCTAGAGATAGCGGTCATGAACGGGGCCCACGTGATTAACATGAGCCTCGGGACGCCAGCAGGGGTTTGGGACTCCCTGAGCGAGGCGGCAAGGCTCGCCAGCGAGGTCTACGGCGTAAAGATATTCGCGGCGTCGGGCAATTGCGGAGAGCAGGGGGTGCTTTCGCCCGCGTTGAGTGCTCAGGTGGTGAGCGTTGGGGCTGTAGATGCGGACATGGAGGTCGAGCCGTACTCGTCTCGAGGAAAGGTGGAGACATCAGGGTTCGGGGACATCAACGCAATGTGGCTCGGAAGCATGAGAAACGTGAGCGGGACTTCATGCGCATCGCCCCAGGTGGCGGCCCTGTATGCGTGCTGGCTCTCCGGACATCCCACGGACATGGGGAGGATAGACCAGTTCGCCGTGATGAGGAGCGCATCTTTAGATCGGCTTCCAGAGGGGCGCGACAGGTACACGGGCTGGGGGCTGTTCTCGGGCCAGGCTCTAGCCGAAACCGAGCCGACATACATACCGTCGCTCTGGGAGAGGCTGGCCCTTCCGTTCATCTTATTAGCGGCAGTCGTATATGCAATTGCAGGGATAGCGATATGGAGATATATGGTACGACAAAGAACTTGCGGATTTCAGCGGGGACAATCATACTAATTGTTGCGCTTCTGGCATCTTTCATCGTCGCCACCGTGTCCCCGCCTTCCGTCAGGGTGGTCGAGGCGAGAAGATGGTGAAACTCGATTTGGGTTGCGGCAAGCGGAAGCACGATGGCTGTATAGGAATTGACTGGTCGCCTGAGAACTCTGATGCGGACATCATAGCGGATTTGAACAATGGGATACCATTCATCGACAATAGCGTGGACGAAATCTATGCATCGCACTTCTTGGAGCACGCGGGAAACGTGGATAAAATTTTAAGAGAAATCCACAGGGTCTGCAAATTGGGTGCAAAAGTCCACATTAAAGTCCCGAATGCTGGAGCTCCGTATGAAGCTTTCAGTAATCCTCACCACCTCCATTTTTTCATCCACAGGAGCTTCGATTTCTATTGCACGGGCGAGATGGATTTCCCGAGGCTTTTCAGGATGCTGAGGCGTCCGAGTATTGTTAATTCACTGCCTATAATCCGCGAGCTTCCGCCTTTTCATATACTTCATTTTGAATTGGAGGTTGTGAAATGATTTCAATAGTAGTTGTTTATAACAATGAGCGACTTTTGGATAAATTCTTATTGAAGAGTTTGAAAAACCAGACAATAGATTACGAGTTAATTCCAGTAGATAACACCAAGAATCGATTTAAATCAGCTGCTCAGGCTTCAAATTATGGTGCTAGGAAAGCAAAAGGAAAATATATAATGTTTGTTCATCAAGATGTAGAGTTAGGTTCTAATTCATGGCTAGAACAGACTGAAAAGAAATTAGATGAAATACCCGACCTCGGAATAGCAGGTGCTGCTGGTATGAGCGAAAGAGGGAGAAACAATATGGAGAGAGGAAGAGGGTACGTAATTCACGGTGATGGAGTATGGCGGTGGAGCAATCCTGTTAAAAAACCAGAAAAAGTTCAAACGCTTGATGAACTTCTTTTAATAGTGCCTCGTTCGGTATTTAGTAAAATGCAATTTGATGAAGAAACATTTGATGGTTGGCATTGTTACGGGGCAGACTATTGTCTATCTGTCAAACAAATGGGATTATCAGCTTATGTGCTTCCAGTTCTCGTTTATCATAGAACCTTAGGACTATGGAATGTAGAAAATGTATTTGAATATCAAAAAAGATTATACATTAAGCACCAAAAAGCTATTTACACAACCACTGGTGAACTCTCTCCGCTAAAACTCAAATTAAGGTCGCTTATTGGAAAATTATTTAACCCGTTTTGTAAAAAACTCTTTTATTTGAGTTGGAATTATCTAACAAGACAAACTGAGAGATTGAAAGGCCAAAGTCCTCATAGAACATCAAAGTTAGCAGAGGAGAGCAAATGAGGAATTTGCAAATTTCGGTAGAGGGAACCGTTCTAATCTTGGCACTTCTGATGTCTTTCGTATTTGTTGCTATATCTCCACCTTTCGTCTAGCAGAAGCAACGTATCGTTTTGGTTTTATTGGGATAACAAATGCAGAATGCCTTAAAGAGATGTACGTTAAAGAATTTGGAGGTAAAGCAAAAAGTTATTTTCCAGTCCCAGATAAGAAATTCAAGTCAAGGAAAAGCATTTCTAGCAAAAGAATTAGACGAGTTTTCTTTTATTTAAGGCCCTATGACTCAAGAAATGGATTTACATTAGGCATGGCTGGATTAAAAGAGATTAAAAAAAGGCATCCAAAGATAGAAATTATAGCAGCAGGGGCAGATGTAAAATTTAATGATCATGGATTAAAAATAAAACAGCTGGGGAAAGTTCCATTCGATCAATTACCAGAACTGTATGCAAGTTGTGATGTTGGTATTTATTTACTATTTTCAAAACATACTGGCGTAATACCATTCGAACTCATGGCTAGCGGATGTGCGGTATTAACTAATAGACGTTATTACAAAAGTTGCCTTAAGGACATGAAAAACTGTATAATGTTTGACCCAACGCCCTCATCCATGGCAGATGCTTTTGATATTTTATGTAATGAAAAAATTCGCAGGAAAATAATAATCGAAGGACTAAAGTTTATCAATAAGATGTCTACTCTAGAGGAAGAGATGAATAAGATATACAGGTTTATGACGAGCTAAGCGGAGGTATGTAGTCACCAGTCTTTAGCAATTGTGGCTATCCCCAGAACCCTCTTTTGTCTCCAAATTCCCTCAAATTTGGGTTTACGGCAAAAAAAACTTGATATGGGTTAATTCATAGCTTCATCAGCATTATTTGAAGATGATGCCCATCCCACCCATTTCTTGGTCTTGATCTTTTATGATCTCTAATGTTTTGTATCTATCACAAACCTCTAGCCAAAAGTTGTTAACTTCGCAGCCAGTTTCGGGAGGATGTAAAACTATATCGTGAAAAGCCATGATACCATCGTGTTTAACGAGCTTGCTATACATTTGGAAATCCTTCTTGACACCCTCATACGAGTGGTCTCCATCTACGAAGAGGAAGTCTATTTTCCTATCGCACAATATATCCTTAACCGCTTTAATTGTGAAAGGATCATGAGAATCAGCTTGAATGAGATGTATCTTTTGCCTTTGTGATGCAAATGATTTATAGAATGGAATTTTATATCTGGGGTACCCATTTGGTAGGTCTATGCTGATTATTATTGCATTGGGGTTTGCGATCTTCGAAAGTAAAAACAAGGTTCCACCATTGGCAGCCCCAATTTCGCATACAACATTTGGCCGAATTTTAAGCAAAAGTTTTAACAGTTGAATAATTTCTTCCTTAACTTGTAGAGGTCTGATTGTCAATAATGGGAAAATCCGGAAAGAGAAAGCGAGATCCACATAATCCTCTAATGTTCTACAATTGGTTTCTAATCTTTTCAACAAATTAGGGGCTATAAAGATGGTAAAGTATCCCAGAACTTGGTACCCAGCCAGTAATAATTTTCTGATGGAGGGATCAACCTGTTTGAGTTTTTGAGACAGCATAAAAATAGCTGAATAGGAACTAGATATCAAACTAAGGATCGCCACCACCACTCGTTATTTTTTGTACCAATTTATTGTTTCTCTAAGAGCTTCTTCAAAGTTATGTTTCGGCATCCATCCTAATGCTTTTATTTTTTCGCAATTCAACGAATATCTCAAATCATGTCCAGGCCTATTTTCCACAAATTTTATCAAGCTCTTCGGTTTGCCAAGCTCCTTTAGGATGAAGTTCGCGATCTCCAAGTTCGTCTTTTCATTTCCCGCACCGACGTTATAAACCTCTCCACCTTTTCCCTTCCTTAGGACGAGATCGATGGCTTCGCAGTTGTCGATCACGTAAAGCCAATCCCTCACGTTTTTGCCGTCGCCATAAATCGGGAGGGGCTTCCCAGATATCGCGTTGATGATTAATTTGGGCATCAATTTCTCGGGATGCTGATAAAGGCCAAAATTGTTCGTGCTTCGAGTGATGAGCACCGGTAAACTATAGGTAACGAAATAGGAGTGGACCAGCATGTCTGCGGCTGCCTTGCTCGCAGCATATGGGCTTGAAGGTCTTAAAACATCGTCCTCTCTAAAAGAACCCTTAGCAACGCTACCATAGACTTCGTCGGTTGAAATTTGAACGAACTTCTCATGGTCGAACCTCCTCGCTGCCTCCAGTAGCACTTGGGTGCCAAGAACGTTTGTTGTCAAAAATGGCTCTGGCTCTGCAATCGATCTATCAACGTGGCTCTCCGCCGCAAAATTTATAATCGCGTCGACCTCCTTCGCTACCCTTTCGACGAGCTTCCTGTTACAGATATCCCCCTTGATGAACTTGATTTTTCTCATCGCGGTCTTGAGGTTGTCAAGATTCCCAGCGTAAGTTAACCTATCTAATACTGCGATTTGATCTCTAGGGTGCATTTGAAGCATATAATGGACAAAATTACTGCCAATGAAACCTGCTCCGCCGGTTACTAAAATCCTCATTTGGATCCCCCCGACACAACTTCCTCAATGCTTACAGGTGCCCCTTCTCCCTCAAATAGTCCTCGAGAGCTTTTTTCCAGCCCCTCATTTTTAGACCATAATCCGGGAGCTTTTCGCTTTCTAGCGCAGAAAATTTCGGTCTTTTTGCTTTTGAGTTCATTTCTTTCATTGTTATTGGTTCCATATCTACATCGAGCCTTAGAATATCAAAAATTGCTTTTGCAAATTCATGCCAAGAGCAATGATCTTTATTGGTTACGTGATAAACTCCGTGCGGGAAGTTGCCTTTAATAATTTTTTTGATCGCTTCAGCCGCATCTTTCGTGTAAGTTGGGCTCATTACTATTTCGTTTACAACTTTAATCTTCTCTTTGTGCTTGGCTTTTTGTATCATAGTCTCGACGAAATTGCTTCCTTTCCCTCGTGCTCCTTTAACGCCGTAGAGGCTTGCCGTCCTCATTATGTAACTTCTTGAGGAGTAGGTTTTGGTGAAAATTTCCCCAGCATATTTGCTCAGACCATAGACATTAATTGGGTTTGGAATATCACTCTCTAAATAGGGCGCCCCCTTGGTGCCGTCAAAAACGTAATCTGTACTTATGTAAACTATCGTAGTGTTTGTTTTCTCGCACGCTTGGGCAACATTTTTTGCCCCGATTGCATTCACGCCAAACGCCTCATCAGCAAAATCCTCGGCATCATCGACCTTGACATAAGCTGCGCAGTTTATCACCACATCTGGGTTGTTGTTTTTCAAAGCCCGGATGCAGCTTGAAAAATCTTTAACCTCTACATCATCGTGGCCAAGGGGAATGGCTTCTTCCCCAAAAGTGTTGACAAGGTCGCTCCCGAGTTGCCCAGTAGCCCCAATAATGGCAATTTTCATAAAGTCGGCTCCACGTATACTCCACTTTCTTTAAATTCAACGGACATCCAATTTTCACCATTCGTATGGTTTTCTGGTTCTAGGATCAATAATTTTTTCAGTGTTGGGCGGTAATCTCTCTTCATCTGGATTTTGATAATCATATAGCTGAGTGGTTGCGTAAAGAGTCAGGGAAGGTTCATTACCCATGTTTTTGGTACCATGCCAATATTTACCATCAATCCTCAATACTTGTAATTTATCTCCTTTCAACACAATTTCATCTAGTTGACTAGTCTTTTCATCAAATGCGCACACCTTTACAATCCCTTTTATGACAATGATATAATCAATTTGTCCCCTCGAATGGCGGTGCCACGCTCTCACTACCCCGGGATAACTTACAGAAAGACTCAATTGAACTATTTTGTCCCCCTCTGTTAGATCAGTCCAATCTTCTCTCAATATTTCACAAAAAAACCCTCTTTCGTCAACATTTTTCTTCAAATCAAGAACTTTTACGCCTTTCAGCAAACTCTTACCCCATTTAGATGTTTTGCCTGTGGTATTTATTGTTGCAAATATTAATAATTATGGTGTCTCGAAATTTAGGGGGGTCGTAAATTGCATCATGCAGTCATGAAAGTGACCAAATGTAGAATATGCGGTAATGAAAATTTGCACGATGTTTTATCTTTAGGTATAATGCCACTGGCTAATAATTTCTTGAAAAAGGAACAGCTAAGTTCTCCAGAGTTTGTTGCCCCTCTGGGCGCTATTTTTTGTGCCAACTGCGGGTTAATGCAATTAAGCCATGTTGTTTCTCCGAATATTATGTTTGGAGATTATGTCTACATTCCTTCAACGTCAAAAACATTGATAAATCATTTCGCCGAGCTTGCGAATAAAACTGTGGAAAAATTTAATCTTCCCGAGGATTCATTAGTTGTAGATATCGGAAGTAATGACGGAACTTTGCTTAAATTCTTCAAAACACACAAAGTTAAAGTTCTCGGGATCGAACCTGCCACCAACATCGCAAAATTAGCTGAAGCAAGTGGGATAGAGACTATTAATGATTTTTTCGGTCAACGAACTGCGCTAAAAGTCGTGGATGACAAGGGAAAAGCGAAAGTGATCACGGGCACTAATGTATTTGCACATGTTAATGATTTGGATGACTTTTTAAAAGGGATAGATATCCTGTTGGAAGATAATGGCATTTTTATCATCGAAGTTCCGTACTTGCCAGATTTACTTGAGAAGATAGAATTTGATACCATATACCATGAACATCTATCTTATTTCAGCATTAAACCGCTCGCTACACTTTTTAAAAAATTTAAGATGGAAATTTTCGACGTGGAGCGAATTGGTATTCACGGTGGGTCCATACGGGTTTTTGTAAAAAAAGCATCTGCTCCCGGCCCCGTATCTGAATCGGTCACAAATTTGCTTGCATTAGAACAAGAGCACAAATTAGATTCTATTGAAACTTATCTAACATTTGCGACCGAAGTAGCATCCATAAAAGAAAGATTAATAGAACTATTAAAAAGACTAAAAAGCGAAGGAAAAAGAATCGTTGGATACGGAGCGGCGGCCAAAGGAAACATACTTCTCAATTACTGCAAGATAGGCACAGATATCCTTGATTATATCGTAGATAACATACCCTACAAACAGGGGCGTTACACACCCGGCATGCATATTCCTGTCGTCCCTGAGGAGAGAATCACGCAAGATAGGCCAGATTATGCGCTAATTTTGGCTTGGAACTTTGCAAAGGAGATTATGGCAAAGCAGCAGAAGTACAGAGAGCTTGGCGGGCAATTTATTTTACCTATCCCCAATCCACAGATTATATAGAACTTTCTCGGTTTAATGCCCGTTGAGGCTTGAAATTTAGCTCTTGCCAACCCTACAACACCATGCGCGACCTGTCGCCAACGATGAATGTCCTCCCCTTCGGCCTGCCAGGTTTGCCCGAGGTTATCTCCGACTCGGACCCTATTATGCTGTCTGTGATTTTCTCGTTCACATCTACCAGAGAGTCATCCATTATTATGGAGTTCTCTATTTCGCCGCGCTTCACCTTGACGCCGTTCCCGATGCTGGTGTACGGCCCAATGTATACACCGGCCTCGATGAGCGCTTTTTTTCCTATTGCGGCCGGCCCCCTGATCGTCGCCCCCCGTTTGATGTGCGCTCCCTCGTCCACGAACACCCTACCCTGGATGGATTCATCGCCCTCCACCTCGCCGATGATCTCCGGCTTCAAGCCGTCAAGGACCAACCTATTCGCATCTAGGATGTCCTCGTGGGTCCCCGTATCCTTCCACCATCCCTCAACAAATTGATGGTGCACGGGTGGACTTTTCTCCAGCAAGAGCTGAATCGCCTCTGTTATTTCAAGCTCCCCCCTCCCGGATGGCTTCAGTTGCCTTATCGCGTCGAAGATAACCGGCCTGAAGAAGTAGATCCCCGTCAAGGCGTAGTTGCTCGGGGGTTGCTTTGGCTTCTCGATGAACTGGACGAGCTTCCCGCTCGAGTCGAACTTTGCAACACCGAAGCTCTCAGGATTTTTAACCTTGCAAAGGAGCACCATTGCGTTAAAATCAGCCACCTCAAAGGACCCAACGATCTTCGCTATACCCCCCTTGAGCAGGTTATCCCCGAGATAAACGACGAAGGGCTCCCCGCCGACGAACTCCTCGCACAACCCAACCGCATGGGCTATGCCTCGTGGTTGATCTTGATGCACGTAGGTGATTTTTACACCAAACTTGCTGCCGTCTCCGTAGTACTCTTTCACCTTTTCTGGGTAGACATCGCCCACCACGACCGCGATATCGGTGATGCCGGATTCCCGTAGGTCCTCCAAAGCGTACTGGGAGATCGGCTTGTTGGCGATGGGAATCAGCTGCTTCGGGCCCGTGTGCGTCAGTGGCCTCAACCGCGTTCCGTGCCCCCCGTGGAGGATGATGCCCTTCATCGAATCACCCAAATATCTCTCGTTCGTTGATTAAAAAGATGGGGCCCTCTCCTTCATCAACCTCAGGCCCTCCGAAACATCAAGGGACTTGATTTTTAGCTTCCTCCGAATTTTATCCACTCGTAGGGAGGAGTCGCGTGGTCTCCTCGCCACCCAAGCCTTCAATTCTGCCATCTTTATCGGCTTGACGAGTTCGCTATTTAATCCAAATGTTCTAGCAATTTCTAGCGCGAACTTGAACCTGCTGATCCGCTCTCCGCCCGCGGTGTGGTACAAACCGGTCAGGCCCTTCTCAACCGCCTCCAGCAAAAGCTCCGCAAGGTTATCCGCGAGCGTCGGGGAGTTGTAGTGGTCATCCACAATCGTTATTTGCTTCTCTTGTCTCAACGAATTCAACACCCAAGTTGCAAAATTTTTCTTCCAAGGGTGCCACCCATAAAGAACACTTGTCCTAATAATTAAGTGGTCACCAATCTTCGTGACGTGCCTTTCCCCTTCGAGTTTGATGAGGCCGTAATGGTTTATCGGCTTGGGCTCATCCTCTTCATCATACAGCCCCTTTTCGCCGTCGAATACATAATCGGTCGAAACGTAGACGGGTTTAACGCCCATCTCAGCGCATGCATTCGCAATGTTTTTCGTTCCATCCACGTTCACCTTCCATGCGTGCTTCTTGTTCATCTCGCACTTGTCAACATCCGTTTCCGCCGCCGCGTGGATCACAACATCTGGTTTGAATTTGCTCATAACGCGCAAAGCCTCGTTTTTATCGGTGATGTCCATTTTAATCGAATTTGGAAGGAGCGGCTTGGTGCCGTAGGTCGAGATGATCTCGTAGCCCCCCGCGGCTGTAACAAGTTTGCTTCCGAGCAACCCGCTGCTGCCCGTGATCAGGAGCTTCATCTAATCACCTGACGAACCTTCGCGCAACTTTTACCAGCCACCCGGGCATCGGCACAATCCGCGCTATGAGCATCAAATCATCCTTCGTTATCGCCTTTGTCGCGAGAATCCAGACCCCATAGAACAGCAGGCTCGGTATCATGACAACGAACGCCTTCGGCCAGGGCGGTAGCACCAAAACGGACTTGAGGCCGAAGATGAGGAGTAATGTGAGCACGCCTCCAGCCAGCGTTTTGAGCAGCGATGAAGCCGGCACGGTAAATTTGACTAGCTTACGCGCGTAATAAAACAGCAGGACGAGGCCAAGCAGGTACGAGAAAAGAGTCGCAACCGCCGCCCCCTCGATGCCGTACGGCGGGATCAACAGCAAGTTCCCAAAAAAGTTCAGGCATGCCATGGCTCCAACTGCCTTCGTGTTGATGATCGGTTTGCCTATGCCCGCCATGGCGCTTGTCAAAATCGCAAAAGGCGTGTAGACGATCGCAGCGCCGCCAAGGATCTGGAGAGCGGTCGCCCCTGCCAAGTAGCCCTCGCCGAACAGCAGGCGGATGATTATGTCGGGGAAGGCGATGAGCACGATCGCAGCCGGGAGGATAAGCACAAACGAAAATTTAACTAAAAAATGCAGCGCCCCACCGAGGAACTCCCGCTCGCGCCTCGCCCAGAGCTCCGAGACCATCGGGAAGAAAACCGTGGTCAAGGCCCCTACGAATGTCCATAGGATGTATGCTGTTGGCTGTGCAACTTGGTAAAAACCAACTTCGGGGAGGGTACGAAACGCCGCAATCATAAGGGTATCCATATATCCGATGACCAGGCCTCCGATTCCGCCGATGAAGATGGGCAGGGCGAATGCGAAGAGCTTTTTGACGAGGGGTTTGGTGACCGACGCTTTTCCTTTTAAAGCCTGCGGATGCCGCTTTCCAAAAAACGCTAGAGCAAAAACGATCATCACCACCGTCGAAACTAAGTAAGCGGACGCAACGCCCCCGATACCCTGGCCGAGAACACCGACGAACAGAACGGCCGAAAGAAGGACAAACGTGATCCAGAAGAACTCCATCCCTGCATAAGCCGGCATGTCCTGAAATCCTTGAAAGGCGCTGCGTATAATAATATAAAAAGCCATCACGAAGAACCAAGCACACAGTATCCTTATCGGCAATACCGCTGCTTTCGTCCTGAAGAATTCAAGGGCTATTTGATTCGAGAAGATGAAAAGTAAGGTAGCGACCGAAAACGCAAAGATCGCCTGAAAAATCGCGACGAATGTCATCGAGGACTTGACGGCGCCGAAATCCTTGCGCACGGAGAACTCGGGGATATACTTCACCAGGGCCGAGTTGAGCCCCAGGTCACGGAAGAGGGCGAAGAACGAAACGAGGGCGAAGACCGCGTAGAATAGACCGTATTCATCGACGGTAAGGCTGCGGGCCAAGAGCATACGAAGCAGAAAACCGACGATCCCCGCCAGAACTAATGCGGTGAAGACGATGGCGCTGCCCTTGACTAGGCGCCTTGCATAACTCTTAGGATCAGGAGTTTCCTCTGTCAAGTTTTCACCTGTAACCCAACCGGATTACAAACGTGGTATCTCCACCAGGCAATAAAATATAGCGGGCCCAGTGGGATTTGACCCCACGATCCACGGCTTTTCTCAAGGCCGCCTAAAGCAGTTTTCTGATGGCCTCGCTTACGCTCAATACCTTGATTATGCCCTCCTCTTTGATCAGGTCGAAGTGTCGGTCGTTGGTTATCAGGGCGGCACCTGTCTGAAGGCAAGTCGCTGCGTGAAGTGCATCGGCTTTATCGGGCGTTCGGACATAAGTCTTGCATATCCTCACGTAGTTCTCGGGAACCCTCACCAGCTCCATCTTGCTCAAGAGGCACGATACGAGAATAGCCGCCTTTTTGGATTTAAACAGCTCGGCGTAGCGGTGCATCTCCTCCGCCAGCAGGATGTTTCCGACCAACCTGATGCCGGGATTCTTGATGATTTTAAACATGAGTCGGAGGGCGCTCGTTTGTCTCTCGGGATCCTTGATGGCGGCGATGAACACGTTTGTATCAAGCAAAAAGGTCTGGGTAGAGGGCCTTGATTTTCGCATTGATTTCCTTCCTGACGGTTTTGACTATGGCGTCGACGTCTTTTCCAGCCATCTCCTCCTTGAGCCCTTTGACCAACGATTTTATGTCGAGCTTTTGGAGCAGCAATTGATCTTTTCCTTGGATGCTCAGAAGAAGTTGATCTGTTTTATTTATACCCAGTTCCCTGCGAACGCTCTTCGGGATCACCACTCGGCCCGACTTATCGATTTTCACTATTTCTGCCATAATTCCACTATATATTTTTATGGTAAATTGGCATAAATACTTTTTGATTTCGGTGGCGGGCCCGACTGGATTCGAACCCACGATCTGCAGCTTAGAAGGCTGCCAGCTCTATCTAGTTGAACTGCGGGCCCGTGGTGAACTACCACCCTTTGAAAAGGGTGGCTTCTGGGGTCGGACATTGAACGACACTACCAAGTTCGCTGGATGGCAATGCCCCAGTTACGGGCTGGCTCACGACAGCCCCTGCCTTGGAGACCTGCCCCAAGGCTCGTCTGCCTATGTTGAAGGCACCATTCCTGTCCGCGTTTTCTCTCAAACCACATCGGGGACACTCGAACAATCCGCGGTGCCTGCCGCTACGCACACCGATTGTCCCGCATCTCCAACACCACTGCGAGGTGTAGGCTTCGCTCACTTCAACCACCGCGATTCCTCGCCAGTTCGCCTTGTACTCGATGTATTGCCGAAGTTTCCAGAATGGCCAAGAGTTCAGCTTTCGGTTGAATCGCCTGCCCTTGCCGTTTTTTCTGATGCCTTTTGGATTCCCGATTGCGATGAGGGCGTTTGCTCTCTCCGCCTCGTCCACAATCGCCTTGGCAATCTTGTGCAGTTGGTCGTTCGTGGTGCGGCTCTCTTTATCGCCGATTCGCTTCACTACCTTTAACAGCTTCTTTTCCCCAAGTCTTCTCCGCAGGTGGAAAAAGTGTCCCCTCGCTCGCCTCAGCTCCCGTCCGTGGAAGTGGGTCTCGCCCGACCGCGTGTCCACAGAACACGCCGCGTGTCGGATACCCAAGTCTATGGCGAGAACCGAGGAGTAGGATTGCTTCAACTCAACCTCGCGCTTCACGACGAGATGGATGAAATATTCGCCGTTTCGCTTGAGCAGCTTGGACTCGCAGATTTCGAGGTCGGCGGCGATCTCGCAGTGAGGCTTGACGGCGACCCATACCCCGCCGCGACGGAGCCTGACCGGGATGCGAACCCAGTAGCGTGCGATCTTGGTGTCCCGCCGCTCGACCCTGATGAGGTCTTTTCTTATCGAGAGCGGATATTCTCGTTCGGGCTTGATGCGCTTGTAGAACCGCTTCGCCTGCTGTTTGTTCGCAGAGTAGAGTTCAACATCCAAGTCGCCCCGCAAGAACCGCTGGAGCCCTTCGTATTCGTGGTCGAGTATGACGCGCTTGATGTTGGTCAGCCCCACGACCTTCCCCTTGACGACTTTCTGCACCTGCATCACGACCACCAGTTCTCTATTCGCCATCTTTGGTCAAGCAATTTTCGGGGAGGGAGAGGTCACCGAAAGTATTCGGGCGGCTTTCATCCCCTCCCTGAAGGAAGGGGACTTCCCGCCGCCAAAGTTAAATACATTAGAATACATTATATTACATGTGGTGCAATGGCCGTTACAACTGTTAGGCTAAGTGAGGAGACTTTGGGAGAACTTGATGCACTCGCCAAGGAAGAGGATATCGATAGAACAACGGTCCTAAAGAAGGCCCTAGAAATAGGAGTGCGTGAAATGAGGATCGACAAAGCGGCGGCGAGGTATCAGAAGGGTCTCATCAGCGTGTGGAGAGCGGCTCAAGAGGCCGGCGTCAACCTGTGGGAATTCATGGATGTCCTGAAAAAGCGGGAGATAGGGATCGTGGGCTCTGGGGAGGACCTCGAGCGGATGCTAGAGGACTTCAGATGAAAGCAGCGATAAACGCCTCCCCCATGATTTTTCTAGCCAAGCTTGACATGCTCCACCTCTTAAACGTGATCTACGAGGAGGTTTATTCCACACCTGAGGTGATCGCTGAAGTTTTGGGTGGAATCGAAATTGGTTATGGGGATGCGATCTCAGTTAAGAAATTTGTGGATGAGGGCAAAATACACGAATTGAAGACGAAAGCGCGCCTTGAAAAGTACGAGGCGTTATTGGGGATGCACAATGGTGAGATATCAGTTCTTCTCGCGGCGAGGGAGTTAAAAATTGACCATGTGATTGTAGACGACAAACGCGCCATTAGAGCTGCAAAATACTTCGGTCTAAAACCCATCAGCACGCCGTTCGTCTTGTTAGAAGCTTTGAGGAGGAAAAAACTGACCTTTTCTCGCTTTAAGGAATGCATGGGCAAATTGATTGATTTTGGATATCACATTTCATCAAGGCTTTACATGCAAATCATAGAGTGTGCAGAGGAGCTAGCCAGATAGCATATTTCACAACAGATGAAAAAAGCCGCTCGAGTGGCGGGCCCGGCGGGATTTGAACCCACGATCTGCAGCTTAGAAGGCTTGCGGTTTGCCACTTGCCCTACGTGACTGAATAGAGAAAAGACTTTTCTTTAGTTTATTAACCGATAGGTTTATAAAGTAACCAATCGGTTTATTAGTTATGCTGCGGGAATTCAGGAAATTCAAGGGCTGGGTAATCCTCGAGTTCTTCCTCACCCATCCTGCCACCAAAATCCACTTCAAGGAACTTGTCCGCAAGCTCAGGGTGAGCCCGAGGACGGCGCAGATATATCTCAAAACATTCGAGGACGACGGAATTTTGACGAAAGAGAGGGTCGGAAACATGACAATTTTTTCCTTGAATAACGAGTTGCCACCGGTTAGAGAATTAAAAAAAGCGCATTTTCTCCTCGCGCTGAACGAACTCGGTTTTCTTGATCATTTTTTAGAATGGAATCCTGGGACCGTATCTCTGGCATTATACGGCAGCTACGCGGGGGGAACCCACGATGAAAAGAGTGACATTGATTTTTTAGTCATTAAACGCGGGGAAGTAGATAAACGTTCTTTCAAAGAACTCGAAAAGTGGATGAAGAAGGAGGTCCTCGTAACGTGCATGGAGCCTGTGGAGTGGAATAGGAAGGCCAAGGAAAAAGATCCGTTTTATCTCAACGTTGTCAGAGAACACATCCTGCTCCATGGGGCCGATTTGGTGATAGAGTGAACCTGCGTGAATGTTTTGAGAAGGGGTTGTTGGTAAAGGGGCGAGCGAGCAAGGAAACTGTCAAGAGCACTATCCGGTTGGCTAAGCATAGCATCGAGAGGGCCGAAGGAAATTTTAGCATGGAGTACTTCGATGTTGCATTCACCCTAGCATATCAAGCGATGCTGCATTCTGCGAGAGCGCTTCTTTTCAGGGATGGGATCAAAGAAAGGAGTCACGCCTGTGTGGTGGTGTACCTAAAGGAGAAATACGGAAGAAATCCACGGTTGATCAAGTATTTCAATCTCCTGGACTCTTACAGGATCAGCCGGCACGAGATAGTGTACAGGGGAGGTTACGTCTCAAGGGAGGAATCTTCCAGCGCGATTGAGGATGCCAAAGAATTCCTAAATACCGTGGAAAATATTTTGGGGCCGCGGCGGTAAGACGCTCCTTTAGAACGGGATCGAGCGAGAAACCCTACGTGCTTCAGCCGTGGGATGAATCGCGTGCCGAAGGCCGATCCCGCCCCTTGTAAACTATTTAAATTACTTTCACCGACCTCTCTCTCCCTGAAACTGGCTTGAAGGGAAAAGATAAAAATTGGATGGAGGCGATATACGCAAGTCGTGAAAACTCAACGTCGGCTCCAGTATTTTGGCAGGGCCTCGGAGTCGACGGGCCGAAGTTGACCCGGCCCCAACCAGCGGTGAATCCCTCGAAAAGAGGGACGAGGCTGGAAGCCCACGCTCTTCAGGCGTGGGAGTGGTCACATGTCGCAAAAACTAGCTCGAATAAGCCCCTTAATGGCGGGCCCGGCGCGATTCGAACGCGCGATCTGCAGCTTAGAAGGCTTGCGGGTCTAACGACTTGCCGCCTTATCCAAGCTAGGCCACGGGCCCAAACTAATTTCAGTGTGCAACGATTTAATATGCACGATGCAAACTTTACACGGCGATTCAATGCAGCGTTTGTTCGGAACGTTCGGGGTTCGTGGCATCTCTAACGTCGATCTCATACCTAAGCTTGCGTTTGAACTTGGACTGGCTTTGGCTACTCACCTCAGGGGTCGCGGCGAGGTGGCGGTGGGCCGAGACAACCGCACTTCCAGCGAGATGTTGGAAAATGCTATCACCGCTGGGCTGACATCCGGCGGTTGCAATGTCGTTTTGATAGGTTTAGCCCCTACCCCTGTGCTGTCGTTTGCGATCAAGCGCTTCCGTTGTGCAGCGGGCGTGATGATAACCGCTTCGCACAATCCACCGCAGTACAACGGTGTCAAGTTCTGGGGCAACGATGGCGCTGGCATGAGTCGTGAGCAAGAAGTCAAGATCGAAAAAATCATCTATAAAAAAGCTTGGAAGCGTGCATCTTGGTGTAGGATAGGCCGAGTAAGCAGGTCCGATGCCATTACGCCGTACATGGAGGCCGTCTTGGGAAAAGTGCCGAGGGTTGGGCGAAAGCTGAAGGTGGTGGTCGATTGCGCGAACGCGGCCGGCTCGGTGGTGACGCCGCGGCTTCTGACGGAGCTCGGTTGCCAAGTGATATCGATGAATTGTCAGCTCGACGGCACCTTTCCGGGGCGCAAGCTCGAGCCCGTGCCGGAAAACCTGGGGGAGCTAGCCAAAACAGTCGTCGCCTGCAAAGCCGATCTAGGCATAGCCCACGATGGTGACGCGGATCGAACGCTGGTGGTGGACGAGCGGGGGGGAATCCTCAGCGGCGATCGCGTCTTCGCGCTCGTGGCGTTACATCACCTTCGCGAGCGAAAGCACCCCCGCATCATAACTACGGTGGCAACAAGCGCGGTGCTCGATGACGTTGCTTCGAAGCTCGGCGGCAAAGTAGCACGCACGCGAGTGGGGGAGCCCGAGATCATCGGGGAATTTCGAAAGAGGGGGGGCGACATAGGCGGGGAGGAGAACGGCGGGGTGATCTTCCCAGACTGGCTATTTTGCCGTGAAGGCATAATGACTGCTGTTAAATTCATCGAGTTGCTCGACCGCACTGGCATGAAGGTTTCGGAGCTGGACGCCTCGCTGCCGCGCTACTCCCAGGCCAAGCAGAGGATCGAATGCTCAGATGAGCTCAAACCGAAGGTGCTTAGGGCCCTCGCCAAACGATTTGCTGGGCAAAAGCTAGACAGAACCGATGGTCTGCGGGTGGTTTTCGACGATGGCTGGCTCCTGCTGCGGCCCTCCGGGACAGAGCCGATTTTTAGATGCTTTGCGGAGGCGAGGAGCGAGGAGCGAGCCAAGGAGCTGGCGAGCCGCGGGATGAAGGAGCTGCGCGCTTGCATCAAAAAGCTGTCGTAACTCGTTTGCGGTAGATGTGGCCCCAACTAAAAGTTCTCGAGCAACTTCACGAAGCTCAAATCCTTGATTTTTTCGTACAATTTTTCGTCCGCTGTGATAAATTCTATTCCCATGAACTCGGCGAGGGCGAGGTAGCACGCATCGTATACAGTTATACCTTGCTTGAAAGCATGGATGATGGCCCTTCTCAGCATTTCTTCGTTGGGGGGGACGATGTCCAATTGGAGATCCAAAATGCTATTCGTGGCATCTTCGACATCTTTCGCATCGAGAGCAGGGCTGTACCTCAACGCGTTAGAAACTTCGTAAATCATTAGGTCTGGTGAAACGACGGTTAGCCGCCCAGCGATGTGATCATCCCTCACCTTGACCGCTGAGTCGGTTGCCTTTTCATCCGAGAACCACTTCACCACGACCGAGGCGTCTAGAACTACTTCCTTGATTCTCTCCATTTTCTTATCTCCTTGACCCCAGACCATCCCTTGGCACTTTTTTTCCTGAGTTCGTCTATGCGCCTCATCGCCCGCTCCATTCTTGCCCGATCTCGCACCAGTCCATATTTTTTGAGGAGCACCCAAAGGCGAAACGCATCGGTCGCAGCATCGCCGATTTTGAGTCCATGCCTTATCGCTTCGGCCTTGAAATTTCGAAATACATCGTCATCGATTTCCTTGATGGTCACACCCACCATATCACCATATTTTCATACTTTTTGGACTTTATAAACTTTTTGTACTTCGTTCAAAATCGCGCGCGTTCGCTTGGCGTATACTCACCAGTAATCTTGATATCCACACCGCACTTCGGGCACTTGTGGTCCTTCAGCTCATAGCGCGTTACCTCGAACCCGTACCGCTCGATGAGCAGCGCGCCGCAGCGGTAGCAGTGGGTGTTGTCCCCCTCGTGTCCCGGGACATTGCCAATGTAGACGTATCGCAGCCCCTCGTCGTGGGCGATTTTCAAGGCCCGCTCGAGCGTCTCAACCGGCGTCTCCGGGCGGTCGGTGAGTTTGTAGTGAGGGTAGAAGCGGCTGAAGTGGGTCGGTACGTCCGGCCCTAGCTTCTCGACGCTCCATCGACAGAATTTTCTGATCTCTTCGGCATCATCATTTTCTCCGGGTATCACGAGGTATGTGGTCTCGAGGTGCACCCCACTCTTGACCATCCACTCGCAGGTGTCGAGCACGGGCTTCATACCGCCCGGAACCCCACAGATTTCTTTGTAGAAGCGGTCGCTGAACGCCTTGACGTCGACGTTTGCCGCGTCCAAGTAAGGGCGGATTTCTTTCAACGCATCCAAGCTCATGTACCCGTTCGTCACGTAGACGTTGTAGAGGCCTTCGCGGCGCGCGAGCTTCGCCGTGTCGTAGGTGAACTCCCACCAGATTGACGGTTCCGCGTAAGTAAACGCGATACCTTTACAATCATAACGCTTTGTCAGCTCCACAGCGCGCTCGGGAGTGATTTCATCGTAAGCCACGGTCTCGATGCTGGTCTGTGAAATATTCCAGTTTTGGCAGTGGCGGCAGGCGAAGTTGCAGCCGACGGTACCTATGGAGAAGGCGGTGCTCCCCGGCCAGAAGTGGTAGAGCGGCTTTTTCTCGATCGGGTCTGCGGCCATCGAAGTAACGACCTCGTAAATTTGGGTGTAGAGCTTACCATTTTCATTTATGCGGCCGCGGCAGAAGCCGACCTTGCCCGGAGAAATCACGCAGTTGCGCGGGCAAAGGGTGCACTGAACCCTTCCATCTGGCAATGCTTTCCAAAATTTAGCAGGTTTCTTCATTTTAAACACCAAACTCATTTTTACATTTTGGGCAGCGGATTATAGCGCACGAGGAAACAGATTTAGGGCAGCCGCTGCACGCTGTTATCCTAGCATATGATCTGCTAAACTTGAAGCCGCACTTTGGGCACGCTACGATATCTTGGCGCAAGGTAACTCCGACGCAATCTGGGTGCTCAACACTTAAATTTACATGTTTCAAATAGGGCATCGCACGAAACTGTTTTCATATGCAAGAGCCGATGTAAATACGGGTTTGAAAATGGCCGAAGAAAGGCAGAAGGAAATCGAGCGCAGTGCGGAAGAAATCGTAGAGTCATTTGTAAAGGCTGCTGAAGGTCTACCGAGCGAGCGCGAGATGTATTACAGCCAAGAGGCGTACAATGTCGTGCGCCCAGATGGGAAACCTTCGTCGAGCGAGGAGCGCACGGAGTTCAGGAAGCGGTTCATCAAGATAATGCCAGCAAAGGATGAGGACGGCAACCTTCGCGTGGAGGTGGCGAAGTGGGTGAAGTGACGAAGGCCAAACTCGATCAACTTCGAAGCGGCGAACTTTCACCCGTAGAGAACGTGCGGCGGGCGCTCGAGCGGATATCAAAGCTCAACCCAAAGATAAACGCTTTCATCGAGGTGAACAATGATGTCGTCGCTCAGGCCGAGGCTCTCGAGCGGAAGCTCAAGCGTGGCAAGCGGGCAGGAAAACTGGCCGGATTAGCGATCGGAATTAAGTCGAACATAAATGTCAATGGATTGAGAGCGACATGCGCCTCTCGAACTTTGGAGGACTACGTCGCGGCATACGATGCGGAGGTCGTCAAGCGCGTGCTGGCCGAGGATGGCATAATCATCGGCGTGAATAATATGGACGAGTTCGCCTGCGGCTCAAGCGGCGAGACGAGCGCCTTCGGGGTGACCGATAATCCAGCTGCGCCAGGCCGCATCCCAGGTGGCTCGAGCAGCGGCGGAGGTGCGGCGATCGCGGCGGGCATGTGCGACCTTTGCTTGGGTACCGACACCGGAGGCTCCATCAGAAATCCTGCCAGCCACTGCGGCGTCGTCGGGGTGAAACCAACGTATGGACTTGTTCCGAGGCAGGGCTTGATAGACCTCGGCATGAGCTTGGACCAGATAGGGCCAATCGCGTCCGACGTCTACGGGGCCGCGCTTTTGCTCGAGGTGATCGCTGGGAAAAATCAGAACGAGTGTGTCATGCTCGATGTGCCCAAAGTCAGCTACGCCGATAAACTCGATGGCGCGGACATCAAGGGAATGAAGATCGGCGTCAGCCCGCAATTTTCCGAGATAACTGATTCAGCTGTGATGGATGTCATCGATAAATCAATCGAAACTCTTGGCGATTTGGGCGCCGAGATAGTCGACGTCGAGCTGCCGCACATCGAGGAGGCGATGCCGGCGTATTACTTGATTGTCTCGGTGGAGTTCTTCTCGGCGACGCGCAAGTTCGACGGCCGCAAGTACGGCAAGCGAATAGAAGATGTTTGCGGAGACGAGGTTTTGCGTCGAATCCTACGTGGCCGCTACATCAGCCAAAAGGAGTACCGAGGCAAGTACTACCAGCGCGCGCTCCAAGTTCGAACTATAATAAGACGGGAGCTCATGGCAGCTCTCGAAAAAGTGGATGTCATCGTCGGTCCTACCGTGCCGAAGCTTCCGCACAAGCTCGGGACGAAACTCACGCCGATGGAGATGTATGCCTACGATTACCTGACGATACCCGCGAATCTCGCCGGCATATGCGGCGGCGTGGTCAAGGCTGGCAAAGTGAATGGCATCCCGGTCGGCTTGCAGGTCCAAGGCATGGTACTCGGCGAGGAGCAGGTGTTGCGCGTCATGCGGGCGTTCGAGGCGGTCTCGTGAACATGATGGTAGGTCTTGAGGTTCACCAGCAGCTCGCGACTGAGCGAAAGATGTACTGCGACTGTCCGACCAACTACCAAGATGTGCCGCCGAACACGAACGTCTGCCCGATATGCACGGGCATGCCGGGCTCGAAGCCGCTTTCGCCTAATGAAAAAGCGGTGGACGCGGCGATAGAGCTCGCGCTGATGTTAGGCTGTAAGGTCGTCGTCGATAAGCCAACCTACATCCAACGGAAGCATTACGATTATCCGGACCTGCCAAGCGGCTACCAGCGCACGAGTTTGCCGATAGCTGTCGATGGAGAGCTTCAAGGCGTTAGGATTCGCGAGGTTCATTTGGAGGAGGATCCGGGACAATACGATCCTACAATTGGCAGCGTCGATTTCAACCGTTCCGGAGTTCCGCTCGTCGAGATAGTGACCGAGCCCGACATGCGTTCTCCAGAGGACGCCCGTAGATTTTTGAGACAACTTATACGGGTGCTTGAGTTCACGGGAAAAGTCAGGCCGGAAGCCGGGGGAGCGATGCGTACCGACGTCAACATCTCGCTCGAGGGTGGCGCGCGCGTGGAGGTCAAAAATATCAACTCAGTCAAAGGAGCTTACAAGGCGCTCAAGTTCGAGATCACGCGGCAGAAGGCCAAGCTCGGGCGAGGCGAGGCTGTGGTCCGCGAGACGAGGGCCTACCTGGAGAGCCAGATGATCACGACATCGATGCGCCTGAAAGAGATGGAAGAGGACTATCGCTACATCCCCGACCCGGATATCTTTCCGCTCGTCATCGATGATGCGAAAGTTCAAAATATTCGCGAGCAGATGGTCGAGCCACCCCACTTGAGGGAGCAGCGCTTGGTGGAGCAGTATGGCATTCAGCAGGCGGCGGCAAATGTAATCGTGAGCGAGAGAAAATTTGCAGATCTCTTTGAGGAAGTTGCGAAAGAAGTGGATCCAAAGTTGGCGGCGATGTGGTTCAGGACCAAGTTGAAGAAAGTGCTCAACTACATGAAGCTCAGCGCCGCGGACATCGAGTTCACCCCGAAGCAACTAATCACTTTGCTTCAGATGATCCAACATCACAAGGTCACCCCGGAGCAAGGCGAGCTTGTGCTCAGAGAACTGGTCAAGAAACCGGCCGACCCGAAGGAGCTCGTGCAGAGATTAGGTCTTGAACGGATAGAGTGGGAAGATCTTGAATTAGCCGTAAAAGAGGCCATCCGCAGGAACCAAAAAGCTGTAAAGGATTACCTCGCGGGCAGGAAGGAGGCGCTCAATTTCATAGCTGGCAAGGTGATGGAGCTCACAGGTGGGCGAGCTGATCCCCGCGAAATTCTCAAACTTTTGCGCGCGGAGCTTTTGAAAAAAAGTTAGTCGGAGAAGAGCGCCTTCAACAGAGAGTCTGGATCGAACTCTACCAAATCCTTGTAATCTTGACCCGTGCCCAAGAACAAAATAGGTTTTCCCGTCACCTGAGTTATCGAAAGCGCTGCGCCACCGCGGGCGTCGGCGTCCATCTTACACAAGATTGAGCCATCTATGCCCACAGCTTTGTCGAATGTCGAAGCCTGCTCGACCGCATCGTTCCCTGTCAGGGCATCTCCGACAAAGATTTTGAGATCGGGTTTCGATACTCGCACTATCTTCTTCATCTCGTCCATCAGATTGACGTCGGTCTGCATCCGACCAGCCGTGTCTATCAACACGACATCGAAGCCCTTGGCTTTGGCGTGTGCGATGGCGTCGAAGGCTACCGCCGCGGCATCGGCGCCGCGCCTCTGTTTTACGACCTCAAGCCCTAAGCGTTCGGCGTGAATCTCCAGCTGCTCTATGCCGGCCGCGCGGAACGTGTCGGCGGCTGCTAGAATCGGTTTGTAGCCATGGTCGACGATATACTTCGCGAACTTCGCGACCGTGGTAGTTTTTCCATGTCCATTGATGCCCAAGAAAACGAAGACAGCCGGCTCCCCTTTTGCACGCTTCGCCTTGATCAGCTCGAGCACATCAACTTTTTTCTCGGTGCTGAGAACTTCGCGAATGGCTTGCAGCAAAATTTCTTCCACGAGCTTCTTCGGGTCCTCGGTAAGCCCAAGCTTTCTTCCCGTGAGCAATTCCTTCGTGCGGTCGATTATTTTGTCTGATACTGGCACGGCTACATCGCTCTCGAGAAGGCCGACTTGGAGCTCCCAGATGACGTCTTCAACATCGGCGGGTGTGAGCTCCCTCCGTGCGATGCGCGCCACCACACGCCGCAGCACTTTGGGCTTCGTGGGTGGCAATATTTTTGGTTTAGCCGGCGGTGCCTCTAGAGCTGGAGGTGTTACTTTTGGTACAACTTTTGGGAGAGCAGGTACTTTTGGTGGGATCTCAGGTTCAACCTCAACAGGAACCTCGGGCGGGGCTTCAGGTTTAACTTCGGCGGGAACTTCTAGCAGAGTTTCGGGCGCGGCTTCTACTGGCGCTTCTGATGGAATTTCAACAGGTTTTTCAGTCGGAGCCTCTACTGGAACTTCTTCGGTAGTTTTTTTTGTGATTCGCTCCACTACTTTCTTGAGCTTCTGCTTCAGCTTCTCGAACATCTATTTCTCCTTCGTCTTCGTCAAGATACGGTCGGCCTCTGGCCTGAGCTCCTCAATCTGCTTGCCGATCTTCTCGAGCTCCTGCCTCGCCTGCTCTAAAACACGCCCCAGCTCGGCGATGCGCACCTCCAGCATCTGTTTTGCGCCATCGACGCTCTGCTCAGCTGAGACGTCCGCACCTAGACCAGTGATGACTTTGTCGGTCGCGGCCAGCTTCGTGGTGACAAAGGAGTCGGAACCAATTGGCACGAGTATCTCGGTACCCAGTTCGAGTTCCCTGATCGTCTTGATAGTTTCAACTGTCATCGAGAGCTCAGTCAGGG
>Ga0315289_10000920_pt1 | contig 45693 bp, 56 predicted proteins | sample YL17G11_40_MG_FD_203452 | JGI IMG/M metagenome (GOLD analysis project Ga0315289, IMG submission 203452) | Sediment microbial communities from Yellowstone Lake, YNP, Wyoming, USA - YL17G11_40 | ecosystem: Environmental > Aquatic > Freshwater > Lake > Sediment | place: USA: Wyoming | collected... | reverse complement strand
TCCAGTCACCTTATCACTTGCCAATGTTTATATGGTTATTTATAACAGGACATAGTAGGATATGATTCTATACTGTATGGTAAGACATCATAAGACATTGTACTGTGTCACCTTGGCACATAGACCTTTAGTAAGTATCAAAATTTACCCGTGTCATAATGACCCACCGTCCGTTAAATTTTCGGCGAAACGTGGCGGGGAGGGTACCCCAAAGAATTAGGTAAAAAATTTTTAGGAATTATTTTTTAAATTAGGACAATTGGGTATAGTTAAATACTCTAAATTTTGTAAAGGAATCATATGGGACTAATATCAAAAAAATTAAATAGAACAGTCCAGGATGAGTTAAATAAACGGCGTTCTGAGTATGCTGCACAAACCGGAAGTTGGTTCTTTCCAGGAGAACGAGCCGTAGGATTAAAAAAGCAGTGGAAAGAGAAAATTAGAAAGGTTACGAAGGATTACTAAATTTATGGCTAGACCTAAACTTGGTACCGGTGCAAGATTTAAACAATTGGTAGGGAAGTTAAAGAAGAAAGGTGCTACAAATCCTTCTGCTTTAGCTGCCTGGATCGGCAGACGCAAGTACGGAGCAAAGAAGTTCGGTAAATTATCGGCAGGGGGAAGGAAATAGAGGACACTAAACTCTATATAACTATGCCCTTACCAAGAACTACTGATGTGGGAACACTTATTGACTTCTTAAAGCGTGACAAGCCAAATTGGAAGCCTTCACAACGATTGGCTGTTGCTTTAGAAACGGCGCGTAGGGCTGGCGCGAATATCAAAAAGCCTAAAACTAAAAGGAGAAAGAAAATATGAAAAGAACTATTGCTTTAATTTTAGCTTTGGGTCTTATGTGTGCGCCTATGGCTATTGCAGGAAGTGACGAGACTTCAATTAATCCCAAGGGGATGAGTCAAGGAACCTTGGTCACTGTGCTTTACAATCTTATTGCAGCGGTCAATGAGTTGACTTCTTCATCTGCCGGCGTCAATAAGAACAGAGCTATTCTGAATAACTGGAATGTCATGCTGCTTGAACTTGCTGCTGACATTGACTCTATGAAAGTTACTTTGACGAATTGGCAAACTGAAATCTTAGCTTCAACCAATATTGAGACTCTTGTGCTTACACCTACTATGCCTGCTGCTTTGAGTGCCGGTACCACGGTTAATGTGAGTGCAATCACGATTACTGATTCAACCTTAGGGTCTGGAACATCGGCTGATCCTAGCGTTTCTTTATAAAGTTATTCTGAGTGTGCCTTCTTGACACACTCTACAAATGGTAGTGAGCCTGGCTTCGCACCCAGGTCAAAGCGGCCAAGACGTTGGCGGCATCGGGGATGCAAACTCCGCACTACCAAGCCTCACCAGGAGGGGCTATGGAGAATGAAAAAGATAACATACAGGAAGTTTGGGATGATGAGAAAGTCAACCTTAAAAAGTTGATTGAAACATCACAGCTTCAGAAGAGGCCGGTAGGCAGGCCGCCAGGAAAGTCAGTTCGTAAGTACCACAAAGACCTGACACTGAATGCTTCTGATGAACGGATATTGACATTCCTTTGCGCGGGAATGAATAAAAATTTTGTTGCTGAACTTGAAGGAATATCACGAAACGATTTATACCGGCTACTTGACTCTAACAGACTGAGTAAAATAAAAGGAAATGCTGAGCATAGACTCAACGCTCTGTTAGAGTTAGTAGTCATGGTTATCCATAAGGCTCTTTTAAATGGTGATGTGCAGACGGCATTGACAATCGCTAAAGGTCTTGGAATCTTGAAGCAGAACAAAGACAACGAGAGTGCTAAGAAGTACAAGACAACCTTGGAACGAATACTGGAACATGATGGTAAAGAAACACAGCGAATCATAAAGGAAGAAAGTGAGCCATCTGATGAAGAATCTAGTGCTTAAGGATCAGCCATGGGGTAGATGCACTGGATGTAGATGGAATGATGCTCCTAGTGATTTTCATTGCCACACACAGATTCAACATCTTTCTAACCCTATCTGTATATTGAAAAATTGTATGATCTTATTGGGGAATATCTACGATCATAATAGAAGCGTACACGGTGATCCTGATGAAGAGTGATCTTTTTCTGAGTGAGGAAGAGCAACAGTTAGAGACACTGAAGTGCATGAAAGACCCGATTCATTTTCTTACTACTTACGGCCATCTCATTGCAAAGAATGAAGAAGGTAAACAGGTGGGATGCCTTTCATTCAAACTTTTTGATTATCAAGAAGAAGTTTTAAATTTTTATTTAGTTGAGCGAGAAACCATTATTCTTAAGGCCAGGCAACTTGGGATTTCCTGGGTTACTGCCGGTTACGCTCTGTGGATGGGGATGTTTCATAAGTTTCAACGTATCTTGATTATTTCAATCAATGATACTGAGGCACAAGTTTTTCTTGAGAAAGTAAAATTTATTTTTGACAATTTACCTGATTGGCTGAAGCCACAGGTTTACAAACGTAACGAATCATTACTCTGGTTTGGAGTAAGGTTCAGTTATGATTCTGATGAAGTAGGCGGTATCAACTCTAAGATTGAGTCAATCCCCACTTCTAAAACGGCTGGATCAAGCCGTTCGCTTAATTTATTAATTATTGATGAGTGTGCCAAGGTCGAGTTCATGGACACGATTTACCGGTCGGCACAGCCAGCCCTTTCAACCGTGGGTGGTCAAACCATTTTAGTTTCAACCATGACGGTAGAAACAACGGCTGCTTTTTTTGAAGAGATGTGGTTCGGAGCAAAGTCTGGTGAGAGCAGTTTCAAGACTAAGTTTCTTTCTTATCTTCGGTATCCAGGTCACGACAAGGAATGGAGGTCTGACCAGATAAGAAAGTTACCGGCTTCACAGAGGGCACTGGCGAAACAAGAGTATCCTGAAACGGCAGATGAGGCTTTCCAGGCTGTCGGAGGCAAGTACTACGATACGGAACTTCTGGAACGGGAGTACAAGCCAAAACTGCATCCTCCAAAATGGATCGGGTACCTGGTTCAAGACCAGAATAACCGGATTGAGTTTCGTGATGATGAGGCCGGTACCATTAAGATTTGGGACAAGCCAGAATTTCTTGAGGATTACGTTGTGGGTGGCGATATTGCTGAGGGTGTTGACCAGGACTATACGGTATTTGCGGTGGTTCGGAAACGTGATCATAAACTATGCGCGTTGTTTCGTTCAAATTCGACAGACTCAGAGTATTGTGCTCACATTGCAGCAAGACTTGCTACCTGGTATAACAATGCAATTGCAGCCCTAGAGTGCAATAACACTCATGGAGGCATTGTCAATATCGTTTTAAAAAGCATTTACTACAATGTTTATTATCACGGCGTAGTTGATCGAGATAGCGGGACTCAAACAAAACGATGGGGTTGGCAAACATCGGAACAAAATCGTACTTGGATTCTGGATTGGTTTGGAAAACTTTTGGATGGGCAAACCGCACAGTTCCAAGATAAAGATTTTTATGACGAACTTTATCATTTTGTCGTGAATCCTAAAAATGGACGCGGAGAACATAAAAAAGGAAAACACGACGATATTATTTTTGCAATGGCAATCGCATGTTGGGTTACAAAAGAGCAACCGTGGTATGATAAAAGGAAACTTATGAAGCAAAAATCAGAACAGACAAGGATACGTCCTTCTAATGGCTATTAATCCTATCGAAAAAGAAAAGAAAGAGGATCAGGAACTTCTTGAAAAGTACCAGGAAGTTTGGGATTTGAAGTTAAAAAAAGAAACACAGGACTATTTACTTAGTACAGTGTCCAAATTTGTTGATAACTATGAGAAGGACTCTGAGGATTTTAGAAAAGACCTCTATAAGTGGGATGACCAATATGAAGGTATCCTTCCTGATAAAGTTTATCCGTATAAAGGTTGTGCCAACTATCATGACCCAATTACGGAGATGAATGTTAATGCCATTTATGCCAGGGCGATTCGCAGGTTTCGTGATTTTAATTATCTAAGAGTCAAGCAATATCGCTCCAATAAGGATAGAGCACTGGCAACACAGAAATATCTTCGTTATGTCTTTGCCACAAAACTCAATTATGTTGATCTTCTGATGTCAACGATGCGGGATGATATTAAATATGGTACCGGAATTTATATTACTACCTGGCATATTGAAGAATGTGTAAAAAAGGTTGTTGAGCCTGTCATTAAACAGGAAAAAGTCAGTGAGAACATTGACGGAACGCCAATTTATATTGAAAAGACCACGTATACCATTAAGGAATACCGACAATTTAAGTATCAACCTAAGATTGAATGGGTAAGTTTACTGGACTATGGCCGGTCAGATGACACCAACACCCTGGAAGAGCCGACTTGGGAATACAGGCGTATCTGGAAATCCGCTATCAAGTTTCAACTGGCGGCCAAAGATGAGGGATATGATGAGGATACCGTCCAAGACATCCTTTCCAATGGACTTAAAGAAATGTCGGCCAAACGGGTTGAGGAACTGAATGAACGTGAGATTATTGAGTGGTGGGGTTGGATTAATCTTACGGATGATGCTTCAGAATATCCTGAACGAATTGTTTTTACCTATGATCGTAAAGCAAAGAAGTTTTTAAAGTGCCAAAGGTTTCCGTATCTTTTTGATACATCAAATTTTTCATCTGTACGCTTGGAACGTAGGTCACATGATTGGAAAGGGCGCGGTATCTGCCAGAAACTTGAACATGTAAACCAGGAATCTGACAAACTGCATGACCTTTATATTGATAGTGCTGCTTTAGTGGCCTGTAAAAGTTTTAAAAAGAAAAGAGGGTCAGACACGGACTTTCTTCTTGAACCTTTTTATCCAGGTGTGGTTTGGAATGTTCAGAATATGGAGGACATTCAAGTCATGGAACTTGGCGAGACTCCTGTATCGCCGCTTAAGGAACTTGAACTTCTTGATAATAAGGCTGCTAGACAGACTGGAATCGGGGCTTACCAGATGGGACAAGAATCTGGACAAATTAGTCAACCTACGGCATCCGGTCAGTTGGCAATTATTCAAGAAGGTAATGTCGTACTTGACGAATTAGCCAAAGAATTTATGCAATTGACTATTCGAATTGCCAAACAAGTTCTCTCAATGATTCATCAGTTTCGGCCTGAAGGTGATTTGATGATGATCATTGACGAACAGGAAATGAAAGACTTGATTGATCCCTACGAAGTTAGTGTGGATGAACTTATTGATGATCCTGAATTGATTATCGTTGATAAATCGGTTTTAGAGGAACAAGAGTATAAGAATCAGGCCGTGGAACAGTATAACCTGGTTCGTAGTGATCCGATGTTGACCAATGTTCCACGTATTTATTTGGGTGTTGTACGAAACCTAATGACTGCTTTTAAAACAATGGACGCTGATTTATTGGTTCCAACAGAAGAAGAGTATGCTGAAGTTCAGAAGATGTTGGCTGATCAAAGTGCGGCAATGCAGGCACAGTTGGAGATGCAAAAATTACAGGTAACTTCACAACGAGATCAGATGCAGGCGCAGTTGCAACAACAAAAGTTGCAGCAACAGGCACAGCAACAGCAACAGCAAACTGCTGCGACTCAGCAAAATGCTGGTGCCGCTAATGAAGTTGCTCTTGAGAAACAGGCTAGAGAGCAAGATTTTAAGATGGTTCAACAGGTGTTGGGTGCAGGTGGGGCACCTGAAGCAACTCCACCGCCTACGGCTTAAGGTTACTCAGTAGACATTACCAGGATTCCTGGCGTTTGCGGGTTAAAGGCTAAGCCATTATAGGAGATCAAATGTTCAAGTTTTTTAAATTATTTTTTGATGACGTTAAACCGGTTACTTCTAATTGGGATGCTGTGCATGATTTTAAGGCAGACCAAATAAATCCTGATGGATCATTTAAAGAGTTGGAACCGAGGAAAGATGAATCTGACAAGACGGATGATAAAGAAGATACTAAACCAGATACCGAAGAGTCTGCTGAGGAAAGTACTGAAACGGATAAGGAAGAGGGTACTGAGGAAACTGCAACTACAGAGGATGAAGGTGAAGATGAAGCCCTAATTGCACAGTCAGAGGATGAGGGTACATCTACTGATGATACGACTAATGCAAGTGAGTCTGAAAAAGAGACCGGAGTTGTAAAAGCCCTAAAAGATACTCAGAGGGCGTACCATGAAGGTCAGGCCAAGATTAAAGAGCTTCAAGGTCGTTTAGAAAAACTTGAAAAGAAACCTGACGAAAAATCTGATGAACTAACTTTAGCAAATATTGATCCTCAAGTTTTACAAAATGCAATGGCTAAAGACCCTGTGAATACGACACGTTGGATTGCCGATCAGCAGGCTAAATTTACCTTTAAACAGCAGCAGGACGCTGCACAAAAAATTATTGAGGCAGATGAGCAGCATAAACGAGTTGAAACTTCTGAGAAGGCTGCTCTGAAACAATTTCCTATTTTGAACAAGATTTTGGGATTAACGGATGCGGATTTAACTACTTTTAAAACATCCAATCCCGCGCAGTATGAATTTGCAATCAAGACAATGCAGTATCAAGAAATTTTTGAAAAGCGTGGTGATGAGGAAGCACTTTATAATGCGGCCTCCCGCGCCTATGCTGAACTGTCACCAAAAGCCTTAGAAAAAATCAAAGCAGACATCACCAAGGCAACAGTAAAAGCACAACAGGATAAACAGAATACGGTTAGACAAGCAGGAGTGAGTTCGGGTCAAGCAACCAATACCAATAAGCCGTTGAAAAAACCATCCGAAGCTGAATTTGTAAAACTAAATCCGCAAGATCAATCAGACGCCATGTTTGCGGATTTTACGAAACGATTGGCGAATTTAAATAAGAGATAAAGAGGAAACAATATGTTTAAATTTCTAAAGTTGTATTTTACATCCCCTACTAGCCTCAATAACATGACGGCTACTGATCTGGATAAGTTGATTCCAGAACTATGGGAAACCAAACTGCGTTATGATGCTGAGTTAGAGGCTTTTTGGTCAAAGTTTGAAGGTTCTGAAGGTTCAAATTCACCGATTATTCGCAGGAATGATTTTCAGAATAAAGCCGGTGATGTGGTTCACATTAATGTGACCACGGCCTTGAAGGGTGCTGGAACTTCCGGTGCTACGGAATTGCGTGGTAAGGAAGATAAATTGAAATTCAGCCAGTTTGATCTAAAGAGTGACTGGCTTCGTCATGCTGTGGCTTGGGATAAGCGCGGTGATGCACGTTCTTTGTTTTCTGCTATTACAGGGGCGCAGATTCAACTTTCCAAGTGGATTGCTCGGTATCAAGATGATGATATGTTTGCTCAACTTCTTGGCCTTGCAGCTCAACGGCGTATGGCTCTGGCTGAAACAGCTACGATCCGAGTGCTTTATCCGAACGCTATTACCTCGGTGGCGAATCTCACTAATGCTGATACCATTGGTGCGGCTGAGCTTCAAAAAGTGAAACTGTCTTTGCAGCATAATGGTTCGGTTCCGATTAGTACCATCATGGATGGCAAACAGTTGGTAAATTTTTATGCTATGGTAGTGGATGATATTGCTGCGGAGCATTACCTGTCTAACGATGCAACTTGGAATCAAGTGCAGCGTGATGCGGGACTTCGCGGTGATTCAAATCGTCTCTTTACCGGTGCCTACGGTCAATATCGCGGCATGGTTGTTTATGTCTATGGTGGAGATCAAACCGGTCGTGGTAATTTCCTTCGTCCTGAACTGAAGGTTTATGCTCAATCAGTGGCAAATGCTATCGTGACATTTGGTGCGGCCAGTGAACGTAATGCGGCTCTTCAATATTTTGTTGATGGAGCTGTGAAGTACATTCAGACGGCTGCCGCAACGGGTGTTGCTACTGCTATTACGATGGATAACGGTGATTTTAGTACGAAGATGGATGAAACCGATATTGCCAATATGTATAAATTACCTACGCATACCCACGGTCAGTATGAAGTTGGTGACGTGATTACGGCGGAGAATTATCATGCTTGTGCAATCGGTTTTGGAAAAGAAGTTGCTGCCCGTGTTTGGGGTCAGTATCCTCAAAAAGTTACTCAGACTGACGATTATGGATTTGTGCAAGGTTTGGGTTTTGAGGCTGTCTTTGGTCAAAAGTGCATTCAGGACTATGCTCTTAATGCTCCTAACCATGTTGTGTTGAAGCATTATTGCAAAGCTCCTTTCGTCATTTAGTAGAATTGAAGTATAGGGGCAATAACTGGTCATTGTTGCTCTTTATGCGGAGAGGGTGCAGCGGGGTGCCGACCACATCCCCTGCATTCCTAATGAAGTTACAATCCAAGGAAGGGGACAGAAAATCCCCTTCCTTTATTAAAAATTCTTGGAGGTTATCGTGCAAAATAGTGTTTATGTGGTAAATGATCTATCCGAGTATTTTAAGGTTACCTATAATGGTAAGTCTTATATCTTTCTTGCCGATAAACCTGTCAAGATTGATTATGAGGATGACCCGCGTTTCGTGTCATACCTATTGCAATTTACGCAGTTACGATTAGCTACGGTCAATGAAATCCAAAAAGCAGGACTAATTCCTGCACAAATTAGAGAGGAACAGAACAATGAAAAAATTAATAAGCCTTCTACTCCTAATCGCAGTAAGTAGTCTGCCGCTATTTGCGAGTAGTGAAGATTTAAGCAAAGGTGGTGTTGCCAGCGTCAATGCAACACAGTCCTTAATTGACCTTAATGGAGAACATTTAATTATCGTCAATGATGGGAACAGTAAAATTTATTTTCAAATCAACGGCGGGGGAGTTCTTACGACAGTTACAACTGCTGATATGTTCGTTGCAGGAAATGAAGCAGTTGCTTTTGATTCTACACCACCGGCTACTTTTCGTTATCTGAACGTGAAATGCAACACGGCAGAGACATCGACACTTCGATACTTTTCTTGGTAAGGGGAAAATATGAAAAAATATCTAGTAAGTTTAGTTCTGGCAAGTTTGGTGTTCCTCCCACTTGCTCAAGCATCATATTTTCAAAAACCAGCAGGTGTGACTGCGGAGATTGATCCTGTATTCTCCGCATCACCGGCATCAAACTCAACATTGATTTCACATTGGAACACAGCATATGCCTATGGAAACCATGCGACAATGGGGTATCTTACAGTTGAGGTTGATCCTGTTTTTGCTGCATCCAATGCTGCAGCAATTATGGGAACGAATATTTCAGATTGGAATACCGCTTATGCTTTTGGAAACCACGCCGCAGTAGGTTATCTTACTACGGAGAGTGATCCGGTTTATTCTGCATCTAACGCAGCAACGATTACAGCTGGAAATATTACACAATGGAATACTGCCTATGCTTATGGTAATCACGCCAGTGTGGGCTATCTAACTGTGGAATCTGATCCTATCTACTCTGCTTCTAACGCTGCAACTATTATGGCAAGTAATATAGATAATTGGAACCAGGCTTACGCATTTGGTAATCATGCAAGTGTCGGATATTTAACGGCAGAGGTTGATGGTAGTGTAACCAATGAGTTGCAAAACTTATTTGGAGTCATTACTTCAAGTAATGGTAATGTTAGTGCTTCAAGTACCAATTCTACATTATTAGTTACTGGTTCTGGTATTGTGTCTACAAGTATTGTGGGAAACAATCTAATTATTGAAGGCACAATCGGTGGTAATGCTACCAGTTTTTTTGGAGTAATCAATACAGACTCCACATCAGTTGTTGCACCTGTGGTCAATTCAACCGTAGTTTTCGAAGGACGTGGAATTACATCAGTGTACGCTGATGGAAACTATTCAGATAGAGTAGTTTTTGAGTCCATAGAAACTGACCCAGTGTATTCCGGTGATCCAGCTTTCGGGATTACGGCCAACGATATAGTAAATTGGAATATTGCATATGCGTTTGGAAACCACGCTGCCCAAAGTTACGCTTATACAACAGGTAATACTTTTAGTGGCGTCCATGATTTTGGTGGAGCTACTTCAGTTGAGGTTCCAAATGGAGCAAATCCAACTGTTGATGCTTTTGGAGAAGTTGCCATTGACTCTACGGTCAATCAATTTCTTTTTTATGGTAATACCACATACGTCCTTTCACCAGAACGAAGTCTTTCTGTGACGATACCATCTTTAGCAAACACAGATGATAACTTTTTATTTTGGGTTGCACCTACCAATATTACCGTTACTAAAGTTGGTTGTAAATATTGCGGAGCAGGCATTAATGCAGCCACCATTGCACTTGAAGATGACGCTGGAAATGCTATGACGCATGGAACAGTGACTTGTGTGAATCAAGGTACAACGGTTACTTTTGTAGATGTCACAGCGGCTAATGCCTTAGTCTCAGGAGAGGGATTAAGATTTGATACAACCAATACGCCTAATCCTGCAACTGATAACTACACAATTGCAGTAGTCTATACGATAGGCAGACAGTAAGGAGAGTTATGCTTTTTAAAAGATTACTGTTAGTGCTTACATTGATTACTATAGGATCGTATCTTGCCTATGCTGCAAGCACAAGTTCATGCTACGACTTGGATGATACATCATTGATGATGCACATGGATGGTGCAGATAGTGCTCAGATTTTTACAGATGAGACAGGCAAAACTGTTTCCGTAACGGGTTCGGTACAAACCGATACTGCTACACCTAAATTTGGTAGTGCTGCAGCAGAAGATTTTGTAGCGAGTGAGTATCTTTCCTTGGCAGATAGTGCTGCATGGGCTATGGGAACTAGTGATTTTACAATTGAACTTTGGATGATGTTTCCTCAAGCGTTAAATGTAGGAGGATCAAACTATCTACTTTGTCAAGCTGATTCCGATCACCAATTAATCTTTGCTTTTAATCCGAGTAGTTCAACTGCTGGACTACTATATTTTGCTATTTATATTAAACCAAATGATTACTTATATAACACGTTTCCCACATCTATTAATGTCACAGTAGGTGTATGGACGCATGTTGCCATCGTTCGATCTGGAACTTCATTTATGATGTTTCACGATGGAATCTTAATTAAGACCGTGACACTATCGGCAGCTATGCCCGATGGAACTGGTATCTTGAAAATTGGAGAGTATCTAAATAATGGTTATCCAATGACAGGTCAGATTGATGAATTACGCATTACCAAAGGTGTAGCTATATGGACAGGTAATTTTACACCACCTGCCGCACCTTACACGGATTGTGATGCACCCGTTGGTGGGGCAGGTCGTAGACGTATCTCAATTTGTTCAGGAGATTAGTATGAAAAAATATCTAGTAAGTTTAGTTCTGGCAAGTTTGGTGTTCCTCCCACTTGCTCAAGCATCATCTTTTCGAAAGGCAGCAAGTAACGCAGGTGTAGAGGTTGTAAAGTCATTTTCTTTCAAAGTTGCCTATACTGGTGCTGGAACTTTCACACTACCGATCAATGGTGGTGGGGCAGGTTATGCCCATAGCTTTGACGTTGATTGGGGAGATGGTACTGCTCATAGCACAATCACGGCTTATAATGACGCAGATCGAGTTCATTCTTACGCAGGAGCAGGAACTTATACCGTTGTGCTTACGGGAACTTGTGAGTGGTTTGCTTTTAATAATACGGGCGACAAAACCAAGATAACACAACTTCTCGCTTTTTCTGGTGACATGGGATTTAAGGTTCTTAACTTTCATGGTTGTACCTCTCTAACAACTGCTGTTGCACTTGGAGCAAAAGCCTCACTTTTAAATGCAAGTGATATGTTTAGAGACTGTACTGCCTTAACTGCTATTCCAGATCATCTCTTTGACGGTTGCTCAGCAATGATAGGAAATTTAGGATTTCACGGTACATTTCGCAGTTGTTCTAAATTAACATCTATTCCAGCAGACTTGTTTAAGTATCAAACTGGACTTACCACAAATGCGTTTTACAGTACATTTATGGGTTGTTCTAAATTAGTATCTATTCCAGCAGATTTGTTTAGGTACAATACTGGAATAACTACAAATGCATTTACCTATACATTCTACGGATGTAATAACGTTGCTTTAACATCTATTCCAGCAGATTTGTTTAGGTACAATACTGGAATAACTACAAATGCATTTACCTATACATTTTATCTTTGTACTGGTTTAACATCTATTCCAACAGATTTGTTTAGATACAACACTGAAATTACTACTGGTGGATTTACTAGTACTTTTAATGGATGTACTGCTTTGGCGACCATAGGAGCAGACCTATTTAGATATAATACCAAATGTCTTGCTTTTGCTAGTACATTTCAGAATTGCACAAAGTTGCAATTAAATGCCACAATTTTTTATGCAGTAGGTGAGTCTGGAACACGCTTTCTAAATCAGTCAGTTTCTTTTTTCTCTCTCTTTTCCAGAACTTCCTTTTCAGGAACACAGGGAACTGCACCCGATTTATGGAATTGTAATTTTGGAACAGGAACACCCACAAAAACCAACTGTTTCGCTGGTGCAGGAAATAGTATAACCAGTTTAGATAATTACGCTGACATTCCTGTAGCTTGGGGGCATTCATAATATGAGTCAAAAAGATTCCACAGTAAAAGAAAGGCTTGCAGTTATTGAAACGTTAGTACGAAACCATCTTCATCACCATGAAATTTATCTAGTTGGTGTTTTAATACCTATGGGTATAATGGTACTTTTATTACTTGCAAAAGCCTATGCTCCTGATATGGCATGGGTATTTCAGTTTATACGTTAAAAGGAGCGAAAAGTGAAATCGGTACAATACTATCTTGATTACATGGCACAAAGTTTTGGAGTTGCAGATTACTCAAAACTTGAATCACAACATCTTTCCATTTTTAAAAAGTATCTTGCATCAGCTATAGAGGAATGGGAAAATGAAGGTGATATGGATTATCTGAAGCAACTTGGAATGTACAAAACCAGGATTAAACTTACTGGTACTGTAACTGCAAATCTTGGTAAAAAGACTGTAACTTTATCATCGGCTTCAGATATTTATGCAGTTGGTTGTGACCTTCAGATCAGTGACAAAACCTATATCATTACCAAGATGAATAGTACCACATCATTTGACATCTTTCCTGCTTTTATGGATGCCAATACCACTACTTCAACTTTTGAACTTCGGTACAACCGATTTCCGGTTCCTGCTTATTTCAAACGTGTACTTCTTCGTAGGATGTATCATTTCAATACAATCACCTCTATTCGTATTATTGCAGAGCAGGATTTTTCTTTATTCAGTAAGTCCAATAGTCCTGCTGATCCTGAGCACTTTCAGATTAAATATTCAGCAAGAGAAAGTGGATTTTCAGGGAGTGCAACTATTCTAGGAACCACAGTTACAGTGACAGTTGGAGCACTTACTCAAGAAATGGCTGGCCTGCCATTTAAAATTGCCAGTATAAATGAAAGATATTATATCCGAAGTGTTACCGATTCCACGCATTGTGAATTAGATCGTTCAATATCTACCACAGTTGTCGTTGCAGAAGTTTTTGTAGTGATACCTGAAGGTACGATGTTCTTTGAAATTTATCCCCATCCCGATAAAGAAAAACAGATTGTTTATGACTACCTTATGTCCGAGTATAACAAACAAGGTTTGACTGAAGTTCTGATGGCACCGCCTTTAGTTATTGAGTCAGTCTTGGATGTGAGTCTTGCAAAGTTTGAGGATGATAGTGCTTCCTCACGTCAAGAATTACGCCTAATATCAACCAAGAATAAAGAGGATGCTAAAAAGAAGAACGTCACAAACTATGTTCCCTCAGTTGGCTTCTTTGGAAAAGAAGAATCGGTGCACCCTAAAGGAAGTGTGGATGATTATGGCGGCCTCAACCGTGGTACTACGAGAGGATCAAGTTTACGAGATAGACGAGGTGTCTAATGGTAGACGGACTTAAGAAATATGATACTCAAGATATTGAGGATTTTAGCGGTTTAGTAACCACACCAGAGCATAAGTCCTCATTTCCTGATACTGCAACTCCTTACACTAAAAATTTTATTATGGAAAATGGCTCATTGGAAAATCGTAAAGGATTTTTACGAACAAATACTACGGCCTATGCCGGTGATATTCTTTTTTTAATTCCTTATCAAAATCGAGATAATACATCTATTCTTTTTCTAGGGAAAGTCTAATATGCCAACATTGACAGAACTTACAGTCTTAGCCGCTAAACCGTATCGAGGTCGAACTGCGGAAAGACTTTGCTATCTTACAGATGGTCTGACACTTCCTAAAATGCACGATGGTACAACTCTGGTTAATTGGGGAGTCTATGCACCAACCACGGCACCATCGGCCACCGGAACATCAACCGGTTCTGTTAATCTGGATATGTGTGAATCTTTATGGACACCAGTTTCTTTGGTCTTGGCTGATTGTGAAAGTGCATGGTCATTGGCTGGAAGTTTGCCAGCAGGTTCAGAGGTATTATGCCTTGCCTCATCTGATTATAAGGTAGGTTCGTATTCGGCTCTTTTATTAGTTGGGTCAGCAGTTGAACCACTTGACACATACACTAAACTAATGCTCCATTGTAATGGAACAGATGGTTCAACTACTTTTGTTGATAGTTCCTTAAGTGCCCATCCAATTACAGCATTTGGTAATGCACAAATTGATACAGCACAAACTAAATTTGGAAGTGGTTCCTGCTTTTTGAATGGTGGGAGTGTAGCTAATTATATATCAACACCGGTTACTTCCGATTTTACCTTTGGTACGGGAGATTTTACCATAGGTTTCTGGATTAGGTATCAGACAGTTACTGCCAATACAATGATTTTCATGCTTGGATCAGCGGTTTACCTTCATCTTGAGAACTTTCCAGTAGGACGATATAATCTTTCTATTAATAGCGTTTCAGTTGGTTCCTGTACTCTTGGGATGCCAAGTATCAATACATGGTACTATTTTGAAATAAGTAGAAATGGAACTGATTTACGATTTTCATGTGATGGGGTATCACAAATAGCAGCTGTAAATTCAAGTAATATTGTTCCAACTGGTACCTTAGAGATTGGTCGTTATGCGGGTTCTAATTCGGTAGATGGTTGGTTTGATGAGTTTCGTATAGATAAAGGAATTGCAAGGCACAAGGTATTTCCATTTATCGTTCCTGGTACTGAAGCAGGCGATTTTTCAGAATTAACAAATGATCCAATAGGTATTACAGGATTAGTTTGTACAAAAAACTTATCATCTCCCCAAGACTTATCAACTTATTGGGGTTTAGACTTTTGGATTAAATCAGCAAAGTCACTGGCAGATGGAGATTTAAGTTTAGTTCTTTGTGATACAGCAGCCGGTGCCGATGAATTGGAACGGTGTAATCTTCCTGCCCTTAATGCCGGTGAGTGGACAAAGATACAGTATCAATTTAAAGTCACATCTGCGCTAACATCAGTGGCTAGTCTTGCATTGGCATTAAATCGAGATAAAGGTATGAACGCTATTTATCTTGATGACATCAAGGCCATTCGATGTAGAATTACCTTAGATGCAGTTAATCGTGTAGAGGGTAACTACTCAGTTAAGATGGAAATTCCAGGTGGGGTTGCTGATGCAACTCTGGTGGCTTATAAAGCATTGGCTTCTACGGATATGCACACAGCTACCACGATGTTGATGAATTTACGATCAGATAAATATTTGGGATACCAGGTTCTTCAGTATCTTCTTGATGACTCACCTTTATGTGCATCACCTTTAGAATCACTCTATATCACACCGGATTTAACTGAGGAAACTTGGCAGCAACTTAATCTTACCTTGGCAACACCTGCTGGTGACACGGCAATTGTCAGTGAAGGAATCAAAGTTGTAAAGAGATCAGCCATGCCAATAACAATTTGGCTGGATAATATTCGATATGCCAGTACTGCCGCAGGAAACTTAACCGGACGGTATTATACATGGGTTTCTTTTTATGCTACTAAGTATGATCGTGAATCAGACCTTAGTCCTATTTCAAATGTGGTGGACATTCAAGGACAGGCTATTGCTCTGTCCTCTATTCCGGTATCAACGGATACTCAGGTCGATGCGAGAAGGATTTATAGATCACAAGCCGGTGGAACAGTCCCCTATCTTGAATCTACAATCTTTGATAATGTGACCACAACGGCTGCACTGACTCTTTCTGATGCCTCATTAGGTTTGAAACGTAAACATCCATCAGGTGAAGCAGGATCAGGTTCTTATGCTCCACCCTACGCTTCACCTTATTTACTTCTCTATAGAAATACCATCATTCTTGCAGGATCAATTCCTTATACACTAGGAACTGCGGCTGTGGTTAATGGTTCTGCTACGGTCACTTTAAATAGTCCTGGTGTCGTTAACCTCAGTATGATAGGAAAGGAATTTCGAGTCAGTGGAGATACTCAAAAATATCTTATCGAAAGTATTACTATTGCTGGCAACACTCTTGTTATACGTCCTATTGATAATTTGGTTAGCGGGGTTTATAAAGGATCAACTAACGCGGTGGCTGTCTACCAGATTATAGGAGATGAAAATGCACTTCACACCTCTTTTATTGACGATGATAATATTAGTCGTTATCATGGTTTTCCTGCGGAACTAGTTCAGACAATTACAGACGGAAAACCAGGAGAAAATCTTACGGGTCTTGGGTTAGTCGGAGATGTCTTTCTTGCCACCAAACAATTCTCGACTTTTATCTGTGAAGGCAACTATGCTCCTTGGTCAGTCAACCGAATTTCAGCGGCCATCGGATGCGCATCCCACGATACGATTGTTCAGGATGAGAAGGGTAATGCAGTTTGGTTAGCCGGTGAACAAGGAATTGCTACCTGTGATGGGTTTACGGTTTCCTTGGTAAGTGACATACTGATTGAACTATTTGACGGCTCACATGATCTTGGATTTAATACCGCAAAATTTAGTCAGTCTCATGCTATTTATGATACCACAAAACGATGGCTATGGTTATTCATTGCATCTAAAAATTCTACTACCAATGACGTGTGCTTAATTTGGGATCGGGCAAGTCTTGATCCTTCTAAATGGAAATGGTATTACTTTACCGGCATTGAGGCCATGTGTTCAGCAATTGTTTATGATGCCAACAATATCGCCAGTGTTTATATTGGTGATTATGATGGATTCGTATCACAACTTTGGGTAGGATATAATGATGGTGTACAAACAGGTACGTTATCTGGAACGCCTACTGGTGGAACACCGATTGAAATGATTGACTCAACAGCGGTTTTTACCACGACAGGAAGTGGTCTTAAGGCCATGGGTCTTGTTCTCTACGATACCGTGAATAAGTCATTTGAGAAAAGGAAAATTCTTTCGAATACCGGAACGGTTATCACAATTGAGAACACAGCAGGTTGGGTAGAACGTGCTGCCAGGGCAGGTGGAACAGAGCAGTATATTGCTGCCATGATAGAATTTAATGGAAAATTGTACGGAACTTCTGCTCAGAATGGTTCCTTGTGGGAGTGGAGTGGAACTGCATGGGTTGTAAAAGCACCAAAGCTAGGCGGTGCTGCGGGAGTAATGTGCTTATGCATTTATAATAATGAACTATATGGTGGAACTTCACCTTTTAGTTATTTGTACAAATGGAATGGTATAAATGCGTGGGTACAGGTTGCTCCAAGTTTTCCAGGTGAGGCAGTATACGGGGTAGCAGTACTGAATAATAAAATCTATGGTGCTACCACAGGCGGTAGACTTTTGGAGTGGGATGGAGTTAATAATTGGATACAACGTGCTCCGTCACCGGCAGTAGGAACCTCTTGTACTTGTTTGACAGTCTTTAATGGCAAATTATATGCTTTTGGTGATCCCAATGCCAAACTTTATGAATGGGATGGGGTTAGTGCATGGGCGGCTAAGACTGTTAGTATTGGTAGTGCTACAGGATGGAGTCTTTGCGAATTTAATAGTAAACTTTATGGTGGAGTGGGTTGGGCTGGTGGTGCACAACTCTACGAATGGAATGGCGTAAATGCTTGGGTATTAAGGGCAAACCCTCTACCAGGACAATCCCAACTTAAGACTCTACTGGTTTATCGTGGTAGTTTGTATGCTGGAAGTAATGGTAGTGCAAGATTAGGAAGATGGGATAATGTGAGTGCTTTTGTTGACGTTGCAGGTCAGCCAGGAGCAGAGACAAGTTTATATGGTGTAGCAGTATTTAATAATAAATTATATGTAGGAACTGCACCTAATGCTAAACTGTATGAGTATGATGTTTCATCTGGTTTTGCAGTAAATCCATCTTCGGCGTATCGGTACTACATTGGTGCTTACGAGTTGGATTGGAAATCAAAGAACTTTCAGTTTGCAAGAAACACCGATAAGAATATGATACATGATTTGATCTTGAATCACCAAGATGCCTTAACAGCTCAGAATCTAAGGATTAGAGTGTCCAAGAATCTTGGTAAGGACTCTATTGCTGATCAAAATGTTGATCTAATTAGCGGAGAAGAGAAGGTACTTTTAATCCGTCAACGGGTACAACAAGCGCAACTCAGAGTATCGGGTTACAGTCAAGGTCAAGCAATTGAGATAAATAACCTCGGTATTCGCTTCACGAAACGAGGCGTTAGATAATGAGAGTGTTCATACTTTGTGAACGGAGTGTTCATGCTACGTGAACGTGGTAATACATCATCCACTAGAAAATTAGTTCTTGATCCCAAAATCTCTTATGAGATTGGGAAGGTCAAACAACTTATTCCAAGAGTTACCTACGGAACTTCCTTTCCTCAGAATCCGAAGGTGGGTGACGCCCATAACTACACCGGAGATAGTAATGGACAATTTACTAAGGGAAGTTGGTATTTAGCAAAACCAAATAATGAGGGTTGGCAATCCGTTAATGCCACGGCAGTAACCGGAGAAAATATCAGCGGAAAGATTCCTACCGGTGTTACGATAGCAGACTACCTCTCCAAATTTGGCGGGGTCATGGAAGGTCTGATTATTTTCTTTAAAGATCAGATTCTTCCTGCTGAGATGCTTAAGGGTAAAATTCCAGCAGGTGTGACGATTGAGGACTATTTAAGTCTTTACGGTGGAACAATGCTTGGTTCCATCATTCTCTCTGGATTTAACTTAACTCGAACTGGCTTAATTACCGGACGTGATACCGATATTAAGATCACGATGAATGAAGATGGTAAACTTACTTTGCAGGCAGATGCAGAACTTATTCTTTCTGCTGTTGCTCTTACATTAACGGGTGCCCTGGCTTTAACGGGCAATCTTACAATAACTGGTGACTTGCAGGTTAATGGGGGAGAAATAGGAATATCCACCGATACTGATTTAATGACATTGGCAGCAGACCTTTTAACTATTCGCGGTAGTGTCACCCTTACTGCCGGTAATTTAACTTTGGCACTAGGTTCCGCAATTAACGAATTTTCTATTGATGGTACTTTGGCAGGAAACGCTGATAATGCAGTTCCTACTGAAAAAGCGGTAAAGACATACGCTGATACTAAGACAACATTAACGGCGGTAAAAGCAGATTCAGATATTGCAGATGCACTTACGAAACGGCATACTGGTACAACGCAATTATCTCAAAATGGAATCAGTGGTAGTTTTACAACAGTAGATTTAAAAACGGTTACGGTAGTAGATGGACAAATCACAGATATTACACCATAGGAGAATGAACCATGCTTAAATTGTATTTTCAAGATACATCTAGTGAAGCAGCTTATCAAGCAAGTTTAGTCACTAGAGACAGAGCCTTAGCAGCACAGCAGCAATCAATTGATCTACTTCAACGACTTCTTGCACAGATGGGCAACGATCCACTTATCGTCCAGGCCAGAGAATCATTATCAAAAATCTTAGCCAATCCTTCTGTGATTACTGATGAAGTCTTTAATAATATTATGTCCAAGACTCAAGAGGTCATGGATGCAGATTATGACAGTCAGATCAGTCAGTTTATTGATAATGCAAGATCAAAGGGAGTTACCGGCGATACCTTGGGTATTCAATTACAGAAAGCAAAGAACGCGAGAGCATCAGGCATGGCTGCTGCTTATCGTGATGCTATTGTCCAACGATCTAAAGAGGGTTTGACAACCTCAATTGAAGCTGTCAATACAACCTTTAATGCACTAAATACATTAATGGCAAATCAGCGTGTGGCTACTGAAGATTTAGTCAATGTCTATCAGAGTGTTGTTCCAGAACCATTTAGAAACTATGGTGCCCCTGCGGAAGCATTGCCTGCGGGTGCAGCTGGTGCTGGTGGTGCTGGTGGTACTGGTGGTGCAAGATATTCAGGAGTAGGTGCATCACCAACAGGCGGTACACCTTTTGGTGAAACCTGGGACGCAACCTCTGAATGGAATGCAGACTACCCAAATCAGACACCCCCATCTCCTACTGGTCAACTTCCTCCACTAACTGACGTTCAACGATTTGGTATTACACCTAAGGCTCCAATCGTTCCTACCGTTCCTGGAACAACACAACCAGCAGTTCCTGGTCAGCCAGTTGCAACGGGAACTGAACAACAACAGCAACTTGCTGCACTACAACAAGCTATTCAAAAGACTTTTGCTGGTGGTGGTGCACCTGTTACATTAGGTGCAAACCTAACTGCTGGTGTAAAACAGTCTGCACAAAATGCAGTTTCTAGTATGATGGCTAAATCGCCTGTTTCAGCATTAACATCAACTGCATTAGCTGGTACTACTGGTCTTGGTGGTGCTGCCGCACCCTCGGCAGGTATATTACCTGCTGCAATGGCTGGCGTTGCTGGTGTTCCTCAGGCAATTCTTAATATGAGTGGATATAATGTAAAAGCTCCAACACCAACTCTTCCTAGCGGATATGTTATGCAGCCTTCAGCAAGTGTATCAATACCAGGAAGTTTGCAGACGGCTCCATCACAGATGGTTACGGTTCAAGGTAAAGGTTTAGCACCAGGGTTTGAAACAGGCGGGGGTCTTGCAGAAGGTGCACGTGCTGCCGGTTTAGCGGCTAAAGGCTATGATGTTATTGGAACTACATCAGGAGCTGGTGTTCGTACATCGGCTACCGGAGTTTTTGATGCTAAAAAGTTTGCGGCTACGAATAACATTGATCCTGATATCTTAGATCAGTATAACACAAATATGTATCTTCAAACCGATAAGACTGGTCGTTATATCCCAGGTTCTTTTAGTGCAGGAACAATAAAAGCAATGCAGGCAGAATCAGCAGCAAAAAAGAAACTACCTAGTGCACAACTTAAGAATGTACTTGGTCAATATGCCCCAGGGAGTCAATATGCTTAAACTTTATTTTGTTACCGTACCAACTTTGGTTGACTTCTATAAATCACAGAATCAATTGGCTGCTGAAGGTGCACGAACACAGGCATCTTTAGAAACCCAAGCTGCATTATCACGTGAAGAAATGAGTGCTAATAAAGCCATTGCTAATAAACGATTGGCTCAGGAAGCACAACTTGAACAATATAAACAGCAGATGGAAAATCTGCGCAGCGCGCGTGATCTTTCGTCCAGAGAACGACAGGCTCTTACTGAGCAGTTACAAAAAGAAATGCAGGCTGCACTAGGTCGTAAAACTCAAATTGAACAAACTGAATTAACTCAAAAAGGTGCTGCTGAAAGACAGCAGGTTGAATTACAGGCCGGTGCTCCTAAACGTCAAGCGGAGACTGAAGCAACGCAACAATTGGCTCAGGCAAGAGCCGAACAAAGACCCGTGGCTCTACAAAAACTTCAGGCTGAGGCACAACTTGCCAAAGAACGAAGTCTTATTGCTTCATCTCCTGATCTTCAGGGAATTATGACTGAGGTTAAGCAATTCAACGATCAGAAGGGTCAACTTAAGAACACTCTGGGTAAAGATGGTTATAACAATATGCTCAAGGTTTTGCAGCAAAGAGCACAGACATTGGGTGTTGATCTAACCCATGATCAAAATTATTTAGAAGCAACCCAAGAAGCACGTAAAGAATCGGTGGAAAAAGTCAAGCAGTCATTAGCCACTTTTGCTGATGAAGCAATTCAGAAAGGTGCAATCCAAAGATTCCTTGGTGCAAAGATGCAACTTCTTGATGAAGCGGCTAAAGGTTATCCACCTGATCAACTGCTTCAACGAAAAAAGAACCTGATTGCTTTTGCTAAAAAGAATGGTATTCCAGATAACTATCTCCAAGGAGTTTAGTTCATGAATGATTATGATGACATTCTTGGCGGGACATTATCTACCAGTCCTCCCAAACCCCAATCCCAATTAAACTTTGATGACATTCTTGGTGGATCATTAACTAACAATCAAGATAATTATTCAGATGTGTTAGGTAAGGTCAAAGAACCATCGGTTAAGAATCCTACTACCTTTGATTGGATGGACTTTGGTAAGAAAACTTTATCACAAGTTCCTGCAATTCAAGCCGCTAAATTTGTCGGTGAGATAACTGCACGAGAAGAAGCCGCTATTGCTGAGCCTTTACTTGATGTGATGTCTGGTAAAAATCCTTTGCCTGGAATGCTGCCAGTTTTGACTCAAGGTGCCGTTGGCATCGGAGCCAAGAAACCAACCGCTAGCGAACTTAGGGATAACGAGTACATACAACTTGGTGACATCTTCCGCAAACTCGGATGGTCAGAACCGGCTGCTGCAACGGCAGGATTTGCTGCTTCATTGGCTTTACCAAGTAATTTTCTACTTGAAGGATTAGGTGCTGCCAAGATACCGGTAAAACGTCTTTTTGATGTAGGGGAAGATATTGCATTAAACGCAATAGCTCGTCAACAATTAATTGATAATGCCATGACGGTAGGTGCTTCGCAAGAATTATTTAAGAGTAAAGTTTTACGAACATTTGAAAAAGAGTTATCACCTGAGACTTATCAGGTGTTTAAGGAAAAGGTTCTTACCGCGCCGGATAAAACATCTGCCAGAAGTATTGCTACGGAGTACAACGATTGGCTTACACAAACACATCTTGTTAAGGCAAAGGGAATAACTAATCCGGTAAAGCGAGTGGGTGAAAAACTTGAGCGAGTCTATATTGATTCTTTGCCTGTTATCAAAGCCTCTGATGTTTTGGATGGATACAAAGGGTATAAGGGTTATACTGCAACGATGGGTAAGGATTTAGGTAAGGCTGAGACAGCAGGAATTTATTCTGGTCATATCCTCAAGGCTGCATTGGGAGATGCACTTGAAGCCAAAGGCGTTAAGACGCTGGCTATGGACGCAGATACTGAATTTCGTTTGACTGTGAATAGTCTGAAAGAGCAAGGTGCTGATCAAGCAGTCGAACAACTTCTAAAATCAAAAGGATTACGCGAAGTACCAAAATTACTACCTGAAGAACGCACAATTCTGGACACAGTAATTGCCCATTTCGATAAACGAGTCAATACACTCAAGGAAGTTTTTAAAGCAAAGACTGGTTACGATATGGGGCAGATCCCTAATTACGCTTTCGCCTTAAAGTATCAGGATGAAATTACACCCACTATTACTGAGGCCATTAACCAGACGATGCGTAAACCAAAGTTCTCTACTACCGCCTTTTTAAAAGAACGTGTAGAAAATTTACGTGTACCTCGGTCAGACTTTTGGAATCTTGTCAATGAAACCATTGCTAATCAAGAGTGGTTTATCCATGTGATGCCAGAAACGATCAAGGCCAAACAGAAACTCGCATCACCTGAGTTTGCAAAGACACTTGGTACTAATGCTGAGAAGGCAGCAACATACTGGAAAGATGTCCTTCTGGCTGTAGAGAACAAAGGGCAATTGGCTAACTCAACTCCTTATAGCGAGTTCCTTAAGACTGCCAGGGGAAACATTACCAAAGCTACCTTAGCCTTTAAACTCTCATCCACATTGGGTCAATTTGGCACAATATTCGATGCCTTGGCTTTCGCGCTACCAGAATGGGGTGTGGGTGCCACTAGGGAGATTGCTGCGGAACTGGCTAAAGTATTCGTTATTCCTGGGTATCGTAAGGCAATCATAAAAGGGTCTAAGGGACTAACCGTTCGTCAGGGTGGAGAGTTAGCCTTAGATGAACTTTTGCACGAAGGCGGGTTAAGTGCTCTATCCAAGTTAGGAATGAAACCTCTGCAAGAAGCAGATTTATCAGTAGCCGCTGGTATTGAATCAGCCGTAAAGAAGATTCTAAAAAAACGTGGTTTTGACCCCTCAAAAATAAATGATGAGGCCGATATGTTTATGAACCTTATCAACGGTTCTTCGGAGGTGAGTTATCGTCCGTTACTCTTATCCCGTGGTGAGGGTGCCAAAACCATGATGACATTCCAGACCTTCTTTATGTACCACTGGTCAACGATGATACATGACCTTATTAACCGTGGTCTTATCCGTGGAGATGCACAGAAGAAATTAATGGCCGGTATTGGCCTGGGTTTACTTGGGGCGGGAGATGTTGCCCAGGATCAAGCCAGGAAATATCTGTATGAGGCCGTGACAGGAAGTGAGATTAAACGAAAGGACACTCCATTTTTGCAGGATATGATGTGGAGTTATTTTGTCAATGTTCCTTTCTTTGGGCAGCTCGCAGATGCTCTCATGCGCGGGAGATCACCGGAACCTCCGCTTATCAGACAGTTTGAAAATGCAGTTGTAGGGACAAGACAGTTATTCACCGGTAAGACGCCTGAAACCAAGATCAAAGGTGGGATGAAAGTAGCTGAAGCAGGATTGAGTACATTAGCACCCATTCCAGGTACAGGCCAGTTATTTGACTTTGCTCAGAGATTGGTGCCCAAGACACCAAAGAAACCAGTTGCTTCACCACAACAGAAATTAAGAAAGCAAATTCTACGCGGAGGTTAAAATGTTTGTAGGAGCAATTAAAAAGGATGTAACTAAAGCTCTACAAGAACTTATTGCCGAAGGTATGGTTAACCAACTAATCACTCAAATCGTGGAGAAGTTGGTTAAGAATACTGAAGTTGTCTACAATATGGATACCCAAGAATTGGTTGTGCGATTCAAGAAAGATTTCTAAATGAATGAGCCAATCTATCCCAACAATATTCCATTGAAAGCTTTTATCCAGCCAGGTGATGTACTCTTTCAGTCAGGTAAGGGATTAGTGAGTAAACTTATTCGTACCTTTACCGATGGAAAAGTAAACCATGCTTTATTGGCTTATGATTCGATTCAATCTTTTGAAACGGATGGGGAGTGGCTTAAGGCAGGATTTCATGAATTACCAAAGGTCACGGAAAAAGGAAATATCATCATCCGTCCAATGTATTTAACGGACGTTAACCGGCCATACCTGCAAGAACTTTGTAGGAAATATGAAGGTGTTCCATATGACTTTTGGGATTGTGCAACAAATGCACTTTTCTCCTGGCTCAAGGATAACTTGCGGGAACGATTACTTACCATCATAGGAACCAAACGTCTTATGAAATGTGATGAACTGGTGTCGCGAATACTGTATGAAACTTGCGACAGAAAAGAATTGAAACTCTATGAGGGGTTAAACCCACAACGCCTCCTTCAGATTATGCTGGAAAATCCTCTTCAGTACCAGATTCTTTATTGGAATCCTTAATATCAAATAGTTTTTGTTCAAGATTGTGGCATAACTTTACCAATTCGAAGTACCATAAGGACTGATCCTGCAATGCCCCTAGTTTTTTTAAATCCACGTTATGCCGTTCATTGCTATTCGCATCCCTGAACACTGGAAGTGAGTGAACAAGCTCATGGACAAGGGTACCAAAGATTTCTTTTACCAATTCAATTTGATAGTTATCCGCTGTAAACATTCCCTTCTTTTCTAGTCGTGCAATAACACTCTGAGCAATTTCATCCATATATAAATGTACTTCATTCGAAGTGGGGTTATATGCACCGGCTACATACCTGGTCTTTCCAATATTATCATACTCACCCTGACTCAGCTTCTTTAAGAACCAGGGAACGGTAGACCAAAAGTGTCCCCAACTTTCCCATATCTTTAAGTGAACATCAAATAACGGTTTTTTCATTTCCTCTTACCTTGTGATAGACTTGTTCGTTTAATGACATAAAACTTCCTACAGTTTTTACAGGCAACAATAGTCACATTTATGGAAATTAAATGGGCATACTCGATCTTACCGTTGAGCACTTTATTACAATATGGACAGTTAATTTGGTTGTGTTGCTTCATTGCGCTGTTCTTCAATGAGTCCTCGCAATAGTGCAAGATAATTTCTTGCATCCATGATTCTACCTTCAATTGGCTCATTGCTTGCTTCACGACCATCCTTCACGTAGTTGCAAATAGAAGCAATGTGCTTTAGGAAATAGACTGCCCATACCTGCATTGGTTGCAATCCGGTATCTTTGGCTACATTCTTAAAGTTGGCAAGTTTATCATCACTGCCAATTGTGTACTCTTTTCCTTTGGATACCATTGTTGCTTCTTCCTCAGCCACCATCCTCTTTAACATTTCATAAAAGCTATTGTTGGTCATCATTTACCCCTTCTCAAAGTTTTTGCGTGTTTTACAACAGTAAATGAGGTACGATAGTAACCGCCATTCATTTGACCATGCCATTTATGGTTCTGTACCCACTCAATCTGAAGATAGCCATTACCTTGACCTGTCACACGTCCAATAGCACCACACTCAGCAACTAACTGGTCACTACATATAAGTCGGACTATATCACCTACTTTAAATCTCTTCATTCTTTCCTCCCTCATCATTTTCATAAGTTACCTTAAAGTTCTGTCCACTAGCTGTGTGGTAGATTACTACTCCTTCTGGTTTCATATATCCTGGTGCTGCCTGACTTCCTGTCTCTCGTAGAATATCTAAAGAAAGTTTAATCCCAGATGAGCTAGGTTTACTTCCTTTTGCGAGCAAGGGTACAGTGTAAACCAAAGGAGTACCAAAAGCATTAGGATCACTTTTAAACTCAAAGAAAGGATTAAATAAACTGAATCTCTTTTCTTCTAATCCATATCCTCGTTGTATTCCTTTACCCCACCACTCGCCATAGAATCTACCTATACCAAGAATACAAACAAGGTCATAAACGTGTTCATATACCCATTTGGCAAATCCATGATTATCATTTACCAGTGTAATCCACTTTGACCTGCTACCTGCATATACATTACACATTAATGATACTTGATTACCACTACCACCTAATGCACATAGCATAGGTATTGAACGTAGTGCCGATGGATCAGACTTGTTTGTTGGTGAAATTAATATCTGAGCATTGGTACCATCAATTTTTTCAGTAATGATAATCTCACGGTTAAATCTAGGTATTTTCCTAAAGGCAATAAATTCATTCATTATTCCCCCGTACTAAAATCAACATAGTGTCTACCTTTTGCAGCTATGCTTCGTAGAAGTTTAACACCAGTCTCAATAGAAACCAACTGGTAATAAATATCTCGTGCTACAGCATAGACATAATCATAGCAGCTATGCGGCCATTTAACTGGTACCATTTGGCAGCAGTCAGAACACCAAACTTCTTTATCCTTCTTGGATTTTTTTAATCTCTTCTTTTGTTTTTCCACAGTATTTACATACCTCCCTTTCGTAGATCATACCATCATTATGTTCATAGTCCTCTGTGATCATTGGGTGCATTATTCCCCGACCCGATTTACAACCAAGTTTACCGAAGTCCTCTCCATGCGGATCAATGGAGCGAGGCCAGTCACCCTTACCGCATTTATTACCAGGTCTACGTTCACAGTATTCTTCTAATGGCATAGCATATTTACCCATCTTGGTTGTTGCTGTAATCTCTTCTAACTTCTTAGTCTTTTCATTATACCAATATCTTTTTTTCATGGCCGTACCCTCAAGTTTCCATGTTTAATTCTATCACGTGTAAATTCAATGATACTTGCAATCATTAACATAATTCCTTTTAACTGATACCTATCAGGATTATTGATAATCTGGATACCTTCATACTTAATTCTTGCCTCAGTATGAAGTTGACTTAAAAAGTCATATAGTTCCTGAACATTTAGCCAGTGACCTTTAATTGTTTTCTTCTGAATCATTGAAGATTCTCCTTTGCATATTCAATAAAGGCGTGGACATCATCAAATATGTGTGAAGCAAAATACTTAATCCATGGATGTACCCGAAAGTATGGATTACGTGCAATCACGTACACGGGTTTACCCCATGAGAATGCCGCAATAGCAATTTCCATTACTGAACCTACACAGAACTCACTGGTCATCATAGCAACAATGCCCTCAGACTCACGTATCTTTCTTAAATCCATCCCCACAATCTCATCAGCAGAGAGTTTCGGTTTCCCTGCATCACCCTTTGCTAATTTCTCCTTGGTCATGGTGATAACAGTCTTACTCTCTTTTGCATCACTGTCAAAGAATGGGTTCTCTAAGTGCAGTCCAGTTTGTGCTTCAATAATTAACTCCAATCTCCTGGCTTCTTTAGAATTAACACATTGGTTGGTGTAATAGAAGTGCCTCATTTAGTCACCTTATGATAATGAACTGAGTCTTTCCAAAATCTTCTCCAATTTCTTCGCATCATTCGTTTACTCTTACGTTTCAGTTGTGTCCATCCATAGACATCATCAGTTTGAATCCATAATGAAACACCCATAAGAATTGTTTCCACTAAAAGAAAAAATAGGATAGCCCAACCCTCAATACTAATCATCGTGCCCACATATAAATATCACCCACACACAACGTTGCGTAGATTGTACCCCATAGAAGCAGTACTGCAAAGACCAGCTCTAATCCATAGATTAGCAGCATCTTAATCACACGTCACCATTTTCCTGAATCTTGACATCCTCATAAGGTGCAATCACTCGGCGGTAAACCTCAAGGATACAGCATACCATCGTGCCAATCCACATAGCAAACTTCCAGTACCGTTTCCATTTACCTTCATCACGTAACATTCGATCTTGTAGGATAAGATAGTTGGTGTAATTAATGGCACCCGCCCAATCCTCATCCTTGTACAAACCCATCATGCAGTTTCTAAACTCACTTAAACCACCTAACGCAAGTTCATCTTTAAAGTCATTATTGAGGTAAGGCACTCGGTTCTCCTTTTGAAACAGAGATCATTTTCTGTGCTGTTCGAACGACTTTATCCGCTTCGCGCATGTAATACCACGATCTAACATCTTTGGCAGCAACATAGACTGGAACAACCAGATAGGGATCAGTGGTCACTTTCATGGTACCTACAATTTTATATTCAACCGGATGTATAGTATCAGTTGTACGCACCTTGGTTGGACACTCACTAATTAAATAGGCTAACCAGCAAAAGGCCAGTAACCAAATGAAATGTAGACAGTAGTCAGTTTTCATTATTACTCCTTAAACAGAATTTTAGCACCCAAGTCCATCGGTATAAAGAAAGCATGTTTTCCTTCAAGCACAACTCCGCAACCCAAGGTAGGACGATTGACAAAATCTTTACCATAGAGCATAGCGTAAGATCGAATATTTAGACCACACCCCACATTCATACCAAAAATTAAATCTTTTTGACTTGCAGTATAGGCAACACCGGCATGACTATGGATATGACCTATCACCGTGGATTGCCTATTTCCCATTGAACGAATAGTGTGGGCTGTTTTACCAGACGTGCCAGTACCATGTTGGTAAAGAACATGGTCAACCTCATGTGAAAAATCCCACGTCCAACCTATTGGCGCGTGGAGTATTTCATTGATTGACCTAAATGCAGCTCTAGGTAAGCCATTAGTAATAGCTTTACGATAAATTAGTTCATCATGGTTTCCCATGCACACTCGTACATCTGGAAACGTCTTATACCATTTTGTTTGAAGAATTTTAATTCCCTGTAGAAGTTCATCCCCAGGAGACATCCCATCAGGATTATGTTCGTGGTAACTGATTGCATGGTTGTCAACCACGTCACCTATGTGTACTACGGTATTACAGTTAAACTCATCGTAGGTCTGTCGTATAAAATCAAAGTATTTTGGATGCTCAAAAGGAATATGCGTGTCACCAATAATGAGTACTCTGTGTGACTTTAGCTTGTCTTTTACATCCTTCAATACTTGGTCAGCTGGAACTAACCGTCCATGTTTAATATCATCCAATCCCTGCTGGATTTTTTCATTAATTACTAGCTCTGCCTTGTATCTTGTCAATGCCTTGGATAATGCTGAGCGTGTCCAACCATACTTGATAGCAACATAAGTGATATTTTGCTGAACTACCTCTTTCATAATCTCTGGTGTTAGGAATATTTTTTTCATTTTATCCTCATTTTAAGTGTACCGTTATTGGAGGTCATTGTCAATTCTTCTCAACAATCTTACATCTTATTTTCTCAACCCTAATTGATAGTTTTGAATACCCATTGATCATTCCAGAGTTAGGTGGAACTTCCTTAAGATGAGTACAGAATTGATAACAGTTAACATAGTCAGGAACTATTAAAAATCTTTCACACTTGGGACAGATAGAGTATCGTGGCATCAGTATAACCTCGTCACATTCTGACCATTTCCAAAAAACACAACGGAACTAATAGGAAAGTTCAATTCTTCATCCCAGGTAACTGCCTCACCATTAAATTTAACCATGCCTTGCTGGATCATTCTGCGGAGTTCTGAGTTAGATGCTTGACCACATCTGTTGCCCTCAATTCGAGGTATGCACTTCCATTCATCACGCAACTTTTGTAGAAATTGTAGGATAGTCATTAGTCTTTTGCCTCTCCCCATGAATTAACAACTTTCACATCAACTTTCAATGGCACCTTAAGTTTTGGTATAGTCTCAAGCATAATTTCTTCCATCCATTTCTCGTAGATGTCAAGATCACACTCAGGGCAATCTACGACCAACTCATCGTGGACTTGGAGTATTAACTTTGCACGATTGCCTTGATCTACAATGAATTTAGACATTTGAATCATCCCAAGTTTGATAATCTCATAAGCTGAACCTTGAATCGGATAATTAACAGCACGTGTACCGGAATAATCGTAAGTCTGGATATTCAATCTTCGCCCAAGTAACGTGGTAACATAACTATTGTCCTGAGCAAAGTTTTGTTGATCATACATATACTCTTTCACTCCTTTATAAACCTGAAAATAAGTACGTAAATACATCTCAGCCTCACCTAATGAAATACCGAGGGACAGTGCTAATTTTCGCGCACCCATCCCATAAATAGTACCGAAGTTAATTGTTTTACCAACCCCGCGTTGTTCTGTTGTGGGTTCATCCGTTCCGAAGATAGCTTTTGCAGTTGCCGTGTGCAAATCCTCTCCGTCGAAAATCGCCTGGATCAACGCCTTATCGCCAGAAAAGTGTGCCATCACTCTCATCTCAATTTGGGAGTGGTCAGCTACCACAAGTTTACCTTTGGGAAAACGGCTAATCCAACATTTACGAAACTCTTTACCCATCTCTGACTTCACAGGAATATTCTGTAAATTGGGATCAGAACTTGACAACCTTCCAGTAATCGTTGCTACCTGATTAAAATTACCATGTAGAAAACCATCCTCTCTGGTGTACTCAGCAAAGGGTTCGAGATAGGTGGATTGCAACTTCTTATATCCTTTGTACTCACGCAGAAACGGAATCGCTGGATGTCTCTTTTCAATCAAGCTAAGTGCATCATCATCGACACAAAAGCCACCTGCGTCAGTAAACTCAACAATCGGAAGTTGCCATTTCCAATAAAGTAAATCTTGTAATTGCTTGGGACTATTTAAGTTTACTGTTTCAGGTATCCACTTGTGTAAGATTCTACCATATTCTGCTAACTTCACGCCACATTCAGATTGTAGTTGTAGCAACTTGGTAGTGTCAATTCTGCATCCATTCTTGACCATCTCCTTGATAATTGTAGAAATTTGCACATCAAACTGTAGGTTTTCTTCCACGCCAACTTCTTTTTCAATTAAGGGATCGAATACAATATAAAGTCCAAAAGTATAAATAGCGTCATCACCAGCGTAGGGAATCACTTTTTCAATGGGAACATCAAGGATAGTCTTGCCTTTATTTTGGCGTTTAGGAAAAAGGTCTTTAAACTCCGTGGCCTCTTCGATGTTAAGATATTTCTTAGCAAGAAACTTGAGGCTAGATTCTCTACCTGAATTACGATTATCAACATGGTAGGCCATTAACTGCGTATCGGTAAAATTATTGACGGTACAACCGTTCTCATTTAAAAAGGATATATCAAACTTAGCATGATGAAATATCTTCATGGTATCAATTGACCATAGTAATGGTTGAATAGTGCCATCTTTCATAGGCCATTGGTAGACCCACGCTTCACCAGGTTGAAAGCACAGAGATAGAAAGCATATCTTATCTTTCCTTGGGTCAAGGCCAGTGGTTTCAAGATCAATAGCTACTGGATTTACCGGAGTTGCTTGTTTTAAAAAACAAGAATAGTCGTTGTAATGATATTTATGTTCCATCAAAAACCGTCCATCCTTTTTTCTTACAGTATCTACGTATTTCTTCTTCAGTCCAATTTAGCATGTACTTTAAAATTGGTGCAGCAGTTTCTTTTACTGTGATTCCAGCTACAAAATGAGGTGCCTCAATTCGTAAGAACTTATTGCCTTTCAAGGTACCTCCGTAAATACACCTTAAAATTCTGAATAAGAGCATACTTAGTTTGTACTACATCATACCTTGACATACCAATTCTTTCCATAATTTGTTCAGGTGTGTACTTCAACTTGGTTAGTGTCATTATGGTACGGTCAGGATGTGCTAAGGTAGACAGGTACTCATGCCATGCTGTTTCTGCACGCTGTCTTAGATCACCAGTAGCAATTCTTTCTGGCCGCATGTAAGGTATTCGTAAATGTCTACGTACCTCAACTGCTAATAGGTGATATAAATCTATGTAGTCATATCCTGGGTTGATCTTTAAAAGATCAAGCAGCCATACCCACAGTTCTTGTTCCACATCTTGTAATTCAAAATCATGGAAGCAATGCTTGTACCTCACTGCAATCTTGTGTATCATTTCTTGATACTGTTTAATCAGTTGTGGTGTCATAGTGCTCCTTTAGTAGATCATAGTATAGCCAATACAGTTGAATACCAATTCTTGCGTGTTTATTTCCTACTATCGCTCCTATATTTGGGGCATACTCCCAACCTAACCTACGCTTTCTCAACTGTGGGATAATTTCCGTGTTTATAAGATCAGCCACCATTTTGGGTGTAGAAATCATTCAATCCTCCTGCTCCATTTTTACCTTGTGGGAATCTGAATTAATCGTTGTCCTTATTGGTTTCGTCAAATCAAAACCAGTTAATGTTAACTCACGGTCTACCCATCTTTTAAATTGTGACACGGTTAATCCCATAATATGTCTCTTTACTGAATCTAAAATATATACCTTCATTTCTTCTCCTGTAGTACCATTATCACTCTTTTCAATCCTTCAAAAATTAAACACAACCCTGCATTAAGATCATCCTTAGCTATAGAATACTGAACATCAGTGATGCAACTATGGGCACCAGGGCTAAGTTTAATAGTCAAATCACCTTGACGCTTCTTTTTATCAGGTAAAGCATATATTATGTGGTGAACAATATCATTTTTAGGTGATATTTTCATATGAGTTCGTTAACCCATTCATCAACTGGTGGAAGTTCACAAGAACAGATAACTCCTGGTTCCCATCCAGGCTTCCCACAAAAAGGACAGCGTTTCTTAGATTTTTCCACTTGAATTTCTCCATTTCTGTAGACCTGCTAGTGCTTCTTGAATCTCAACCGGATAAAAATTCCAAACATCAACACCCACGTTAATAAGATAAACTGCTGTAAGATCACCCTCACCATTTGTTCGTTGAAATTTCCACTTTTCATGGACGTGTCCAACAAAATTTATTTCGCATGTAGGATCATAATGCTCTGGTCTATGTACTAGATTGTAATACTGGCCTGCAAACTGAATCTCCATCGAATAAACAATCCCTTTTACGCCATTATTCTTATCATGATTTCCTCTGATCATGTACTTCATCCCATTAAGTTTAGGATACCATTTATACCCTTTATCAAAACCAAAATCTCCAATATGAAATATTATATCCTCATCTTTAACACGCTCATTCCATCTTCGGACAAGCTCATTATTCATATGGTCAACATCTTTGAATGGACGATTGCAGTATTTTATAATGTTTTTATGATCGAAGTGGCAATCAGATGTAAGAAAATATTTCATTTTAAAACCCCTGTATCATAACGAATTTTTTAGCTTGGACTGCTTTGGTAATTGAGTCCAGTGTACCTCTGGATTTTCCATCCCAAAAAGCTAGAAGTTGGTCACACTCGTTTACAATGTCTGTATTACGAATCATCCCTGCACCTTTTCCAAATTCATCCCAATGAGCAGCAAAAATCTTTATGCCTATTCCAGCATCATTAGCATATCGTTTAGCCAGTGAGTCCGCACCTCTAGCCCCACCACTGATCAACTCAATCATACCATCATGAACGTCCAAGACTGAATCAAGTACGTCACAAAATAATTGGTAGTCAGTAAATGTTCGTGATCCTACTACAGCAAGTTTCATAACTCACTTCTCCTTAATAGCCAAAGAAAGTGCATATAAATACTATGACTTTTCTTTACTCGATGATCAAGAAACCACTGATCCGTCATCTTGTAATCGAACTTCTTTGACAGTTCTAACTGGTTTTGCTTTCTTTTTTTCTTTTGATTCTTCATCATACCTCTGTGAAATTGGATCAAAGTAGAAATGACAAATGCCCTCTCGTCCGGTATCATCACGTACCTTGTCCCAGTAAAGTTCGACATGATGGATGCCTTTTAATTCCTGCTCTTTATCTCGCCAAAGGATAGCTACATTATCAGCAGTCTGTTTGATGCAAGAGCCACCGCGCATAAAGTGCATACCTTTCTTGCGTAGTAACTCAGGATCATCCATTTGTTTAGGATGCACAGTCAAGATAGTGTGTATTCCAGTTCGCTTTGTAAGTTTAGATAGTTCTTCGTTGAATTGCTTGATTGCCTTAAATTCATCTATGTCATTATCCAGAAGAAAATTCATCGGATCAAGTAAGATCATTCGCACATTATGAAACTTAGATGTTAATTCAACAGCATCGGTTAACTTGTAAAAAGGAACGCTGCCGTGGGCATCAATAAAAAATATTCGTTTATCCAAAAACCATTCTCTAGCTTTTGCATACATCTCTTGGGTAAAATTCTCTTTATTATAAAAGTCAGTCTGAAAATGGATGCTCATTAACTTTGCCATGACCTTGGCTATTGGAATTTCTGCTGAATAAATTAAAACCCCATGATCTTGCTGTAAACATTTATATAGTAAATTGCAACCGAAGGTTGTCTTACCTGCGGTAGTATCTCCGGTGATAACCGTTACTTCTCCTGCCCTGTACCCTCCAAGTGTTCCATCAAGTTGATTCCATCCTGTAGGAAATCCCTTGGCAGTGTTCGTTTGTTGGTAAAGGGTATCAACCTTTTCGATGACTTTACTAAGTTCAACTGTTTCTTCATCAACATAATGATATGCTTTGGTGATGCAATCTTGCAATTCTTTTGCAGATAGTCCTGCCATGAGGCACTCGTTAAGGTCTTTAAGAGGTAATCGGACACGATAGCATCTATACTTACCCAATCGTCTTGCAAGTTCTTCAGCACCTTCTTCACCATCCTTATCATTGTCATACATCAAATAAACTTTTTCAAAATGATCCAGTTCTTCAACCCACGATCCCCAACCTTTAGCTCCATTGGGTACACTCACAACATTTTTTAATCCGTACATCGAACCAGCGATTGCATCATACTCACCTTCGCAAACAATAGCATATTTTTCATCTTTACCAACATGATCAATACCGAATAGATGATGACTAGCCCCGATTTCCTGGGTAGTAACATATCGGGGCTTACCATTTTCCGTCCCAGGATATTTATAAAGTGATTTATATTTCAGATTGGCTAAAAGATTATCTTTAAAATAGGGAAATACAATGCACTTCACAGTTTCACCAATACGATTTATCTGTGTGTCCAGACCAAGTTTCCACTGTGCAATGATCTTCTTATTGAAGCCGCGTGTTTTGGTTAGATATTCCAAAGTCTCAGTATCAGCAAGAAGTGCTTGATGCTTCTTTTCAGCGAGGGTGATTTCAAATACTTTACCTACCCCGCCTTCTTGTTTGATAAACTCAAGATCACCAAATAACCGTTTAAGTTTAAGGATATGACCGGACTGACCGCACTTGAAACATTTGAATACTTCATTATTGTAGTAGATAAAGAAATGATGACCGGAAGAATTATGATCTTCACAATCCTCAAATGGGCAAGCCATTTCAAGGCCGCCATGAATTTCCTTGTACTTCCACTTTTTTTCTCGAACGTATTGGAGTATGTGACTAGACATTCAACCTCCCTCAATAGTAATTCGCCAGCCATCGACCAGGAAACCCCAGTCCTTATCTGGTTTATCGGCTATGCCGAATGGGAATGACTTATCTTTTATAATTTGCCATACGTTGATCTTTACCGGCCTCAATACGTAAAGCCACGGCAGTACGCCCAACCATATCGCCAAGTGTGATCAACTCGACCATACCGATGCGGTCATAACCTAGAATCCTAGCAATTCTTTCAGCCGCTTGAAGATTGGATAGAACCAATGCTTCGGATGGATGGGGACTTGGACGATAGTTTAGTGGCTCTGGTGTTTGAACCACATTTGGATTAGTGGTTGAAACAACAGCAGAAATTTGTGTAGGAACTTCAGCCTTTACGGGTCTGCCCCGTTTCTTTGGCGCTTCAACAGGAGTAGAATCGACAACCGGATCGACATCAGGCTCAGGTTCACTGACTGTCGGTTCAGCAACCGATGCAAGTCCAGGGACAGAAGGATTGGTAGGATCATCTTCCTGTACCTGTGCTGTCGGTGCTGATGCATTTAATACATGAATCTTGCTTTCCTTGGTAGAACTAAACTGATTTGTTTCCTTGTACACACCACCATATTTAAGATTGGTGATTGAGACATCTGATCCTTCGATACTTTGCTCTACGGCCTGATCCCAAAAAGTCACACGAACTTTTCCACCTTTGGGAGTTTGCAAAATCACATCTGTCTTTTCACTTGTCCACTTTCTATTGCCTTTTGCTGAGTCTACTTTTTGTGGCGCATATACTGTCTGTACGTTACCTTGCACAGTATACAGTTTCTTTTCATCCGTCATTTTACTTGCCTCCGCGTTGAAAGAATTTTAATACGTTACTTGGATTACCAGATTCAATTTCTTTTTTCATTTGAATAAAATTCTGGCTAATTTGAAAGATAACCTTAGCCCCATAGATACATCCTAAGAAGTAAAGTCTTTTGTTCTCTGGTGTATCAGGATGATCTATCTGCGTCCTCCACGTTCGCATTAGTTTCTTAAGTTCATTACGTAGAAAAAGAAAACTTTTCCAGGCTGACTTAGTTCGTAATCCTTCCATCTTTTCGATGGAGCGATTCACATAGTCAATCTGCCTCTTTTCTTCTTCCATCCTTTGCTGATTCTGATCATCATATTGCTTCTGTCTAAACCTGGCTTGTTCGCTCTGATGTTCCCCCATTGTGTTCTCCTTTCACGTTTACTTTAGTGATTGTTTTCCATCTATATCCGTCATTAACTTTTTCATAAATTCCAATCTTAATAATACCGTCACCGGATGATCTTACAACTGCCGGTGGATCACTACTCACGTCTTTGGCAAGTGTTAAAATAGAAACGAAGCGTTCAATGCACTCAGGATGAAGGGTATGGTTGATTCTAAATCCAAGAACCTTAATCACACTACTTCCTTTTACCACATTGTTTCCACACAATTTACATTTAGCACGATTACTTGAAGCATGTTGAACCTCATAATGCACATCTATTGGAATACTCATTTTGGTAAAGCCATCCCAAGATACTTATACCCAGTACTATTGGGAATAAGTCTATCTACTCTGACTTTAGTAGTCCTACATGTGTCAATCCAGAAAATAAGGACATACTTACCTTGGATGGAAGTAATTTTTCCAATGCGTTCATCACTTCGAAATCTTATATCCCAATCTTGCCAATATTGTCCGATTTTAACAGTTGGAATATTCATTAAAAACGTCCCGAACACCAAGTTCTGATAATGCCAATTGCAAAACCTATAGGAACGCCGATGAAGAAACCAGCTATCCACATCAACCACGTTGCTAAAAATATATCCATCAGCTTAACCTCCATATTTTGATTACATTTTTTCCATCATTATAAGTATACTGTGGTGGGAGGATAGTGTCAAATTGTCTGGTCAACAATCTAAAATAGCAAGTTGACTCTAAAGATTGAATTTTAGTTTCAGGATATTGTTTAACAAACCAGTTAGCCATTTGTAAAATGCTTGGATAGTTTAATAGCATTTCTTTATATAATAAAAGATATACGGGTCGTAGTTTTTTAGTTGACAACTGGGAAGTCATGAAATTAAGCATTTGATTCCAACTTTTTCCTTGATCAACCATTGCATTTATTTCAACATCACCAAAATTAGCGAGGTATAATCCAATCAATTGTGTTTCGTGGAGATCAGTTGTGGCTAGTATTCGACTAATCCAAAAGATACGTTTGAGATGCTGTGATCCTCCGTCAATTACCACAGCCCGATCACCAAGGCAGGTAATGAGATGCCCAGGACTCCACCACGATAAAATTACTGCATCCCTTGGCAGAGTTTGAACGTACTGCCCTGCTCCCTTCCAGCCGTCATCATAAATACGAAGATATTTATGCAGAGATTGAGTTGGAAAAACTGTGATGGTTACGTAGAAAAGTGCTAAAAAAATAAGGGGCTTCCATCGTCCGAGTTCCATTACTGCAAAAAATACTACAATGGGAAAACAAAGTAGTAAAAATCGTTCTCCTTTAAAAAGCATGTAAATAGTTAAACCTAGAAGTAAGGGCAAGTAGAAATTTCTTTTTATCAATGCCAGTAGACTACCAAGAAGAATCACGTAGATGGATGCTGGATGAGTTAAAAATATTACCTTCTGCCAGCCTGTCCATTGTAACTCGGCAGTGGTTATTAATCCAGAAGGCCAATATGCATGTTGTTTAGCTATCGCTGGAATGATAGCAAGGAGTGATTGTACCTGATCAAATCCGTAAATTAAAGCCGTAAGTGAACCAGCAAGTAAGTTAATAGCTACTTCCAAAGTTCTACTATAAAAGCACCAGTGCAAAATAGCCAAACTCATAAGCATCGGCCAGCCCTGCCAGAAGAATGATAGCACAGAAATATATATCCCTGCCAAGAAATATCGTTTCTTGTGTAATGATGATGTTATTAACAAAGAAAAGATAATAATATAAATATCTGTATCATTCCACCCAATAGCTGTTCGTGCAATAATGATTGGTGAAAAAAGCATCAGTCCAGTCAATAGCAGGCCGCCTACATGATAGGTAATCAGTCCCAAAAAAATAACAAGGCATCCTTCGTAAATATATAATTCTGAAAAAGAAAGACCGGATGTTAAACTGGTATGAAGGTTAAAACTTTCGTTGGTACCAAAAGGTGCCACACGCAACAGATTAGGTACTTTACCGAGTTGAACTGCTAACGGTTGGCTTCCTAGCATCTTCCAGTAGTAACCATCAACCTCTAGTAAACTGTCCTGTACCACTGGATCATACCTCACCCAAAGTGCGGTGATAATGAGAAAAATTAGCAGGAAGTATCTACCCATTACAGATAATGGTATCTCCTATCTTGATGCAAATAGTAATGACCAAAAGTAGAACAGCTATGCAAAGGTGTTTATCCATCCCATTCCTCATTAATCGTGATGTTGGCCTGGTATTTCTCTTTCCAGTAACTACAGAATTGATTGACAGGACAATAGTCGGTACACTTTCTATCATCATCCCATCTCTCTCTTTCGAAGCAGGGTGGGGGTACCTTTTTTTGCTTGAGATAGAAAAGTAAATCCACTTTTTTCTTGTGAAAATAATTTTTAATTTCTATGTCCTGTGAGATCGGTATTTCAATCTGATAAGACTTATCTTTAACTCCGCGCCCTACTGCAATAGCAGTACCGCCATCCCTAACAATTGCTTGCACAGTTAACTTTTTGACCTTGATTCCAAGTTTAGTTTCAACCCCTATCCGATAGTTATTTAACTGATAAGGCCAATCTTTTAGGTCAATTCTTTTGTCATCTTGCTTGACAACTTTGTGTGTTTTGGGTTTTCCCTTCTTCTCACCGGACTTATATAAAATTGGATTGCCAGTTTCAGGGTCAAGATCAGCGACATCAACTTTGTACAATCCAAGAGCTTTTTCAAGGACATAGCTACCACAAACTTTATAATCAATCATGGTGTATTCACCCTTTTCACATTCCAAAAGGTCAGGGCGAACACTTCCTTCATCATCACTCAGATCAATTTCAGCAACCGAGGTAGCATCTCCTAAACCCTCAAGATCATTGTGAATCGTGGTTCCCAGGATCATAAATACCCGATCGTCCGGTTTAACAGAAAAATTGTTTACAATCTCAAGATATGCCTGCCTGGTTCCTTTAAGTAACTGTGTCGTTGATGGTACTCCCTTCCATTCTCGTTGTACGGCAATCTTCTTGAGCATAGGTCTTGCCATGCACCTGGATTGAAAAGGACAACCTCCATCAGAAATACATTTGCCTAGTTCAATCTGTGAACCATCTTTACAAATAAATTTTGTGATTGGCATTATTTTATTCCTTTCAATGTTGCAATCAGCCACTCGACAGGAGTATCCCTCAGCCAATTATGAAGATCAATTTGATCATCATAGGCTATAGGTGTTAACTCTTTTTGCTTTTTTCCACCTTCCCAATATTCAGCTAGACATTCTAGTGATTTTCCAGTCTCATCCATAGTATACCCTCATTGTAGGTTAGTGTCAAATCATCTGATTATGCTTATCAAACACCGGAGCATAGTAAATATAAGTGTGTAGTGGACACCTATAGTTACCATCTGTTGTACCATCCAAGTTTCTTGCTACACCTTCCTCACACCCTTTTTCACAACATACAAAACGTCTGTATCCTTTGGGGTCGGATGGATAGGTACGTTTAGTTTGCTTCATTATTTTCACTTGGTTTAATCTCCTTTGTCAAAAATGGTATCAATTTTTCTTCGAGTTGATCTACTCTTGCGTGTAACTGGTCAATTTTTTCTATCAATTTTTGCATCTCTTCTTTGTGGTCACTTCGCTCCTTTAAAATCATCCTGGCTAGATCACCTGTCTCACCTATCAATTTTAACCAAGCATTCTCATCTTGTTCAAGCCTTACTTCGATCTTCTTTCCAGCAGTCATATTATTGATTCTCCTTTAGTTACTTTCTGAGTTATCAACGAAAAACATTTTTGCAAGAGGTAACAACTTCTTTTGCCCTTCGCAAATCGTTGTATAACTTGCCTTGCCTGCACACTGGTTCATCAAATGCTTTCGATGTTCCAACCGTCTCGCATAACTTGAAGTGCCTGGCTTCTTACTTTCTTTTTTCATTTAGTTCTCTTTTTCATAGCCGTCAAACCAGCCATCCCCGTGGGTATCTTCCCTTCGGCAATGCTTCTGAGCTTCTTCCAGAGTTAACCCACACTTAACTATCTTGTCAACCCCATCAAAAACAAATCGAATCACTTTATATTTTTGCATTTTTCATTCTCCTTTGTTATGGCGTGAAGCATACCATCCTTGCTGTAGATAACTATAGTGTGCCTGATCCCAGTTACTTTGTCAAGCCTTCGGATGATAAATCTTTTACGCTGGCTTCTTTTTCTTATCACTATCTACCTTCCCACCAATTGGAGGTCATATCCCAGGGCATAAAACCTTTACCCCATAGACAGCGATAGCCACGCCACTCGGTGAAATACTTGATAACTCTACTTAGTTTTATTTTTAACATCGGTTAACCGCTCCTTTTTAGTTAACTTGTCTTTAAGTTCATGCAAAAATCTCCGTTGTTTTGGGTCTGAGATTCTACTCAAAAACCAATTAGTTTTTTCGGGTTTCACTTTCTCACCTCCTTAAATATCAACGTGGTATCAACTTTTTGCCTTATATCAGTCATTCGATTTAACTTTGCTTGGTATACATCGGCAATAACAGCAAGGTCAAAGACGTTATGCCAGGTAGCAATCACGTGACCATCTTCACGGTCGATCAATTCAAAGCCGCCTAATCCTTTTAACTTAGTTCCTGTCTGTTTTATCAGCGGGTTCACAAATCAACCTCTCAATCTCGCCACATCGTTCACCAGTTTTAACTTTCGCGGCGTACCATGCAGTATTAAAATCTCTTGGCTTAATTTTGGTACCATCTCTGAGGATATACCAGCTTGTTTTTTCCATATTTACAATCTCCTTTTAGTTAAATTGGTGTCTCTTGCTTTCGGCAAGTTTTGCATAGTCCTTTGGCTTTTCCTCTAACTCCTAGCACTCTTGCATGACCGCACCGGATACAAACTTCGCGGTCTTTTTGTTTACGCTTAGTTAAATAATACTTCACGTAAAGTTGATGCAAAAATAAATCTTTTACCATAATATTCCCTCCATTCATTAAAGATGATACACGACTAGTTAAATATTGTCAAGTCGGCTTGGATGACACCCCGCCAAAGTCTGAAAAAGCCTATGTGTCATTATGACACACTAGCATTTTATCAGACTATATTCAAAGCATTAAAAAAGTTCTATGGTAACTAGGTGAAAAATATCCCAGGAAGATTGACCGGATTAAAAACCAGCTATCCGGTTTACCTTGCTGGTCACGTTATCCTTTACAGCATATGCGCCATGCTGTACTCTATGGCGCAGTCTTAAGACATCGGTTTCTAGGTGTCATCCTATGTCTTGCAATCTGAAATAATGTCACCTAGATCAAATTTGAAGGCATAAATTAAGGCCGATATACCTTAAGTGCCTTATTCACCTATAATTACATGCCCGTAAGCATTAAACTGGCAAGTGGGACATCTTAGGCTGTGGATAAAGACAGTGCACACATCGAAGCAAGCAAGGCAGGAACATGACCAAAGAGATTGACACTGTGGGCAAACATGCCAGTGAAAAGGTTTATACTTCATATTTTTTAATCGAAGTACTCTTACGATTTAAGTCGAGCGTTGCTCCGCAAAGCGTGCAATATAATATACCGTCTTCCGATAATTCAATATGGGTATTTCCGCAAGTGCATGTATGCCCTTGATAATCTTTTCCGAGTGACTTAGAACCTAGCGGCTTCTTATCATCAACCCAGTAAAGAATTTCACATTTTTTGCAGATACCATACCCATTTACCAGTTTGTAATTTAGTTCATGCTGGCTGGTTTCATAGCAGTTATCGCAAACCTGGTATAAATCATCCTTTTGGTTGTGATAGTTGTACGGATAGCCGTATAAGGTAGCTACTGTTGGATTGATTGCTGGAAGTTTGAAACTATACTCTATTGCTACCCGTGAGACGCTACCGCTAGCTTGAATTGATACCAGTTCATTGATACCCAAGTCTATTTCTTGGCATGGTACATGGTACTGTTTTAAAACTTTTTTTAGTGATCGGCGTATAGATGACCAAAAAATACCATAGGGTGTCTTGAAAGCATAAAGACTGGGATTGTCAACGGATGCGAAGTGAATAGCGTCCGGTTTATCAGTGTCGATATATGCTATAGCAAGATACCCGCCCAATTCACTTAATAGTTTACTCCGCGCGGCATTATCACTGGCCGTTGACAGCAAGGCAAAAATAATCTCACTGTCACAGGTAGTCAATGCTGTAAGTTTATGCTCTTTGAATATGCTCTCATGATTCCATATTATACCATTATGTGTGCCTATAATGTTACCATAAATAAACGGCTGTGCATTTATTAAGTTAATTGCACCTGTGGTAGCGGCACGCGTATGCCCTAAGACGATACGCGGATTCTCTTGGAAGTGTACGCGTAACCCTTCCTGGATTTTAGGATGCTGATAATAATACTTTGCGTCTCCTAATTTTTTGATGAAGTGAGGTTTATAATCTTGCGTGATAATAGCTTGTCCGGTAGAATCCATGCCGCGTGCAATGTTAGCTAGTGCTAGCCGTTCAAGGATTTTATCCAGAGGTTTACATTGTTTTGCATTATCAGATTGAAAGAAACCATATATACCGCACATTTTATGATACCTCTTGGAATTGACGCTCTTCAATTTCAATACTGGTATCCCTTGGATTAAACTTGAGATACCGTTCAAGATAATAATCTTGCGTCTCTTTAGGCAATTTGATATGTGCCATAAGCATTTTAAGACGGCCATAAGACGGTAGCAATTGATTACACGTCCAAAAAAAGTCTTGACCATATTGGACGAAGTGTAAGCAAAACATCAGCCAGTGATATATTTTCAAAAATGCTGTGGTACCGGAATGATACCGGAATTCTATTGTAGAATGCTTATCTAATGATTCAAGATTGAAACCGTGGTATCTATCACTTAAGGCACGAAAACTATCTTGACTTCCTTTAAAATTGACTGGCAATGCTTTGCAGTATGTATTTCTTCGCCGTGACATCGGCATTAAGCTGAATATAACGTTGTCAAAAACGTATGCCATAGATTTAAGGCAGTCTAATTTTCTTTCCGTAATGCTGGTAGCATCGATGTGGATATGTAAACCTGTACTTTTATTGATATAAGCTTCATATCTTCTAAGTTTAAGACAGACATCTTCCAAAGTCTTAATACCAGCGTCACCTTGCAATATTCCAAGTCTAAGTTCATTTGACTTGTCATCTTCGTCATCCGGCTCTATACTTCCATCACTGTCAACCTCGGTATAGCCAATACCGCTTGTCGATATTTCTTCGGAACTACAGCATTCAATTTCAATACCGTAAAATGTTTTAATGCCAAAAGTCTTATCGAAAGTTGTCGAAGATTGTTTTCTTGATGTATGCTTTTCTCTCGCACAAGTTGAACAATAAGACGCGTCATTTATTGTCTCGGCATCATCACTCAAGATAAGTTCATCACACGCACAGCAAGATGTACCGTTCTCTTCAAAACACGCTTGGCAGTATATATTGCCATTTACCTCATAATAGTTATCCGAAGTTTTCTTAAGCGGAGTAGAACACTCTGCACATTCATAATATATATGATTATAGCAGTCATCACACAACATGAAATGGTTAACCCAATGCTCATCATTATTTTTCTCATGCTCATTACTACACTCATCACAGCAAAAATATAAGTCATCATAGCAATCTTGACAAAAGATTTTACCATTGCTATCTAAAAACTTGTCATCCAAGTCAAAATATTCATTACAGTTTGAACATTCAAAATAATGCTTGTCTCTACAATCTTCACAGCAAAAATACTGCTCTCCTACCAGCAAGAAAGACTTAAGGATAAGCTCACGCTGGCCGCATTCATAGCATTCAATAGCTGGTGTATACGTCAAAAGTTTAGTTGTCATAAGTTTAACCCTTTTCCTTCTACCTTATCCAGGTTAGAAGTAATAACTTGATACGCTCGGCTACATTATA
>Ga0315289_10000919_pt1 | contig 45746 bp, 33 predicted proteins | sample YL17G11_40_MG_FD_203452 | JGI IMG/M metagenome (GOLD analysis project Ga0315289, IMG submission 203452) | Sediment microbial communities from Yellowstone Lake, YNP, Wyoming, USA - YL17G11_40 | ecosystem: Environmental > Aquatic > Freshwater > Lake > Sediment | place: USA: Wyoming | collected... | reverse complement strand
GCAGGCGCGCGCTCAGCGGGAATGTGATGGTCACCGGCAGCGCGAATGGCAGTCCGTCCGGCTCAAACTGCGCCGCCCAGATCACGGAGAGGCCGCCTGGTGGCGCGGGGACCTGCGCCGCGCTCAAGGGCGCGACCACCAAGGTGAAGTCCGTGGGCAGCGCTCCCGGTGGGACATCAACTATGATCCCGCCCACAACCAGCCGGCCGCCGTTGGGGCCGATGATCGCCGACCCGGGCCCGGTAGTCGAACCGCCCCCGCAGCCGGCGACTATCGCCGCAGCGACCGCGGCCATGCCGATAACCACTCCAATACGTGCAAGCATTTCTGACCTCCGTACGAAAGGGTGCTCTCAGGCACGACGAAGGCGGCGCCGATACAACAGCACCGCGATCCAGGCCGCGATCAAGCCGACCAGCATCAGTTTCGCGACGCCGAGGAAGATCAGGTGCACTTGCGGCGGCGGCCACCACTCATCGGGCAGGAACCGGAGATTCCCCGTGATCCGGCCCAGGTAGATCCCCCACGCTGCCATCAGCCACACCCACGCGATCAACACCACCCAACCCAAACAGTACACCAGCGCATCCAGCCTGCGCTCAGAGTCCTGCATTGCCCCACCTCCTCAGCGGCAATGATATCACAAGTTCCTGTGGCGGCTCGCACGCTCGCGGCGAGGGCGAACCCTCAAGGATGGGTCGCTCACCTCTCGCAGGCCGGCCCGCGACATGCACTGTCTTCGCTTCGCTCAACATGACATGAGCACAGGGCTCAACATGACACCGACGAAGAGCTCGGTGCTCTTCGAAGTACGGGCAAGGCATGCCTTGCCCCTACCGCTAGGGGGCACGAGCACGCCCGGGTCACTGCTCGTGGCGTGAGCTCGCCGGCGCCACTCCCACGCTCTCCGTTCCATTCGACGCGTGGCTACGCTTTTCCGTTCACTGGCCGCCGCCTGCATACCTGTTCGTCTGGCCGACCAATGGCCACGGCGGGATCACGCGGTACGGCGTTTCACTCAAGAAATCGGGCGCCATCGAGGCGTTGAGCGCCGCATCCACCGCGCGCACGTAATAGAGAAGCCCCTCCGAAGTCACCGGAACCTGTGCCTGGTAGCGCCCATCGTCCTCGGCCATCGGCGCCGACTCCCATTTCGCGGTCGAGGGCATCGGCTTGTAGAAGACCCGCACCGAGCGCAGCGGCGATTTATCGCTCACCACCACGCTGATCTGGGCGCTCTCGGCCGCGGGAGCATGCTCCGCGCGCAGGTCGGACATCACCGGCGCCTCCTCGTCAGCGCTGATCTCAACCACAAAAGGCGTTCTCGCACCTTGCGCTGGCGCGGTCGCTGCTGCGCCACTCGCAGTAGCCTCGATGTAGTACTCCAGCCGGTCGCCGGTTACCGCTTCGCCCGGTATGATGACGAAGTAACGGTGCGCCTGCGGCGCCGCGCCCATGGGCAGCACCGCGAAATCCGCGCCATGCCCCGAGCGGTAATGCAGCGCGACCGCGCTGATCTCGCCCGCGCTGAGCACCGTCGCCTCCACGCGCAGGCTGCGCCCCGGCTCAAGCCGCAGAAACGGCACGTGGCCAATGACTCGTGCTTCGCAGCGAAGCGCCGCTTCGCAGAGTAGCATCGGCGAACCGCCGCCGGCTGGCGCCTGCGCCAGGAACTTCGCGCCGACGTCATCGAGGATCCCGAGGTCGCGCTCCACCTCGGGCGCGAGTTTGGCCCAGTGGAAGTTCAGGGTGTGCATGCGCAGCGTATCCAGGAAGGGGTGATAGTGCCGGCGGGTGACGCTCGCAAGCTCCTTCCATTCGTCCACCGCGCGGACGGCGTAGGCGCGGGCCGCCTCCAGGTGCGGCAGGTGGTTGGACCGCCGAAACAACTCCAACTCGACCGCGGCTCGCAGTTTCTCGGCGTAATAGCCCGCCAGGTGGGAGAGCGCCTGTGCATCGAGGCGCAGGCAATCGAACTCCTTGTACGCGGGCGAGCTGTCGGGCAGATGGCGCAGGCGATACTGGGCGATCTCCGCCGCGGCCAGAGACTTGTGCGCGCGCTCCAGGAGCAGCCCCGCCACTTCAAGGGGGCTCATGCGTCCCGAGGGGCGGCGCCCGAGGTACTCTTGCGCGTACTCGGCAGGGGAGGAGATCACCGTGTCATCCAGCGCCCGAACCGCCCCGAACTCGTCAATCCGCCCCCCGGTCTCCAGTTCCGGGGCCATGTCGCGATGGTCGGGCCCCAGGCAGTGGGCGCTGTATATCAGCGGCACCAGGCGGCTCATCCACACCGTCATCTCCATGACATCCGGCCCCGCCTCGCCAAAGCGCCGCTTGAACGCCTCCTGCCATACGCGCGGCGAGCAATCGGGGTCATATGACAGCCGCCCCCACAGCATGTTCCAAAACCAATCGCGCTCGTGAATCCACTGAAAATAATCGTGGCGCACCGCGAGCCAGTGGAAGTAGTCCGTCGCCGGGTAGTACGCGTTCATCGGCTCCAGGGTGAATCCGACGCCGTCGGCGAGATCGAAGCTCAGCGCAGTGCGGCGCACGAACTCCGGGTCCCCCCACTTGAAGATGCGGTGCGTGCCGTTGGCTCGCACCTGCCACACGATCCAGTAGTCGCGCGGGTGGCTGGTGTAGTTTTGATAGCTGTAGCTGGCCCAGCCGCCGAAGCGCTCCCCTTGCACCTGGTAGGGGCGCCCCAGATGCTCACCGTTATACTTGATCTCGATTGAGAAGTCGCCGGGATACTCGCGCCCCAGGCGATGGATCATCTCGGGCTTGCCAATCCAGGTGCGGGTGTAGAGGCCGATGTCTTTGCGCCCGGATTCCGCGATCGCCGGTAAGTAAGTCTTGAGGTAGAAGTCTTCCCCGCGCCCCGACTCGCCGATGCGAAAGCCGATGAAATCGAGCTCCGGCACTCCCGAAACCATCTGCCGCACCATCTCGCGCGTGTATTCGCCCAGCGCGTCGTCCGACTGCTCGGCGCGCGACTTGGGGGCGTCCGGTATGTCCCATGATGTCTGGTAGCTCATGAGGCCGACCTTGATGCCGCGCTCGTGCGCCATGCGGGCGATGGTGCGCAGCATCTCCAGGTTGCGCTTGGCCTGCTCCGGCGGCAGCCCCACGTCAGGGTATTTCTCGGACTTCAGCATGTAGGGATAGACATTGGGGAAAGAGGTCGTGATGATCGAGTACATCGCGTGCAGGTCGAGCCAGTTGATGCGGCTGCGGGCGAGCATTGAAAGATAGCTGCGCCAGAAGTCCTCGGAGTAATACCACGAGTTCGGGTCGCGAAACGCCTCGACTTGGAGGAAAGGGTTGACGCCGCGCAGGCGCTTGAAGGGGGACTGCGTCGTCTCCGCCACCGATTCCATGACCGCGCGCCCCGGCGACCAACTGACCTGCTCGGCGACCTCCAGCAGGCCGTACATCGCGCCGGTCGCATCCGACCCGACCACGGCCAGGCGATTCCCCGAAAGCTTGCGCACTGCAAACGATTCGGCTTTTTCCGGCGCGTTAATGCTTTCGATGGACCCGCTTTCCGAGACGACCACGGTAACGTCGCTCTTATCCTGGCCGATACGATGCCCGGCGTCGCGCAGCTCGCGCTCCAGCTCCGCCGCGCCGAACTTCATCGGCGCGCTGGCGCCCTCGGGCAGCCTTATCGCCACCACGTCCGCGCCGGCGGCGATGGCGAACAGGGAAAAGGCTGTAGCGGCCGTCAGAAGTGAAGCCATTATTCGCGTGCGCATCCTCATGTCCGATTGACTCCCCGAAGTCCAAGGCGATTGCCGTCAGTCCACCCTATTGCGCTGTCGGCAGTCTTCTCCCTCGTGCGAATGCCGCTCCGGGCATACCATGAGGGCCGCGTCGCTGTGCCGAACGAACAAGGCCGGGCAGCATCTCTGGCCTCCCATATTGGGGCGGCAGCCTCCTGTGTCCTACTTCGCCATCGGCGGTTTCAAACCGAGGTACGCCAGTTCCCCGCGGTACACCATGATCCTGAACCGCCGCGCCTGATCGTTCGCCCGTATGACCACCGGCACCGACATGACGACGCAACCCAACAGCAGGATCGCAACCAACGGCGCCAGCACCGCCCCCAACGTGGCAACGTATTGCCGCACAAACCCCGGCCGGTCAGCAGCGGCGCTCCGTCGCCGCACCACCCAAACAATAAGCAGCGTCGAAAGCACCACCAGCGGCAGCGCCGCGAGCACGAACAGGCGGCCCCAAGGCGCCGCCGTGGTCTCGTCCGCGAAGCCCGGCATCGGCGAGGACCACCATCGCCCCCGCAGCAAGGCCATTCCTCCGCCCAGCGTGACGATGAGGCACCCCACAACAACCAGCGCCCATTTCCACCTCGCCCACACCATCGGCGCCGGGCGCCGTCCCGCCGCACGTAGCGCAAGGCACGCCAGGCCGCACAACACCAGCAGGCCCAGCGCTCCGCCCGCGCCAATCAGCGCCTGCCGGAAGGCGCTCAGCACCCTGAGTGTGCGGAACAGCCGGGCGTCACTCGCATTCGTGGCGGATAGCGCCCGGCGGCTCCAAGCCCGATGTTCCCGCGCAAACACTGTGATGCGCTCGGCGAGGTCGGCGCGGCCATGCGCGCGCAAGTACACAACGAACTTGGCCCCCTGCGCTTTCTCGAGCGCCTGATACCATCGCGCTCGCCTCTCGCCGCTTTCGTGCGGTTTCGGTTCCGGCACCCCACTAACGGCCATCGCATTCTCCTCCGGCGTCAGCCGGGTGCCGACACTGATCCTCCAGACTGCTACGCCGCCGGATAGCACATCAATCAACGTGTAGCCATTGGTCATGACAAGCGCGCCCAGGTGCATCATGGATTCGCGCAGGAAGATCGCCTGCTCGTCATCGCCGCGCTGCTGCGCCAGCACCGCCATGTCCGTCACCACGCGCGCCAGCTCGCGTAGCATCCCTCCGTGGAACACATACGCGCCGAACATTGCATCGAACCCTGCCTCAAGCTGGGGCATCGTGTGCCTATAGGCGTCATAGCAGGCGATGGTCACGTCGCGCCTTCCCAGGTCCCAGCGGTTCTTACGCAGCCCAGAGCGGAGCAGTGCCACGGCATTGCCATCCCGATGCTCGACGAGCGCGAGGTACGCGAGCAGGTAATCCGGGGCGGCGTTCTGCGAATCAAGCGATCGAGCCGTTTCCAAAGCCATGATCGCGCGCTTGAGGGCCTCGCGCTGCTCCTTGGTCAGGGGCCTGCCGGTGGGGCGCGGCCGCCCGGGATCGTCGGCATAAAGGGCGGCGAATTCCCTGACTCGGACCAGCCGCCCGCGCCGCGCCAGGTCGGTCCCGAGAACGAGGTGGGGAACCGCCCAGCGCGGCTTGAGCTTGAACAACTGGTCGAAGGCATCCATCGTGCGCGGCAGCCCGTCAAAGGGAGCTATGGAGCCCGCGGCCAGTGCCAGCCATATCTGCGCGTCATTGGGATGCGCCCGCGCCTGCTCTCTCAAGCGCGCGTCGAATTCGGCGTTCACGAGCGCCGACCGCACCCGGTCGCGCTCGACCGGAACGAGCAGCAAGACAGCCACGGACGCAACAATCACAACCAGCGAAACGAAGGTTATGGACTTCAAACGTGCCATGGCAACATCACCCCGTAGCCTGGCCTTGGAAGCGCCTGTCCACTCTCATGTTCGGCTAGAGAAAGGAACCCTTACTGACCCTGCGCGGCCAGGATGCGCTCGACGATGCGGCTGGTGGAGCTCTCGGGCAGCGCGGGAATGAGGACGACCTCGCCGCCGAAGGACTCGACGAAGTTCTTCTCTTCCTGGTTCATGGTCGCTTTGGTGTAGTCGCCGCCTTTGACGAAAACCTCGGGCCGCAGCAGGTCGAGCAAGGCCTCGGAGGTGGACTCGGAGAAGATGATAACCAGGTCCACGCTGGCGAGCGCCGCCAGCAGCTGCGCCCGCTCGGTTTGATTCACGATCGGTCGCGCCGGGCCCTTGATTGCAGCCACGGACTCGTCGCTGTTCAAGCCCACGATGAGGCAGTCGGCCAGAGCGCGCGCCTGCTCCAGGTAGAGGGCATGACCCGCGTGCAGGACGTCGAAGCAGCCGTTGGTAAACACGATGCGTTTGCCGCGGGCGCGCAGTTCGGCGGCCAGTTGCGCCGCCTGTTCGCGGGAAACTATCTTGTCCGTTAGCGACACCTTGGCGCGCTCGCGATGATGGTGGCGCAGGCGTCTCGCCTGCACATTCTAGCATCTTGACCGTAAGTGGCACCGTAGCCGAGACTGCCGCCCCACCTGCGGATACATGCAGATTCCGCATCCTGGTTCCGCGCTCCTGCCCGCTACAGGACACCGCAGCGGCTGCGGCGAACGGACCGGCATACGGTCGGGCAGGCGTCCCGCCGGCAGTTGGATCGCAGCCGAGACCGCTACGCTACTGGTCATCACGGAGGCAAGCATGACCGACGAGACCCTGGAACTCCACGTCATATCGAATACTCACTGGGATCGGGAGTGGCTCTACGATTTCCAGGAGACGCGCATGCTGCTGGTCGAGTTCATGGACAAGCTGCTGGCGCTGCTCGACTCCGAGCCCCGCTATCGCTCGTATCTCCTCGATTCGCAAACCGTGCCCCTGGAGGATTACCTGGAAGTGCGCCCGCAGGAGCGTGGGCGCATCGAGCGCCTGGTGCGCGACGGACGCCTCCATATTGGCCCCTGGTACACCTGCCCGGAGGAGTTCAACGTCAACGGCGAATCGCTAGTGCGCAATCTCCTCATGGGGCACGTCGTCGCCGAGTCCTTTGCCACTCTGCGAAGCGGCGAGGCCGCCTCGCTGCGTAGCACGAGCGGGCGCGTGATGAAGGTCGGCTACAGCCCGTTCTCCTACGGGCAGGCCTCGCAGATGGCCCAGATCTACTCCGGCTTCGGCATTGACACCATCCTCTTCTACCACGGCATCACGCCCGATGAATCCCGCTCCGAGTTCATCCTCGAGGGCCCCGACGGCTCGCGCCTCTTCGGCTCGCGCATGGGCTCCTTCGCGCGCTATAACTTCTTCTACCAGGTCTTCCGGCCCGCGGTCTATGGCAAGCAGATCCACGAGCGGCGATACCTGTGGGATGACGGCGGCCTGCCGTTTCATCTGTGCGGACCGGGGCGCTGGCGGTCCCATCATTTCCTGGTTGACCCGCGCAAGGGACTCGACCACCAAAAACTCGTCGCCGGTCTCAACCGCCTGCGCCAGGTCGAGCGCGAGCACGCCGCCACCCGCTACATCGCCTGCATGATGGGCATGGATTCCACCGAGCCCGACCCCCGCGAGGTCGAAATCGTTGCCCAAGCCCAAGCGGTCGTCGCCCCGGATACGATCATCCATTCCTCCCTCGAGCAATGGCTGGCGAAGGTCAAGCAGGGGGCGAAGAACCTGACCGTTCTGCGCGGCGAACGCCGGACCCCCCGCGAGCTGGGGACGCGGGTTCACCTGTTCGGCGATGTCACCTCCAGTCGCGTTCGCGTCAAGCGCGCCAATGGTCTTGCCGAGCACGCCCTTCAGCGCCAGGCGGAGCCGTTTGCGGCAATGGCGTGGCTGTTGGGTGAGGAGTACCCGAAATCCTTGCTCGACATCGCCTGGCGATACCTGCTGCGCTGTCATGCCCACGACAGCATTGCCGGCAGCGGGGTGGATCAGATCGAGCGCGACCTGCATCACCGGCTCGACCAGGTGCGCAATATCTCCGCCGGCCTGATGCGCCGCGCGTTCCAGGCGGTGGTGCGCCGCGTGGAGAACTCGGACCTCCCGGCGGATTCGATCCTCCTCGCGGCATTCAACCCATCTCCGCGCGAGCGCTCCGAGGTGCTGACTGCCTACATTGATCTGCCGGCGGAGCTGGGCATCAACCAGTTCGACATGGTCGAGGCGCAAAGCGGCCGGCGGGTGCAGATGCAGGAGGTGTCGCGCGAGGACCGCATGGCGGTGGTGCGGCATCTGGGCGACGCCACGATGGAGATGCCCGCGACCACGGTGCAGGTGCATTTCCACGCCGAGCGCCTGCCCGCCCTCGGCTATCGAACTTACATCCTCCGCGCGCGCCCCGATGCCGACCGGCTCCCCGGCAGCCTGGTGAGCGACGAGCGAACAATGGAGAACGACCACCTGCGGGTGCGCGTCAACGGCGATGGCACCCTCGACGTCGCCGACAAGGCCACCGGTCGCACCTTCGCCGGGCTGCACTACTTCGAGGATGGCGGCGAGGCCGGCCACGCCTGGCGCCATCTGCCGCCGGCGCTCGATCGCATTGTCTCGACCCGCGGCGCAAGCGCAACGGTCGCGCTGGAACACGAAGGGCCGCTGCTGGCGACCTATCGCATTGACTACGCTCTGGAGGTCCCGGAGCACCTGGTCGAAGGACCCGGGAGCGATGTCCGGCGCCTGGACGGTGACGGCAATTGCGCCTCGCGCTCGCAGAACACGCTGCCGCTGCGCATAACCTCGCACATCACGCTGCGCAAGGGGGCGCGCTGTGTCGAGATAACCACCCGCTTCGACAACCGCTGCCGCGACCACCGGCTGCGGGTGATGTTCCCGACGCGCCTCAATGCGGCGACCTCTGATGCCGAGAGCGCCTTCGATGTCGTCGAGCGCGCCATCGCGCGCGGCCCCGACAGCCCTTGGCGCGCCACCTGGAATCCGACCCATCCACAGCAGCGCTTCGTTGATGTCAGCGATGGCAGCGCCGGGCTGGCGATCATCAATGACGGCATCCGCGAATACGAGGTCAGCGACACCCCGGATCGCACCATCGCCATCACACTGCTGCGCGCGTACGAGGTGGCGCTTACGACCGTGTCGTGGCGTTGGGAGCGCCACCCGGAGATGATGCTGTCGCAAAGCCCGGGCGAGCACGAGTTCCGCTGCTGGATCTATCCGCACGCCGGGCGATGGTGGCAGAGCGATGTGTTTGTGGAAGCCGAGCGGCTGAATGTGCCGGTAGAGGTAGCGCAAGCCGGGCCGCACGCGGGGGATTTGCCGAAGGAGATGAGCTTCCTGAGCCTGGAGCCCGAGGCGCTGGTATTGAGCGCGGTCAAGCGCGCCGACCGCAGCGAGGAGCTAATCGTCCGCGCATTCAATCCCACCGATCAATGGCTCACCGGCCGCATCACGCTCTTCCGCCCCATTCGCGCCGCGCGGCTGACCAACCTCAACGAGGAGCCGCAGGGCGAATTGATGGTCGAGCCGGCGGCGGGCGGCGGGGCGGCCGTGACCTTCGAGGTCGGGCCCAAGAAGATCGTGACCATCGCAGTGGATATCGGACAGTAAGCCGCGGATTCAGGGATCAACCGCTGAGCACACAGAGGACGCAAAGGTGCTTGGGCGCGCGGTCATGCAGACCGGGCGGATGGCTGCCCCTGGTTCGCATCGTTGACGGCGGGGCCGAGGTGGGAGGCTAAACGTGGCGTTCTTTCTGACCGCATCTGTGTGAATCTGCGAGAATCTGCGGAGAGGCTCGATCACATCATGACCATCTGGCAAGCCATCATCCTCGGCATCATCCAGGGCGTCACGGAGTTTCTACCTATCAGCAGCTCCGGCCACCTGGTGCTGGTGCCGTGGCTCTTCCGCTGGGAGATATTTCATCACCCCGCCCTCAACAAGACTTTCGACGTCGCCTTGCATTTCGGCACTTTCCTCGGAGTGGCGCTCTATTTTCGCCGCGAGATCGCGCGTCTCATTCGCGGCTGGCTACGAAGCATCGCGCAGCGCAGCATCGGCGGCGACCCCTATCGCAAGCTTTCCTGGCTCATCCTCATCAGCACCGTCCCGGGCGCGGCGGCGGGGGTGATGTTCGAGCAGGTGATCGAGCAGAAGCTCGGCGCGCCCCTGCTGATCGGGGTGCTGCTGATTGCGGTGGCGGTACTTTTGGCGATCGCCGAATGGGTGGGCAAGCATCGCCGCGACCTGGAAAGCGTGGGCTGGGCGGATGCGATCATCATCGGGCTCGCCCAGGCGGTCGCCCTTGCCCCCGGCACCTCGCGCTCGGGCATCACGATCGCAGTGGGTTTGTTCGCCAACCTACGCCGCGAGACGGCGGCGCGCTATTCCTTCCTCATCTCCATCCCCATCATCGGCGGCGCCGCCGCGGCCAAGGGCGCGCAGCTCGTCCGGCACGGGCTGCCTGCGGGCATGGAATGGCCATTGATCTTCGGCGTCTTGAGCGCCGCCGTCAGCGGCTACCTGGTCATCAGGTTTTTCCTCGCTTACCTTCAGCGCGGAACTCTCTATCCGTTCGTCGCCTACCGCATTGCCGTCGGCGCGCTGGTGGTGTACCTCGCGTCCCGGGCTGCCTTGTGAAACCCGCTCGATGCCTTCCCGATGTGACGCAGCTCGTGCTTCGCCCCGACACATCGGGACTTCGCAGAGTAGCACCGTCCCCGGCTGGGAGCGGCGGCGCGACAAGTCGCCGCGCCAGTGCAAACAACAGGCGAGGCTTGCCCTGAGCCTGCCGCAACGGGCTTGCCGTGAGCGGTGTCGAATGGGCTTGTCCTGAGCGCAGCCGAAGGGTATAATCCCCAAACGCGAGGAATCAATCGTGGCCGATCTAGCGGATGTCCGGCAGCGCACCACCACCATTGTCGAGCAGGTTGAGACCGTCATCATCGGCAAGCGCCGCACCATCGAGCTCGCCCTCGGCGCCTTGCTATGCAACGGCCATGTCCTGCTCGAGGACATCCCCGGCGTCGGCAAGACCATGCTCGCCAAGGCCCTGGCCAAGGCCAGCGGATGCAGCTACAAGCGCATTCAGTTCACGCCCGATCTGCTCCCCGCCGACATCACCGGCACTTCGATCTTCAACCAGAAGACCAGCGAATTCGAGTTCCGCCCCGGGCCCGTTTTCGCCAACATCGTCCTTGCCGATGAGATCAACCGCGCCAGCCCCAAGACGCAATCGTCCCTGCTCGAATCCATGGCCGAGTTCCAGGTCACCGCTGACGGGGTCACCCGTCCCCTGCCGAGCCCATTCTTTGTGATCGCCACCGACAACCCCATCGAGTACCGCGGCACTTACCCCCTGCCCGAGGCGCAGCTCGACCGCTTTCTGATGCGGCTGCACATGGGCTATCCCTCGGCCGCCCAAGAGGTGACGGTGCTGGAGCGGCAGGTGCTAGAGCACCCCATCAATTCGGTGCAATCGGTTGCCGGCTGCGATGTTATCGTCGCGCTTCAGCGCGCTATCCGCGAGGTTTTCCTGGAGACCTCCATCAAGCAGTACATGGTGGCGCTGACGACGGCGACGCGGGAGCACCCGATGGTGGCCCTCGGCGCCAGCCCCCGCGGGTCGCTGGGCTTGATGCGCGGGTCGCAGGCGCTGGCAGCGATGGGGGGCCGCGAATTCGTCATCCCCGATGACGTCAAGGCCGTTGCCGAGCCGGTGCTCGCCCATCGCCTGATCCTCAAGCCCGAGGCGCGGGCGGAAAATGTGAGCGGGCACGACATCGTCCAGGAGATACTGCGCCAGGTGCCGGCGCCGGCGCTCACGCGCCCCTGAATCATGAACCTCCTCATCCGCATCATATTCGGCGCGCCCGGCTTCGCCCTCGCCATCATGATCCATGAGGCCGCCCACGCCCTTGCCGCCTACAAGCTTGGCGATCCTACCGCCAAGAACATGGGGCGGATCTCGCTCAACCCGGTCCGCCATTTCGACCCCATGGGCGCCATCATCTACGTCGCGCTCATGGTTCTCACCCACGGCCAGTTCGCCATCGGCTGGGCCAAGCCGGTGCCGATTAACCCTTTCAACTTCCGCGATCGGCGGCGCGACTTCATGCTTAGCTCGCTGGCCGGCCCCGCGGCTAATCTCGTGCAGGCGCTGCTGTGGTCGCTGGCGCTGGGGGGCTACGCCAGGGTCGGCGGTTCCTCCGCCGGGTTTGACCCGATCGGTTTCATGATTCTCTTCGGCATCCTAATCAATGTCTTCCTTGCGGTCTTCAACCTGATCCCCATCCCTCCGCTTGACGGCTCGCGGGTGCTGGCGTGGATGCTGCCGGAGCGCTATGCCTATTACCTCGACCGGATGGAGCGCCATGGCTTCCTGATCCTGCTGGCTCTGCTGTTCCTTCTGCCAGGGCTGTGGCAGGCGTGGATGAATGCGGTGGCTTACCCGCTGATGAGTTTCTTTCTCAAGATCGCGCGGACGATCTCGTAGGCGAGACAGATCGCTGCGATTATCGGGGCCGGCAAATCGCCTGGCGAGGGACAGGCGCGGTGGCGATTGACGCGCAGAGGTCTGGCGATTCGCAATCAACCGCTGCACTCCGAATCATCCCATCTCCAGCCGCGCGCACGCGCGCTGGATGCCGATGCCCTCGGGGATTGCCACCCCCACCTCTCGCAGCGCCCGCTCGATGGCTGACAGCGCGTAGAGCACATTCTCCTCGCTGCACGAATGCCCCATCAGGCCGATGCGCCATGCCTTGCCCTTTAGCTTGCCCAGCCCCCCGCCGAGCTCGAGGTTATAGCGCGACAATATGTCGCGGCGCAGGGCGGCATCGTCAACCCCCTCAGGCAGCAGCACCGACGTCAGCATCGGCAGCCGATGCCCCGGCTGCGCCCCCAGCTCCAGGCCCATCGCCATCAGCCCCACGTGCAGCGCATCGCCATTACGCTGGTGCCGCGCGAACCGCGCCTCCAGCCCCTCCTCGCGGATGATGCGCAGCCCCTCGTAGAGCCCATAGATCGCGGTGATCGGCGCGGTGTGATGATATAGCCGCTCCGCGCCCCAATAGCGCTCGACCATAGTCATGTCGAGATACCACGACTGCACCTTGGCCCGGCGTTGATGAATAACCTCCACCGCCCGGTCATTGAAGGTGATGGGCGCCAGCCCCGGCGGGCAGCTCAGGCACTTCTGGGTCCCCGAATAACAGATATCAATCCCCAGCTCGTCCACCTGCACCGGAACGCCGCCGAGCGAGGTCACGGCGTCAACCACGAAGAGGGCGCCGCGGTCGTGAACGATGCGCGCGATGTCCTCCAGCGGCTGCCATGCGCCGGTCGAGGTTTCGGCGTGGACGACGGCGACCACCTTGGCGGGGCGCGCGTTCAGGGCTGCCTCGACTTGCTCCGGCTCAATGATGCGACCCCATTCTACATCCACCCGCGCGACATCGGCGCCGCAGCGCGCGGCGACATCGCTCATGCGCTCGCCGAATAAGCCGGAAACGCAAACGAGCACGCGGTCGCCCGGCTCGACGGTGTTGCAGAACGCGGCCTCCATGCCCGCGCTGCCGGTGCCCGAGACGGGCAGGGTGAGGCGGTTATTCGTCTGGAACACGTAACGCAAGAGCGCCTGAGTGGCATCGGTGATCTTGAGGAATTCGGGGTCCAGGTGCCCGATCAGCGGCGTGGACATGGCGCGCAAGACCCGCGGATGAACATCACTCGGCCCGGGGCCCATCAGCATGCGCTGGGGAGGCGCAAGCTCGGGGAAAGCGTCGGCCATGATTTTCACCTCGAACGGATTCGACTCCTTATTCGCGTTGAGCGGGGGTTTCCCTTCGAGGGCGGGGCTGAGGCGAGCGCCCGACGCAGGAAGTGCGTTAACCACAAAGGCACAAAGACAGGAAGACAACGGCACGGACAGATTACGCGGAAGGGCACCTTGGCGCAGGTCAGATATTCAGGGAGAAACCGCTGGTGCCATTTGACGACGATCGCGTTACAGTCTAATATGCGCGAGTTGGTCGCCCGGAACCTCACGCTGAATCCGGGACATTATTCCTGCCCAAGCCCGTGATGGCGCCTGCCGATGCCGCCCGCGAAGCGCGGCTGGAGCCGGTACGCGCGTCTGGAGATGTGTCCGATGAAGGATCAGTACTTCGGAGACCGCAAGGACTACGGGAAGTTCGACCTGATGCTTTGGGTATGCGAGACGGCCGGCATCAGGAAGTTCTCCTACATTCCCATGGTTAGTAGAAACGATGAACCCGGCAACGGCGCAGACACCAACTACAAGTGCGTCTGCCGGCCTGAGCTGTACCAGTTCCTTCAAACGTCCGTCAGAGAGGGCAGACGGCATGTCGTCGAACTCCGGCGTTTCATGGAAACCCAAAGGGATATCGAGTACATGCCATATGGCGATGCACCTTATGGCGCTGATGAGCCTTGCCGGCACTCCCGGGTGCACCGGAAAGGCTACTTCGAGCAGATTCCGCAAAGCCTGTTGAACTCGGCGCTCGTGTTGCTGGATCCGGACACCGGCATCGAAGTGAAGAGCATGCGGCCTGAGAAGGAGGGCGAATACGTTCTTTACAATGATCTAGATGCGCTCAGCCGAAGGATGTCCGACGATTCCACGCTGGCCGTGTTCCAGTGGGCCAATCAGTTCATCTGTTCGGATAGGCGCTTCACTGGTCTGGCCCGCCAAGTCCTCGAGCGCTGCAATGAGGCCGAGTGTGTCGACTGGATCGCGAAGCCTCCCGTTGGCTACCTATTCATCTCAAAGGATATCGGCGCGCACGCGCGCATCGCGGCAGCTCTGGCCGGCTATCCTGAACGCTGGAACAGACAGTTCATCATCGGCGGCATCTGGCGAACCGGAGAGGGCGGCCAACACCAGGAGAGGATCGGTCGCCCCGCGTCTCCGCCTCGGTCGCGCCTTCGCGGTTCGTCGGCTCAGTTCAGACCCCACCCTGTGCACACCGACGAAGGTAAGGAAACCGATCCTAGCAAAGCCCTGGGACGCAGGCCGAAGGAGCAATGGCAGAAGCGGCCGGACGCATCATATGTGATCCAGTGCCAGTTCTGCGGCAAGTGGTTGAAGGGTGGCATGGACGCCCACGTGCGCGGCCCACACCGTTTCAGTTACTACGCCTATCTTCGATTAGCGCCCACTCCCAAGGAGGGCTAGTGTCATCCTGAGCGCAGGCGAAGGATCTTGGTGGGGGATCGCGCACATTTTCAAGATTCTTCGGCTCCGCCTCAGAATGACATTCTTGTTCATCCTCGTGGATTTGCCGAGCAGGCCCCAGGTCACGCATGGCCTGACCGCTCCCGCGCCTTCCGCATTCTTGTGCTATAATTCCCGAACCGGAGGGAAGCTCATGCCCAAGCTGTGGCAGAAGGATTACGAGATAGACAAGCTCATCGAGCGCTATGATGTCGGCGACGATTACCTGCTCGACCGCGAGCTGATCGAGGCCGATTGCCTGGGCAGCATCGCCCACGCGCGGATGCTGGCGAAAATCGGAATCCTCACCTCCGCCGAGGCGGATGCCCTCGCCCCCGCTCTCGCCGAAATCATCGAACTCGCCAAAGCCGGCCAGTTCGAGATCAAACCTGAGGATGAGGATGTTCACACCGCGGTCGAAAACCATCTCACCCGGAAGCTCGGCGACCTCGGCAAGAAAATCCACACCGCGCGCTCGCGCAACGACCAGGTGATCGTGGATCTACGCCTCTGGGCCAAAGACAAGATGCTCGACCTCGCCGAGGCCGCGCTCGCCTTTGCCGCAACCCTTGCCGATTTCGCGGAAAAGAACAAAGACGTTCCCATGGTCGGGCGCACCCACACGCAGCGGGCGATGCCGTCGTCGGTGGGCCTGTGGGCCGGCTGCTGGCTTGAATCGCTGCTGGATGACTTAGATTTTCTGCGCGCCGCCTATAACCTCAACGACCAGTGCCCCCTGGGCTCAGCCGCGAGCTACGGCGTGCCGCTGCCCATTGATCGCCAGTTCACCTCGGATCTCCTGGGCTTCGCGCGCCTGCAAAACAACGTGCTTTATGCCAACACCAGCCGCCCCAAAATCGAATCCATCATCCTCTCGGCGCTGGCGCAATTCATGGTTGACCTGAGCCGGCTGGCCGCTGACCTCATCTGGTTCAGCACCCCCGAGTTCGGCTACTTCGAGCTGCCGCCGGAACTGACCGATGGCTCCAGCATCATGCCCCAAAAGCGCAACCCGGGGATGATGGAAATGACGCGCGCCCGCGCCGCCACCGTCATCTCGCACCTCGCGCGCACGCTCGAGATCATGCGCGGCTTGATTTCCGGTTACAACCGCGACCACCAGGAGGGGAAGGAATCGCTGCTGCGCAGCTTCCCTATCGTTGCCGACGCGCTCGCGGTGTGCGACCTGACGTTCCAGAAAATGCGCGTCAATGAGGAGCGCTGCGTGGCGGCGTTCACGCCGGAGGTCTTCGCCACCGATCGCGCGCTGGAGCTGGTACAGCAGGGTGTGCCCTTCCGCGATGCTTACCGGCAGGTGGCAAAGGAATTGGATCAACTGGCCGCTCGCGACCCGCGCGAGGCCATTCGCGCCCGAACCCACCAGGGCGGCTGCGCCAACCTGGGTCTCGACATCGCGCGCGGGCGATTAGAGGAGCACGGCGGGTTCGTGGAATCCGAGCGCCGCAAGATGGCCCAGGTGCGGCGGAACCTCCTGGGCGCATCCGGGAGCTGAGCGACTGGGCGCGCGGTCGCCTGACCGCGCGATTTCGCGGCTCGCCTGAGGCGAGTGAACTTCAGCGCTTGCGCGCCTCTGGCGCGAAGCCGCGCCCACTGGCTATGTCGCAGCGCGCTCTTCGCAGTCGGCGCCGCACGCTCACTTGCGCCTTCACACGAAGCTACGGCCCGGCCTGCGTCATTCTCAGCCCCCTCCAGCGTCGAACTCGCATCGCTTCCGCGAGACTGCACCGATTCCACGATTGCCGCCGTGCGTGTAGCCGCCGTAACGCGAAGACGCCGGCGGGAGATATCTTCTCGCCGGCGTCACATGCCACTCTGCGAAGCGGCGAGGCCGCCTCGCTGCGTAGCACGAGTCACCTGCCCCCGCCCGAGGTCTGCATCTCTAGCGGCGGCGGTCAGCGGCTAGGCCTAAAGGCCGCCGTGGCGGTCGCCACGGGCGACTTAGCCACATTCACAACCAGGCGCTGGCGCGCCCTCAGTAACTCACCCCCAGGTAGAGCAGCGGCCCCCGGTTGCCCTCGGAGCCGCCATCGCGGTAGTGAATCTCCCCAAACCCGTTGCGGCCGATCAGCACCCCGCCGCTAATCTCCCAGGCGAACCGGCTGTTGTTCTCGTCAGGTAGGCCCACCCGCTCCAACTTCTCGCGGGCGATGCCGATGCCAGCCGCATAGTAACACTTTTGCTTGCCGTACTCGGTCTGCCGGTACAGCCCGCCCAGGATGCTCCAGGTCGTGGATTTGACCCCTGTGTCATCTGCGTGAAGCCGGTCAACTGTCAGATAGGCCTGCTGGGCGGGAATCACATAATCCAGCCCGAAAGCGATGGCACCGTTCAGATCGCTGTCATTGGGCTGAAACCAACCCACTTTGGCCCGGATGTACGGCTTCATCTCCTGCCCAGGGGCGCCGTAACCGCCGTAATCCTGCGCGAATGCCGCGCCCGCCGACAGCAGAAGGGCGCCCAGCACGACTACCACCATTACTTTTGTGCTCATCTGTAGCTCCTTTCGTGATGTCATTCTGGGTTTTCGGCCATTATCGGCACTTTTCCACACCTTTGCCGTCTTCGACACCTGCCCCAGAACTCCTGCCGCCACGCCCCCCACCCCTAAATCAATCTTTCGCCTGCCGAGGAATTGGCCTGCCGACGGGGAAATAGCGTCACTGGCCGGCAGGCACCGATGGCTCGGAAACGCGGATTGTGGGCCACCACCAAAACACAGAGAGATGAGACGCACGAATTGCCTCGCACCGCGGCTCCGTTGCCTTCGCTGTTTCGAGCCCTTGGGGAGTCCGTGGTGCCCTTGCGCCCTGGTGATTTTGGCACAGAATCCGGGGAACAGCCGTGAGCTTCGACTTCCGCTTGATGCTGGGGCTGGCCGCGTTATCGTGGGGGCTGGCCGCCGCGATGGCGGCTTACGCCGAGACCTCCCCGGCCCATCCGCGCCTCTACTTTGGCCCGCACGATCTGGCGCGCCTGGCCCGGCTTGGATACTCGACCCCGCCGTATCTTACTGACCAGAGTTTGAGCGTCACCTATTTCGGTGACAAGCAGGTGGTCTTTCCGCTGCCGCCTCAGCAGCCAGGCTACATCGAGAATCCCCCCGGCTTTGACCCCGGCTTCGGCCATTACCCCTACTGGACCGGCATGTCGCGGCAGATACAGGTGCGATTGGAGTCGCTCGCGCTCTCTTACGCGGCAACGACGGACCGGCGCTACGCCCAGCGCGCCGTCGAGTACATGCTGGCGCTGGCGGCATGGCATGCCTGGAGCGACCCCGACTACAGCGACCGCACCTGCCTTGACACCTGCCACTTGACCATGGGCGTGGCCTTCGCCTATGACGTCTGCTGGGATATCATGTCGCCGCAGCAGCGCGAGCGCGTGCGCCAGGCGCTCGACCGCCTGGGCCTGGCGCGACTGGCTCAGGATGCCCTAGCGCGCGACGAACACAATCTCCAGATGCTGCGCAACTCCGCCCTCGGCCTTGGCGCCCTGGCCATTCTGCCCGAGCAGCCGCAGGCCTACGACTACCTTCACCTGGCAAAGGATTTCTTCCGCTGGTGGCTCGACCTGCGCGACACCTCGCCCAACACTGAGGGCCTGGCCTATACTTCCTACGGTCTCGACAACTGCTTGCTCTTCGGCGCCGCCCTGGCGCAGGCAGAGAGCGATCGCGCCCTCGTTCAGCATCCCTATGTTGCCAAGGCGGTGCGCTGGGCGCTCTACTTCTGGGGCCCGGGGGCAAGCGGCCTCGTCAACTTCTGCGATGCGTCAGTCGGCCATCCGTTCGAGGTCACCATGCGCGTCGCCAACAAGTACCTGGGCAACCCCTACGCCGGCTACTATCTGAGGCAGACCGGTCGCCTGGAGCACAAGGATTTCATCGCCACCATCTTGCACCAGCCGAGCCCGGTCGTCGCCTGGCCGCCGCCGTGGCCTCCCTCCGCGTTATACCAAAACATAGGCTGGGCCGCCCTGCGCTCAGGTTGGGGCGAGGACGACACCCTGTTCGCCTTCATCTGCTCCTCCTCCAAAGAGGGGCACTGCCATGCCGACGCCAACCACTTCGTGGTCAACTGCGGCGGCGAGTGGCTGGCGACCGACGCCGGCTGCAAGTCGTTCAAGGGCGGCGCGCTGACCGAATTCGGCCAGGGAACCGCGGGGCATAACTCCATCCTCATCGGGGGTGTGGGGCAGCAGGAGAAGCTCGGCGCCGTGACCGATTTCTTCACCTCGCCCATTTTCGACTACCTCGTCGGCGACGCATCGCGGTGCTATGATCCGCAAGTGCTGTGGCGCTTCTTGCGACGGGTGATCTACGTCCGCCCACACTTCTTGGTCATGCTCGACGAGCTGGAGGCGCCGGAGCCGAAGCGCTTCGAGTTCCTGCTCCACACCGATGCCGGCGGCCGCTACGCCCTCGACGGCAAGACGCCGCGCCTGGGCGAGGCGGCGACCGGCCCGCGGGTCTCGCTGGTCAAGCCGCGAGCGCGGCTGGAGGTGCGCTTCTTGGAGCCGCCTGCGCCTCAGCTCACGCTGGACCATCACAAAGGTACGAAAGACGAGCATCCGCCATTCATCACCGCGCGGGATGCTCGCCCCCGTGAGAGCCAGCGCTTCCTGGCCGCGCTGGTGCCCTCCCTCAAACCCATGTCGGAGCTTGTCTTCGAGCTCGAGCACCATGCCCCGCAGCCGGATGAAAGCGAGGCCGGGTTGGGGCACGCAGAAGTGGTGCGCTTGAATTCGTATGGCGCACTGCTGTTCCGCGCGAGCAAGCCGGGCGATTCGCTGACCTTGAGCCTGCGCGTGCCTGCCGATGGCGCCTACCGCGTCGTCGGCCATTTCCTGAAGTCCCCCGCACATGGCAACTGGCAGGCGCGCATTGATGGTGTCGAGGCGGGTCCGATCTACGCTGGCTATGCCCCCGACGTTCGCACTCACCAAGCATGGGACCTGGGGACGGTGCAGTTATCCGCGGGGCGCCACGAGTTCACCTTCACCGTTACCGGCAAGGGCGATCTCTCCAGCGGCTATCTGGTCGGGCTCGATGACATCAAGCTCACGCACGTCGCAAAGCCAGGAGCGCCCGAGGCGCCGCTTCCGACGCGATTCCGCCGGCTGAGCGGCGATGGCTGGATTGGCGCAGCCTGCGCCATCGCGGCGCCCGAGGGCGATCGCCCAGCCGCCAGAAAGCGGGGCCGAGCTGGCCGCGGTAAGCCCGATGCTACTCTGCGAAGTGGCAAGATTAGCTGTCGGGCCTATTTCCGGCTCGCCGGCGCCGACGAAATCGCAGACAAGGATCTGTGCGCGGACGCCGACGCCGTACTGATCATCAGCCGGCAGCCAGGTGAGCCTGAGATCGCGGCCTACCGGGCGACCCGCGTCGCCATCGGCGGACGGGAGCTGATTCAGTCCTCGACCCCCGTCAATTTCGCGCTGGTGCCCGGCAAGCAGTGGAGCCTGACCCTGGAGTCACCAACCGTTGGCGACTTCGTGCTCCACCTGACCGGGAAGCCGCGACGGCCGGGGGTCCCGCCCTCGCTGGCGCGCAGTGTGCGCTACGACCCCACCGCGCCCTCGCTGCGGATCCGGCTGCGGCCCGGCTCGCATACCCTCACCTGGGCGATGCAGTGAAGCCACTGGCAATAGGCGCGAACCAACCAAGGTCCCGCTCAAACTGGCGACCACAGGGACGCAAAGGCATGGCGCACAGCAATTCCTTCTCGCGGACAGCCCCGCGTGTGATCCAGACTTGCGACAGTTGTTGTATCCCTGTGTGGTGGTGATTTCAACCGCTTGTGGAGGGAGCTAAACCATGGACCTGCGATTTTGCGCGCTTGGCGCCGTCGCCATGTTCGCGCTCTGCTGCGCGGCCGGCGCCGTCGAGCTCAACCCCGCCGACTTCGGCGCCAAGGCTGACGGCGCCGCCGATGACACCGCGGCGATCCAGGCGGCGCTCGACGCCGCGGGCGCGAAAGGTGGCGGTGTGGTGCAGCTTGGCGTGGGGCAGTACCGCCTCAACGGCAGCCTGGTGGTGCCCTCAGGAGTGACGCTGGCAGGTGTATGGCAAGGGCCGCACTTCTCGACTCCGCACCAGGGCACCACGCTCCTTGCCTACGCCGGCCGCGGCGACGAGGACGCGCAGCCCCTCATTACCCTGCGCTCCAACAGCGCCGTCCGCGGCATCACCGTCTTTCACCCCGAGCAGGCGGTTGATGACATCCAGCCCTATCCCTGGGTCATCCAGGGCGCGGGCACCCACCTCGATGTCATGGATATGACCCTGCTTAATCCTTACAAGGGCATAGACTTCGGCACCTTCGGCCACGAGATGCATTACATCCGCAACGTCTACGGCTGCCCCCTGCGCATTGGCGTCCGCCTCGACAAATGCACCGATATCGGGCGGGTCGAAAACGTTCATTTCAACCCCAACTCCTGGACCCGCGCGGGCGTGCCCAACGCGCCCAAAGACAACAACTGGCAGAAGCTGGTGGACTATCTCCAGGCCAACTGCGTCGCCTTCGAGATTGGCCGCAGCGATTGGGAATACATGTTCAACACCTTCAGTTGGGGCTGCAAGGTGGGCTACCGTTTCTTCCAGGGCGAGGCGGGGCCGAGTAACGGGAATTTCCTGGGCATCGCCGCGGATTGGGCGGTGACGCCGCTGCTGGTCGAGCAGACGCAGGAGTCGGGGCTGCTCATCACCAACGGCGAGTTTGTGGGCTCGCCGGCATGCACGGCCGCGGTTCACATCACCGCGACTCACAGCGGGGTCGTGCAGTTATCGAACTGCTCGTTCTGGGGCCCGCACGAGCGGGTGGTGCTGAACGAGGGGCCGGGCACGGTCAGCCTGTCCCAATGCAATTTCGTGCAGTGGGATAACGGCGGCACGGGCGCGGTCGCGGTGGAGGCGCTGGCGGGCAGCGTCATCATCCAGGGCTGTCGTTTCGGCCAGGACAAAGCGCACATCCGCCTCGGCCCCGAGGTCCGCTCGGCGGTCATCATGGGCAACCAGTTCGCCGCCCCAGTGCGCATCCGAAACGAAACCAAGGGCGAGGTGCAGATGCTGGGGAACGTGACAGCGAAGTGAGCGCTGGTGTATGATTTAGGGCGGGCAGCGCCCTATGAGAGGTGCCAATGGCACGCATTGCGGTAGATCATGAGCGGATCGCGAAGTTCTGCCGCCGGCATCATATTCGGCGGCTGGCTTTCTTCGGCTCCGTGCTGCGCGACGATTTCGGGCCCGACAGCGACGTTGACGTGCTGGTGGAGTTCGAGCCGGGACACGTGCCGGGGCTGGCATTTATGGCGATGGAGCGGGAGCTCTCTGACCTCCTGGGGCGCAAAGTAGATCTTAACACCCCAGGGTTTCTCAGCCCGTACTACCGCGATCGCGTGATCGAGGAAGCCGAGGTACAATATGCCCAGGCGTGATGTGAGTGTCCTGCTGCGCCACATGCGCGATCACGCGCGGGAAGCGCTCACAATGGCACAGGGCCGAACGCGATCGGAGCTTGATTCCAACCGCATGTTGAACCTCTCGTTGGTGCGGTTGTTGGAGGTCGTCGGCGAGGCGGCGAATCGCGTATCCCCCGAAGAGCGCGCCAGGTATCCCCAGATACCTTGGGTTGAGCTTGTTGGCTTGCGCAATCGCCTGATCCACGGATACGATCAGGTGGACTTCGATATCCTCTGGCACATCGTCACTCAGGATCTGCGTCCACTGGCTGATGCGTTGGAAGAGATCCTGTCCTCCCAAGAGGGGGCAGGCTAAGGGCGAGACCTGCGGTCTTTGCTCCGGGCGGCATCATCATCCAGGCCTGCCGCTTCGGCCAAGACAAGGCGCATATCCGGCTCGGCCCCGAGGTGCGCTCGGCGGTCATCATGGGCAACCAGTTCGCCGGCGGCCAGCGTATCCAAAACCAAACCAAAGGCGATGTCCAAATCCTCGGCAATGTGGCCAGATGAATGCGCGTCCTTGCGCTCCGCATGACATCCACCAGGCCGGCGGCTGCCCGGAGCGCGGTCGAGTTGACTTGTGCGGCCAACACAACGCGATGGGAGACCTCTCATGCGTCTCGGCGGACCGGTGTTTGAGAGCTGGGGCGACCCGGACGGTTGGACTGCGGCTCTGGGGCGGCTGGGCTACAGCGCGGCGTACTGCCCGGTTGACGCCAGCGCGGGCGATGACGTGATCCGCGCTTATGCAGCCGCGGCCGAGAAAGCCGGGGTGGTGATCGCGGAGGTGGGCGCGTGGAGCAACCCGCTCAGCCCAGATGGTGAAACCCGCCGCGCCGCCCTCGCCCAATGTCAGAAGCAGCTCGCCCTTGCCGACCGTATCGGCGCCCGCTGCTGCGTCAACATCTCCGGCTCGCGCGGGTCAAAGTGGGATGGGCCGCACCCGGATGACCTGACCGAAGAAACCTTCGACTTGATCGTCGAAGCCACGCGCAGCATCATTGATGCGGTGAAGCCGACGCGCGCCTTCTACACCCTCGAGACGATGCCCTGGATGTACCCCGACTCGCCTGACAGCTACCTGCGGCTTATCAGCGCCATAGACCGGAGCCAATTCGGCGTGCATTTGGACCCGGTCAACCTGGTTTGCAGCCCCAAGCGCTACTTCAACAACGCGGCGCTGCTGCGCGAGTGCTTCTCCAAACTGGGCCCCCACATTCGCTCTTGCCACGCCAAGGATATTGTCCTCGCCGACAGATTCATGGTCCACCTTGACGAGGTGCGCCCCGGATTGGGCGCCCTCGACTACCGGACTTATCTCCAAGCATTGGGCAGCCTCCACCCCGACACCCCGCTCATGATCGAGCACCTGCAAACCGCCGAGGAATACGCCCTCGCCGCCGATTACATTCGCGCCACTGCCCGCGAGATCGGCGCCCAGTTCATCGCACCGCCGGGAGATAACCCATGACACGTTACTTGATGCTGATCTTCGTCGCGTGCGCGGTCAGCGCGACCTTCGTCGCCGGCGCTCGCCCCGCGGCAGCCCTGGAGAACCTGCTCCTCAATCCGTCGTTCGACGCCGATGCGAACGGCGATGGTGTCGCCGACGGGTGGTTCGGCGAGATTCACTCTCAGGAGGGCGCCCAGGGCAGCTTCGGCCTTGACAACTCCGTGCGCCATTTCGGCGCCGCCAGTCAGCGCCTTGACCACAGCTCGGCTAACGCCGCCTGGGTGCGCGTTAGCCAGCAGCCGATACCGGCGCGACCGGGCGCATCCTATGTCTGGCGCTTCTGGGCGCGCGGCGATTGTCAGATTGCCGCCATCATCTACGAGTTCCGCAAGGGCGGCCTCGACTACCTGACCAACACGCTGTTTAGCGGCCCCGCTCCCGCCGACTGGCAGCCGATCACGGCGACCTTCAGAGCCAGCGCCGATGCCGACTATTTCAAGCTCTCCCTCATCGCCGCCGGAAAGGGCTCGGTATGGTTCGATAACGCCTACCTCGCGCAAGTGAACGAGCTGCCTTACCTGACCGTGAGGCGAACCGCATCCCCGCCGCGAGTTGACGGCCGGCTCGACGATCCCGCCTGGCAGAGCGCGGCGACCGCGACGGATTTCATGACCCTTAACGGTAACGGCCAACTCGCGGCGGCGGCGACCGCTGCGATGGCGGCATTCGACGATAACGCCCTTTACATCGCCTTCCGCTGCGCCGAGCCCGATCCCTCCAGGCTGCGCCGCGAGGCCAAGGCTGACGGTCCTGAGATCTGGAGCGACGACCGCGTCGAGGTCTTCATCACCCCCGATCCGGCGCAGGGGCATATCCACGCCGGGGTGTCGGCCGCCGGCTTCAAGTGCTTCGAGAGCGCGGCAAACGACCGCTGGAACGCGTCGTGGCACGGCTCGCCGCGGTGGCAGTGGGAAACACCGGCCTGGGAGGCCGCGGCCGTGGTGGGGCAATCCGAGTGGACGGCGGAAATGCGCATCCCGCTGGCGGCGCTCGCAGCCGCGGCCGGTCGAGGCCGAACATGGGGCGCGAATTTCTGCCGCGCGCGGCTGGCGGGTGAGCCTGCCAAGTACTCGACCTGGTCCTACGTCCCCGGCTTGCAGTTCGGGCGGCCCGAGCGCTTCGGCTCGCTGGTCTTTGCCGCCCCGGCGATGCAGCCGCCGCAAATGGTGCGGCGCGATGCCGCGTGGATGCCGCCGCTGCCGGTCATCATTCCGCAGCCGGTGAGCGTACGCTGGCGCGAAGGGGTCTTCCGCCCGGATCGGGACACGCGCATCATCATCGCAGATGAGAAACAGCGCGTCGGGGCGAAGATGCTCGCCGCCGACCTCGCCGGCCGTTTCCGCTTGCGCGCGCCGATCGTGATGGCCGACCGTGCCGCCGGCCGCGGCTGCATTCACCTCGGCGTCGGCGCCGCCTTCAGCCCCAATCCCGCACCTGCGGAATCCTACCGCCTCGAGGTCAGGCCGGACCGTGTTGTCATCGTCGGGGCCGATGACCGCGGCGCCTTTTACGGGGTCCAGACCCTGCGGCAGATGCTCCAGGCCGATGGCGCGGGGCAGCCGCTCGTGCCCGCCTGCGAAATCGAGGACCGCCCGTCCATGCCCTGGCGCGGCTGGCACATGGCGTCACCTGCTGCCGCGAACCTCGACCTCTACCGCGACGTTGTGGACCTGCTGGCGCTGCTCAAGTACAACACCATCGTCTGGGAGGTGGATGCCAACTTTCAATACTCCAGTCACCCCGACATCAGCTCACCCGCGGCGCCCACGCCGGCGCAACTCGCGGCGCTGGTCGCCTACGCCAAGGAGCGCCATTTCGAGGTCATCCCACAGCTTGCCACCTTCGCCCACTTCGACTATGTGCTGCAGCACCCTAATTACAAGCATCTCGCGGAAAGCCAGAAGACCACCAAGGGCTGGCAGAGCCTCTTCAACTACTGCCCGTCGAACCCCCAGACCTATGACCTCGTGTTCGCCCTCATGGACGAGCTGATCGAGGTCTTCAAGCCGCGCTACTTCCACATCGGCCACGACGAAGCGCGCTTCGACGACATCGGCGTCTGCGAGCGCTGCCGCGCCACCGACCCGTGGGTGCTGTGGGCGCAGGACCTCAACAAGCTCCACGCATACCTGGCCGCGAAAGGCATTCGCACGCTGATGTGGGGTGACCAGTTCCTCGAGAAAGACAACGGCGGGCCGTCGTTCTTCACCGCCCGCGCGACCGATATGGTGCCCAAGGACATCATCATCTGCGACTGGCACTACGGCGCCGGCTACGACTACGCGTCCACGCTGGGTTACTTCGCGCAGCACGGCTTCCAGGCGCTCGGCTGCCCGTGGTTCGACCTGGACAACGTCTATGGGTTCGCGGGCGCGGTGAAGCAGCAGGCCGCGCTTGGCTTCCTGGGCACGACCTGGTACGGAGTTGACAGCAGCGTTGCGGCGGTGCCGCACATCGCCGCGGCATGGGTCATCGGCGCCGAGAACGCCTGGTCAACCGGACATCCGCCGATTGACAAAATCGCGTATGCGCCGATCCCGGCGTTCAATCACCTGTGGCGGATGTCGCAGCGGCGGCCGGCGCGCCGGTTCGAGCTGGTTGACCTCGCGCCCTACTGCAACGAGAGTCTGGTTGATTCCGACCGGCGCGACGGATGGATGGGCGAGGGCGCGGGCTGTGATCTACGTGCGCTGCCGGCGGGGGTGCAGTGGATCGGGAACTACCCCTTTTCCATTGCTACTCTGCGAAGTAGCCTTCCGGCCTTCGTAGCCGTAGGCTACTACGGCGGAGTAGGCTCGCTACGAAGCACGAGCCTGCGCCACGAGACTTCGTCTGATGGCTCCTGCGTGATGCTGTCGGATCAGACCGAGCTGGGCAAGCACTATCCTGCCGCAATGCGCGCGATCGCCGTCGGCAGGCGGGCAAGCGCCCTGCTGTTCCTGCACACCTGTGCGATTCCCGCGCGTCGCAACCGCGAGCTTTACGACCCCGAGGGCGTTAATCCGAGCGCGGTGGGCCGCTATGTCGTGCGCTATGCCGATGGCGAGGAGCGCGAGATCCCGCTGCTTTACCAGGCCACCATTGCAGACTTCGACAGTCAGCTCGGGTTCGTGCAGGCGCAGGAGCTGTGGCGGGGGCGTACCCACAGCGGCGCGCTGGCGACACTGGGCGTGCTGCGCTGGGAGAATCCGCGGCCACAGGTCGAGATCGAGTCCCTGGACTTCATCTCTGCCGAAGCCCAGGTGCGCCCGGCGCTGCTGGCGGTGACGCTGGAGCCGGCGCGGGATCAGCCATGACGCCCCGGCTCGATGAAGATCAGCGCGGATAGACGTTGCGCCGGTAGCGCTAATCGCAGCCCCGCTTTGGCCAAGGCGCGGCCCGAGACTTCCACATGCAGCCCCGTGTCCACGTCCTCGACGCGATAGCGCGCGGTGTCATCCAATCCCCCCAGCGTCACCCTGTGCTCGAAGGCCCCCTCGCGGTCCCAGCGATACAGCAGGATGCCCGCGCGCCGACGGTCGGCGGCATAGTAAGCGACCCCCGCCGCATCCGCGCCTTCTCGCGGCGGCCACACCTCGTAGAGATAGTCCTTCTTCAGCTCATTGAGCCGGCGGTAGTTCTCGATCTCCTTGAGGATGACCGCGCGCTGCCGCTCGCTGATCTTCGGCAGGTCGCCGCCGATGCCCCACGTCATCGCCATCGCGCTGCGGCAGTAGAAGCGCATCAGCTCGTCGTCATCTTGATCCATCTCATCGAGGCGATTGCTCCACTGGTTGCCCGCCCACGGGAACATGAACTCGAGCGCGCCGAGCGCGACGGGAATGTTGACGCGGCGCGCGTGCTCCATGCCGTTGGCGCCCCCGTCGCGCAGCCACTGTGACTGCGACCACAGCATGGTGTGCTCGTTTATCATCCGCCCGCCGCTCTCGCAGTTCTCGATGCGCAAGTCCGGCTGCGCGCGCCGCACCGCTTGCAGCGCCTCCTGAAACGCGACCACGTTCTTCATCACCCCCGAGCGGCTGCCCTCGACGAACAGACGCTGGTCGTACTTCCACCAGCCGATACCGTAACGCTCGCGCAGCATCGCGACGTGGTTCAGCAGGCGCGCGCTGAAGTCGCTCGTCGCCAGGTCGAGCAGTTGACCCTTCACCTTCTGCGGCTCGCTCCAGACGCCGGCGATGGCGCCCTTGTCGCGTGCGGTTTCAAGGATCGCCTCGAACTCACCCGGCGCGTAGCGGTCGGGGTGCGGCGTCCACTCGGGGTCATCGGTGTACCAGCCCCAGTCAACGATGAAGGCGTCGAAATGGTAAGGATCCATCGCCGCGACCTGGCGCTTCAGGAACTGGGCGGTCACCGGGCGCTTCCAGCCGGTCGAGTACCAATGGTTGTACGTCAGCAGAAACGCCGGCGCCGGGCCGCCGTAGAGGGCCGGCCCGAGGGCCGCGCGCTGGCGCATCCAGTCCGCGCGGGCGCGCATCTCGTCAGATTCCGTCGAGGCCGTGACCGACACCACCGGCCCCGCGATGGACTCACCCGGCGCCAGGGTCAACTCGGTCTCGTTTGCAGGCAACCGGAGATCAAATGCGACCGCGTCTCCGTCGCGCTTCAGCATCGCCTCCCATCCGCCGCACCAGGCGAGGCCGAAGTAGAGCCGCCCGCTGGGACCTGCCAACACCCAGTATGGGTTGACGGCGTCCTCCTTGCGCTCGGGATCGGAGCTGTGCAGGCGGCTGCCGAGGCGGATTCCACCTGTCCCCGGCAGCGGCTGCTGAACCGCCTCAAAGGTCAGCGCCTTCCAATGCCTCACCGACTCGAAACCTCCCGGCGCGGCCCAGCCCGCGCTCCAGCCGGGGAACCACTCGACTTTCTGGGGCGCGTCGCCTCGGCTCGCCATCCGCGTGTACATGCGGAACAGCGAGCCGCGTTTCGCGAGTTCGACTGCCCAAGTCAGGCGCAGCCCACCGGCCAGGTCGCGGTCGGCCTCCGCGCGCGTGAAGACCGCGTCTTCGCTCAGGCGCCACGTAGGCGTTTCGCCGCGCGCCGGGTCGCCGGGAATCAACCCTTGGGGCGCCCAGGCGCGCAGGTCTGTTCCGCCGGACGCCCCGGTGAAGATGCGTTGCTGCGTTGCGACCCATACCGCCTCTTCGACAACCGGCGTCGCCTGGGCATCAAAGCCCAATCGCAACCGAATCGTGCCGTTGTCCAGCGTCATCGCATATGCTCCTGCCGCCCAGTGGAAGAGGGCCACATAGAAGACCCAGAAGAGCCAGCGGCGCAGTGCAGGCGAGCGACCAGTCAATGCTGTCACCTATATCGCCAGCGGCTTCGAGTATTCGCGCGCTTGGGTCTCCTCCGGCAGCGCGAGGAAGCCGTCAATGCGCCCCAGCATCTGCTCGCGGTCCTCCGGCAGTCGTCCTGCCAGCCGCACGTGAACATTGTGATGAATCGCCTCGATCTCGGTCGGGAAATCAATGCCGGCGATCATCTCCCGCATCTCGCGCACCGTGCTCTCAGGGGTTTGGGGCGTGAATTCGCCGGTCTGCACGTCTCGATAAAGGGGACACGATGGCCCCTCCTGCGACCCGAAGATCCAGAGGCGCCGAAACCGCACGAAGTGCGGCTGCACGATGTTGAGCACCTTCGTCGTCTCGCGGACGTGAAGCTCCGCGCGGTCCGCGCCGCCCAGCCCCAGGAGCAGGTAGTACGAGAGCTCGAGGCCCGCCGCGCGCGCCGCCTGCCCGGCTTCGATGGCGCGGCGCTGGCTCACCCCCTTGCGATGGTATCGCAGCAGCTCATCGCTGCCCGTCTCCAGCCCCACGTGCACTCTGGTCAATCCCGCCGCCGCGATATCGGGCAGGCTCACCCGGCGCATCCACAGGGTTGCGGATCTGGCATAACACGTTATGCGCTCCATGCGCGGAAAAGCCTCGCGGATCGCGCGGCAAATATGGATGAAGTCACCCGGCTCGATAACCAAGGGGTCGGCGTCGCCGAGGAAACACGCGGTCACACCCGGCCCACAGGCCTCGCGCGCCAGGCGCACATCCCGCAGCACCTGGGCCAGCGGGCGCACCTCGAAATCGGGCTGCCCCAGGTGCGTGTAGATGCCGCAGAAGCGGCAGCGATTCCACTTGCAGCCGCGGGTGACGCGCAGGAGCGCGCTGCCCGCCTCGGTCGGCGGGCGGATAATCAACGGTTCTGGGAGTGACATGGTTCTTCTGCCGCGGATATGCGCGGATGTTCGCGGATCAAAATGTCCGTGATCCGCGAAACCGATAGGAAGCATCTTCTTTGTCCGGCAATCCGCGTTGACCTGCGGTCATCCGCGGCAGGTCACCGCCTCCTTTCCGGGAACCATCCGCGCAGAAAACTGGCCAGCGTGCCGTCATAGACCGCCTCGGCGAGGTGCTCGACCCCCTGCTGGTTGCCCCAGGAGTAGTTGATCACAACCTTGCCCTTGAACTCGCATAAATCCACATCGGAGTTGTTGATGTTGACCGCCCCGGCGATGCGCTCCCGCTCTTCGGCGGTGAGGCGCGGGTTGGCGATGATCTTGTCCTGCGGCGAAAACTGCATTATCGGGTTGAAGGGGCTGCTCTCCCAGTGGACGAGGTCTGCTGAGCGCACGATGTATGGCTCGTACGTCGGCCCCGGCTTGGCCTCGAGGTAGATCATGTAGTAGAAGCCGTCGAGGAATCGCAGCGCGGGGCAGGCGGTGTAGCGGTCTTTCGAGAAAACGCACTCGGGGGGCGTGAGCTTCCAGTTGAGAAGATCGCTCGACTCCGCGAAGCGCATGGTGAATCCTTGGCCCGTTTCCTCGGGCGGCGCGCCAATCTCTAAAGCCATGACATAGCGCCCGGCGCCCTTGCACACGGAGGTATTGTAGATCTGCCATCCCGGCAGCGATAGGGCCGTCTGCGAGGACCACGTTTTCAGGTTCTCGGACCACCAGACCCGGATCTCGGTGCCGCCCCAAGCATTCACTCCGTAGACATAGACGCCCTCGCCCTCGGCATAGGCGCTGCCCAGGTGCCAGCCGGCGGCGAAGGCGGGTGTGGGCTCCCCGGTTGCGACATCAATGAACCGAAAATAGGAATCGCCCGTCGTATTGGGCTTATAGTTCGAGCGCACATACTCGAAACGATATAGCCGGCCGCGCCAGACGATGGGTGTCGTCTCCACCATGTCGCAGTCAATGGTGCCGAGCTTACGGATCACGGGTTTTGCGCCGGGCGGCGTCTCGGCGGATGTCGCCGGCGTTACCGAGGCTGCCGCGGCGAGCAAGCTCGTTATCCCCAGCATCTTCAATCCTTTCATGGGTCCGTGGCGGGAAGGCGTTTTCGAGGTTGAGGTTCGACCCATTGAGCGGCACGCCCTGCCGCCAGCACCTTCCCGCGGCAGACGTTAGGGACCACCACGACCCCGCCCACGGAATTGCGCTGCGTCCCGCGGCAGGTAAACTCGCCGGCGCTGACGAACAACCTCAGACGTAGTAGTAGGGGCACGGCACGTTTACCCTGAGCTAGTCGAAGGGCCGTGCCCCTGCCATCGGTGCGCAATATCGCCACCGGGAGCCGCCCGACCCATGTCCCAGACCATATTCATCGGGGGCGCCTGGCCCTATGCCAACGGGCCGCTCCACCTCGGCCACATCGCCGGCTACTGCCTGCCCGCCGACATCTTCGCCCGCTTCCATCGCGCCCGCGGCAACCGCGTGCTCATGGTCTCCGGCAGCGACATGCACGGGACGCCAGTGACGGTGCGCGCCGATCAGGAGGGCGTGTCGCCGACGGAGATCGCCCACCGCTTCCACGACAGCTTCGTGGAAACCTGGCGCCAGCTTGGCATCACCTGGGATCTCTACACCCACACCGAGACCGAGAATCACACCCGCGTCACTCACGACATATTCCTGCGGCTGCTGGAGCGCGATTACCTGCACCGCGAGCACATGGAGGCTTACTACTGCCCGAGCTGCGCGCGCTTTCTGCCCGACCGCTATGTCCAGGGCACCTGCCGCTTGTGCGGCGCCAACACCTCGCGCGGCGACCAGTGCGAGGCCTGTGACCACCTGCTCGAAACCGCCGACTTGCTCAGCCCCGTGTGCCGTCTCTGCGGCGGCCCCGCCGAGACCCGCAGCACCGAGCATTTCTTCCTCGACCTCGACAAGTTCGAGCCGCGCCTGCGCGAATGGGTGACGCAGCAGGAGCATTGGCGCGCGAATGTGCGCAACTTTACCGTGAACTTCATCGGCCGGGGGCTGCGCCCGCGCCCCATCACCCGCGACCTGAAATGGGGCATCACCGTGCCCGTGCCCGGCTTCGAACTCAAGCGCATCTACGTCTGGTTCGAGGCGGTCATCGGCTATCTCTCGGCGAGCAAGCAATGGGCGGCGCAACAGGGCGACCCCGAGGTCTGGCGCGAGTTCTGGGCGCCCGGCGCGCGTTCCTACTACTTCATCGGCAAGGACAACATCCCATTCCACACCATCATCTGGCCGGCGATGCTGATGGGCTATGACCCCGAGCTGCTCTTGCCCTACGACGTGCCCGCCAATGAATACCTGACCCTGGAGCGCCGCGCCTTCTCCACCAGCCGTAACTGGGCGATCTGGGCGCCGGATTTCCTCTCGCGCTATGACCCGGATCCGCTGCGCTATATCCTCTCCATCAACATGCCCGAGGGCAGTGACACCAATTTCTCGTGGGCCGAATTCGTGCGCCGCAACAATGACGAGCTGCTCGCCAACTACGGCAACTTCGTGCACCGGGTGCTGACCATGACGGTGCGCAACTTCGGCGGCAAGGCGCCCGGCCCCGGCAGCCCGCAAGACCCGGAGCGCGAGATCATTGCCGCCGCCCGGGAGACCTTCCACGCGCTCACCGAGGACCTGGAGTCCTGCCGCTTCCGCGCCGCCATCGCCAGGGCGATGGAGCTCGCCCGCGCCGCCAATCGCTACCTCGATCATCGCGCGCCCTGGAAGCAGATCAAGGACGACCGCGCCGCGGCGGGAACGACTCTCAACGCCGCCCTGCAAATCATCTCCGCGCTCAAGACCATGCTCTATCCGTTCCTGCCATTTTCGTCGCTTGCGGCGCACAGGATGCTAGGCGAGGAGCGCCAATTGGGTGACGATGATTGGGAGCTATGGCCAGTGCCCGAGGGCCGGGCGCTGACGGAGCCGCAGCCCCTTTTCAAGCGGCTCGACGAAAGCCTGATTGAGGAGGAGTTGCAGCGCCTTGAACGGCAAAGCGCCTGAAAGCGCGCCTGGGCAAGAGATAACCGACGACCTCCCCTTGCTGCTCGATGTGCTGCCGCATGAGCTGCGTCATCGCCTGGAGGGGCAAGAGGATCTGGGCCAGTTGTTGGAGGTCGTGCTCGACCTCGGCCGCACGCCGGAGGCTCGGTTCCCCGAGCGGGTGATCGCCCTGTCATCGGAGCCGGTCACCCAGCAGGATCTCGACTACGTCATTGAGCGCGTCGGCGAGTTCACCGCCGACAACCGCGCCGGCATCGAGCGCACCCTGCACCGCATCTCCGCCATCCGCAACCGCCACCGCAAGATCATCGGCCTCACCTGCCGCGTGGGGCGCGCCATCTTCGGCACCATTGACCTCATCCGCGACATCATCGAGACCGGCAACAGCATCCTGCTGCTGGGGCGCCCCGGCATTGGCAAGACCACCAAGCTGCGCGAGGTCGCCCGCGTTCTCGCCGACGGATTCCAAAAGCGGGTCGTCGTCGTTGACACCTCCAACGAGATCGCCGGCGACGGCGACATCCCGCACCCCGGCATCGGCAGCGCCCGCCGCATGCAGGTGCCGCGCCCCGACCTCCAGCACGCGGTGATGATCGAGGCAGTGGAGAATCACATGCCCGAGGTCGTCGTCATTGACGAGATTGGCACCGAGGCCGAGGCCCTCGCCGCGCGCACCATTGCCGAGCGCGGGGTGCAGCTCATCGCCACCGCCCACGGCACGACCCTCGATAACCTGCTCATGAACCCAACCCTCTCCGACCTCGTCGGCGGCATCCACGCCGTCACCCTCTCCGACGAGGAAGCCAGGCGCCGCGGCACTCAGAAAACCGTGCTCGAGCGCCGCGCCCCGCCCACTTTCGACATCGTCATCGAGATCGTGGATTTCAACGAGCTCGCCATCCATCACGATGTCGCGGAGACGGTGGACCGCTACCTGCGTCATGCGCCGCTCACACCCGAGATCCGCCGCCGCCTGCCCAGCGGCAAGGTCGAGAAAGTGGTCCCGCCGCCCATGGTCGCGCCGGTCCCTTCCGCGCCCGGGGGCGAGTATCACGATTACACGTACGCGCGCATGCGCCCGCTGGCGCCCGACGGCGGGCTGCGCCTTTTTCCCTACGGCGTCAACCGAGGCAAGCTCGAGCGCGCGATCCGGGATCTCGGCCTCCCGGCGCGCCTGGTCAACACCGTGGAGGAGGCCGATGCCGTCATCTTGCTCAAGGCGCAGGAGCGCCGGGCGCCGCATCTGGTCCCAGAGGCAACAGGCGTCGGCAAGCAAGTGCAGGTGCTGCGATCCAACACCCAGCATCAGATCATGGCGGCTCTGCGCGAGCTCGCCCACCATGCCGGGGTGGGCCCGGAGCAGATCGCCCTGCGCGAGGCGCAGCAGGCCATTGAGCATGTTCTCGTGACCTCGGAGCCAGTCGAACTCACTCCGCGCGATTCATACCTGCGGCGCCTCCAGCACGACCTCGCTAACCAGTACGACCTGCAATCCGAGAGCCTGGGCGTCGAGCCCCGCCGCCGGGTGCGCATCTCCAAGTAGCCGGACGCCTCTCCGGAACGGCGGTCGCTTCGTTGGCGGGTCGGATGCGCCTGAACAGCGGTATGTATTTCATAATGTGGCACAGGCGCCCTCGCCTGTGATCCCGGCGCCGCGGATGGGTGGATTCGCACTGCGGCGAGCCGCGAGTCGCCCTGATTGGAGGCAGCAAGCAGGCGAGCCGTCCATCGCTGCACGGTGTGTCAGCGCACCCATCACTCTCGGCGGCGAAGACCATGTCGTCCTTCCCGCCCGCTGTGAGCGCATGCCGCCGCAGTTCCTCGCACGCCCTGTTCGCAGGTGACGCGTCGCCATCCGGCGAAGAACGATACAGCACGGTCCGCGTGTGGTTAGGTGACCCGTAGGTCATGTGGAGTGAACGTGTGACCTCCGCGGAGGACTCTAATGGATACCTCGCAAGTAGCCTGCATGTGGATCGGAGCGGCTGTGAGCGGCCTTGTAGGCTCAGTCATAGGCGGAACGGTCGCCTACTTGACGAATCGGCAGCAACTCCGTCACGCCTCGAAAGAAGCGAGAGCCGCAAGAGAGCACGCCCTGCGACGCGAAGTATATTTCGAGGCCGCTGACGCAGTTGGCCGAGGCGTCGAATTCCTGAGCGGCTTCGGGCGAATCGACGTGACCCTACAGCAGGCGTCCGACGGCCTGCGAGGCAATCATGGGTGGGCCAATAAGGTTCACGTTATCGCCGACCTCGACACCATCCGCGCGCTGGACAGAGCCACCGAGTTTCTGTTCTCTAGTAGCCTCGACTTGATGGCCAAGCGACTGAAGCTCGACACGCTGCGAAGCGCAGCCGCGGCGGTGGAAGAACAGATCGCACAAGCGGGCGCGCATGCTCAGCAACTTGTGGCGGCTCTCCAAGCCGTGTCGGCTCCAGACGCCACGAACGAGGCCCGAACTCTAGCACCGCAACTAACACAGAAGCTCCTGGATGCGCAGGGAATGCTGTTGAATCTTGCCCGCGAGCATGACCAGGCCGTTCGGCGTCAGCACCATGCTCATCGCAGGTTGGTGATGGATTGCATGAAAGCGATCGTTGATTATCAGCGGTTGCTTGGGGAGGTAAACGTCCACGTGCGGCGGGAGCTTGGCCTGCCGCTAAACGAGAAGGACTACCTGGAGCACACGAGTCAAACCTCGGACAGAGTCCTCGCGGGATTGAAGACGATCATAGATCAACTCGATAGCGAGTGACGGAAGTGCTACAATGAATAGCAAAGAAGACCTCCCCTGTTCGAAGCCCAGCGGCCCCCTGGCTAAGGGCGAATCCATCGAGGTGTCGAGACAATGAAGCTACTCGTGCTCATGGCATTGGCAGCGGCGTTAGGTGCGGATCGAGTCTAGTGGGTTTCGGGTGTGCGTTCGCCCGGAGCATAGCCGCCGGCGGCTGCGTCCCCGGGGTGATCGCCCATCGCCCGGATCTTCCTTTACAGGCCCGGAGGCTTATAGTATACTCGCCGGCGCTTGGGATGGGACATCCCCTGGGAACTCGTACCCGGAGATCCGAGTTCCCACAAACTACCAGCGCGCAGGGGCGAAGTTGGAGAGCAAATCGGCGCTGCGCAAGCGAATGGCCGCGATCCGCGACGCCATTCCGGCCGACAAGCGCATGGCGAAGAGCGAGGCCATCGCCCGGCGCCTGAGCGAATGGGGCGAATTCGCTGGGGCCAGAACCGTCCTCGCGTTTATCTCCACCCGCAGCGAGGCGCTGACGGAGCCGATTGTAGCGGCCGCGCTGGCGGCGGGCAAGGTGGTGGGGGCGCCGCGGACCCTGCTGGCGCAGAAGCGGCTTGACTTCCGCCAGATCCGAGGCCTCGCGCAGGAACTGGCGCCCGGGCCTTTCGGGATCCTCGAGCCCAACGCACAGGCGCCCCGGTTAGAACCGGCGGCGGCAAGTCTGATCCTCGTTCCCGGGCTCGCCTTTGACGAACAGGGATACCGGCTGGGCTATGGCGGGGGTTTCTATGACCGTTTGCTGGCGAACCCCGAAGTGCACGCGACAGTGGTGGGAATCGCTTTCGAGGAGCAAATAATCGAACGGCTGCCGCACGGTGAATCCGATCGCCCGGTGGACTGGCTGGCAACCGAGCGGCGGATAATCAACTGCGCGGCCGCCCGCGCGAAGCCGAAGGAACAATGAGCGCCGACAAGATCCGCCTGGTGAATATGAGCTTCTACGGCTACCACGGCGTGCACAGCGATGAGCGCCGCATGGGCCGTAAGTTCTACATTGACGTGGAGCTGACGATGGATCTGAAGGCGGCAGGGGCGAGCGATGACCTGGGCCAGACCATAGACTACGGCGCGGTGTATGCCTTGATTCGCGAAATCGAGGGCAGCAAGCAGTACTCGCTCCTGGAGGCGCTGGCGGAGGACATCGCGCGGCGGATCTTAGAGCGGTTTCCGGCGCAGCAGGTGGTGGTGCGCACGCGCAAGTCAGAGGTGCCGGTGGGCGGGCTGATGGATTATGCGGAGGTGGAGATAACGCGATCACGGGAGGGAGACTGACATGGCGGACGCCGCGCGCGAGCCACTGGGTGAGTACCTGGAGCGCCTGGCAGCGAAACTGCCGGCCCCGGGTGGGGGCAGCGCCGCGGCGCTGGTGGGGGCGCTGGCGGCGGCGCTGGAGAGCATGGTGGCGAACTTCACCGTCGGCAAGGAGGCCTACCGCGAAGTGGAGCCAGAGGTGCGCGGGATGCTGGAGCAGTCGGAGGCGCTGCGCGGGGAGCTGACCAAGCTGGTGCAGGCGGACATGGATGTGTACTCGAAGGTGTCAAGCGCCTATGGCCTGCTCCGCGAGAGCGCGGAGCAGAAAGCGGCGCGCACCGAGGCGATCCAGGCGGCGCTGAAGGTGGCGGCGCAAGTGCCATACAAGGTGGTGGTCGCGTGCGACAAAGTCCTTGCGATGTGCCCTGAGCTGGCGGTGAAAGGAAGCGCCAACCTCATCAGCGATGTCGGGGTTGCGGTGGTGTTTGCGGAGGCGGCGCTGCAAGCGGCGTATCTCAATGTGGAGATAAACCTGGCCGGCATCAAGGACGACGGGTACAACCAGCAGATGCGGCGAGACCTGGCGCCCCTGGTGGCGCGCGCGCCGAAAACCCGGGAGCAGGTGTGGCCGCGAGTGCTGGAGGCCGTGCGCAAGTGAATCGGCCGCGGATCCTTCTTCGCTAAAGCTTCGAAGGACAATTCAACGCCCATAGGCGCGGATTCATTCAACCGCGGAAAACGCTGAAGACGCGGAGAAGCATAACCCGTTGCGGTTTCTGCGATTCCTGCGCCTTCTGCGGTGAACTGCCGATGCTTGAGATACGCGATAATCAAATCGCCGGATAAGGAGGCTAGAGAATGGCAGCACAGTTACTGAAAGGCGCACCCATCGCCGAGCGCATCAGGGAGGAAATCGCCGCGGAGGTCGCGGCGCTTAGAGGCAAAGGCGTGACCCCGTTGCTCGTCGCCATCCAGGTCGGTGAGAACCCGGCCAGCGCGGTGTACGTCGGCCAGCAGCAGAAAGCCGCGGAAAAGCTGGGGGTCAGCTATCGGCTGCATAACTTGCCCGAGGACGCGACACAGCAAGCCGTCGCTGATTTCATTGGAAAGATGAATGGCGATCCCGAGGTGACCGGCATCATCTTGCAGATGCCAGTGCCGCAGGGCCTCAACGCCCGGGAGCTCCAGGCGCTGATTGACCCCGCCAAGGATGTCGAGGGGGTGTCGCCCGCCAACATGGGCTGGGTCGTTTTCGGGCGCCCCACGCTGGCGCCTTGCACCGCGCTCGGCGTGGTCGAGCTGATTAACTCGACCGGAGTCAACCTCTACGGCAAAGAAGTCGTCATCGTCGGCCACAGCGACATCGTGGGCAAGCCGCTGGCGCTGCTGCTGTTGGACAAGTTTGCGACGACGACCGTCTGCCACATTGGCACCGGCGAGCGCGGGGTGCTGCCCGACCATGTGAAGGGCGCCGAGATTCTGGTGGTCGCGGTGGGCAAGGCGGGGTTGATCAAGGGCGAATGGATCAAGGAAGGCGCGATCGTGGTGGACGTCGGCATCAACCGCGTGGGCGACAAGATCGTGGGTGACGTTGAGTTCGAGCCGGCGGCGGAGCGCGCGGCGTACATCACGCCGGTGCCCGGCGGGGTGGGGCCGCTAACGGTGACGATGCTGATGAAGAACACCGTCGCCGCCGCCAAGCAGCAGAAGGGCTTGGGATAGCAGGCGGGACTTGGCCGCGGATCACACTGGAATGCCGAAGAGGAAAGCCGTCTTCATCGCCGCCTATCTGCGTTCATCCGCGGCAAAGAGATATTGATGCAATCGGCGGAAAAAGGGGCGGCCTACGAGCCGGTGATCGGGCTCGAGGTTCACGCCGAGCTGGCGACGGAGTCGAAGGCCTTCTGCGGCTGCTCGACGCGCTTCGGCGCGCCGCCTAACAGCCAGGCCTGCCCGGTATGCCTGGGCCTGCCTGGCGCGCTGCCGGTGCTCAACCAGGAGGCGGTGGAGCACGCCCTGCGCGTCGCGCTCGCCCTGGACTGCGAGATACTCGTGCCGTGCATCTTCGAGCGCAAGAACTACTACTACCCCGACCTGCCCAAAAACTACCAGATCAGCCAGAAGCGCCGGACCCTGGGCCGCAGCGGACGGCTGGAGATCGAGGTCGCGGGCAACCCAACGTGGGTCGGGATTGACGACGTGCACCTGGAGGAGGACACCGGCAAGCTCACCCACCCCGAGGGCGCGGGCGACGATTACTCCCTGGTGGATTACAACCGCAGCGGGGTGCCGCTGCTGGAGATCGTGGGCGCTCCCGACCTCAACAGTCTCGATCAAGTATCGGCATACATGGCGGCGATTCGCGAGCTGCTTCTATACCTGCGGGCCTCCGATTGCCGCATGGAGGAGGGCAAGCTGCGCTTCGAGGCCAACATCTCGCTGCGCCCGGTGGGCTCGCGCGAGCTCGGCGCGCGGGTGGAGATAAAAAACCTCAATTCATTCCGCACCGTGCTGCGCTGCCTGGAGCACGAGAGGTATCGCCAGCAGCAGGTGCTGCGTGCGGGCGAGCAGGTGGCGCGCGAGACGCGGCTGTGGGATGAAATCGCCTGCGCCAGCGCCGCAATGCGCTCCAAGGAAGAGGCGCAGGATTACCGCTACTTCCCCGAGCCCGACCTGGTGCCCCTGGTGATTGACAAGGAGTGGCTGGCGCGCGCGCGCGCATCGCTGCCAGAGTTGCCGCGCTCCAAGCGGCGCCGGTTCGTGCAGGCGCTGGGCCTGTCCGACTACGACGCGGGGATCCTTACCGCCGACCGCGAGCTGGCGGATTACTTCGAGGCGGTGACCGCGGGCGGCATCGAGCCCAAAGCTGCGGCTAACTGGGTGACCGGGGAGCTCTCGCGCCACCTGAATGAGCGCGGTGTCTCCGCCGCCGCGGCGCCGGTCACACCGCCGCAAACGGCAGAGCTGATTCGCCTGGTGGAGCAACGCGCGATCACTGCCAATGCGGCCAAAGAAGTGCTGGCGGAAATGTTTGCCTCCGGGCGGGCGGCGCATGAGATAATAGAGGAGCGCGGCCTGGCGCAGATTCAGGATCAAGACGAATTGCAGGCGGTCATTACGCGCGTGCTTGCGGAGAACCCGAGCGGAGTCGCCGATTTCGCGGCCGGCAAAACACAGGCGCTCAAGTTCCTGGTCGGCCAGGTGATGAAGGCCACGCGCGGCCGCGCCAACCCGCAGGCGGTGAATGACATCTTGCGCAAGCGCCTGGCCATGGCGCGCGAATGATCCACGTCACTCTGAGTGACAGCGAAGAGCTTGCCCTGAGCAGAGCGAAGGGGTTTTGCCCGACGGCTCCTCAGGGCTCATCGCCGGAGGCACGATTCTTCACTTCGTTCAGCATGACAAACGCGGCAAGCACGCGTAGCGATGTTAAGCGCGGGGCATTCCTTTACTAAGACCGGGGGCAGGTCGGCGGCGCGCGCCGGCCAGGAGGAGGGCAATAACGGTGGATAGATTCTATTCGGCGCCAGCGCAGGCGATCAAGATTGATGACACGACCCTGCGCGACGGGGAGCAGACCGCAGGGGTGGTCTTCTCCAACCAGGAGAAGCTGGACATCGCGCGCATGCTCGACGAGATCGGCGTGCACCAGATCGAGGCCGGCATCCCCGAGATGGGCGGCGGCGAGCAAGCCTCCATCGAGAAGATTGCCAACATGGGGTTGCAGGCGAGCGTGCTGGGCTGGTGCCGGGCGGTGCGCTCGAGCGTGGAGGCCGCGCTCGCCTGCGGCGTGGACGCGGTCGCGATCTCCATCTCGACCTCCGACATCCACATCGAGCACAAGCTGGGCAAGACGCGCGAATGGGTCCTCAACGCCATGACCGAGAACGTCGCCTATGCCAAGGAGCAAGGCGTCCGCCACATCTCGGTCAACGCCGAGGACGCGTCGCGGTCCGACATGGAGTACCTGGTGGAGTTCGGGCTGGCGGCGAAAGCGGCGGGGGCGGATCGGCTGCGCTATTGTGACACCGTGGGCATCATGGAGCCCTTCGCCATCTGCGAACAGGTGGGGGAGCTCATCAGGCGCGCCGGCCTGCCCATCGAGATGCATACCCACAATGACTTCGGGCTCGCCACCGCCAACGCGCTGGCGGGCATCCGCGCGGGGGCAACCTTCGTCAACACCACGGTCAACGGCCTCGGGGAGCGAGCGGGCAACGCCGCGCTGGAGGAGGTGGCGATGGCGCTCAAGCACCTGCACAAGATCGAGATGCCGGTGGATATGGCGAAGCTGCGGCGCTTGAGCGAGCTGGTGGCCAAGGCCTCGGCGCGCGACATCCCGATCTGGAAGGCAATCGTCGGGGCCAATGTCTTCGCCGCCGAGAGCGGCATCCACGCCGACGGGATCCTTAAGAACCCGATGACCTATGAGCCGTTTCCCCCTGAAGAGGTGGGCTTGCAGCGGCAGATTCTCATCGGCAAGCACTCGGGCACCCATTCGATCAGAAACAAGTTCTCGGAGTACGGCATCACCCTGAGCGATGACGTGGCGGCGCTGGTGCTGGAGCGCGTGCGGGCGTGGGCGGTGGAGCGCAAGCGCGCCCTGTTCGACAAGGAGCTGATGCAGATCTACGAAGAGGTGATGGGCGCGCGGCGCGACCAGGCGGGGGCGTAGCCCGGATTACTCACAATCCCGGCTGGAGCAGGCGAGAGGTGATAGGTGAAAGGTAAGGGAATCAGCCTGGGCGCGGCTTCGCGCCAGAGGCGCGCAAGCGCTGAAGTTCACTCGCCTCAGGCGAGCCGCGAATCGCGGGGTTAGAGCCTGCCCTGAGCATAGTCGAAGGGTGACCCCGCGCCCACAGCCTGCGGTCACCTATCTACATATCTCTCACAACCGCCGAGAGCGCAGAGATGCGTAAGACCACCAGCGAGCGCACGCCATACGATGTGCTGGTTGCGGGCGGCGGCCCGGCCGGGCTGGCGGCGGCGGTCGCGGCCGCGCGCAGCCGGGCGCGGACCCTGCTGGTGGAACGCTATGGCTTCCTGGGCGGCATGGCGACCGCGGGCCTGGTCAACCCGTTCATGGGTTTTCACATCAGCGCGAAGCCCATCATCGGCGGCATCCTCACCGAGCTGGTGCGGCGATTGGAGGCAGCCGGCGGTTGGGGCAGCCCGCGCACGCCGCTGGCGTTCGATGCCGAGGTATTCAAGTTCGTCGCCGATGACATGTGCCGCGAGGCGGGGGTCAGCCTGCTTCTCCACACCTGGCTCGGTCGGCCGACGGTGAAGCGGGGACATATCGAATCGGTTGCGCTGGAGAACAAGTCGGGGAGCCAGCAGGTTTGCGCCCGCATCTACGTTGACGCCACCGGTGACGCCGATCTTGCAGCGCGCGCCGGCGCGCCTTACGAGGTCGGGCGCGACGAGGACGGCCTCACCCAGCCCATGACCTTGTGCTTTCGCATGGCGAATGTGGAGATCGAACGCATGCCGTCGCGCGCCGACATCAACTTGCTATACGATCGGGCGCGAGCGGCGGGAGAAATCAGGAACCCGCGCGACAACGTGCTGTTTTTCTTCGTGCCCGCGCCCGGGGTGGTTCACTTCAACACCACGCGAGTAGTCTTGCGCAGCGGGGTCAATGCCGAGGATCTGAGCGCGGCAGAAGTGGAAGCACGACAGCAGGTGCGAGAGATGGTGGCGTTCCTCAACGCGCGCGTGCCCGGTTTCGAGCGGGCGTATCTGCAAACCATGGCGCCGCAGATCGGAGTGCGCGAGACCCGCCGTATCGTGGGCGAGTACGTCGTCACCGGCCAGGACATCCTGGAGGCGCGGAAGTTCCGCGATGCGGTGGCGCGCGGCAATTACCCCATAGACATCCACAACCCCGCGGGCGCGGGCACGGTGATACAGGAGCTGGCACCGGGGGAAAGCTACGACCTGCCGTACCGGTGCCTGGTGCCCGGGCGCGTGGACAACCTGCTGGTGGCGGGGCGGTCGGTTTCGGCGACCCACGAGGCGCAGGCATCGCTGCGAATCATGCCCATCTGCATCGCGCTGGGGCAGGCGGCGGGCATCGCGGCGGCGATGTGCGCCCGCCGGGGGATCACACCGCGGGAACTGCCATACCGCGATCTGCGCCGGGCGCTGCTGCGCCAGGGCGCCAACCTGCTGCCGCGGCGGTAGGATAATGTCATTTTGAGCGAGCGCAGCGAGCGAGGAATCTCGGCGGCAGAACGGTAAGACCATGGCCTGGCGAGAAGGTTACGAGCGATACGCGCCGCGATACCGCTATCACGTGCGGGCGGAGACGGTCTGGTATCTGTGCAACAAGGTCGAGGTTGAGCTGGGGCCCGACGGCATCGTGGCGCACCTGGAGGATGTCTGCGAGTACCCCTACGAGGAATACGACGAGCCGCGGTTCATGTCCCGGGTGGATCTCTACGCGACAGGCGAGGTCGCGATCGAGGAATTGCAGCGGCCGCCGCTGGAGGATTTCCCGCCGCGGTGACTCGAGTGGGCGCGCGGTCGCCCTTCGGCCAGGCTCAGGGCAGGGCCTGACCGCGCGGCTCACGCGCCTTCTGGCGAAGGCGCGCCCGATCTCCATGCCTTATCTCGCAAGCGCAAGTCGCCGCCTTAAGCGCAATGGCAGGGCGCAACACGTGGGCGGCGTTTCCGAGAAGCGCCGCTACCTCTGAGTTGGGTGACGCCGCCAGCGCCAGTAGAGATACGCAGCGGCGGCGATGAGGATCGCGCCGAGCAGCACGAGTTCATTGGCGCGGCGCAGCAAGTGAACGATCCGCTGCCATTCTTCCCCTACGAAGTAGCCCACCAGCACTGCGGTCACCACCCACAGCCCGGTGCCGGCGATGGTGTAGAGCAGGAACCGCGGATAGCTCATGCGCGCCAGTCCCGCGGGGATGGAGACGATGGCGCGCAGCCCGGTGATCAGCCGGCAGATGAAGACCGCGCGCCCGCCGTAGCGAGCGAACCACTGCTGGGTTAGCTCCAGGCGCTGCTCGGTGATGAGCAAGTACTTCCCCCAGCGCAGCGCCAGCGCCCGTCCCCCAAAGCGACCAAGCGCATAGGAGGCGCTCGACCCGATCACCGCGCCCGCCAGCCCCGCGGCCATCGCGCCGGCAACGCTGAAGTCTCCGCGCGATGCGAGGAAACCCGCGAACACCAGCACGATCTCGCTGGGGATGGGGATACAGGCGCTCTCCAGCGCCATGAAGAGCAAGACCCCGGGATACCCCAGGGCGGCGATGACCCCGGTGATAACCGCAACCGCCTTCTCGAGAAAGCGTTCCATGGTTAACTAGGGAACGGGCACCAGGAAACAGGGGTCGGGCGTACTGCCGTCTCGGCAGTCCCCACAACCGAGAGGGGTGCCCTGCCTCCCACCTCCTGCTTCCTGCTCCCTCTCCCCTACCAGCCCGGCGCTTTGAGTTGCCCCGTCTGCGCCAGGCCGATATGCAGCCCGAATTCCCCTCCCACCTTGCGCCAGGTGACACCGTATTCGAGGCAGTGAGCGACGCGAATGACCGCGATGTTGAGCACCGGAAAGGTGCCGCGGGCAAGATCATGGCGCGCCAGGATCTCGGTGCGCCAGTGGGCACCCAGTCTGCTCGAAAGGCCCAACTCAAGCTCGCGCGAGATGTCTATGGCATCGAAGACAAAGGGGCCGGCGCCGCTTCCCCCGCGCTCAATGTACCCGACGCGCACGGCGAAATGGTCGCTGGGTTGCGACTCAGCGGCCAAGCCATAGGCGAAGGCCCCGCGGTGCTGACCGGTATCATACCAGGCGCCGCGCACGCCGGCCAGCGAGCGCACCGACATGCCCTTGATGCGGCAAATCGCGCGCCCCTCGAAGTAAAGATCTGCGGCGGCTCGAGAAGCCCGCACGCGGCTGGGGAGTTCAAAATAACGGCCGGCGGCGATGCGGGCGGTCGCTGTGCCCCATTCGGCCAACGGCACAACGTCGGAGGCGACCGCGATCTCGGGCAGCCGGTCCAGGGTCAGGTCGCGGATCGGTTCGGCGGGAGCGAATAGCCCCAGGTCGGAGGCCGTGAGATCCTCGCGGCGGCCGGCGCCGACCGAGACTACTCCCCAGCGCGGATAGAATTCGCCGCGGCCAAAAGCGCGTATCCCCCGCCGCGTGGTATAGCGGGCGTCGAGCTCAACCGCGGCTGGGGCCGAAGGCAGAATCGTGTAATGCTCGCCCGCGAAGGCGCCGTCGCGGCGGCTGTAGCCGCCGATGGGCGCGAGCGCGGTCGCGCGCTGGCGCTGGCGCTTGCGCAATGAAACGCCGAAGGTCGGCAAGGTCACCAGCCGGTGGCCCTTGAACCACACCGCCGATTTGCGCGAGATAATCCGGTCGCCGGGGCGCACGATGATCTCGCCGGCGGTGACGTGGTAGTCGGGGGGACTCCGCTCGCAGGTGGTGAAGGAGCCGTTGGAGAGCACCAACTGCTTCGGGGTGGCGCGCAGAAACGGCG